>Ga0209182_10000119_pt1 | contig 18449 bp, 16 predicted proteins | sample LakBais05cmmetaG_FD_185474 | JGI IMG/M metagenome (GOLD analysis project Ga0209182, IMG submission 185474) | Lake sediment microbial communities from Lake Baikal, Russia to study Microbial Dark Matter (Phase II) - Lake Baikal sediment 0-5 cm... | ecosystem: Environmental > Aquatic > Freshwater...
CTGTCCCTGGCGGTTTTCAACGGTATCGTCCTTTGGGGCGCTACCGACCAGACAGGGACAGGGTATCGTGTCCCCCTTGCATTTGAAAGTGATATACGGTCAGGGGAAATGGGTATTGTGTCTCCCTATTAAAATTATATAATAAATACATTACCCCAAATGAAGCTCCTTAAAATCGGCATTTCGGGCGTCCGCGGCATCGTCGGCGATTCCATGACACCCAAGCTCGTCATGGATTTTGCCGCTGCCTTCGGCACCTACGTGGATTCGAAGCCCGTCCTCGTCGGCCGCGACACGAGGATCTCCAGCCCCATGCTCCATGCCGCCTGCCTGGCCTCTCTCCTCTCGACGGGCTGCGATGTTCTGGACCTCGGCCTTTGCCCGACGCCCATTCTCCAGTATCAGGTCAGAAAATCGAAGGCCAAAGGCGGGATCTCGATCACGGCCGGCCATAACGACATTAAATGGAACGCCCTCGCCTTTATCAACCGGGACGGGACCTATCTCAACCCTTTTCAAGGGGCGGAGGTCCTGGATATCTATCACCTCGGCAAGTTCAAAAAAGTCCCGACGGACGGTCTCGGCCGGGTCCGGGACACGGAGCATTATGCGGATGAATATTTCGAAGGCCTTCGTGCTTTTCTGGATGCCGAGGCCATCCGGAAAGCGAAGCTGAAGGTTGTCATCGACGCCTGCAACGGCGCGGGAGCCAATTTCCTCGAGCCCATGGCTTGCGCCCTCGGCTTCGAGCTCATCCCCGTCAACAATGAGCCCAACGGCTTCTTCCCCCATGATCCCGAGCCGCGGCCGCGCAATGCCCAGCAGGTGGTCTCCATTATGAAAGCCGTGGGGGCGGACATCGGCTTTCTCCTCAACAGCGACGTCAGCCGCATCTCCGTCGTAACCGAAACGGACGAAAGCCTGTCCGAGGAATTCACGTTCCCCCTCGTCGCCGACGAATATCTAAAAGATCGCTGCGGCCCGGTCGTGACCAACTTTTCGACATCGCGAATGATCGAGGACGTGGCGCGGAGCCGGGGCTGCCCGCTCGTCCGGACCAAGGTGGGCCAATCTTACGCTGTCCATTCGCTCCTCCAGGAAGAGGCCGTCCTGGCGGGGGAAGGAAGCGGAGGCGTAGCGTTCGCCGCGTTCCAGCCGGCCTTCGACGGATTCCTGACGATGGGATTCATCCTGGAGACGATGGCCCGGCAGGGGAAGACAATCTCCCGCCTCGTCGGTGAGCTTCCCCGGTATCACATCGTCAAGGAAAAGATCTACTGTCCGCCGGCGCGGGTCCATTCCATCGTCAGCGAGGTGAAGAAGTTCTTCCGCCGCCACGAAGTCGACACGTCGGACGGCATCCGGGTCGAAGACAAGAGCGGCTGGGTTCAAGTGCGCGCTTCGGGCACCGAACCCATGATCCGGATCATCGCCGAAGACCAGCTGAAAAATAAGGCGCGGGAGCGGGCCGATGAGGTCATCAATTTCATCAACGTCTTGATCCAATGAAAAAACGATCGACGCTCAAGATCAGCATCTCCGGCGTCCGGGGCATCATCGGCGACAGCCTGACGCCTCAGCTCGCGGCCGCTTTCGCCCAGGCCTTCGGCACCTATATCGGCGGCGGCCCGATCATCGTCGGACAGGACGCGCGGCCGTCGGGGACGATGATCAAACAAGCGATCATCTCCGGGCTTTTGGCCTCCGGCTGCCAGCCCGTGGACGTCGGGATCTGCCCCATCCCTTCTTTCTTGTTCTTAACAAAGGAATCCAAAGCATCGGGCGGCATCTCGGTGACGGCCAGCCACAACCCGAGGGAATGGAACGGCCTGAAGTTCATCAGCCGCGACGGGCTCTACCTCACGCCCCATCAGACCGAAGAATTTTTGGACATCTATCATCAGGGCGAATTTTCCTTCGCCGAGGCCGAGCGCTATAAAACCCTCAAGACCGAATCCCAGCCAGCCGAGCCGCATCTGCGAAAACTCCTCGGATATTTCGATGTGGACCTCATCCGGCGGAGGAAATTCAAGGTCGCCATCGACTGCGGCAATGGAGCCGGCGCGATTCTCGCTCCGCGGCTCCTGGAAGGGCTGGGATGCGAGGCCGTGTTCATCCACGCCATACCCGACGGGTCCTTCGCTCATCAACCCGAGCCGCTGCCGGAGAACATCCGCGAAATATGCCGGACCGTAGTCAAGAACAAGGCCGATATCGGTTTCGTCCAGGACGCCGACGCCGACCGTCTGGCCATCGTCAATAATAAGGGCGAACCGATCGGTGAAGAACTGACCTTGGCCTTGGCCGCGCAATACGTGCTCGGCAAAAAGAAAGGGTCGGTCGTCTGCAACCTTTCGACGACGCGAGCCATCGATGATATCGCCGCGGCACGGAAGGCCACGGTTTTCCGGACGAAAATTGGCGAGATCCATGTCGTCGAAAAGGTCCTCTCGGCCGAGCCCGAGGCGGCGATCGCCGGCGAAGGCAACGGCGGCGTCATCCTGCCCGACGTCCATCCCTGCCGTGACAGCTTCGCCGCGATGGGCCTGACGCTTGAATATCTGGCTTCGTCGGGAAGCTCGATCTCCACGCTTCAAAAGCGCATCCCGAAATATTTCATGATCAAGGACAAGATCGAAGGCTCTGCCGAGCAGGCTTACCGCCTTATCAGCCTGCTTAGGAAAAAGGTCGAAGGCCAGGGAAAGGTCAACCTTCTGGACGGGATGAAAGTCGATTTTCCGGACCATTGGATTCATGTCCGGCCGTCCAACACCGAGCCGGTCATCCGGGTGATCGCCGAGGCGAAGACGGAGGAGAAAGCGAAAGCTGTGATCCGGCGGCTGAAGAAAGTGATCGCCGATTACCTGAAGAAGATATAAAGGATTTCTTCCCTTTCGTATGAGCCATAAGGAAAAGATCAAGCTGACCCACACAAGAGGGAAGAGAACCGATAGAAACTAAGATGCCGGAATATAAACTCATTACCAACATCGACATCTATACTCCGGAAAAGCACATCCCCAACGGTGTGATCCTCATCAAGGATGACAAGATCGCTTATGCCGGCCCAATTCTGGGGACACCCCCCTTCATTCGGATATTGGGTGATGCGTCCCCAAAATATATGACATGTGACTTCAAAAATCATCTGGCTGTTCCGGGTTTCATGGATATCCACCTTCACGGCGGGGGCGGCGCGGATTTCATGGACGCCTCTCCCGAAGCCGGAACCACGGTCCTCAAGACCCATTTAAAAAAAGGGACGACATCGTCCCTTCCGACTCTGATGACGGCATCGGACAAAGAAATCCTCCGGGGTATTGAGGCCGTCCTGGAAATCAAGAAAAGCGGAAAACTGATCCCGGACATCCTCGGCCTGCACTTGGAAGGGCCATACATCACAAAAGAAAAGCGGGGCGCGCAACCCGAGAAACACGTCCGCCCTTTTTCTTCCAAAGAGCTCCGCCGGTATCTTAAAGCCTCGGGAGGAAGCATCAGGATTATGACTCTGGCCCCCGAAATTCCAAGGGCGGGCTCGCTTATCCGATATCTAAAAGCCAAGAAGATCATCGCCGCGGCAGGGCACTCGAATGCGACCTTCGGCCAGGCCATGAAGGGCATTCGGGCCGGGATCTCCCACGGAACACACCTATTCAACGCTATGAGCGGCATCTTTCACCGGGACCCCGGGCTCGCGGGCGCGTTGCTCATGGATGACTCCGTCACCGTCGAACTCATCGCTGACGGCATCCATCTCCACCCCTCGATTCCGGTTTTTGTGGCAAAGATCAAACCCCTCGAAAAGATCATCCTCGTAACGGACGCGACGAGACATGCGGGAAGGAAAAAAAGCCCCCTCAGAACGGAGGACGGCAGGCTCTCTGGAAGCGCGATCAGCCTCGATATCGCCCTGAAAAATATGATCACATGGACCGGCCGTCCACTCACCGAAATCCTTCCCATGCTGACCCTCAACCCGGCCCGCCTTCTCGGCATAGCCGACTGCAAAGGGCGCCTGGCTAAAGGCGCCGACGCCGATATTGTCATTTTGGATAAGAAATTCAATGTAAAACACGTCTTTCTTCGGGGCGAGAAAGCGATTTAGACATTTCGATATATCGAAAAACTTCGAACCTGACCGTATATCACTTTCAAATGCAAGGGGGACACGATACCCTGTCCCTGTCTGGTCGGTAGCGCCCCAAAGGACGATACCGTTCAACACCGCCAGGGACAGAGTATCATGTCCCCGAAAGTGATATACGGTCAGACTTCGAACGGCTTGACATTTTTCGCCGTTTGCTGATAAGGTATTAATAATTTTCGCACAAATAAAGATAACATGAAGAAAATAAAGAACTTTTCTGAATCCGACGAGGAGCCAATCATGACCTCAAAGATCGATTACGACGAAATCAACAGACTCATCAAGCTGTTGGAAGATAAAAATCTGACCGAATTCGAGCTTGAAGTGGAAGGCTTTAAGATAAAGATCGCCCGCAACGCCCAGGGGGCGGCCTCTCCCGCACCGCAGCCCGCTCCAACCTCCTCCAATTCATCCGCGACAGCCTCCGAATACGCGAATCCCGGCGCCGCGGGACTGGAAACCCAGGTCAGCCAAGGCCAGCTTCATTTTGTCACGTCTCCGATGGTCGGCACGTTCTACCGCACTCCCGCTCCCAACGCGCCTCCCTTTGTTGAAATCGACGAACCTGTCAAGAAAAAGCAAACGCTCTGCATTATCGAGGCTATGAAGCTCATGAACGAGATCGAATGCGACGTGGACGGCACCATCAAAGAGATTTTCATCGAGAACGGCAAGCCCGTCGAGTTCGGGCAGAAGCTGTTCGCCATCCTTCCTAACGCGTAAGCTGTCATGTTTTCGAAAATCCTCATAGCCAATCGCGGAGAAATCGCCCTCCGGATCCTCCGGGCGGCCCGGGAGCTCGGGCTAAAGACCGTGGCCGTCTATTCAGAAAGCGACCGGAATTCGCTCCACACGATGCTCGCCGACGAAAAGTACTGCATCGGCCCAGCCAAGGCATCCGAGAGCTACCTAAACATTCCTAACTTGCTGAGCGTCGCCGAGATTACAAAATCCGACGCCATCCACCCCGGCTACGGTTTTTTGGCAGAAAACCCCAGATTTGCCGAGATTTGCGAGACCTCAGGGATTACGTTCATCGGCCCCCCGGCCTCGATCATCCGTCTCATGGGCGACAAGAACCGCGCCCGGCAGGAAATGGCCAAAGCCAAGCTGCCGGTCATCCCCGGGAGCGAGAGGGTCATCGAGGAGATCAGCGAGGCGAAAAAGGTCGCCCAGAAGATAGGATACCCGGTCATCATCAAGGCTGCGGCCGGCGGCGGCGGCAAGGGCATGCGAATCGCCCGCAGCCCTCAGCACCTGGAAGAGCAGTTCCCGATCGCCCAGAACGAAGCCAAATCGGCGTTCGGCGACCCGTCGTTGTATATCGAGAAATACCTGGCCAACGCCCGTCATATCGAAATCCAGGTCGTGGGCGATAAAAAGGGCAACGTCATCGTCTTCGGCGAACGCGAATGCTCGGTCCAGAGAAAGTACCAGAAAGTGATCGAGGAGACGCCGTCCCCATTCGTGGACGAGCGGTTGCGCAAAAAGATGATGAGCGCCGTGGAGGACGCGGCCAAATATATCGGCTATGAAAGCCTCGGGACGTTTGAGTTTCTCGTGGACGAGAACAAGAAGTTCTACTTCATGGAAGCCAACACGCGCGTCCAGGTCGAACATCCCATCACCGAGATCGTCTACGGCATCGACCTGGTGAAAGCCCAGATCCGGGCGGCCTCCGGAGAGAAAGTGACGTTCCCCTTCGAGCTCGAGATGCGCGGCCACGCCATCGAATGCCGGATCAACGCCGAGGACCCTGCGACCTTCGCCCCGTCCCCCGGCAGGATCGATTTTCTCGTCCTTCCCGGCGGCGAGGGCATCCGGGTCGATTCGGCGGCCTACGGCGGCTGGCAGATCCCGCCGGATTATGATTCGCTCGTGGCGAAGATCATCGCCTATGCCCCCAACCGGCAGCTCGCGATCAAGAAGATGCAGACGGCGCTCGAAATGACGACGATCGTTGGCGTCAAGACCAACATCCCGCTCCACCTGAGCATCCTGTCGAACACGGACTTCATCCGCGGCGACTATAACACCCAATTCCTGGAAAAGTTCCTGCAGAAGAACGGCGAACCGAAATAGGCACTGGAGCGCGCTCAAAACAATTCGCGGGTCCTATCTCGGCCGTGCCCCTACCGCCCTTGCCCAAGCCCCTCCGCCCACCACCAGGCGCTTCGGGCGTTGCGGGGCAACAACCGAGCCGCCCGCGCTGTTTTGCGCGCTCGAAGGAAAGAAAAGTTAGCTCGCTCTCTTCCATTTACCTAAACTTTTTCGGATTCATGCTCTTTCGAGCATAGATTCTGACTTCAAACCCTCCGGCGTTATCGCCGGACACGTTCTCGTTGACCCCGAGCAAAAGCCGCCCCGCTGAAGGCCAAAGGATCCCGTTTTCCTTCCCGATAAAGAATACTTCGCCGATCTCGCGACTCGTCTTCTCGCCGGTCTGCTTGTCCTCGCTGACCTCGACTTTCTCCCGGACCTTGCCGATCAAGGCCCCCAGATTATGATCAGGGAGCGGCTGTTGCATCGTCCGCAGGTTGAGGCCCTCCGGCCCGCAGCTCGCGACGGGATTGTCCTTTTGGAGCGAGACCGTTCCCGTCGCTCGGAAATAATACTCCTGCCCTTCTTGGACGTCGAGCCCGGTGTCCGTCCAGGCCGTGCTGCCGACGACCAGGATCTCTTTGACGAGCTCAAAATCCGGGGGCGCCTCCTGTTGATAAAAGGAGTGAGCGAAGATAGGCCATAACGCAAGCGCAACCAGGAGGACGAAAAATCCCCCCTTCTCCCCCCTTTTCAAAAGGGGAGTATGAGGGGATTTAGTCAATGTCTTCTTCATCATTTCGCGTTTAAAACGTCCAGCATCGCCTGGTGGAGCAGGCCGTTCGTGGCGAGGACCTCGGGATGATAGATATCAACGGGCCGGCCTTGAAAGTCTGTGATCCGGCCGCCGGCCTCCTCGACGATCACAGCCCCGGCGGCGGTATCCCAGGGATTGAGCTTCATCTCCCAAAAGCCGTCGAACCGGCCGCAAGCCACAAAGCAAAGGTCGAGGGCGGCCGAGCCGCAGCGCCGCACACCCTGGGTCCGGAGCAAAAAATGATCATGGTGGATCATGTTCGTCTGCGTCTCCCGGATGTCATAGGGGAATCCCGTGGCCACAAGGCTCTTGTTCAGATCATCGATCTTTGAGACAGCGATCTTTTGGCCGTTGAGATAGGCCCCTTCTCCTCGCTCCGCCCAGAACATCTCTCCGCTCATCGGATTGAAGACCACTCCGCAAGCCGATTTCTTCCGCTGCTCGAGACCGAGAGAAACGCTAAAAACGGGAAACCGGTGGGCGAAATTTGTCGTGCCGTCCAAGGGGTCGAAAACCCAGCGGAATTCTGATCCGGAAAGCTTTTTAAGGCCTTCCTCGGCCAAAAAATCATGGCCGGGGAACGACTTCGAAAGACGGCGGAAAATGAGGTCCTGGGCAGCCGTATCGGCCTCTGTGACGAGGTTGACTTCTCCTTTGAAAAAGATCTCACCGGCCTTGAAAAAATATTCCCGGAGAAGCGTTCCCGCCTCCTGGGCGATATCCTTCGCCGCATCCAGATATATTAAATATTGGCCCATGGTCCGATTATCATACCATAACTTTTTGCCTTTTTACCCGTAATATACTATGATACTTTGACTTGAAAGGCATGAACCATGAAAAAGAAAAGGGCCATTATCATAATAGCTGTCATTCTCATCATCGGGCTCATCATCGTCCTTAACCTGAGTTCCCAGAGGGAAAAATCCGTCAAAGTCACGGTTGAAAACGTCACCAAAACCGACCTGACCTCGATCATCTCCGCCTCGGGCGAGATCAAGCCTAAGAAGAACGTCAACATCAGCGCCCTCATCCCCGGCCGGATTGTCAAGATCGGGGTCAAGGAAGGCGATGAAGTCAAGGCGGGTGATTTTTTGCTCAAGCTCGACTCCACCCAATATGAGGCCAACGCCGAGCGCGACCGGGCCTTCATCCAGTCCTCCCAGGCTGAGCTCATCAAGGCCGAAATAACCCTTCAGAAGAACAGGAGCTTCTACGACCGCCAGAAAAACCTCTTTGACAACGGTCTGATCTCCATGGAACAACTCGAGCAGGCCAAGGTCCAGCTCGACATCTCCGACGCCTCCAACCGTTCGGTCAAGTTCCAGATCCAGCAGGCCCAGGCCTCGCTCAAGAGCACTCTCGACAATCTGAGCAAGACCGTCTTCACCTCGCCCATCGATGGCGTCATCACCAGCCTCCGGGTCGAAGAAGGTGAAATGGCCATCATCGGGACCATGAACAACCCGGGCACCGTGCTCATGACCATCGCCGACCTTTCGGTCATGGAGGTCGAGGTCGAAGTGGATGAGACGGACGTCATCGGTGTCCAGCTCGGCCAGACGGCCGACATCCGCGTCGACGCCTTTCCCAATCAGACCATTAAAGGCAAAGTGACCGAGATCGGAAGCTCCGCCATTCAAAAGCTCGGGGCTACGGCATCCACCCAGGAATCCAAGGATTTCAAGGTCGTGGTCACCCTCGAGAACCCGTCAAAGCTCCTGAAACCCGGCCTTTCCGCCTCGGCCGACATCATCACCGCCGAGAAAAAGCAGGTTCTGGCCGTCCCGATCTCGGCCCTCGTTTTGAAAGAGAAGAAAATCGAGGCCACGGCAACGACCGAGCCGACAAAGGATAAAAAGGACACCGAAGAGGAAGGCATCTATGTCGTCGAGAACAGCCGGGCCAAGTTCGTCCCGGTCAAGAAAGGCGTCATGGGCGAGCTGATGATCGAGATCGTCTCCGGCCTCAACGAAGGCCAGAACATCGTCGTCGGGCCCTACGACGCCCTCCGCCAGCTCAAGGACGGCGTCCTGATCAAGCCTGAGGCCAAAAAAACAGAAGAGAAGAAATGAGCGGCGAGAACAACACCATCATTTTGGTCGAAAACCTTAGCAAGATCTATGAGCTGGGCAAGACCCAGGTCAAGGCGCTCTGCGGCGTCACGTTCGATGTCAAAAAGAACGAATTCATGGCCATCATGGGGCCGTCTGGGTCGGGCAAATCCACCCTGATGAACCTCATCGGCTGCCTCGATACGCCGACCGAAGGCAAATACCTCCTCAACGGCAAGCTCGTGAGCGCGATGACCGAGAACGAGCTGGCCCACATCCGGAACCGCGAGATCGGGTTCGTCTTCCAGGTGTTCAATTTATTGCCGCGGGCCACGGCCTTCCGTAATGTCGAGCTCCCCCTGATCTACAAAGGCGCGAGAAAAAAGGAGCGGGAAGACAAAGTTCGCAAAGCGCTGGCCCTTGTGGATATGAAAGAGCGGATGACCCACCGTCCTCCAGAGCTTTCGGGCGGCGAGCGCCAGCGAGTGGCCATCGCTCGGGCGCTGGTCAACGAACCGTCTCTCCTCCTGGCCGATGAGCCGACAGGGAACCTGGATTCCAAGACCGGGCAGGAAATCCTCAATCTGTTCCACCAATTGCACGAACGCGGGAACACGATCATCATCGTCACCCACGATTCGAACGTGGCCCAGCAGACAGAGCGTATCCTCTTCCTCAAAGACGGAAGACTCGAGCGGGAGGTCCGGAAAGGAGCTTGATGATGAGCTTATTCAACCGCTTTCAAGGCGTCTTTTTTAGCCCCCAGCCGACCTTTAAGGCGCTGTCGGAGAAGCCGGTCTGGAAAGATGCGCTGATCATCCTTTTGATCGTCATGGCGATTTATTCCTTCATCATAGCGCCCTATGCCAGCCAAGACACCCTTAAAACCTACAAGGATAATATCAAGCTCCAAGACAAGTTGGGCAAAGAAGGCTACGAGCGGATGATCAAAACGCTAGAAAATCCATCCACGTCGAGGATCATCACTCGCACGTTCCTCTTTGTCCCCCTGATGATGCTCATAGGATGGCTCATCGCGGGCGTCATTCTTCTCGTCATCGGCCGCATGTTCTCGACAGAAGGGAGCTTCCTTCTTGTCTTTGCCGCCATGCTTCACGCGAATTTCATCGACAAGATCTTCGGATCGGCGGTCCGCCTGATCCTTGTTTTGATGCGAAAATCCGTCATCCAGACCACGACCAGTCTGGCGCTCCTGATGCCACACGCCGATTTTACTTCGACCTCTTATGCCATCCTGACCCAGCTCGATTTCTTCCAGCTCTGGATGTTCGGCGTCCTCGGCTACGGCCTGTCCTCTATCTTCAAGATCTCGGTGAAAAAAGGAATAATCATCTCCTACAGCTTCTGGGCCCTCAAAAGCCTGGTCTTCATCGCCCTCAGCTTCCTCACCAAAGGCCTATTGGGGACGTAGGCTTGGGGAAGAAGCCCGCTCCCGGGCCAGACCTCTCTCATTTGACATAACTCCGCCCCCGGGATAAATTAAAGCCATGACGGCCCACCTTAGTCTGTTCGAGGGGACGTTCGCCGAGACGCCGTTCCCCCGCCTTCTCTTCAAGATCTGGCAGCGGGAAGGATCCGGCCGGCTCCGACTCGAGAAAGATGAAGAAGACAAAAGCCTCCATTTCGAAAAGGGCCAGGTCGTCATTGAAAAAAAGGCCCTCTCCGAAAAAGATTTTCTCGCCGCTCTCGTCAGAAAAAGGGTCCTCCCGTCCGAGAAGGCGCAACAGTGTGAGGCGTACGCGGACGATCATATGATCTCCCGGATCAAAGCTTTGAGCGATCTCGGCCTGATCTCGCCTCTTCCCCTTTGGAACCTGATGGAATCCTTCTTCGTCCGGCAGCTCTTTTCTTTCTTTGAGTGGGAGGAAGGGCGCTATTCCTTTGAGCCGGCGATCTCTCTTCCCGCCGGCGAGCGTCTCGGCCTTCTCCGGACCCACGATCTCATTCTTCAGGGCGTCCGCCGGATGCGGACCGTGCGGCTCATCGGGCGGTTTCTTCCAGCCGAAGACGAACCGATTTATGTCTCCGTTCCTTATTTCCTCCATCTCCTGAACCTCGAGCCGCATGAAAAATACGCGCTCAACGTCCTGTGTCGTTCGACGAACCTTAAGAGTTACTTTGAGCTCTGCGAATTGGGGAAAAATGACGGCCAAAAAGCCCTCTTCGCTTTCACCTGCATGGACATCCTGGCCGTTCCCGAAAAAAGCGCGAAAGGCCGGCCGGCCCAGTCCCCGGAGCCGCAGGCCGCGGAGCAGGGAAAGATCCTGGATGCCTTGAACGAAAAATGCGCCTGCATTCACAAATACATCACCAAGCAGATCGGTCCCCTGGCCCGCACCATCCTCGGCAACTGCCTCGAAGAGATCAAGCCCGGCCTGGGCCCCCTCTTTCAGAAAATGAAACTCCTGACGGACGGCCGGATCGAAGTCGACTCGGCCATGAGCGCGACCGTGAACCATCTCGCCGAAGACCTTTTCCGGAGCCTTGTCAAGGGATATGACGAGATCCTCGTGGCCGAAGTCCTGGCCGTGAAAAAATCCCTGGGCGGAGTCCACGAATCCACCCTTATCAAAAACCTGGAGAAGACCGGATGTCTCTAAGCCGCAAGCAAATTTTCTCGATGCTTATCCTGGTCACCCTTTTGGCTCTCTATCTCCTGATCAAAATTGGAACCTGACAAAAAGAACCTCATCCTCATCGTCGGGCCGACAGGCGTCGGCAAAAGCAGGGCGGCGCTTGACCTTGCCGAAAAGATCAACGGCGAGATCATCAACTGCGATTCCATGCAGGTCTATAAAGGATTTGACATCGGCACGGACAAGCCGCCGGCCGAAGACCGGAAAAAGATCCCTCATCACCTCCTCGATATCATCGAAAGCTCCGCTCAATTCACGGCCGCCGACTTCGCCGCCCTGGCTTCGAACGCCATCACCGCCATTCTGCGCCGGAATCGTGTCCCCCTTGTCGTGGGCGGGACAGGCCTGTACTTCAGGGCCCTCGTCGACGGGCTCTTTCCCGGGCCGGGCAGGGATGAGACCGTCCGCGACAGGCTCGAAGAGGAAGCCCGCGAACAAGGACTCGATTCCCTCTGGAAGCGGCTCGAGGCCGCAGACCCGGCCTACGCCCGAAAGATCGGGCCGAGGGACAGGGTCCGGATCATCCGCGCCCTCGAAGTCTTTTCCGTGACCGGCAGGCCGATGTCCGAACATTTCAGCCGGACCCAAAGCCGGCTTCAGGATTTCAACGCGATTAAAATTGGTTTAAAATTGGAGCGGGAAGAACTCTTCCGAAGGATCGAGACGCGGGTGGACCGCATGTTCGAACGAGGATTGGTTCATGAAGTGAAACAGCTCCTCGCTTCCGGCGTTCCGGAAAGTTCGCCGCCTTTCCGGGCGCTGGGATACAAATATGTCCGCCAATATCTCGAGAACCGGATCGGACTGGAGGAAGCCATCGCCCTGACGAAGATTGATACGCGCCACTACGCCAAACGCCAGATGACCTGGTTCCGGAAAATGGACGGCGTTCAATGGCTCTCGCCTGATGACGCCCCGGCCATCCTGGCCTATGTCGAACAGAACCTGAACTAAGATGGAAAAAGCGATCCTCGTCAATTTGGCTGTCAACCAAAGGGAAAAGCTCGAAGCCGAAGAGTCCATGGACGAGCTTGCCGGACTCGCCCGGGCCGCCGGCGCGCATGTCGTCGAAAAAGTCTTCCAGGTCCGGCCGTCGCCGAGCCCCAAGTATTTCATCGGCCAAGGCAAAGTCGAGGAGATCAAGCGGACGGCGAACGATCTTGACGCCGAGCTGGTCATCTTCGACGACAATCTGCGCCCCACTCAACTGCGCAGCCTTGAAAAAACCTTGGACATCAAAGTCATCGACCGGACACAGCTGATCTTGGACATCTTCGCCCTGCGGGCCCGGTCGAACGAAGGCAAACTGCAAGTGGAACTCGCCCAGCTCAGCTATCTCCTTCCCCGCTTGACAGGGAAGGGAAAGGCTATGTCCCGTCTCGGCGGCGGTATCGGGACCCGCGGCCCGGGCGAAAAAAAATTGGAAGAAGACCGGCGCCGCATCCAGGACCGCATCGCCAAGATCAAGCGGGAGATCAAGAACGTCCAGAAAAGGCGGGCTAACCAGAGGCGAAGCCGGAAGGAGAGCCTCATCCCGCTCGTTTCCCTTGTCGGCTACACGAGCGTCGGAAAATCCACACTCTTCAACCGCCTAGCCCAGGAAGACGCCTTTACCTCTCCGCAGCTTTTCGCGACACTCGATCCCGTCGTCCGCCGCGCGTCCTTCCCTGACGGCCTGTATTACTTTCTGAGCGACACGGTCGGCTTCATCAAAAAATTGCCGGTCGAACTCATCACCTCCTTCAAGGCCACGCTCGAGGAGGTCAACGAAGCCGACGTCATCCTTCACGTCATCGATCTGAACTCGCCCGGTTCGGAGGGGCAGGTGGAAGCGGTCATCCAGATCCTCGAGGAGATCGGCGCGGGCGATATCCCCTGCCTCAAAGTGTACAACAAGATCGACCTCTTGCCCGACAAAAACGATCTCCTGAAGCGCAATGGACGGACCGGGATGAACAGCCTGTATCTCTCCGCGGCGACGGGCGAAGGTGTCCCCGCCCTCAAAGACCGCCTCCGCTCTTTACTTTTCCGCCAACTCCAATTATTTTATGTGCGTATCCCGAAAGACAACAAGGACATGCTCGATTCCATCCCAAATTGGGCGCTCGTCTTGAAAAGACGGGAGAACGCGGATTATTATGATCTGAAGGTCATGGCCGATCCTCAACGGATGCTTCCCTTTGCGTCCTATCTTGAACGAGGAGAAGAACCGTGGTGAAAAAAACGGGCGTTTTGGGCCTTCTCATTTTGGGATTCTCGGCCTGCGCGACCGTGACGCCTCCACTTCCCTCTCTTTACATCGAGAGCCCTCCGCCGTCCTATTCCGCGGAGCTCTCGCTCGACGAACGCATCGCCGTCGAAGAGGCCTGGAACTATCTCAAACTGGGCAAAGCGGCCAAGGCCGAAAAAGCCCTCCTTAAGCTCAGCCCCGAGAATCCATTTTATTATGCCGGCCTCGGATACGCGTCGCTTCTCACCAATAATCTTCCGATCGCCGAACAATACTTCTTGCGCTCCGCTCAGGATTTCCCCGACATGCCGATCGCCCATCTCGGTTTGGGTCAGGTCTATCAAATGTCCGGGCAGACCGACGCGGCGTACAGGGAATATCTTGAAGTCCTCAAAAGAAATCCCGAGAACGCCTGGGCCAAGAAAGAATCGGAAGCCCTCCGTCTCAAGAAGACCGAAGCGCTTATGAGCGAGGCCAAGAACTTCGCCTCGCTCGGCAACACGGAAAAAACGAAAGAGGCCTACCTAAAGGCCCTCGAGTATTCCCCTAAACTGCAGGAGGCCCATCTGGCCATCGCCAGGATCTTCATCAAGGAAAAGAATTTCCAAAATGCCTTGTTCCATTTGAAAACGGCAGCCGCAAACGACCCGAAGGACAAAACGATCCTTCAGGAATACGCCGACGCCCTCTATCAGGCGGGGCAGCTCTCGAGGAGCCTGGATGCCTATAAGCGCCTGCTCGAACTCGATCCCCAAAACAAGATCGCCAGGGACCGTTCCGAAAGCATCAAAAACCGCCTCGGGGTCGTGGAACTGCCGAGCCAGTACAACAGCATCGCCTCCCTCGAGGCCGTGACCAAAGAGGACTTGGCCGCCCTGATCGGCGTTAAGTTCAAGGACATCCTGGTCATCCCGGCTCCCAAGCCCGCCGTCATCGTCGACATCACGACATCCTGGGCGTTCGAACACATCGTCAACGTCGCGGGCAACGACATCATGGAGGTATTCAGCAACCGCACGTTCCAGCCGAGAAAAACAGTCACCCGGGCCGAGATGGCCGAAACGCTGGTCCGCCTCATCGCGTTCCTGAAAAAAGGCGGGGCAAAGATCGTGGAGCAGATTCCCCTCGACCGGATTAAGATCGCCGACGTGCCCCAGGAGCACTTCTACTTCCAGCCGATCGCCCAGGCGATTTCTTATCAGATCATGGACCTCGCGCCGGACAGAACGTTCAAGCCCGAGCAGAGTGTCCCCGGGCGGGAAGCGATCAAGGCCTTGGAGATATTGCTCGGCCTGATAAAAGAGGGGCGATGAACGACGCCATCAACCAGGAAAAATCCCAGGCGTTGCGATCTGATATCCTGACCATTCCCAATCTTCTCAGCATCTTTCGGATCCTCCTTGTGCCCATTTTTCTCTGGTCGATGCTCAACGGGCGATCCTTCGAAGCCCTTCTGATCTTTTTCCTGGCAGGGCTGACAGACCTGCTCGACGGATTCACCGCCCGCGTCTTGCATCAGAGGTCGAAACTGGGAACGGTCCTCGATCCCGCGGGAGACAAACTATTAATGGCCACCTCCTATGTCATCCTGACTCTGCCTTCCGTCGCAGCGCCGAATTTCATCCCCCTTTGGCTGACCGTGATCGTCTTCGCTCGCGATCTTCTGATCGTGACCGGGGCCTTCATTGCCTTCCTATCCTGGCGCCAAAAAACCTTCACGCCCTCATTTCTGGGAAAGATCACCACGGCCTGCCAAGTCGGAACAGTCTTTTTCGTCCTTCTGCTGAATTACCTTCAGGTCTCGCCCTGGTATATGATCTGGGTCTACGGCATCACCCTCTTTTGGACGATCGCCTCCGGGGTTCATTATTTCATCTACGGCCTGTCGGCTCTCCGCCAAAACCGGAAGATTTGATTATCTAATACTCTTGTCGATGAACCCTTTTTTAAACGTCATCCAGAGGATTTTGAGGTCGAGGGTGAACGACCAGTTCTGGATGTAATAGAAATCGTGCTCCAGCCGCTTCTCTATCGACGTGTCCTGGCGCAGCCCGTGGACCTGGGCCCATCCCGTGATCCCGGATTTCACTTTGTGGCGGAGCATGTACTTCGGGATCTTCTCGGTGAATTCCTTGACGAACTCGGGGCGCTCCGGACGCGGCCCGACCAAGCTCATCTCGCCTTTGAAGACGTTGACGAGCTGGGGAAACTCATCGATGCTATATTTCCGCAGGCGCTTCCCGAGCCTCGTGATCCGCGGGTCGGAAGGCTTGGACATCACCGGCCCGCTGATCTTTTCCGCGTCGCTGACCATGGTCCGGAACTTGTGAATGACGAAATGTTTCCCGTCAACCCCCACCCGCTCCTGATGGAAGAAAATCGGCCCTTTCGAGGTCAACTTGATCAGCGCGGCGAAGATCAGGAAGAAGGGGAAAAGGAAGATCAGCCCCAATCCGGACAAGATGATGTCGGCCATTCTCTTGAGGAACCTTCGCCCGCCCCTCAGCGGGACTTCATCGATCGAGATCACGGGGAAGCCGTCCAGGTCCTGGATATTGGCCTTGAGGGTCAGGAGCTGGAAGAGGTCGGGGATGAGACGGACGTTCACCGGATATTTGTTCACGATCTGGATCGTCTCGAGGATCTTGGAGTAATTGCTCAGGTCCAGGGCGACATAGATCTCGTGGACGTTGTGGTCTTCGATGACCTGGGACAGGTCCTCGATCCGGCCGAGCACTCGGACGGCTCCGCTGTCGATCCGGATCTCCTCTCCGGCCTTTCTCTCGTTGTCGAGGAAGCCTTTGACAACATACCCCAAATCCTTGTATTGAAAGAGTTTCTGGGCTACGGCGACGCCCATTTCTCCGGCCCCGACGACGATGACGTTCTGGAGGTTCAATCCCCGGCTGTAGCGCCGTTTCATGATGTAATAGATCTGGTTGCGGAGGATCGAGATGGTGAAGATGACGCCGATCGCATAGATGATCAGAAAACCGCGAGAGGGCTCGACAAGCGTGGAGCCGAAGAGGAAGGGCCTGCCGCGGCTGTAGGTGATGACCACCGACAGGATGGCGATCACGGCCAGGACAGCGAGGATCGCGTTCAGGCTGATGAAGAAAAAATCGTCGAGCTTCGTCCGCCGCAGCCGGCTTTTATAAAAGCCTTGGAAATAAAAGATCACCATATGAGTCGCGATGAACACCGGCAGGACGATGAGGTAGGACCCGAAGGCCGGGACTCCTTTGGCCGGATTCACCGGAAAGAGAAAGAGAAATGTGTTAAACCGGAAAAGATACGACCAAATATAAGAGAGGATGATAGCAAGAACATCGCTGGTGACAAAGAGCCCAACCAGACGGGCCCGGTTTTTGGTGATCACTTCCCTTCCTTGAACGTCTGCCACTTCTGACGAATGGCGGCGGTTATCTTTTCCTTAAAAATTTCCCTCGAGAAGCTCCTCGCGTGGGTTCGGATGGTTATGTTATTAAATTTGAGACCCTGGAATTTGTCAAGCGCGGCCAGGAGGCTCGAGGTCTTGAGCTCGCTGAAAAACACGCCCGTTTCACCCTCGAGGACCGTTTCACAGGCGCCTCCGCGGCCGTAGGCCACGACGGGCGTCCCACAGGCCTGGGCCTCGAGCGCCGTGATGCCGAAATCCTCCTCGCCGGGCAGGATGAGTGTTCTCGCTCCCTGGTAGAGACGGCGCAGGTCACTCAAGCCCAGAGCCCCAATAAATTCAACGTTCTGTCCCGCCAGTTTGTGCAGCTTTTTGAACTCCGGGCCTTGGCCGACGATCTTGAGGGGCCATCCGATATGGTTGTAGGCGGATATGGCCAGATCGATCATCTTATAGGGAACAAGCGCCGAGACGATGAGGTCGTACTTTTTTTCGGGATCCCCGTCTGGTAGATAGTAGGATTCCGTGTCGACAGGGGGATAGATGACGTCGGCCTGCCGCCGGTAATATTTTTCGATCCGGCGGGCCACGTTCCTGGAATTGGCGATGAAATGATCGACCCGCGCGGACGAGGTCACGTCCCACATCCGCAAGTAATGGATCAAGGGCGGGATGAGAAGATTTAGGAAAAAGGAGAGTCGCTCGCGCGAAAAATATGAATCATACTGGTTCCAGGCGTAACGCACCGGAGAATGGATATACGACACGTGGAGGGCATCTGGATGCGGAATAATCCCTTTCGCGACGCAGTGCGAGCTCGAAATGACAAGATCATATCTCTGGAGGTCGAAAAGCTCAGCGGCCATGGGATAAAAGGGCAGGTACCAGCGGTAATGCTTTTTAAGGAATGGCATCCGTTGAAGGAAGCTCGTCGGGATGTTCCTCTTCTCGACGGCTTCGGTCTGGCTCCCCGGAAAGTGAAAGAGCGTGTAAATCGGGGCCTTGGGGAAGACTTCAGCAAGGACTTCCAGGACCTTTTCTCCCCCCCGCTGGCCGGTCAGCCAGTCATGGACAAGGGCGACTTTAATGTTTTCCATTATATGGATT
>Ga0209182_10000121_pt1 | contig 18411 bp, 14 predicted proteins | sample LakBais05cmmetaG_FD_185474 | JGI IMG/M metagenome (GOLD analysis project Ga0209182, IMG submission 185474) | Lake sediment microbial communities from Lake Baikal, Russia to study Microbial Dark Matter (Phase II) - Lake Baikal sediment 0-5 cm... | ecosystem: Environmental > Aquatic > Freshwater...
CTCTCTTTTGGAGAATTGGGAGCCGCTATGCCCGAAGCCGGGGGAGCCTATGTCTTTCTCCGCGAGTCGTACGGATCCCTGATCGCTTTTCTCTTTGGCTGGACGCTTTTTCTGGTGATCGACACCGGCGCCATCGCCACCCTGACGGTGGCCTTTTCTTCGAAATATCTGACTCATTTTTTCCCCCTTTCATCTTTAGAGCAGAAAATCATAAGCGTCATCTTTATCGTCTTTTTGATGATTGTGAATTACATAGGCGTCCGGTGGGGAGCCAACCTGCAAAACCTCTTGACGGTCATTAAATTCAGCGCTTTGGTCGGGATCTGCGGTGTGATTTTTATTCTGGCCAAGGGCAATGCTTCGAACTTTGTCTCTCCCTCACCCAAGACTTTCTCCGGGAACCTTCTTGGCAGTTTCAGCCTAGCCCTCGTCGCTTCCCTTTGGGCGTACAAGGGATGGGAACAGTCCACCTACAGCGCGGGCGAGACCAAGAATCCGCAGCGAAACCTCCCCTTGGGTCTTTTCATCGGGATCGTTGCCTGCATCGCCATTTACATCCTTGCCCAGCTGGCCTATCTCTATGTCCTCCCGGCCAGCGCCATCGCCAAATCCGACCGCATTGCCGCGGACGCCATGAATCAAGTCGTAGGACCCATCGGAGCGTCCATCATTTCTTTCATCATTCTCTTTTCCATCATGGGCGCCACCAACCAGAATTTCCTGTGCTCACCGAGGGTTTATTATGCCATGGCCAAAGACGGGATTTTTTTCAAAGGGCTTGCGGCCGTGCATCCTAAATTCCTGACGCCCCATGTTTCCATCTTTGCCATGGGTGCTTGGAGCATGATCCTCATTCTTTTTATCGGCACGTTCGAGCGGCTTTTCACCTATGTCATCTTCGGACAGTGGATCTTTTTCGGGTTGACGGTCGCGGCTGTGATCATCCTCCGTAAGAAACGGCCCGATTTGCCGCGGCCTTATAAAACCTGGGGCTATCCGATCACGCCGATCATCTTCATCCTGGCGGCGCTCTACATTTCGATCAACTCGCTCATCAGCCAGTTCTGGAACGCCATGGCCGGTCTGGGCATCATTCTCCTTGGCCTCCCGTTCTATTTTTATTGGAAGAGAAAAAGCGTCAAAACGTTCGGAAATCCCGATCGAAAAGATCGGCCATCGAAGATGAATTAATATTTCCTGCGGCGATGATAACCTGTGGCTTGCCACGGGGAGCCGCTCGAGAGGGATCCAAGGGGGAGTCGCCCCCAAAGGCTATCAGAGACGCATTTCAGATTTTTAATTATATGTATTAATCCCCTCAATTCCCCTTGACGAATCAAGGGGAGCCCCGAAAAGTGTAGGCGTCTCTGGTTTGGCATGCAGGGCGGCCCTGTCTTCCCGGCGCTCGTTGGAAGGGGTCTTCCCCTCCAAAGTGTAGAACCCCCCATTGCGGGGGGTATGAAGGGAGGTATGGGAGAAAGGGACTAAGGGGCTATAGGTGAATAATGAAGACGGCCGTCTCTGACGACGAGCCGGCCGTTCTTGATGACATGGGTAATGGGATTGACTCCCAAATGATAGACAAGGAAGAGATAGTTCGGGATGTTGCACAGGATGAGGTCCATTTTTTTCCCGACCTCTAAGCTGCCGACCTCATCCTCCATCCCCAGGGCGTAAGCGCCGTTGGTCGTGGCCGCATTGACGGCTTCCTCGACGCTCATTTTCAACGTGAAAACGCCGAGCTGGAGGACGAACAGCATCGATTCGGTCATCGAGCTTCCCGGGTTGAAATCCGTGGCCAGGGCCACGATCGCGCCCGCCTCGATCAGCCTTCTCGCCGGCGCCTTCTTTTCCTGCATAAGGAAAAATGAAACGCCGGGAAGGAGAGTGGCCGCGGTCGAGCTCTTCGCTAGGGCTTCGATCCCCGCGTCCGTGATGGCGATCAGGTGGTCGGCTGAGGCTGCGCCGGCTTTTGCGGCAAGCTCCGCGCCGCCGAGCGGGGTGAATTCATCGGCATGGATCTTGATCCCAAAGCCGGCCGCTTTTGCCGCCTGGACCAGCCTTTCTGTCTCTTCCACAGAAAACACGCCCTTTTCACAAAATACGTCGAAAAATCGGGCGAGGTCTTGATGACGGACCTCGGGGATGATCTTGTGAATAAGAAGGTCAATATAGTCCTCCTTTCGGGAGCGGTATTCCTCGGGAATCTCGTGAGCCCCCATGAACGTCGGAACGAGGTCCACGGGATGCATCTCATCGGCTTCCCGGATGGCCTCGAGCTGCTTGATCTCATCCTCAAGGTTGAGGCCGTATCCGCTCTTGGCCTCGGCCGTCGTCGTCCCGTGAAGAAGCATCTGGTCTAACCGCTTAAGGCAGGCGTCTTTCAGGTTCGCCTTCGAGATCTGCCGCGTTGCCCGGACCGTCGTCTTGATGCCCATGCCTTTTTCGGCGAGCTGCTGATACGTCCAGCCTTTGAGCCGCAGGGAAAATTCTTCCTCCCGGCTCCCGGCAAAGGGAAGATGCGTGTGGGAATCCACGAAGCCCGGAAGGCCGACGAGGCCGCCGCCGTCGACCCGGAGGCCGCCGCTTTCGAATTCCACGCCGCGCCGGTAATCCTTCTCCGTCCCGACGAAAACGATCCGTCCTTTGCGGCCGGCGATCCAGCCGTTCTCGATCAGACCGACGTTCCCGAGGGCCTCCTTTCTTTTCGGGACTCCACCCCGGCATGTCAGGAGCTGACGGCAACCGGCGACGACAAAATCGGCTTTCATCACGAGGGATATTTGCGAAGCTGAGAATGCTTGTTCCGGATGAAGGATGGCGTCTCGTAGTCATCCCATCCTCTTTCGTTTAAAGGCTGAGTCCACGACGGTCCGGGCTCCCGGCGCTCGATGCTCTGGGGCTCGAAGGGAAAAGGCGGCGTCTCGGCGTAGTTGGGGACAGGGAAGGGCGGGGGAGTCTTCCGGTGTGCCTGCCGGCCGCGGCCGGCGTCGTCGGAAACGCTGACAGGCCTTTCATAGCCCCGCTCGAATCCGGTGGCGATGACCGTGACCTTGACCATTTCCTTCATGGTCGAATCGATGACCGTGCCGAAAATGATGTTTGCCTCGGGATGGGCCAGCTTGTGGATGAGCTGCGAGGCCTTGGAGACTTCATGAAGCGTGAGGTCCTTGCCGCCGGTGATGTTGATGAGGACGCCCTTGGCGCCCTCGATGGACGTGTCGATGAGCAGCGGGCTGCAGATGGCCTTGTTGGCCGCTTCGGCCGCCCTGTTCTCGCCCCCGGCGATGCCCGTTCCCATGAAGGCGACACCCATGCCTTTCATGATGGACTTGAGGTCGGCGAAATCGAGGTTGATCAAGCCGGGCTTGGTAATCAGGTCGGACACGCTCTGGACTGCCTGGCGGAGGATGTCGTCGGCCATTTTGAACGCGTCCTGGATCGACGTGTCCAGGCTGACCGTCTGAAGCAGCCGTTCGTTGGGGATGGCGATGACCGTATCCACGGCCGATTTCAGGTCGTTCAATCCTTCTTCGGCCTGCTTGCCCCGGACTTTCCCTTCGAATTCGAACGGCAGCGAGCAAATGGCGATGGTCAGGACATCGAGCTCGGCGGCCAGGTTGGCGATGATCGGCGTAGCGCCAGTGCCCGTCCCGCCGCCCAGGCCCGCCGTCAGAAAGACCATGTCCGAGCCTTCGAGGAGCTGGATCAGTTTCTCCGTGTCCTCCATGGCCGCCTGCTTTCCGATTTCCGGATGGCCGCCGGAGCCCAGCCCTTTGGTGAGCTGGTGGCCGATCTGGATTTTGTTCGGGGCCTTGTTGTTGTTCAGCGCCTGTACGTCCGTGTTGACGGCGATGAAGTCCACGCCCTCGATGCCGGCTTCGATCATCCGGTTGAGCGCGTTGCCGCCGCCCCCGCCGATGCCGATGACGCGGATCTTGGCGCTGAAAGTCTCTTCGACGAGATGAAATTTCAATTTGCTTCCAGAATCATTTCCCATAGTCCCTCCTATTCTTCCTTGAATAAATCCTTGAACCTGGCAAAAAAACCTTTCTTTCGGTCTTTCGTCGATCCCTTTTCTTTGATCAGGTCGTGGCCGTAAAGCAGAAGTCCAACGGCCGTTGAATAATCGGGCGTGCTGACCCTGTCCATCAGACCGCCGACGCCGGTCGGATCGCCCCGGCGGACGGGCACATCGAAGATCTCCTCGGCGGCCTCCTCGAGACCCTCGAGGAGGGCCGTGCCGCCGCTCAGGACGATCCCCGAGTTCAGGGATTTTTCGAAGCCCATCCGCTTGATGTCGCTGTCCACCAGGCGGAAGATCTCCTCGGCGCGCGGCTCGATAATGTCGGCGAGAAGCTGGCGGGAAAGCACGCGCGGTTTCCGCCCTTTGCCGACCGAGGGGACTTCGATTGTCTCCTGTTCGTCGCTCGCGGGCGAGATCACGCAGCCGAACTTCTTCTTGATTTTTTCCGCGTCGGGAATGGGCGTTCGCAGCCCGACGGCGATGTCGTTGGTGACGTTGTCCCCGCCGAGCGGGATGATCGATGTGTACCACAGGCTCCCGCGCTCGAAGATGGCGACTTCGGTCGTGCCGGCGCCGATGTCGATGAGCCCGACACCCAGCTCTTTTTCATCATGGGTCAGGACGGCGGCGCTGGTCGCGATCTGGTTGAGGACGATCTGCTCGATATTGATGCCGGCCCGCTCGACGCAGGTCCGGAGGTTCTGGACGAGCGTGATGGCGCCCGTGACGATGTGGACGTTGACCTCGAGCTTGATGCCGTTCATGCCCAGCGGGTCCCGAATCCCGTCCTGCTCGTCCACCACGAATTCCTGCGGAATGACGTGGATGATCTCCCGATCGGGCGGGATCGAGACGGCCTTGGATTGATCGATGACCCGCCGGATGTCGTCGCGCGTGATCTCCCGGTTCTTGCCAGATACGGCGATCACCCCCCGGCTGTTGAAGCTCTTGATGTGCGCGCCGGAGATGCCGATGAAGGCCGAATGGATGGTGACACCGGCCATGAGCTCGGCCTCTTCCTGCGCTTTCTTGATGGCGGCCGAGGTGATGTCGAGGTTGACCACGACGCCCTTCCGGAGCCCTTTCGAGTCGGCCGTGCCGATCCCGATGACCTCCACCTTACGTTCTTCGGTGATCTCGCCGATAACGGCCGTCACTTTTTTCGTGCCGATGTCGATGCCGACGACGTATCCGTTTTTTGGCATTAGCGTCTCTCCTTATCCTGGCCGGACGCGTTTCGAGCGTCCGCCTCGGTCTTGGGGCTTTTGAAGTAGATCCGGTCCGGGATGCGGAGGTTCGCATATTCCAGCGGGCCGAACTCGTTCTCTAAACGGTCTTTTTCCGTGCGGTAAAAGGCGATCTTTTGAGCGAACAGGTCGTCGCCGAGGAGGAGCCGCGTCGGGCTCGACCGGAATTTCAAGACGACGTTTCGCGATTCGGTGAGGTCGAGCATCTCCACGTCGGCCCGGTCCTCGGCGGATAGGCTATGGAGGCATTCCCAAGCCAGATGGATCTTGTCTTGATAATCTTCGATGAAATTGTCCTCATCAAAGAACAGGGGAAGATGGGCGTAGGATTCCCGGGAGGTCTTTTCGAGCTCCACGCCTTCCTCGTCGATGAGGACCAAAGAGTCCTTTTGAAGAAGCGCGGCCGGCTTTCGGGGCGTGATCTCGATCTTCACGGATGAGGGGAAGACCTTCCAAACGCGCGCTTCCTTGACCCAGGGATTGGATTCGATCCGGGCCTTGATCTGGGCAATGTCCAGGAGGAGGATGTTGCCCCAGCGAATGTCCCGGGCCAGGCGGGCGGTCTCGGCCTTGACGGACTCGTTGAGGCAGGCGAGCTGGACATCCCTGACTTCCAAGTTTTTCCAGGAAATGAGGAAGAGATAGATCTCGTAAACGGCGAAGAATCCGAGGGCCGTAAGCCCGAAGGCCAGTCCCATCTGCTTGATCCTGGGCCGCGTCTTCCGCCTGGCTTTCTTCGTCCGGACCTTTCCTTCTCCTCTCTGGAATTGGAGAGGGTGGGCGGGGGCGAACTCGGACCGGCTCATCCCTTTGCCTCCAGTTTTTTGATTAATTCCGGGATGACCTTGTAGATGTTGCCGGCTCCCAGGAATATGACGATATCACCGGCGCGGCAGATTTTTTTGAGAAGAAGGGGGATTTTTTTCATGTCCGGCTCGAAAAAGACGTTCTTGTGGCCGAACTTCCTGACGTCCTCGTAGAGGACCTTACCCGAGACGTTGGGGATGGGCTCTTCGCCGGCCGGATAGATCTCCGTGATGACCAGGACGTCGGCCTGGTTGAAGGACGTGGCGAAATCGTTCATCAGATAGGCCAGGCGCGTGTAGCGGTGCGGCTGGAGCACGGCCACGACCCGGCGCTGCCAGCCTCGCTTTGCCGCGTCGAGCGTGGCCTTGATCTCCGTTGGGTGGTGGGCGTAGTCCTCAATGATCATCATGTCCCGGATCTCTTTTTTGAGCTCGAAGCGGCGGCCTGTTCCGGCGTAGCTTTTGAGCGCCTCGAAGATGAGCGACGGCGCGATGTCCAGGTCCAGGCCGACGGCCGTCGAGGCCATGGCGTTGAGGATGCTGTGTTTTCCGGGGACGTTCAGTTTCAGCCGGCCGAGCTCGCGGCCCCTGTAATAGAGAATAGAAACGCTCGAGAACTTATCGAACTGCGTGCCCCGGGCGAAAATGTCGGACTGGGCTGAGAATCCGTAGGTGATGAGGCGCCGTTCGAGCTGGGGGATGATGCTCTGCAGGTTGGAATCGTCGAGGCAGAGGATGATCGGGCAGTAAAAAGGGACCTTGTTGGCGAAATGAGCGAAGGTCTTTTTGATCTCATCGACGTTGTGATACTGGTCGAGATGCTCTTCGTCGATATTGGTCAGGACGGCGATGAAGGGCGAGAGATACAGGAAGGACCGGTCGCTCTCGTCGGCCTCGGCGACGAAGAAATCGCCTCCGCCGAGCTTCGCGTTGGCCCCGATCGTATTCAGGCGGCCGCCGACGATGATCGTCGGGTCGAGGCCGGCCCGGTCCAAGATGGTGGCGATCATGGAGGTCGTGGTCGTCTTGCCGTGCGAGCCGGCCACGGCGATGCCGTATTTCATGCGCATGAGCTCGGCCAGCATTTCGGCACGCGGAATGACCGGGATCTTCCGCTGCCGGGCTTCCCGGACCTCGATATTGTCCTCTTTGATGGCCGAGGAGATGACGACGACATCGGCCCCCTTGATATTCTGGGCCTTGTGGCCGATGGAGATACCGGCTTTGAGCTTGACCAGCCGCCGGGTGGCGTCGTTGGCCAGGATATCCGATCCCGTGACCTTGTAGCCGAGGTTGAGGAGGACTTCCGCGATGCCGTTCATGCCGGTGCCGCCGATGCCGATCATGTGGATGTGTTTCAGCTTCCGGTATGTCTTCTTGACCATGCCATTCTCCTAGCGGTCAGCGTCCATCAGCTCGAAGCACAGCCCGGCGATCGCTTCGGCCGCCCCTTCTTTTTTCAACAAAGCCAGGTTTTTCTCCATGACCGAGATCCGGTCTTTATGCTCAAGGAAATAGGATATCTTTTCGGCCAGCCGCTCGGGCCTCCATTCGCTCTCAAGAATGACATCCGCGCCCCCGATCGTTTCGAGGGCCGCGGCGTTACGGGCCTGGTGATTGTCGGCCGCTTTGGCGAAGGGGATGAGGATCGAGGCCTTCCGGGACGCAATGAGCTCGGCGCAGGTCGTTGCTCCGGCCCGGCAGATGATGAGGTCGGACCGGCGGAAATAGTCCGGCATGTCGAAAAAGTAGGGGGCCGCGACAGCCGTTTCGAATCCGTTTTCCGCGTAGCTTCTCTTCATCCATTCAAGATCGCTTTCGCCGGTCTGATGAAAGATCGTCAGAAGGTCCTTTGTTTTTTGGAGGAGGGGGAGCGTTGCTGCGATCGCTTTGTTAAGGAAGTGCGAGCCCTGGCTTCCCCCGAAGATGAGGAGCGTCAGCCTGCCGTCCCGCTCTTTGGGCGGGAGCGAATAGAACTCCTCGCGGACCGGGTTGCCGAGATAAATGCCCTTGCCTTTAAAGTAAGGCAGCGAGGACTCGAAAGCGGCCACGGCCTTTTTAACCCGGCGGACGAGAAGACGGTTGGTAAAACCGGGCCGGACGTTTTGCTCGAGGATCACCGTCGGGATCTTCAGCCACGAGGCCAACAGGACGATCGGGCCGGAGCTGTAGCCGCCAACGCCCACGACCAAGTCGGGCTTGAGGCGCAGCAGGAGGGCAAGGGATTTGCCGAAGGCGCCCGGGAGAAGGGTGAGCGCTTTCAGGCTCCGCCAGCCCCTTCCTTTCAGCCCCTCGATGGGCATGGAAACGAACCGGACCTTGTGATGGGCCATGATCGTCCGTTCAGCGCTCCGTCCGCTGCCGACGTACGTCAGTTGAAGGCCGGGGTCCTTCTCGCAGAGCTTCTGGCCCAAGACGAGGGCCGGGTAGAGGTGGCCGCCCGTGCCGCCGCCGCTGACGATCACGCGTCTTTTCCTCATCCGAAGCTCCGGTTGATTTCTTTTCGTTGGGATATATGGAGAAGAATCCCGATGGCAAGGAGAGTCGTGATCAGGGACGATCGCCCAAAACTGAGAAGCGGGAGGGGCACGCCTTTGGCCGGCCCGAGCCCGAGAACGACCGTGATGTTGATGAGGGCCTGGATCGCGATGAGGAGCGTCAAGCCCGCGGCCGCGAGCTGGCTGAAGAGGTTCGGCGCTTTCATCGAGATCACGACGCCTCTCCAGATCAAAATGATGAAAAGAACAAGCGTGGCCAGAGTTCCGAGAAGGCCCAGTTCTTCTCCGATGACCGCGAAAATGAAATCCGTATGCGGGCAGGGCAGGAAGAACATCTTCTGGGCGCTTTCCCCGATGCTGACGCCCAAAAGGCCTCCAGCGCCGAGGGCGATCTTGGACTGGGCAACCTGGAAATTGAGCGTCTGGAGATTCTTGTCCGGCGAAAAAAAGGCCAAGATTCTGTCGAGACGGTAGCCCGCCGAAAACACATAATAGGCGAAGAGGGGAAGGGACAAAAGCCCCAGATAGGCGAAATATTTCAGCCGCACGCCGCCGATGAAGAGGAGGATGGCACAGAGGGCGAAAATCAGGAGCGCCGTCCCGAAATCCGGCTCTTTGAGGATGACCAGGACGAAGAGGAACACCACGCCCGACGGAACGAGGAGGACGGAAAGCTCCTGGATCTTCTCCTTCCGCCGGTCGAGATACCAGGCCAGAAAAAGGACCAGGCTGACCTTGGCCAGCTCCGAGGGCTGGAACCTGAGACCGAAGAGAATGATCCATCGGTTGGTCTTGGCGAACGAGGGCATCATGAAACAGAGGAAGAGAAGGCCGAGGGTCAGAAGAAGAAGGCCGAAGATAAAGACCGGGTGCTGGTAGAAAGGTTTCCTGATCGAGAGGATGATGGCGATGACAACCAGGCCCGTCGCGGCTCCGATGAGCTGGTGGATCAGGAAGTAGAACGGCTGGTTGTATTTTTCTGCCGCGGCGACGCCCGAAGCGCTGAAGACCATGACCAGGCCCAAGGTGATGAGAATAAGAGTCGAGAAGAATAGTCTCTTGTCGAAACGGTAAGGCCTGAAGATCTCCATGGCTATTTCTTTTCGTATCTTTTGGCGAGTTTCCGGACTTCCCGCTTGAAAACCCGGCCTCGCTCTTCGAAATTGCGGAACATGTCCCAGCTCGTGCAGGCCGGGGCGAGGAGGACGACGTCCCCTCGCGAGGCGGCCGCGAATGCGCGCGGCACGACCTCGTCGAACGAGGCCGCGTCTTCCAGGGGCACGGCGCCGGCCAGGGCCTTTCTGATCTTTTCCTTGGCCGCGCCGACCAGGACGACTTTTTTCGCCCTGGCCTTCACAAGCAGGCGCAGCTTTGTGAAATCGGAGCCTTTGTCCTTGCCGCCGAGGATGAGGATGATCGGCTTGTCGAAGCTCTGGATGGCCTTGAGCGTTGCCTCGACGGTCGTGGCCTTCGAGTCGTTGATGAATTCGATGCCGCGCACGGTGAGCACCCGTTCCAGGCGGTGCTCGAGGCCCTGGAAAGTCCGAATGGATTCGCGCATAGGCCCGGGCTCGACTCCGAACAGACGGGCCGTCATGGCCGCGGCCATCACGTTCTCCTGGTTGTGGAGGCCGGGCAGACGGATGGCCGAGACCGGCATGATCCTTTTTTCATCCTTGTCTCGAATGACGATCCAGCCGTGGCTAAGGAAGCATCCCCGGCTCAAAGGCCGTTTGCGGCTGAACCCGAACGCTTCCGACTTCGTTTCATCTTTCAACCGCCAGACCGAGGCATCGTCGCGGTTCAGGACGACCTTATCCTGTTCGCCCAGGGCGGTCACGAGCTTTTTCTTAGAGGCGAAATAACTCTCGAAGGTGCCATGCCAGTCCAGATGGTTCGGGGAGATGTTGAGGAAGACCGCGATGGACACGCGGAAGGCGTCAATATATTCGAGCTGGAAGCTTGAGATCTCGGTGACATAGATGTGATCGTTCCGGCTTTTATCGACGAAGGAAAGGAGCGGCGGGCCGATGTTTCCGGCGAGAAAGGCTTTGCGGCCGGCGTCTTTGAGAATCTTGAGGATGAGGGTCGCAGTCGTAGATTTGCCGTTGGTTCCGGTGATGCCGATGATCGTGCCTTTCAAAAAACGAAAGGCGATTTCGATCTCGGAAAGGACGGGAACGCCCTTGTCCTGCGCTTCCCGAAATTCCGGGAGCGGCGGAACGCCGGGACTGGGAACGATGAGGTTGGGTTCAAGAAAGGAAGAACGCTCGTGGCCGCCGGTTTCGACCTCGGCGCCGCGTTCCGTCCAATATTCGACCCGGCCGCCGAGCTCGGCCGCGGTCTTCTTTTCGGTGATCTTCACCCGGGCGCCATGCCGCAAAAGAAAATCCGCCGTGGCCTCGCCCGTCTTTCCCAGGCCGACGACCAGGACTTTTTTATTTTGAAGGTCCATCATTATCTCAACTTCAGCGCGGCCAGGCTGAACAGAGCGAAGATGATGCCCAGGATCCAGAACCTGATCACGACTTTCTCTTCGGGCCATCCTAGAAGCTCGAAATGGTGATGGAGCGGGGCCATCTTGAAGATCCTCTTGCCTCCGCTCAACTTAAAGTAGCCGACCTGGAGCAAGACTGACAGCGCCTCCAGGATGAAAACCCCGGCCACGGTGAAGATCAGGAGCTCCTGCTTGATGAGGATGGCGATCGCGGCCAGCGTGGCGCCGAGGGAAAGGGCCCCGACATCGCCCATGAAGACCTGGGCCGGGTGCGAATTGAACCAGAGAAATCCCAGGCAGGCTCCCGTCAGCGCTCCGGCAAAAACCGTAAGCTCCGCGGCTTGCTTGACCGAGGCAATTTTTAAGAAATCGGAAAATCCCGCATGGCCGGCGATATAGGTCAGCGCCGTCAGCGCGGCGGCGCTGATAAGCGTCAATCCGATGGCCAGCCCGTCTAACCCGTCGGCAAGGTTGACCGCATTCGACGAGCCGACCATGATGAAAATGATCCATAGTCCATAGAACCAGCCAAGGTAGGGGATAAACTTTTTAAAGAAGGGGAGGTAGAGACGCAGGTCAAATCCAGACTCGGGTCCCTTCGAGAATCCCAGGTAGAGGACGATCAGAGCGAAGACGGCGGCCAGGAAGAATTGATAGACAAGCTTTTTCCGGACGATGAGGCCCAGGGATCTGTTCTTTTTGATCTTCAGGTAATCGTCGAGAAATCCGACCAATCCGAAGAAGAACATCGTGCCCAGGCCGAGCCAGACATAACTATTCTCCAGGTTTCCCCAGAGCAGCGTCGGGACGATCGTCGCGCCGATGATTAAGATGCCGCCCATGGACGGTGTCCCTTTTTTCGAATAATGGGACTGTGGGCCTTCAAGGCGGATTTCCTGGCCGATCTCGTACTTCTTCAAGAGTTTGATAAGCATCGGGCCAAAAAGTAAACTCAGGAAGAGGGCCGTAATTCCGGCCAGAGCGGTCCGAACGGTGATCCACCTAAACACGTTGAAGAAGAACCAATATTGCCTCAAAGGCACAAGCAGCCAGTAGAGCACGTCATGTCTCCTTGAGGGTGTCTTTCATTTTCTCTACGATCGTTTCGGTCCGGACCCCGCGGGACCCTTTGACCAGGACAAGGTCGCCTTCCCGGAGAAGGGAGAGGATATGGTCCGCCGCCTCATCGCTTGTCGCGAAGGAAAAGATCCTGTCCGGGCTCATCCCGGCCGAACGGGCGCCCTCGGCCATGGGACGCCCCAGAGGGCCGACCGTGACAAGGATGTCCCAGCCCATTCGCTTCGCCTGTTCTCCCGCTTCTTCGTGGAAGTGGGCCGCGGCATCGCCCAGCTCCAGCATGTCGCCCAGCACGGCGACCTTTCTCCGGGCCGGAAGCGTCGAGAAGCTCCGGAGCGCGGCTTCGAGGGCCCGGGGATTCGAATTGTAGGAATCGTCGATGACGATGATATTTTTTCTAAGACGCAGCAGAATGCCTCTTTGGGCATAGGGTCTGAGGCTTTGGATCGCGCCTTCGATCTTCTCCAGGGGGAGGGAGAAGGCGCGGGCGACGCCCAGCGCCGCCAGCAGGCTGTAGATATAGACTTCCGAAAGGAAGGGGAACCGGATCCGCCGCTTTTCTTTTTCATAGATGAGGTCGAACTTGAAACCGTCATATCCCAGCTTCTGAATGTTTTCGACCCGGATATCGCATCCGCGGGAAAAGCCGAAATAGATTTTCCTGCCTTTCCAATCCTGGGCGATCTTTTCGACGAACGGGTCGTCGCCGTTGAGGACGGCGTGGCCGTTCTCTTTTGTCCCGTCCAGGATTTCTTTTTTCGCCGCGGCGATATTCTCCATGGTTTTGAGAAACTCCAGGTGGACGGGGCCTATGTTGGTGATGACCGCCACGTCCGGGGGGGCGATCTTGGTCAGCGTCCGGATCTCTCCGAGCGCGCTCATGCCCATTTCGAGAACGGCCGTCTCGTGCCGCGGCTCGATCCGGAGCAGGGAGAGGGCCAGGCCGAGGTGATTGTTGTAGTTTCCCTCGGACTTGAGCACCTGGAATTTCTGGGAGAGCAGGGCGGCGGCGAATTCCTTGGTCATCGTTTTACCGACGCTGCCCGTGATGCCGATGACTTTGACGGTCCGCTCGGCCAGGACACTTTTGGCCAGGGTTTGGAGGGCCTTGAGTGTGTCCGGCACTAGGATGAGAGCGAAATCTTTGCCGGCCGAAGGAACGGGCTTTGAGATCACGGCCCCGGCCGCGCCCTTTTCCGCCGCGGCATGGACATACTCGTGACCGTCACGTTGGGCGACGATGGCGAAGAAGAGGCCGCCGGGTTCCATCTGCCGCGAATCGATGTTGAAATCGCGAACCAAGAGAGAAGGCGATCCCTGGAGGATCGTTCCCCCGGTTTTTTCCGCGATCTGGTCCAGCCGCAGCTCGGCCATGGTCAGTTCGATCCCATTTTTTTGAGGATGTCCCGGATCACCTCGCCGTCGTTGAAGGGAATGATCCGGTCTTTCAGGACCTGATAGGTTTCGTGCCCCTTTCCGGCGACCAGGACATAATCTCCTTTTTTGGCGAAGGCGAGGGCTTTCTCGATCGCCTCGGCGCGGTCGAGCACGATGCTGTATTTTTTCGAGCCGGTCTTGAGGACTCCTTTTTCGATCTCTTGGATGATGGCCAGCGGGTCTTCGAAGCGGGGATTGTCCGAGGTCAGAAAGGTCCAGTCGGCGAACAGGCCCGCGACTTCGCCCATGCGCTCCCGTTTGGACCTGTCGCGGTCGCCGCCGGCGCCAAAGACGAGCAGGATGCGGCTGGGCTTGAGTTCCCGGACGGTCTCGAGCAGGCTCCGGAGGGCGCTGTCCGTATGAGCGTAATCGACGTAGATCTGAAGACCCAGGTCGTTCTCGATTTTTTCGAACCGTCCGGGGATCTGTTTGAGCCCGGCGATGCCTTCTTTGATGGCCTGGGACGGCACGTTCAGGGCCAGCGCGACGGCAAAGGCGGCTAGGATGTTGTAGAGATTGTGCTTGCCCGAAAGAGAAGAGTTGATCGCTGTCTGCCCGCCGGGATATTTGACCAGGGCTTCAAGGCCAGCGTCGTTGAGCTTGAATTTCTCGCCCCGGACGAGCGCGGCGGGTTCGAGCCCGAAGGTGATCGTGCTCATCGGGAGTTCGGCGATGAGGCGTTTCCCCCAAGGATCGTCCTCGTTAACCACGGCGGTCCTCTTTTTGGAATTGAGAAAGAACAGTTTTTTCTTGGCAGCGAAGTAGTCTTCCATGGTGTGATGATAGTCCAGGTGCTCGCCGCTGAGGTTCGTGAACACGGCCACGTCGAAGCTGATGCCCCAAACGCGCTTCAGGTCCAGCGAATGGGAAGAGACTTCCATGAGGCAGTGCGTTACGCCCTTGTCGAGCATGCTCTTGAGCATCTTCTGAAGGTCGGGAGCCTCGGGGGTGGTCCGCTGGGCTTCGAGCTCGAAGTCCGGCCCGCGATAGCTGATCGTCCCGATGACGCCCGGTTCGAATCCGGCGGATTTGATGATCGATTCGAGAATGAATGTGATCGTTGTTTTCCCTTTGGTCCCGGTGATGCCGACGAGCTTCATTTTCTGCGAGGGATGGTCATAGAAATTCGCGGAACACAGAGCCAATGTCTCGCGGGCGTCGAAGACCTGAATCCAGTTGGCCTTGAGCTTAGCCGGCTTCGCTTTATCCGACAGGATTGCCGCGGCCCCGTTCTCGAGAGCTTCCTGGACGAAATCGAACCCGTCCTTTTTTTCGCCTTTCAGCGCGGCGAAAAGGAATCCCGGTTTCACGTCCTTGGAGGAATACACAATCCGCTGGATTTCCGTCGTTTCGTCTCCCTGAGAGACGAGGACCGGAACTCCTTTGAAGAGGTCTTTCAGCGTCATGGCCGGTTTTTCCTCCCCATATTGGCCGCGATGATGGTCCGATTCGAGCCGGTGTCAGGGTAGATGTTCAGATAGCGCAGCACGCGTTTCGCGATCTCCCGGAACACGGGGGCCGCGACCTGCCCGCCGTAATACTCATCCGTTTTCGGCTCGTCCAGGACCACGATCATCGAGAGTTGCGGATTTTCGACGGGGACGAAGCCGACGAACGAAGCGATGTGCTTTGAGGACGAATAACTTTTCAGCGCGGGGTCGAATTTCTGGGTCGTGCCCGTTTTCCCGGCCACGGTGTAGCCTTTGGCCAGGGCCTCCTGGCCCGTCCCTTCGAAGACCGCCTTTTCCAGGATCGAAACGAGGTTTCGCGCGGTCTCGTCGGATATGATCTGCCGGGGCTCTGAAACGCTTCTTTTCGGCGTCATCGGCACGTCTTGAATGTCCTTGACGATCCGCGGCGGAACGAGAATTCCGCGGTTGGCGATGACGTTCATTGCCTGGAGCATCTGGAGGGCCGTCACCGAGATCTCGTAGCCGATGGATACGGAGTCGAGCGATCTCTTCGTCCAGTTTTCGAGGGGCCAGACCTTGCCGGCCGCTTCGGCGGGAAGTTCGATACCGGTCTTGGTCCCGAATTGGAAAGTTTTGATGGTCTGATACAAGGCTTTCGGCCCGACCCGGCGGCCGATCTGGATGACGCCGACGTTTGAGGAATGGCTGATGACATCCGGGAACGTGAGGACGCCGAAATTCTTGTGGTCACGGATCGGCGTCCCGGCGGTCTCGATCGAGCCCTTGCTGCAATCAAAGGTCTCGGTCATGGGCACCCAGCGGCTTTCCAGGGCCGCCGAAGCGGTCACGATCTTGAACGTAGAGCCGGGATCGAACAGATGATGAATGGCCCGGTTGGGCTCGGCTTCCTTTGATTCGGGTGGATAAGAGTTCGGATCGAACGTCGGCCAGCTCGCCATGGCCAGGATCTCTCCCGAGGCGGGGTTGGATACGATCACCGTTCCCCAATCGGCGTTGTGTTCCTGGACGGCCCGTTCCAGCTCTTTCTGAGCGATGTATTGAATGGTCGCGTCGATCGTGAGAACGAGGTCGCCGCCTCGCTGCGGCTCTTCGATGGTTTCGAAATGATACTCTCTTCGTCGGGCGTCCAGAAAAACGATTTGTTTGCCTTTTTTCCCGCTGAGGATGGAGTCGAACTTGTGTTCCACGCCACCCTGGCCTTTATTATCGACGCTGACGCTGCCGAGAACATGGGAGGCCAGGGGGCCTTGAGGATATAAGCGCTTGGCCTCTTCCCGGGTGTAAATCCCGTTCAGACCCAGGCCCTTGATTATTTCGGCCGTCTCGAGCTCCAATTTTCTCTTGACCGGAATATGGCTCGACCCATTCTGAAGCGCGGTTTTGACCCGCTCGATGTCTTTCGAGCTTAGCTCAAGAACGGGCTGAAGCTTAAGGATCGGCTTCATCCGCAGGTCCAACGGTTCGCCGGCTGCCGGCGTGTAATAAACGGTCAAGGAGGGAACGCTTTGGGCCAAAATGCTTCCCTTCCGGTCATGGATCGCGCCCCGCTGGGGGAAGATATCGATCTTGGCCTGGTTTTGAACGAGAACTTGAGCGCTCATCCGGGCGTGGCTGAAGACCTGAAGCTGGAGGAGGCGGAGAAAGATGCCAAAAGTCCAGAGAACGAGGACCACCGTGAAAATCTTGGTCCGTTTTCGGACCTTTTTATGATACGGAGCATTGGCGATATTCATGGCATCCGACGGGAATAGGAATCCTCATAGATGATCTGGTCCTCGCGCGGGTCGGCCAGCTTCATCTCTTCCCGGGCCTTTTTTTCGACCCGATCCAAGGACAGGAGCGCGGCCTTTTTCGTCTCCAATTTTTTGATTTCTTTCTGCAGCGCCTGCAACCGGTTTTCGCCCCGCCCGATGTCATAGCCGAGGCGGACGTTTTCCGTGATGTGCCAGAGATAGAACGTCAGGATCAGGATGATCATAAGGCTGGCCAGGACGCCGAGAGCGAGCTCTTTTCTATTGAGTTTTTTGCGTACCATAGGGTTTCTTTTCCGCGGCCCGCAATTTGGCCGAGCGCGCCCTGGAGTTCCGGGATATCTCGTCCTCGGTCGGCGTGACGGGTTTTTTCGTCAAGATGTCGATGAGGCCGGGGCCGTTTTCGGGATGGGCCAAGCGGGCCAGGGTGTGTTTAACGATGCGGTCTTCAAGGGAATGAAAGGAGATCACGGCGATCCGCGTTTTGGGGAGGATGAGCCGGATGGTCCGCTCGAGGAATTCGGGGAGGCCTTCGAGCTCCTGGTTGACCTCGATCCGCAACGCCTGAAAGACCTTGGAGGCCGGATGGATCTTTCCTTTCTGAGGGATCCAGCGGCAGACCTCTTCGACGATCATCCTCAATTGGGTTGTGCTCTCGATCTTCTGGGTTCTCCTTAGGGTGGCGATTCTGCGGGCGAGCTTGTTGGCCTGTTTGAGCTCGCCATACGTGCGGAAGACCCGGGCCAGCTTGGGCTCGGAATATTTGTCGAGGATCTTCGCGGCCGTCAGCTTGTTCCGGAAGTCCATCCTCATATCCAGGGGTCCTTCCAGGGCGTGGCTGAAGCCGCGGTCCTGAGTCTCAAGCTGATACGAGGACATCCCCAAGTCGAGCAGGATCCCGCGGACGGTCGATAGATCAATGTCGAGGTCGGGGAGATACTTGAAATCGGCGTGGAAAAGCTCGACGCGGTCGGCGTAGGGGCGGAGATATTCCCTGGCCTTGAGGAGGGAGTTTTCATCCAGGTCGAAGCCGATGAGCCTGGCTTTGGGATTGCGTTTCAAGATCTCGGAAGCGTGGCCCGCCATGCCGAGGGTGCCGTCGATATAGGTCCCGGCCCTTTGAATGTCAAGATAGGACAGCGTCTCTTCGAGCAGCGCCGGGAGGTGTTCTCTTTCGCTCATTCCGGCTTCCTGTCCGCCATGAGCTTGGTGATATTCTTGAAGTCTTCATGAGTCAGCGGCTTTTTCGACATTTTTTCATTCAGTCGGACGAGGTCCCAGATCTCGAGGTAATTATTGACCCCGATGATCAGGACTTCGGTTTGAAGGCCGGCCTTTTCCCGGAGCAGCAGGTTGATGAGGACGCGGCCTTTGGAATCGATCTCTCCGTGATTTCCCGATAGATTGGCTTTCCGGTTGAATTCCTGGATGTCCGGATCGGGATAAACGGATCCATCGTTGGGCGTCTCCATCATCTTTTCCCAGACAGGAAGGGGAAAAACCTGGATAAAGTCATCTTCAAGGGAGGTGATGAAAAGGCCTTTGCCGAACCGTGCTTCGATAGCGGTCCGGAACTTTTCGGGGATCTTGATCCGGCCGCCCTTGTCGAGCCTTGCTCTGTAACTTCCTGTCAATAAA
>Ga0209182_10000123_pt1 | contig 18237 bp, 18 predicted proteins | sample LakBais05cmmetaG_FD_185474 | JGI IMG/M metagenome (GOLD analysis project Ga0209182, IMG submission 185474) | Lake sediment microbial communities from Lake Baikal, Russia to study Microbial Dark Matter (Phase II) - Lake Baikal sediment 0-5 cm... | ecosystem: Environmental > Aquatic > Freshwater...
TCTCAGGTCAAGCGCATCAAGCCCGTCCAGACCCAGACATCCTTTGAAGCCGGCAAGTTCGTCGCCCCCGTCGAGATTCCCGATCAGATCGCCGAAGAGCAGATCTCCGATGTCGGCATCGAAGGCGGCGTCGAAGGCGGCGTCGAAGGCGGCGTCATCGGCGGCGTGCTCGGAGGCGTCGTCGGAGGCGTCCTGGGTGGTGTCGTCGGCGAAGTCGAAGCCCCGATCCGCCTCTACGGCGAGGTCAAAGCCCCAAAGCTCATAAAGCAGGTGGACCCCATCTATCCTGAGATCGCGCGGCAAGCGCGGGTGGAAGGCATCGTGATCATCGAGGCCGTAACCGACATTTACGGCCGGGTGCAGACCATGAAAGTGTTGCGCTCGATTCCGTTGTTGGACCAGGCAGCGCTCGACGCCGTTCGCCAGTGGGTCTATGAGCCGATGATCATCAACGGCCGCCCTCGCGGCGTCATCTTCACCGTAACGGTCCGGTTTACTTTGAAATAAGAAGCTATTTCGAATGGCTTTCTAATATTAAAAGGAGGTGCTTAAATGCAATTTGACCTAGTTTCCATGTGGAGGTCGATGAGTCCCCTGGCCAAAGGAGTTGGCTTCATCCTGATCTTTCTTTCCATCATTTCTCTCTACATGTTCATTGAAAGAATGTTGAGCTACTCGCGCGCCAAAAAACAATCGAAAGCGATCGCTCCGAAGCTGGCCGATTTGTTGAAGAATGGTCAGATGAAAGAGTCTCTTGCCCTTTGCAGCAAGAAAGAATATAAGGGAAGCCATCTGGCCCGCGTAACGGCGGCCGGGATTGCCGCGCTCCTGGAAGGCAAGGAAGCCAACCTGAATTTTGCGGATCAGATTGAGACCGCCCAGAGAGGCTGTGACCGCGCCGCTTCGATCTTCAACCAGGAGCTGCGGAAAGGCCTGGCCATTCTGGCAACCATCGCCACCTCCTCGCCCTTCATCGGCCTGTTCGGCACGATCTCGGGCATCATCAACGCCTTCCGCGGCATGGCCCTGACCGGCTCGGGTGGTATTGGCGCCGTCGCTTCGGGAATTGCCGAAGCCCTGATCACGACCGCTTTCGGAATCGGCGTGGCCATCATCGCCCTGTGGTTCTACAACATTCTCAACTCCAGAGTCGAGATCTATGACGCCGAAATGGCCAATACGTCCTCTCAGGTCGTCGACTTCTTCATCCGCAGACAGCAGGCGAAATAGAGGCTTAGCATGGCAATTTCAATCGGGGACGAGGGAAAATACAGATCCGAACCCAATGTCGTTCCCCTCTGCGACGTTCTGCTCGTTCTGCTGATCATTTTTATGGTCGTGACGCCTCTCGTCCAAAAAGGCGTCGACCTCAGGTTGCCCACGGCTCTCAATACGATCCAGATGCCCGATACCCTGGACGTCGTCCTCCATATCAAAAAAGACGGGATAATGTATCTCAACCAGGATAAAATCACGCTGGAAAACCTCACATCCCGGCTCGAAGAGGCGTTCCTGAACATCCAGGAAAAGAAACTCTATTTAAGGATCGACGGAGACCTGGAATACGGAAAGCTCGTCGAACCGAACGGCATCTACGATAAGATCCGAGAGGCCGGCATCGAGAACATCGCCATTATCGCCGAGAAAAAGACGACAGAAAAAATCGGTGGTTAGTTAACGAGTCATCTCGACCGAGGGGAAAGCGTGCTTTCGATAGCGCCCTTTCCCCTCGGTTCTCAGCCCATAACATCCTGCCAGATCCGAGCGTTTTCCAGACTTGGGTAGAGCAGCGCCACCTACGAAACTCGACTCAAGATGGCAATGGCGGCTTCGAAAAACCTCGTCCAGGGATTACGGGGCGAGCGGCCGGACAACCTTGTGACGTAAGCCTTCGTTCATGCTGCCGGTCCTATAGCCGGCCATATCCAGCGTCACATAAAGATATCCGAGCTTTTTCAAGCGCGTGATCAGCTTCTGCCGCGTCTCAGGCTTCATGATCCTGTTGAATTCTTGGGGCAAGATCTCGATGCGGGCGATATCACCGTGATGGCGGACGCGGAGCTGGCCGAAACCCATTTTCCGCAAGAAATCCTCTGCCGCCCCGACCTGCTTCAGGCTTTGAATGTCGATCTTCGTGTCATAAGGAAAGCGTGAGGCGAGGCAGGCCAGCGACGGCTTGTTCCACGTCGGAAGGCCGAAAGCTTTCGAAAGCCGGCGGATATCGTTTTTTGTGAGCCCGGCCTCTTTGAGCGGCGACCGGATGCCGAGCTCCTGACCGGCCCGCGCGCCGGGGCGGAAATCTCCCGAGTCATCCACGTTCTGGCCGTCAAGGACATAGACGATCCGCTCTTTTTTCGCAAGCTTCTTCAATGCCGAAAAGAGCTCCTGCTTGCAATAATAGCAGCGCAGCGGAGGGTTCTTCACGAAATCGGGATTTTCGAGCTCGGACGTATGAATGACCTTGTGCCGGACCTTGAGGTTTCTGGCGATGTCCCGGGCTTCCCGGATCTCTTTGTCGGGATAAGTCTCCGAGCTCGCGATGACCGCCAAGACGTCTTCGGCCAGGACATCGGCCGCAACTTTCAACAAGAGCGTGCTGTCCACGCCGCCGGAAAAGGCGACCAGGACTTTTTTCATCTCCCGGAGGATGTTCTCGAGTTTCTTGAGCTTTGCCAAGAGAGATCGACTCCCGGTTCGTTCCTTGATCACAGTCATATCCTTCTTCAGTTCAACGTTTTGCGGAAACGATGTTTTCGACTTCCTTTAAAAGCTCTCCGACAATTTTCTTTTCCGGGACTCGCCGCAGGAGCCGTCCCTCTTTAAAGATGATGCCTACGCCGTGGCCGCAGGCCACGCCGATATCCGCTTCCTTGGCCTCGCCGGGGCCGTTGACCATACAGCCCATGACGGCCACGGTCAAGCTTTGAGGAATCCGAGAGAGGCTCCTCTCGACTTCGGCCGCGATCCGCTTGAGGTTCACTTCGCACCGCCCGCAGGTCGGGCACGAGACGATGTTCGGCCCGCGCCGGCGAAGCTCGAGGCTTCCAAGGATTTGATAGGCGACGCGGACCTCCTCTTCAGGCGGGGCGGTGAGCGAAACCCGGATCGTATCGGCCAGTCCTTCCTTCAAAATGATCCCGAGTCCGACAGCGGACTTGACGGCCCCGCAGAGCCGCGGCCCGGCTTCTGTGATTCCCGCGTGAAAGGGATAATCCACTTTTCGCCCAAGGCGCCGGTAGGCCTCGGCCGTACGGAGAACATCGGAAGCCTTCAAGGAGACCTTGATGAGGCGGAAATCCAGATTTTCCAATATTCGGATGTGCCTCATGGCGCTCTCGACCATGGCTTCGGCGGAGGCTCCGCCGTATGTCTTCAGAACCTTTTTTTCGAGCGATCCCGAATTGACGCCGATCCGGATCGGAATATTTCGCTCTTTCGCAGCGGCGACGACCTCTTTAACCTTTTCCGGGGAGCCGATGTTGCCGGGATTGATGCGCAGCCCATCGATCCCCAGTCCGATACAGGCTAAAGCCAGCCGGTGGTCGAATTGGATATCGGCGATGAGCGGCACCGTGACTTTTTGCCTGATCCTACGGAGAGATTCCGCGGCTTCTGTGTCCGGCACGGCCAGACGGACGATCTCGCAACCCGCTTTTTCCAAGCGCCTGATCTGGGCGACGGTCGCTTTCACGTCGCGCGTGTCGGTCTTGGTCATGGACTGGATGATGATCGGCGCCTCCCCGCCAATGAGAACCCCTCCGACGGAGATCTGGCGTGTTTTGCGGCGGGGGAGTTCATGTTCTTTATTTTCCATCAATCAACTCCCCCATCGCCCTAAAAAAATTTTGCGAGAAATCTCGTAAAGGGAATGGTGCAGCTGTTGCCCCCCAACGCATAAAGCACCTTGTGATGGACGGGGAATCTTGGGCCAGGGCGTTAAGGCCATGGCTGCGACAGGACCCCTGCTCCGAATTTCTGGCAAAAACATTTTAAAACGGTATCAAACTCTTCCAGCCGTGCGGCATGCGTTTCACGATATCGTTCAGGATGATGAATACGAATAGAAACATGAAGGCGACGAACATGATCTGGGCCCAGATTTCCTTGATCTTGGGGTGGAGATCCTTTCGAAAGATGCCTTCGATGATGAGAATGAATATCTGCGTGCCGTCGAACGGCAGGAACGGGATCGGCAAGAGATTGAGGACGCCGAGCTGAAGGCTGATGAACGCGATCCAGCTCAAGAGGGCCATGAATCCCATGAGCAGGAAAGAATATGAGAGATTGGCGATCTCGAGAGGCCCGCCGAGGTTCTGGGTCGAGCCACGGCCGGTGAACAGGTTCTTGACGAAATCGACGAGCAGAAACGCCATCTGGGAGCACTCTTTGAGGCTTTGGCTGAGGGCCGCCACAGGGCCGTATTTTTGGAGAACGGAGTTCGGTTCCTGGCTGATGCCGATCTTCCCGACTTTCCCTCTGCGCCGGGGCGTGATCCGAAGAGAGACCGGATTCCCGTCGCGGAGCACGCCGAATTGGAGCTCCTTTTCTGCGTTGTTTTCGATGACTTCGATGAATTTATAGAAATAGATCGGCTCTCCGTTGATCGCCTGGATCAGATCGCCGGCCTTCAGGCCGCCCGCCTCTGCCGGAGATCCGGCCGTGACCGCCTGGACCCGGGTCAGGATCTTTCCGTAGAATCCGGCATAGCCGATGTCGTACTGAATCTTTTTATCTTTTTCGGTCTGGAGCTCGACGGGGATGATCCTCCCGTCCCTTTTGATCTCCAGAGTCAAAAGTCTCTCGGGCTTTGTCCCGACGGCGAGCTCCACATCGCTCCAGGTTTCGACTTTTTTCCGATTGATGGTCAGGATTTCGTCGTCGATCTTCAGATCGGCTTTGGCAGCCGGGGAGCCTGGGTCGATCCATCCGATAACGGGCTTTTGGTCCAGGTACTCGGGCGTCTTGGCTCCGGCCATGTTGATCACGGCGAAAATGATGATGGCGAACAGGATGTTCAGCACCGAGCCCATGACCATGACCAGGAACCGCTGCCATCGCGTCTTGGCCATGAAATCGTCCGGTTCGAGGGTCCGGCCTCTCTCATAGGCTCCTTCGCCGAGGAACTTAACATATCCGCCGATCGGGACCGCGCTGATCCTGTAGTCCGTATGGCCTTTTTTGAACCCGAAAAGCCTTTTCCCGAAGCCGAAGGAAAAGACCTCGATGCGGATCCCGACGAGCCGGCCCATGAAAAAATGGCCGAATTCATGGATGAAGACCAGGATGCCGAAGACGATCAAGAAGGCCAGGATCTTGCCTAAGAGGATGATCATGTTAATACCTTTGTTGAATGATTTGAGATGTCCGTTCCCTCATCAGCCGGTCGACATCGAGGATGTTGTCCAGGGTGCGAACGGTCCTTTGCTCGTGGCCGTCCACTGCCCGGTGGATGACGTCGCTGATGGCCAAAAAGCCGATCCGCCGCGCGAGGAAGGCCTCGACGGCAACCTCGTTGGCCGCGTTCAGGGCCACGGCTGCGCTGCCGCCTTCCCTGAGCGCCCAGGTGGCCAGGCGGATGAGCGGATAGCGTTTGGCCTCGACCGGGTAGAACTCAAGAGCGCCGATCCGGGCGAGGTCGAGCGGCGGCAGAACGGCGTCTTCGCGCTCCGGGTATGTCAAGGCGAACTGGATCGGGATCTTCATATCCGTCGGGCTGAGCTGGGCGAGGACCGAGCCGTCCCTCATTTCGACAAGGGCATGGACGATGCTCTGCGGATGGATAAGGACATCGAGCTCGCCGGGCTTGAAATCGAAGAGCCAGCGGGCCTCGATGAGTTCGAGCCCCTTGTTCATGAGGGTCGCTGAGTCGACAGTCACCTTCTTTCCCATTTTCCAGCGGGGATGGGCCAGGGCTTCTTCGACCGTTTTTTTCCGGAGCTCGGACAGCGCAGTCCTGAAAAACGGCCCGCCGGAAGCCGTGAGTGTCACTTTTTTCACGTTGCGCCGGTTTTCCCCGGCCAGACACTGGAGCACGCCGCTGTGCTCGGAATCGACCGGGATGATCCTCGCCCCGGACTTCCGCGCTTCTGCCCGAAGGAGAGAGCCGGCAACGACCATGGATTCCTTATTGGCCAAAGCCACACTCTTCCCGGCGCGGACAGCGGCGAGAGTCGGCTTCAGGCCGTTGATCCCCGTGATGGCCGAGACGACGATATCGTTGCCCGGATTCCCGCCGATCTCCAGGGCCCCGTCGAGGCCATAGGTAACCCGGAGGGAATCTTTTTTAAACCTATTCCGGATAAACTCCGCGTCTTCCTTCCGTTCAAGAGACACGATTTCGGGGCGGAACTCCCGTATTTGTTCTTCCAAGAGGCGAATGTTCGAGCCTGCCGCCAGGGCCGTGACGCGGAAATGTTTCTGGTGATGCCTGATCACGTCGAGCGTGTTCCGGCCGATCGTGCCGGTGGACCCGAGGATCGCGACTTTTTTCATGCCCTGTCACTTCCAGAAATAATGAATAAAATAATAATAGAACGGCACCGCCAAAAGAAGGCTGTCCACTCGGTCCAAAAAACCTCCATGGCCGGGAAGGATGTTCGATGAATCCTTGACCCCGACGGCCCTCTTGAACAGCGATTCCAGCGGATCGCTGACCTGAGCCACGGCATGGACGAGAACTCCGCAGAGCACCGCCTCCCCCAGCCCGATCTCTTTCAGCAGCAGGAGCCGGGCCGCTATGGCGCCGAGGCAGGCGAAAAGGATTCCGCCAAGGCTCCCCTCCCAGGTCTTGTTCGGGCTGGCCACGGGGGTCATTTTATGCCGCCCCAAGAGATAGCCGAAGAGGTAAGCTCCGGAATCGCCGAGAAAGATCACGGCCAGCAGAAAATAGAGGTAATAAGGACCTCGTTCCGCCTGGAGAGGATAAAAATGATTCAAGGTAAAGCTGATGTAAATCGCCCCGAGCACCGTTATGGAAAACGACGCGGGGAAAACCATCGCTTTCTCAATTGTGTTGAAGGTGATCAAAAAATAAAGACCGGCCAGCAAAAGCCCGCCGAACAGGGCGATCCCGAACGGGAGGGCCTTAAAAAAGAACGACGCACTGAGGAGAAGGGCCATGAGGATACCGATAAGCGGCTGGGGTTGAAGCTTCTTTTTGCGGGCCAGGTTATAGAATTCGATCAATGAAACGATGATGACGGCCTGAAGGAAGAAAAAAAAGACCGCGAGCGGGGCCCATTGGATGAGGACGAAAAGAACGGCCAAAAGGATCATGGCCGTTGGGAATCTTTTGCGGATGCTCATCGGGGGGGGTGGATGTCGCCGAACCGCCGTTCGCGTTTCTGGTAATCGACGATGGCTTGAAGAAGGTGCTTCCTCCGGAAATCCGGCCAGTAATCCTGGGTGATCCAGATCTCTGAGTAGGCGATCTGCCACAAGAGGAAATTGGACACCCGGAATTCTCCGCTCGTCCGGATCAGGAGGTCGGGATCGGGAATACCGGCCGTATATAAATATCGAGAGAATATCTTCTCATCGAGAGTGTCAGGATTGACGCTTTTGTCTTTCAGGGCCTTTTTCACGGCATCGACGATCTCCGCTCGCCCCCCATAATTCAAGGCAAGACATATCTGCAATTTATCATTGTTTCTCGTCAGTTCCTCGACCCGTTCCAGCTCGCGGCGGATGGCGGGCGGCAGATCCTCTCTTTGACCGACGACGCGGAGCCGGAAATTATTTTCGACAAGGACCTTGTCCTCTTTTTTCAGATAATCCTCGAGCAGCCGCCAGAAAGTCGCAATCTCCCGTTTCGGCCGCTTCCAATTCTCCTTGGAAAAAGCATAGAGAGTCAGGACTTTGATCCCCAAACGGGCGCTGGTCTCGATGACTTCCTGGACCGATTTGGCGCCTGCCCTGTGGCCTTCGACCCGGGGCAGATCTCTTTTCTTGGCCCAGCGGCCGTTGCCGTCCATGATCACGGCCACGTGATGCGGAATTCTCGAGAAATCCAGCTCATTAGCCAGGCGCTCTTCCTCGCTCCCGGGCTCAATGAAGCCTTCTAAACTCTTGAGCATGCGAACATTATAAGTTGGTGAGGGGGAATTGTCAAAGAATCGCTCGGGGAGCAGGGAGCGAGTTTCTTCCCCGAGCCCCTATTCCCAAATATCTCCAAATCTGATAATCTAAATGAGATTGAAAGAGACATAAGATGTGTTTGGCGATACCGTCGATGGTCATCGAGATCGATGAGGTTCATCGGACCGGAAAGATCGATTATCTGGGAACCAAGGTCAAGACCAATTTCGCCCTCCTTGATGACGTCCGGATTGGCGATTGGGTCATCGTCCATGCCGGCTTCGCGATCTCCAGGCTCGACGAAGAAGATGCCCAGGAAACTCTCGACCTGCTCCGGGAGATCGCGGAAAAAAGCTGAAAACCTGCCCATGGCGAGGACGAACGAATTCAGGGACAAGAAGGTCATCGGCGCCCTCCTCGCCAGGATTGCGGAGAATAAGCGGTCTCTTCCCTCTCCCTGCCGGATCATGGAAGTCTGCGGCACCCATACCATGACCGTCCACCGGTACGGCCTCCAGTCGATGCTCGAGAAGGCCGGCATCGAAATGGTCTCCGGCCCCGGCTGCCCGGTCTGCATAACGCCGGGCGAGGTTCACGAGGCCGCCATCAGGCTCGTGACCGAAAACGAAAACGTCATCCTTGCGACGTTCGGCGACATGACGCGCGTCCCGACACACCTCGGCTCTCTTCAGAACGCGGTCCCGGCCAAAGGATCGGCCGTGAAGATCGTCTATTCCCCCGAAGAGTCCTTGGACCTTGCCCGCCAGAAAAGAAATAAGGAGATTATCTTCTTCGGGGTAGGGTTCGAAACGACCATTCCTTCGATTGCCGTCATGGCCAAGGCGGCGGCCGGAGAAGAGCTTTCCAATTACTCCATCCTTTCCGCCCTCTGGTTGATCCCGCCTCCGCTCCGGGCGATCCTTGAATCCGGAGAAGTCAAGCTCTCCGGCTTTCTCTATCCCGGCCATGTCAGCGCTATTATCGGACAAGAGCCATACGCGTTCGTCGCCCGGGAGTTCGGCTTTCCAGGAGTCATCGCCGGATTTGAGCCCGGGGATATCCTTTTGGGGATCATTTCGATCCTAGACCAGATCCGGGAAGGAAGGCCGAGAGTGGCGAACGAATACACAAGGGTCGTCCGGCCTGAAGGAAATCCGGTCGCCCAGGCCCTGATGAGAGAAGTGCTGGAACCGAAAGACGCTTGCTGGCGAGGCTTGGGAGTGATCCCCGGGAGCGGCCTCAAGTTTAAAGCTGAATATTCGGCTTATGACGCGGAAGTCAAGCACGACCTTCGGATCACAGCCCGGGGAATCGACCTTCCAGGCTGCCGGTGCGGAGAAGTCCTGCGCGGAATCCTTCCTCCCTCGCGCTGTCCTTTATTCGCCAAGAAATGCACTCCCGAATCGCCCTGCGGCCCGTGCATGGTCTCCTTCGAAGGGGCCTGTCTCGTCCATTATAAGTACAGAGGTCCCAAATCATGAAGAAGATCAGCCTGGAACTCGGCAGCGGCGGAAAATCGATGCGGGATTTTATCGCCCGGACCATCGTCCCGGCGTTCAAGAATCCGATGCTTGCCGAACTTTTGGACGCCAGCCACCTTCCGGGCAGAATCGCTTTTACGACGGACAGCTATGTCGTGGATCCGATCTTCTTTCCCGGAGGAGACATCGGCAAGCTCGCGGTCAACGGCACCGTGAACGACCTCGTCGTATCCGGCGCGGTTCCTCAATACATTTCTCTTGGACTCATCCTGGAAGAAGGCTTAGAGTGGAACGCCTTGGAGAAAATCCTCCGCTCCCTGAAAGCAGCCGCGTCGCGAGCCCGTGTCGAAATCGTCGCGGGCGACACGAAAGTCGTCAAGCAGGGCCAAGGGGATAAAATCTATATCAATACATCCGGGATCGGCAAAGTCATCGCCAAACCAAGGCCGAAACTCATCCGGCCGGGCGACAAGCTCATTCTGACGGGCACGCTCGGCGAACACAGCCTGGCCATTCTGACGGCGAGGGGAGATTTCGGACTCGAGGCGCGGGTCCAAAGCGACTGCGCCCCTCTGACATTCCTTCTCCCCTTTTGGAAGAACGGGGTTCTATGGATGCGGGACATAACGCGGGGCGGCCTGGCCACAATCCTTTCCGAGCTGACCGAGAAAATTCCCTATCCCCTTCTCATCGAAGAGGACGAGATCCCCTTGTCCAAAGCCGTTCAGGCAGCCTCGGAACTCCTCGGAATTGACCCTCTCTACCTGGCCTGCGAAGGGCGGGCCGTTCTGGTCGTTCCGGGGGAAAAAACGCATGACGTTCTTGCCCGCATTAAAAAGAACCCGCTGGGAAGAAAGGCGGCTATCATCGGCCAAGTCGAAGGGAAAATCGGGCGACCGGGCGAACTCCTGTTAAGGACATCGGCCGGCGGCCTCCGGCTTCTCGAGCCGCTGTCGTCTGAGCTTCTGCCGCGCATCTGCTGAAATATGAGCATGATAAAATCACCTTGGTCCGGCAGGCTCGTCCTTGTCCTTTCCCTCTCTACTGTCAGCCCGATCCCTAGTCTTATCGCCTCAGAAAAGACGAACGAACTCGCCTTCGGAACATATACGGATTTCCGTTCGAGCGCCAAGGAATTCCAAGAACTTTTCAAGCTCATCCGCCTGACCTTACGTCACAACGCAGTCTCTTTTCAAGGGAAAACGGGGACCGTTCAGGGATTCGCCGCAGGAACGGCTTATCCCCAGATCTGGTTGAGGGACGCAAGCACGATCATCCCGGCCTCGAGATTTCTCTACGAAACGCCATTTCTCCGATCGTGGCTCGAAGAACATCTCGCGTTCCAAAAAGACGATGGGTCGCTGGAAGACTGGATCGATTCACGCGGAATATCCGACAAGAACACAACCGAGACCGACCAGGAAACGAGCGCTGTCCATGCCGCCGCCCAGATCACGCAGATCGCCGGCCCCTCTTGGCTCGAGAGAACGATCAGGGGTGAAACCGTTCTCTCGAGACTCGAAAAAGCCCTTGAATCCGTGTTGCGCCAGCGGTTCGACAAGGCCCACGGGCTCATCACCGGAGCGCATACCGCGGACTGGGGCGACGTGGACATAGAAGACCCCGACCAGAACGCGATCTACGTTGATCAAAAAACGCATTGGACGTGCGACATCTATGACCAAAGCCAGTTTTGCGGCGCGGCTGAAGACCTGTCCTGGATGCTGTCAACCTGCGGCCGTCCGGATAGATCGAAGTTCTGGAAGGAACAGGCCTCGCTCGTCCGGAAAAACGCCGCACGATGGCTTTGGCAGAACGACAAGGGCTTTTACAGGGTCCACGTCCATCTTGATTCTCTGCGGCATGATTTCGATGAGGACACGATGTTCGCCATGGGGGGGAACGCCGAAGCGATCCTCTCCGGCCTCGCCGCCGAGGACAGATGCCGCCGGATCATCGAAACCGCCCTTGCCAAACAGAAAGAATTCTCGATGTCGACGATCAGCGGTTCGCTCCTTCCCCCTTATCCGAAGGGCTTTTTCAAGCATCCGATGATGGACCAGCCTTTCGAGTATCAGAACGGCGGGCAATGGGATTGGTTCGGCGGAAAGATCGTTTACGCGATGTTCGAACACGGCTTCAGCCGCGTCGCCAAAGACAAGCTCTTGGAAATCGCCAGGAAAAATATCGCCAACAAGGGCCTTTATGAATGGGACAGCCCGGCCGGTCAGGGCCGGGGAAGCGCCTTCTATTCGGGGAGCGCCGGGAGCCTGGCCAAAGCGCTGTTTGAGGGGTATTTCGGGTTCAAGATCGCGAAAGACTCCCTGTCACTTGAGCCCAAGCTGGGAGAGGACCGCGCCGCCGCCCATGTTTATGTGCCGGTTTCAGGTTTATTCGCGGCTTATGACTATCAATGGGACGGGAAGAAAAAGGCCGTGACGTTCCGCTACAACAGCAATGTCAAAAATTCCGGAACTGTGAAAATCTTGGTCCCCTGGCTCAGCGGAAAAAGCGTTTCAAGCAAAAATTTCAAAAATTTCGACGTCCGCAAGGACGGTAAGAAAACGCCGTTTCAAATTGCTCTGCTCAACAGGGACGCTTTCATTATCGTCGAAACGGATTTCCGGGACCATGTCCTGGAGATAAGATAAAACTATGATTTCTCTTATTTGCGGCCCACCGAATAATATTCAAAGCCGATCTTCCTGACATCCTCCGGGTTGTAGATGTTCCGGCCATCGACGATGATCGGGTTGGCCATGAGGCCCTTGATCTTCTTGAGGTCGAGCTCGAAGAATTCCTTCCACTCCGTGCAAATCAGGAGCGCGTTAACGCCGGCCGCGGCCTCATAGGGCGTCCGGCAGTATGTGATCCGGACCTTGTCCTCGGGAAAAAGCTCTTTCATGTTGTTCTGCGCTTCGGGGTCGTACAGCCGGAGGACGGCCCCCTCGTTCAGAAGGTCTGTAATCAATCTGATGCTCGGCCCTTCGCGGATATCGTCGGTGTCCGGCTTGAAGGCCAGGCCGAAAACCGCGATCCTCTTGTCCTTCAGGATCCAGAGGGCCTTCTTGATCTTTTCTAAGAAGATCCTGGCCCGCTCGGCGTTGATCCGGTCGGTTTCCTTGAGGAGGTTCATGTTGACGCCGAGGTCTTCGCCGATTTTGATCAGGGCCTTAAGGTCTTTGGGAAAACACGATCCGCCGAAACCCAGTCCCGCCTTTAGGAAAAGGCTCCCGATCCTCGGGTCCAGGCCCATCCCCTTGGCCACCTGCTCGATGTTCGCGTCCGTCTTCTCGCAAAGATTCGCCATCAGGTTGATGTAGGAGATTTTCATTGCCAGGAAGGAGTTCGAGGCGTGCTTGATGAGTTCGGCCGTGTCGATGTTGGTGATCAGGAGCCGGTCCTTAGCCCTTTCATAGATCTTGACCAGAATGTCCCTGGCTCGTTCGGTCTCGACGCCGATGATGATGCGGTCAGGATTGAGAAAATCCGACACCGCCGATCCTTCCCGGAGGAACTCCGGGTTCGAGGCGACATCGAAATCCATGTCGGATTTTTTATAGAGGCTAATCGTCCGCTTGATCCAAGAAGAGGTCTTCACCGGGACCGTGCTTTTTTCCACGACGACCTTGTAGCCGTTCAAGTTCTCGGCGATGAAACGCGACACTTCTTCGATCTGCGACATGTCGGCGCTGCCGTCATCGCCCTGCGGCGTTCCGACACAGACGAAGATGACGTCGGAGGCTTGAATGGTCTCGTTCACGTCCGCGCTGAAGGCGAGGTTCCCTTTTTTCAGGCTGGACTTCAAGAGGACTTCGAGTCCCGGCTCGTAGATGGGGATTTCGCCGCGCGAGATTTTCTCGATCTTGTCCGCCATTTTGTCGGTGCCGATGACGTTATGCCCGAATTCGGCGAGTCCGACGGCCGTGACAAGGCCGACATATCCGGTTCCAATCACGGCAATTTTCATAAGGACCTCCTCTTTTCTTGATACCAGGCGATGGTTTTCTCCAGGCCGGCGCGGAAATCAGAGCGGGGCCGGTAGTTCAGCCGGTCTTTAGCTTTTTGAATGTCCGCCGAGGAATGCCGAATATCTCCGGGGCGGGGCGGCTCATGAACAGGCTCGAACGTCTTTCCCAGAACGTCGTTGATCCCCCGAACGAGCGCCTTGACGCTGAGGCTTTCGGCCGAGGCGATGTTGAAAACCTCGCCGGAAACGCCCTCCGCTTCCGCAGCCAGGATGTTGGCCTCGACGACATCCAGGACAAAAACGAAATCCCGGGTCTGCTCCCCGTCCCCGAAGATGACCGGCCTCTCTCCGCCGAGCATTTTCGTGATGAAGACCGGGATCGCCGCAGCATACGGGGACTGCGGGTCCTGCCGCGGCCCGAAGACGTTGAAATACCGGAGGCAGATCGTCGGGATCCCGTAGATCAGGCCGAACGCCTGGCAATATTTTTCCCCGATCCACTTGCTGAGCGCGTAAGGGGAAAGCGGGACTCCCGACATCTCTTCTTTTTTGGGAAGGTCGGGATTGTCGCCGTAAACGGATGTCGAAGAGGCAAAGACCAGTTTCTTGACGCCGGCCGCTCTGGCCGTCCATAATAGATTAAGCGTTCCACCGACGTTGATGTCATTCGTAAGGAAGGGATCTTCGATCGAATGCGGGACCGAGGCCAGGGCCGCCTGATGGAAGACATAATCCATTCCTTTGACGGCCTTCCGGCACATTTTCAGGTTCCGCATGTCTCCTTCGACGAGCTCGATCTCATCCCGGAATGAAGCGAGGTTCTCGCGCTTTCCGGTCGAAAAATTGTCCAGGACCCGGACCTTGAATCTGCGACGCACGAGTTCCTCGGCCAGATGCGAGCCGATGAAGCCCGCCCCTCCGGTCACCAGGCAGGATTTCATGAGGTGATCTTCCTCACCGCGGAATATCTTATTCTAAATGCCCGAGTTCTTTCAATTTGAGCAACACTTTGGCTGTGCTTTCCTCGAGTGTTTCTTTGTCGGTTTCCAACAGGACTTCCGGGTTCAGGGGCTCCTCATAGGGGTCGGAGACCCCGGTGAACTCCTTGATCTTTCCTTCCATCGCCTTCTTATACATGCCTTTGATATCGCGCTGGATACAGGCATCCAGGGGGCACTTCGTATAGACCTCAAGAAAGCTTCCGATCTCCTCCCGGGCATGGGCCCGGATGTCCCGGTAAGGCGAGATGAAAGACGTCAGGACGAAGACGCCGTTCCGGGTCAGAAGCTTGGCGACAAAAGAGACCCTCCGGATGTTCTCGTTGCGGTCCTCTCTTGAAAAGCCGAGGTCGCGGGTCAGGCTCTGGCGGACGATGTCGCCGTCGAGCCGCTCCACCCTATAACCGCGGTCTTTCAAGATCTCAGCGACGCGGTCGGCCACGGCCGACTTGCCGGAGCATGGAAGCCCGGTGAACCACAGCGTCACGCCTTTCTGATCATGTTCGCACATAGGTCGTTCGTCTCCTTCTTCAATATCATCGCCAGGCCACCAGGCTCGGCGATGACAAATCTATTTTGTAAAAATGCTTCCTTTCATGTCCGCGGGAACGGGCAATCCCAGAGAATGGAGCACCGTCGGAGCCACGTCCAGGATGTCGATGTCCTTGCGCCGGCTTTTTTTATCCCGGGGATCACAGAGAATATACATGCCTTCTTGGGCATGGACGGCATCGTCCGGCCCGGTATCGTTTTCGCGAAGGTATTTCGTCTCATAGCCCAAGGTCCCGGCCGACCGCCAGTAAAGGTCGTCGAAATAGACCATGAGGTCCGGATAATCGCCCCGGACATCCTCGAAATATTCGTTGGGCTTGATGATATGGGTGTTCCATTTTTCCCCTTCGGGACCGCGGATATTTAAGATGCGTTCGGCAAGCGCCTCCCGTTCTTCCTCGTAATCTTCCGGCTTAATAATGCCTTGAGGTTCCCGCCCCTCGACATTCAGAAAGAGGCGCGCATAGAAGCCGCCCCATCCCCAGATCTTTGTCTTCGGCCAGTCGACGGCCGTCTTTTCGATGCTGGCTCCCTTCTTGGGCGTCTCCTTGAGGACCAGGTCTCCCTGTTCGATCAGCCATTCATTGATACAGAACACGCCCTTCATCCGCTTCGCCCCGTGATCGGAAACGACGAGGACGATCGTCTCATCTCCGACATCGGCCAACAGCTTGCCGATCCGTTGGTCCAAGTATTTATAATATTCGACGATGACATTCTCGTATTTAGACCCGGGTTCATGAAGATGGTGTTCCTTGTCCATGTATTTCCAGAACGTGTGCTGAACGCGGTCGACGCCGATCTCAACGAACATAAATAAGGTCCAGGGTTTGTGACGTAAGAGATAGTGGATGACATCAAACCGCTTGGAGGTCATGTCATAGACCTCCTTGAGGATCTGGTCGCGATCTTCCGTCCGGTAGGCCGCGTCAAAGATGTAGGGACCGAACCGGGATTCAATCTCCTGCCGGAGCTCCGCCGGATACGTATATTCCTTCTCGTTATCAGGCGTGATGAAACAGGAAATGAGGTTTCCGGCCACCTTGCGCGGAGGATAGCTCGGGGGAATACTGACAAGACAGCTCTGTCCGCCGTGCTCGCCGATGATGTCCCACATAGCTTTTTCCTTGACCGTCTGGGATGACGCGATCCACATTTTATCGTAGGAATAGTCCCTGCGGTGGCGGAAGCCATAGATGCCGATCCGGCCGGCGTCCTTCCCCGTGGACATGATCATCCAGGCGGGAATCGTGATAGGAGGATCGGAGCTCCGCATTCTGCCGAACATCCCGTTCTCAATCAATCGCCGGAATACGGGAAATTCCTCGCGGCGGTCGATGACGATCTCGGGGGGTGCCGAATCCAACCCAATGATCAATATTTTTCGATCCATCTTTTTCCTTTTCAGATTGGGCTCAGGCCTGCCCTTTTGACAATCTTGTCCAAAGTGTCGGCCTGATCCCGTCTACGTTCATTCATTGAACGGGTTCTTATATTCCATAATGATCTTGGCGACCTCGGGCCGGACGAGCTCGGCCGGCGGATACTCGCCCTTCACCAGCAGGTCCCGGATCTTCGTCCCGCTGAACTGAATCTGGTCCGCCGGCGGATGCGGACAGGTCTTGTCGTTCACGACCGACTGGCATTTTTTGCAGTAGTAGAACGAGCGGAAGAAGAGCGGAACGATTCCCAGTTCCGGGAATTCCTCGAAAATGTCCTGGGCCGCATAAGGATGGTAATAATTGCCGACGCCGGCGTGGTCGCGGCCGATGATGATGTGGGTGCAGCCGAAATTCTTGCGGATGATCGCGTGGAAAATGGCCTCCCGGGGGCCGGCGTATCTCATTTCCATCATGAGGATGGCCATCACAGCCCGTTCCTTCAGATAATAGTTCCTGATCAATTCCTCATAGGAGGCCAGGATGACCGCGTCTTTGTAATCACCCTTCTTCTTCTTTCCAATGACGGGATTGATGAAGATCCCATCGACGAACGTCAAGGCCGATTTTTGGATGTATTCATGACCGATGTGGGGCGTGTTCCGCGTCTGAAAGCCGACGACCGTCCGCCAGTTCTTTTCCCTGAACAAAATCCGCGTTTCCTTGGGGCTCAGTTTGTATCGGACATAGGGCGTCGGCGATTCCTGGATGAGGTCGATCTTGCCCCCGAGAAGGACGTCTTTCATGCCTTTCACTTTGGCGATGCCGGGATGGGCGGCGTCCGTCGTCCCGAACACTTTGCGGGCTATCTCTTCCTTATCGTAGGCGTATTTCTCTTCAAGATGAAGAACGGCCGACGCATCGCCCCCTTCGTTGATGAGAATGACGTCGGATCCGAGGCGGAGCTTGCCAGCCACGCCTTTCTCCACATCGAGGACGATGGGAATCGTCCAGGGCAGGTCGCTCGCAAGCCGCATATGGCTCAGGACAGAGCGGAAATCCGCTTCACCCATGAACCCTTCCAAGGGGCTGAAGACCCCGGTCGCGATATTTTCGACATCGCTTATGGATTCGGCATCGAGCTTGATCGGAGGCAGGGTTTTAGCCTTCTCCAACGCTTCCCGTTTCTCGTCGCCCTTGAGAATCCGATCGATCAGCTTACCACCATGGGGTTGTATCATGTTCTGTCTCCAATCTTTGGGGAGTCCATAGGCCGAATTCAGAAATTCCGTATATGCCGACGATCTCTCTTAGTCGATATATCCCAGGGCTTTGAGCCGCTTCTTGACCTTTTCCTCGTCTTCCTTGCTGAAGACATCCTGCTCGGCCTCTTCCTTGTAAAGAGCCTCCCGGAGAATTTTGGCGACGTAGCTCGCGACGGAAGAGATATCCGTTCCTTTAATCGCTTCCTCGATCTTTTTATACAAAGACGTGGGAATCGAGACGGTCGTAAATTCCTTTTCCATGTGTCTCTCTCCTTGGCGTCCGGAGCTTAAGACGCCCAAATCGGCAAAAATTAAATGTATTTATATAATACCTGCATATTTTTTTCAACTCATCTCTGTCCTGACCGTATATCACGAGCGGCGATGATGCCCCGTGGCAAGCCACGGGGAGCCGCTCGTAGAGGGATCTAAGGGGGAGCCGCCCCCTTGGTCGAAGGGCGGGGTTTCATGACCCGCCCGAGAATAATATTCCGAAACCCATTCAAGACTGCGAAT
>Ga0209182_10000127_pt1 | contig 18145 bp, 14 predicted proteins | sample LakBais05cmmetaG_FD_185474 | JGI IMG/M metagenome (GOLD analysis project Ga0209182, IMG submission 185474) | Lake sediment microbial communities from Lake Baikal, Russia to study Microbial Dark Matter (Phase II) - Lake Baikal sediment 0-5 cm... | ecosystem: Environmental > Aquatic > Freshwater...
GTTTCTGGACGGGGTCCGCGAGGCGGGCAGTGTCCCTGCAGTGTGGCAAACGACGGTGCGATGCCCATACCTGCCAATCGAGGGCAGCTGGGAGGCATTCTACTCCACCATGGGCAAGGGATTCCGGCATGAGGTGCGGAACAAGCTGAACAGATGGAACAACCTGAACAGAGAGCGAAGAAACGGGCTGGAACTGCGTTATGTCGATCGCAGAGAGGTTGACAGCGTGTTTGTGGACGAGGTTGTTGCACTGTCGGATGAGCGCCGGTCGGCCGACGGCCATCGGAGCCCGTTCCTCAACCATCCAGACCAGGAGTTCCTTCGAGAAGTGCTTCCACTCATGGGCCGGCGAAACCAGCTGCGCGTGGGGGAGCTCCGGAGCGGAGACGCTCTGGTCGCATTCATGCTCGCCTACCACTGGCAGGGAGTCGTGTATACCTGGAATACCCAGTATGACCCCGTGTACGCAGCGTATTCGCTTGGGCGGATTGCGCTGGTACGGCTTGCAGAGCAGTCATTTCGCGAGGGTTGCCATGAGCTGGATTTCATGCGAGGCGAGGAGCCGTACAAGTCTGAGTGGACGACACTCTGGAGGACGAACCTGGCTCTCCGCACGGAGCGGACGGTCCAGCCTGCCGGGGGGCCGCAGACGCCTCGGGGACACGGAGCAGTCCAGGTCGTTGAGGGCGAAAGGAGTACCTGACATGCGACAGAAAGTCATTGTCACCGGGCACAAGAATCCGGATACGGACTCCATCTGCTCTGCCCTTGGCTACGCGTTCTACAAGAATCGCACGGACCCTTCCCGTGTCTATGTCGCCGTTCGGGGAGGAGACCTCAACGATGAGACCTGCTTCGTCCTGAAGCGCTTTGGGTTTCGCGTGCCACCGCTATTGAGATCGCTGATGCCACAGGTTCAGGACATTCCCCGGAAGCGCCTCGTGACAGTCGCTCCCTCCACCCGCGTCGGGAAGGCCGCCATTCTCATGAAGGAGCACCATATCCATTCGCTCCCGGTCGTCGACGATGCACTGGTTGTACGAGGTGTTGTGGACGCTGTCGACATCGCCACCGCCTACGCCGACCAGCTTGAGCATGCCGACATCCTCCCCTATGCCGTGGAGCTCGACACCCTCGTGCGACAGCTGTCGGCCAGGATCGTCGTACATACCAGCGAATCCACGGAGCTGAAGGGGCGATTGCTTGTCGTCACCGGCTCAGTGGGGCGTCTTGCGCCGGGGTCCGAGGATGTCACGATTATCATTTCTGACGGGATACCCTCCGAGGACATCCTGGCAGCGTGTTCGGCCGCTTCCACCCTGATTGTCACTGGCACGGCCGCTACGGCGGAAACAGAGGAACGGTGGCCATCCCATCTGAGCCTTGTCCTCGAGACGGACATGACGGTGACACAGGCGCTGCGCGCTCTCTGGTCGTCGATTCCGGTATCTGCATTCATGGAAGGCACAGTGCCCTTGCTTGGCATGACAGACACACTGGAGAGAGCAAAGAAGGCTGTGCTCGACTCGTCCGCCCGTTGTGCGGTGGTTCTTGATGCTCTGCATCATCCGGTGAACATTGTGACCCGTTCCGACCTGATCCGGTTTGCGCGCAAGAAGGTTGTCCTCGTGGACCACAACGAGACGCTGCAGGCTGTCGACGGCGTGGAGGAGGCCGATATCCTCGAAATCATCGATCATCACCGTGTCGGCGACATCTCCACCTTCCGCCCCATCTACTTCCACAACGAGCCGGTCGGGAGCACGTGTACGATCGTCGCCGAACTGTGTACGGAGAATGGGGTGTTTCTGCCAAAGTCGGTAGCCGGGCTGCTGATGTCAGGTATTCTCTCGGACACAATGAACCTCAACCTCTCGACAACTACGCCAAAGGACGTCCGCGCCGTGCGGCGACTGGCGGCGACCATTGGCATCGATGCGGAAGCATATGGCCTCGAGCTGCTTCAGAATGGTTCCGTGATGTTCAAGGGTCTTCCTGCGACAGAAGTTCTGATGCGGGACTTCAAGGAATTCGACCTCTTCGACACGCGCATCGGCGTCTCTCAGGCTGTCGTGTTCTCGTTCGACCGTATTCGGGAACGGGAGTCGGAATTCAAGGAGGCGATGCGGGATGTGCGGACCCGCATGGGGCTCGCCATGGTGGCATTTCTGGCCACGGATCCTCTGAGCAGGAAGTCGTATCTGATCGTCGCCGGGCCTGCCGAGGCGTTTGAAGAGGCATTTGACGTGCACATGGAAGATGGACATGCCGTCCTCGATGGAGTGCTCTCTCGAAAGAAGGACTTCATTCCGCCGGTGGCCGAGGTCCTGTCGCGGTACGCGTGATCCGGATTGTGGCTGGGCGGTTGGCTGACGCGCTTATTGCCCCGCGGAATCGAGTTCGCTCCGAACGAGGTGACGAATCCAACGAGGGCTGTTCCGCTGCTCGGAGGTCATTCGCGGCTGCCTGCTGGCTCCCGGTGCGTACTCGGGGCCCAATCCCCTCATCAGCGTCAGGTCGGTCATGTGTGAGATCTCCAGTCCGGCAGTTGACCGCGAGGTACGGATGGGTGATACTCTGATTGAGAATGTCGCCGGCACCGGTGTCGCAGTCGTTGCGACCGCAGATCTGGCGGATCTGATGGAAGGGGAGGACTGCGATGGGAGACCGATATGTTCTGGCGATTGACTGTGGTACACAGAGTGTTCGAGGCCTGTTGTTTGACGACGGGGGTCACCTGGTAGCCAAGCACAAGGTAGAATTCGAACCGTATTTCTCGCCGGTGCCGGGGCATGCCGAGCACAATGCTGAAGACTACTGGCGAGACGCATGCACGGCGCTGAAGGAGCTGAAGGAAGAATCGCCCGAAGCGTGGAGCCGCATCGGTGCTGTCGCAGTGACCACACAGCGCGATACGGTCGTTGCGATGGATGCTGACGGAGTCCCGCTCCGCCCCGCGTTTCTCTGGTCGGACCAGCGCATGGCTCGCTGCGACAAGCCGATGCCTCTCGTGGACCGACTGCAGTTCATGGTTACCGGGATGACGAAAGCAGTCGAGATCACCAGGCGCCAGGGCAAAGACAACTGGATGGTGGAGAACGAGCCTGAGTTGTGGGCCCGGACCAGCAAGTGGCTGCTGTTGTCGGGGTTCTTCTGCTTCAAACTGACGGGGCGGTACGTCGATTCGATGGCATCACAGGTAGGTCATATCCCGTTCGACTATGCTGGACGCGGCTGGCCCCGGAGTGACAGCAGCTGGCGGTGGCACATGTTCAGCGCACGTCGGGACCAGGTGCCCGAGCTCGTGGAACCGGGTGAGCACATGGGCACGATAGCCGCCCAGACAGCAAGTGAAACCGGTATTCCCGAGGGAACGCCGGTCATTGCGGCCGGCTCCGACAAGGGATGTGAGACGCTGGGTGTCGGCTGTGTCGACCCTTCGAGCGTGAGCCTGAGTTTCGGGACTGCTGCGACAGTCCAGACCACGTCACGTAAGTACCTCGAGCCGATCATGTTCATGCCGTCCTATCCGGCCAGTGTCAAAGGAAGCTTCAATCCCGAGATTCAGATCTTCCGTGGCTACTGGATGGTGAGCTGGTTCAAGAAGGAGTTTGCGGCCCACGAAGCCGTGGAGGCAGAACGCCGGGGCGTTGCTCCCGAGGTCGTGCTGAACGAACACCTGAACGACGTACCTCCGGGATCGCAGGGTCTGATGCTTCAGCCATACTGGGGTCCCGGCCTGAAGACGCCCGAGGCGAAGGGATCGATGATTGGATTCGGCGACGTGCACACCAGACCGCATGTCTACCGCGCCATTATAGAAGGCATCGGCTATGCCCTGCTCGAAGGAGTCGAACGCATCGAGCGCAAGAGCGGGCAGAAGGTGAAACGCATCATGGTGTCAGGAGGGGGTTCGCAGAGCGACGCTATCTGCCAGATCACCGCAGACCTGTTCGACCGGCCGGTGGTGCGAAGTGAGACCTATGAGACGTCGGGTCTGGGCGCTGCCATCAACGGTTTCGTGGGGATTGGCGTCTATGCCACGCATGAAGAGGCAGTGAAGAATATGGTTCACTGGGACAGTACCTTTCTTCCACGTCCTGAGGCGGCCCGCGTTTACCATGAACTGTACGCGCGCGTCTACAAGCGCATCTACCCCGCGCTGCAGCCGCTCTATCGCGAGATTCAGCAGATAACGGGGTATCCGGACATCTGACGAGAGACGACGGACAAGGACACTGCATTCTGAGTACAGCCGTTGGCTCTACTCCCACTCGATTGTGGAGGGGGGTTTCGACGTAATATCATAGACGACCCGGTTGACCTCAGGAAGTTCGCTGGTAATCGTGCGAGATATCTCCTCGAGCACGTCCGCAGGAAGCCGTACCCAGTCAGCGGTCATGCCGTCGCTGCTTTCGACGACGCGAAGGGCAACCGTATGGACATACGTCCGTTCGTCACCCTTGACACCGACGGTTCGGATGCCGGGAAGTACCGCGAACGACTGCCACACGTTCGTATACCATCCTGATGCTCGCATCACTCGTTCGACGACGGCGTCCGCGCGCTGCAGGATGTCAACGTTCTCGGGTGTCACCTCGCCAAGGATACGAACGCCCAGACCAGGACCCGGGAACGGCTGTCTGTCCACTAGTTCTTCTGGCAGTCCCAGAGCGCGGCCAAGGTCGCGCACCTCATCCTTGAACAGCAGTCGGAGTGGTTCGATGAGCGAGAATGAGAGATCTGCAGGCAGGCCGCCGACGTTGTGGTGACTCTTGATGGTGCTGGCGACGGAGCTTCCAGATTCGATGACGTCCGGGTACAGTGTCCCCTGGACGAGAAACGGGATGCCCTGCATGGCACGCGCCTGCTCGGCAAAGCAGTCGATGAAAGCCGCGCCTATCGCTTTGCGCTTCTTCTCGGGTTCAGTGATACCCTTGAGCGACGCGAAGAACCGTGCGGAGGCATCCATGCGCACAAGAGGCATATCGAAACCGCGATGGAACACCGACTCGACACGGTCCCCCTCTCCGGCCCTGAGCAGCCCGGTATCCACAAACACGCACGTGAGGCGATTGCCGATGGCGCGGTGCACTAGTGTCGCTGCGACTGAGCTGTCGACACCTCCCGAGAGGGCGCAGAGCGCGCTCTCATGGCCTATTCTCGAACGGATGTCCTGGATGGCATCGTCCACGAAACCGGACATCGTCCAGTCGCCTGAGCAGCCTGCCACCTCGAAAAGGAAGTGGTGCAGGACGTCGCGGCCGACGGGTGTGTGAACCACCTCAGGGTGGAACTGTATGCCGTATTGTCGTCGGTCTGGATTCTCCATGGCGGCAATGGGACATGCCGGGGTCGATGCAGTGGTCCGGAACCCCGGGGGAATCATCCCGATGCGGTCGGTGTGGCTCATCCAGCAGGAGGTCTCGGCCGGAAGGCCGCGAAACAGAGAAGAAGTCCCATCCAGTTGGACGGTCGTCTTCCCATACTCGCCTGCTGGAGCGTGTTCCACCGACCCTCCAAGCAGTCTGGCCATCAACTGGGCTCCATAACAGATACCAAGGACCGGTACCCCGACTTCGAAAACAGCTGTGTCGCAGACGGGGGCAGAGGCGGCGTAAACGCTGGCGGGACCGCCGGAGAGGACGATCGCCTTCGGGTTCCTCCCGGTCAGCGTCTCGAGTGGTGTGTCGAACGGGATGATCTCGCAAAAAACGTGCAGTTCGCGGACTCGACGTGCGATGAGCTGCGTGTACTGACCGCCGAAGTCCAGGATAAGAACAAGCTCGTGCTTCGCCGCGGAGTTCATTCTGCGCGGTAGTTGGGGCTCTCGTTCGTCATGTCGACGTCGTGGGGATGAGACTCGCGAAGCCCTGCCCCTGTGATTCGGACAAAGCGGGATTCACTTCGCAGAAGGTCGATTGTTGGTGTGCCGCAATAGCCCATACCCGCTCGCAGACCGCCCAGCAACTGATACAGGACGTCGTGGACCGATCCCCTCAGGGGAACGCGGCCCTCGATACCCTCAGGCACCAGCTTGAACCGGGTATCCTGAAAGTACCGGTCGCTGCTTCCCTGCTCCATTGCGCCAAGCGATCCCATGCCGCGATAGGTCTTATACTGCCTGTTCCCTACCGTGATGACGTCGCCCGGGCTTTCGACTGTGGCGGCGAGAAGACCGCCGAGCATGACCGTATTACCTCCGGCTGCGAGAGCTTTTGCTATGTCGCCGGAGTACCGGATGCCTCCGTCGGCGACGATGGGAACGTCATGACGCTGGGCTTCCTGGGCGCACTCGTAGATGGCGGTTATCTGGGGCATACCGACTCCCGCTACGATACGGGTCGTACAGATCGATCCCGGACCTATGCCGACCTTGACCGCATCAGCTCCGGCGATGACCAGGTCGCGGACAGCTTCCGGTGTCGCCACGTTGCCCGCCAGGATGGGGACGACGGGGAATGCCTGTTTGAGGAGCGCTACGGCTCTGACGATGCCAAGAGAATGACCGTGAGCACTGTCGAGCACAAGCAGGTCTGCCCCTGCTTCGGCGAGCGAGCGAGCTCGTGCAAGCAGGTCGGTAGCCACACCGACTGCAGCTCCCACAAGCAGTCTGCCCCTGTCGTCCATCACAGCCTCGGGACATGCCAGCGTCCGCGCAATCTCGTCGATTGCCACAAAACCGGCCAATTGTCCGTCTGCATCAGCCAAGGCGAGTTCCCGTATCCCCCACTTTGCAAGATGTGTGGAAAGGCCGGGCGCATCCAAGCCAAGCGGGATTGCGATCTTCGAGCTCGCGTGCAGGAGCTGCGAGAGAAGGGTCGATGGTTCTTCAAAAGCAAGGTCTGAGGGAGTGACGAGGCCGAGCAGACGGCGCCCTTCCATGAGTGGCAGTGCGAAAACGTTGAACCGCTCCAGCAGTTCGTGCGCTTCGAGAACAGTCTGCCGCGGACCGAGGTGAGCTATGGAGGAAGGTGTGTGTACGCAGATCGACTTGACCGTCGTGACTTCTGCAGCCTGACGTTCGATGGGCATGTTCTTGTGGATGAAGCCAATGCCGCCTTCCAGTGCCATTGCTACTGCCATCGTGGATTCGGTGACGGTGTCCATGGCAGCGCTGACGATTGGGATGTTCAGGTGGATCGACCGAGTAAGCTGCGTGCCGAGGTCGACGTCGTACGGCAAGACGTCCGACTTTCCGGGAATCAGCAGGACATCATCGAAGGTCAGACCCTCTCGTGCAAACTTGTCATCCATGGTTCCTCCCAGTGGCAGACGGTCTTGCTGGCTTGACTCCCGCAGCACTTATATCCATGAACATAGCCTAGCGGGCGCTAGGCCAGTTGTCAACGAGGGACGGTGAGACAGTCTCGGTACTGCTGGAGGGGACTGTCGCCGCAACAACCTCCGATGCGGAACGAGGCTGAACGATCAGGGAATTGAGAAGCGTATCAAGGTGTCTGTCCCAACTGTTGAGGAGGTTGTCGTTCACGTGGAACCCAGCACACGCGACAGGATACAGTGCCGGGGTTCCTGAAGGTCCCCTAGCGGCTTCCGGGCAGTAGATTGCGGAGCCAGCTTCCCAGCGCCTGGACATCGATCGGAGGGAGTCGGGCAAACAGTGGGGCCATCAGGGGGTAGACGCGGCTCTCGCCCACGAGAGCGGCCGACAGGGACACGGGCAGAAAATGCGTCACCAGTCCTAACAGAAGTCCTGTGATGGCGATCTTGATGATCGACGAGAGGATGATGGCGGGGACGGCGATCAGAACATACAAGAGCAGGTAGGTTACGATGTAGTAGGCGACAGTGGCAAGGCCTTGATTCGGGAGCTTGATGAAACTGACGTAGTACGGCGTAAGCGAGGCCGTCAGGAGCGCAGACAGGCCAATTGCCAGAAGGGATATGCCTATCTTGCCTTGCTTGGTAAACAGGTTCCGGGCGATAATGATTGCCGCCGATATGACGAAGATCGTGTCGAACAGCACTGAGCACCTCCGATGCACCTGCACATCTCTCTTTAGTATGAGCCCAGCTCACGGCGCGTCAACAAGGTGTGACGCCCGGCAGGGGCGGTCGCCGTTGGCTGGGGCCGGTTCCTCGGTATACTGAAATAGGCGCTTCGTGACAAGCACGTAGATGTCTGTCGGCCGTACCCTTTGATCATCAATGCACATGAAAAGGAGATAGACGTGGGATATTTCATCGATCTGCTGTTCCTGTTTGTGAGACACCCCGTCGAGGGCATGCGCCGGATTCGTGAGCATCCATCGGTACTCGCGGCCCTGATTGCCTTACTGCTGACAGGGGTCATCGATGCGATGAGCTTTCGCCTCATGGATGTCGTCGGTCTCCTGAAGTCCGTCGGTCTCACGAGCCAGATGACAGACGCCATTACCCAGGCGCAGCAAGCTCCGGGGACGTTCTGGGCGTTTGTGACCGAGCCCTTCTTTCTCGTGATGTTGTCGGTGGTTGTCATCGATGCCGTGGCGCAAGTTGTTTGGAAGCGCACTGCGGCTTCGCACATGTATGTCGCTCTCAGCTTTTCCGGGCTGGTGGGAGCGGCTCTGCGTGTGGTCGGGTTATTCATGGCCGGCGTCGCGAGTGGTATCGTTCTCGATGTCTTCGCCTATGGAGCTGTCCTATATATGCTCGTCATGGGAGTCCTGGCGGTCCGGTTCTTCTATGAGAAGAGCACGGCAAAAGCACTTGCTCTGTACCTCCTGCCGACGCTGCTCGGGGTTGGTGTCCTGGTGCTTCTGACAATAGCCATCGGCGGAGCCGCCTGATGCTTCTGGATTTCAAGGGAGATCTCAACCCGCAGCAGCTCAAAGCTGTGGAGGCGACAACCGGTCCGTGCCTGGTACTGGCGGGCGCGGGCTCGGGCAAGACCAGGGTCATCACCTACAAGCTCGCGTATCTCATCGCCAAGCGTGGCATTGCCCCATCGCACATCATGGCCGTCACGTTCACCAACAAGGCAGCAGGCGAGATGCACTCGCGCGTCGATGCACTCATTGGGACCGACCTGTCCCGCAAGGGACTCTGGATCGGTACATTTCACTCGCTGTGCGGTCGTATCCTGAGAGAGCAGATCGAGAAGCTCGGGCTGGGCTATACGCGCAGGTTCGTCATCATCGACGAAGATGACCGCACGCGTCTCGTACGACAGGTCCTCAAGGAGCTGAACATGGACCCGAAGACCTACGAGCCACAGAAGATCGTTTATCGCATTTCCGACGCGAAGTCGAATCTTGTTGGTCCCGAAGAGCTCTCTGACTATGGCTACAGCTACATCGAGAAGGCGACGGCGACTGTCTACAAGCTCTATCAGAAGCGTCTCCAGCAAGAGAATCTGCTGGATTTCGACGATCTCATCGCGCTGGTCATCCGTTTGTTCGACAGATGTCCGGAGGTTGAGGAGCACTACAGCTCGAAGTTCGAGCATGTCCTGGTCGACGAGTACCAGGATGTGAACAAAATGCAGTACGAACTAGTCAAACGGCTTTCGAAGATGCACGGCAACGTTACGGTTGTCGGTGACGACGATCAGAGCATCTATGCGTTCCGTGGGGCCAACAGCAAACTCATTCTTGGGTTCGAGAGGGACTACCCGGGTGCTATGGTCATCAAGCTTGAGCAGAACTACCGGTCGACGCAGTCCATCCTCGACGCGGCGAATTCCCTGGTGGCACGCAACCGGACGCGTTTTGCAAAGAAGCTCTGGACGAACAACGGAACAGGTACTCCCGTGCGTTTGTTCGAAGCTCTGACGCCGGAGGAAGAGGCTGGTTTCGTCGCCTCGAGCATCGACGTCCTGGTCCGGGGCGGGGCAGATCCTCGAGATATGGCGGTCATTTATCGGATGAACAGCCAGTCCCGCATCATCGAGGAAGCGCTGCTCGCGTCGAGTATCCCCTATCAGATTGTCGGTGGGTTGAAGTTCTACGAGCGGCAGGAAGTGAAGGACGTTCTCGCGTATCTCCGGCTTGGTTTCAACCCCAGTGATAACCTTGCGTTTGAGCGGGCCGTGAGCCGGCCTTCCCGGGGGTTCGGCGACAAGAGCCTGTCCGAGCTGAAGCAGCTGGCGGCCGAGCATGGCACGTCGTGGTTCATGGCGTTGCCCGACTGGGTCGGGCAGGCCAAGAGCGGGAAGACCAAGGATAGGCTCGAGGCATTCGTCGATCTCATCGTGCATATCGGTTCGTCCAGCGATTCTGCGATAGCCGCCGCCAACTGCGTGTTTGCCTCGTCGGGACTTCTTGAACAGTACAAAGACGAAGGTAAGGAAGGCGACTTCGAACTGCAGTCGAGACGTGAGAATCTCGGGGAGTTCATGCGCACGGTTGATGAGTTCGACAGAATGAGCGAGGACCGCTCGCTGGGAGCCTACTTGTCGCAGGTGGCGCTCATACAGGACCAGGACAGCATGAAGCCGGGTACGGGAAGAGGGGTCTTGCTCATCACGGCGCACTCGGCCAAGGGTCTCGAGTTCAGCGACGTGTTCGTCGTCGGTGCTGAGGAAGGGGTCTTCCCCCACCGCCGGGCATTGGACAGCAGTGCCGACATCGAAGAAGAGCGACGGCTGTTCTACGTGGCATGCACACGCGCGCGCAAGGGACTCTCGATAACGTACTGCACGCAGCGCACCAGTTACTACGGCTCGGGATTCCAGGAGCCGTCGCGTTTCATCAAGGAGATGGAACTGACCAGGGAGAAGGTTGCCGGAGTATCGTCCCGCGAGCGACCGGAGCTCATCGAGGGCGACACGGTCATGCACAACATCTTTGGTGCCGGGAAAGTGCTGGAGGTGTTCTACGATGGCAACGACCAGTACGTCGTCATCGATTTCAAGAAGGTCGGCATCAAGAAGCTGGCGGCGCAGTACGCCCAGCTGAAGAAAATGTAGCGTGCGTCGCGGACCGATCCGCGCGATTGCGCCGCTCTTCTATTGAACTGTATGTGCATGATACTAGAATGAGAGCGGCACAACGCAACCGAGGGTTTTCCGTTTCTGGGAGGTGCTCATGGTGGGTTTCTGGATAGCAATGACGATTGCGTGTGCAGTAGCGGACGCCATGCTTTCTTATTATCTGTTGATCTGGTTCTCAGGTGGGGCCATCGCTGCGCTCTTGTTTTGTTGGGCCGGGTTCAACACGTCAGTGCAGTTCCTTGTGTTTTTCCTGGTATCGTTTGCGCTCATGGCACTCGTTGGGCGCTACGTCAATTCGCGTTTGTTGAGGGGTGGTTCCAAGATGCGAACGAATACTGAAGAGATGATAGGCAAGACGGCCAGCGTCGTCATGGCTATCGCAGCTGGCGGTGCGGGACGCGTGGCGCTCAAGGGCACGACGTGGAGAGCCATTCTCAATGATGAGACAGCTATGGCCGGCGTTGGCGACAAGGTTGTCGTAGTCTCGATCGAAGGTGTCACCTTGACTGTGAGAAAGGAATAGGAGGTACTCATGCCATTCACATTCGACTGGTCCATTGTCTGGTGGCTGGTCGGGATCGCCGTAGTCGTGCTTTTTGCCCTGCGGTACATTCTGGTTGTCCGCCAGAGCACTGCAGTCATCGTCGAGCGCCTCGGGAAATTCAGCCGAGAGCTGAAGCCCGGCCTGCATTTCCTGATCCCTATCCTCGACAGCGTGAGGGCGGTCGTCGACTTGCGAGAACAGGCATGGGACTATCCACCCCAGGCTGTCATCACAAAGGACAACGTTCCCACCAGCATCGACATCGTTCTGTACTACTATCTCACGGACCCTGTGAAGTCGGTCTATGAGGTACGTAATCTCAACGAGGCCATCCTCAAGCTTACCATGACGTCTATTCGCAACATCTCGGGCAGTCTGAACCTCGATGACCTTCTGGTCTCGCGCGAAAATGTCAATAACGAGCTGACTCAGATCGTCGATGTTGCCACAGACCCATGGGGCGTTAAGGTCACGCGCGCGGAAATCAAGTCAGTGAACCCGCCGGCCGAGATCCTCGAGGCCATGACGCGGCAGATGAAGGCGGAGCGCAGCAAGCGTGCCGCCATTCTCGAAGCCGAAGGATTCAAGGAAGCCGAGATCAACAAGGCCGAAGGAGAGAAGCGGGGTGCGATTCTTCGTGCCGAGGGCGATCGGCAGCAGAGGATCCTCAGTGCTGAGGGTGAGGCGCAGGCGTTGATCACAGTCGCCAACGCTCGCAAGCAAGCGGTGATTGCGTATTTTCAGGGCATCCACGAGGGCGGCGCCTCCCAGGACGTTCTGGCGCTGAAGTACATGGAGACGCTCGAAGCCATCAGCGCAAACCCAGCCAACAAGGTGTTCCTGCCGTACGAGAGCAGCGCTCTCCTGGGGAGTCTCGGCACCATCAAGGAGCTCTTCAAGGACGCTTCTTCAGAGGCTACTCCGCCGGTTCGAACTGCGAAGGGCAAGTAGCTGCTGCGCAGCTTCGCACATACCAAGACACTCAGCCGGACCCCATTTCGTGGTCCGGCTGGTCTGTTCTCCACGTCGCAGGCTGCAGGCCGTCAGTGAGAGTACCCGTGACGAGTGGGGGTCATTTGCTTTTCTTGGTCGGCGGGCTAGAATACGGTCAGTCGCCAAGTGCGACGCATTCTTTGTAAAGGGGAGGAATCGAGATGAGGAAGGTCCTATCGCTGTTGCTCGTCACTGCATTGCTCTTCGGCGCCATGGCAGGCGCGCGAACTGTGACCGCCGCAACCGTCGAATTCAGATGGAACAACGGAGCCGAACCGCTGACCATTGACCCGGCGCTTTCTACCGGGGTACCCGAGGCCAACACGATCCTTCAGGTCTTTGAAGGCCTGACACGACTGGATAAGAACAACAACCCGGTGCCAGCCGTCGCAAAGAGCTGGACTATCTCGGCAGACAAGAAGACCTACATCTTCAAACTCCGTGACTCCTACTGGACGAACGGGACGCCGGTCACCGCATACGATTTCGAGTATGCGTGGAAACGTGCACTCCAGCCCGAGACGGCTGCAGAATACGCGTACCAGCTCTACTACATCTACGGCGGCGAAGCGTACAACACGTCCATCAACGTCGATGGCAAGTACTATCGCCAGGCTGTTGACGCCAAGGGCAACCCGGTGACGAAGAAAGAGGGAGACAAAGATGTACCGGTCGCCGATATGAAGAAGGAAATCGATCCCAGCAAGAACGTCGGCGTCCGTGCCCTGGACACGAAGACGCTGAAGGTCTACCTTGCTTCACCCACAGCCTACTTCCTCAGCCTGTGCGCCTTCCCAACACTTATGCCGGTCTGCAAGGCTGTCGTCTCCAAGAACGCGAGCTGGACAAAAGACGACCTCAAGTCCTACATCACCAATGGACCGTTCAAAGCCATCTCGTGGTCCCACAGCGAGAAGATGGAGTTCATCAAGAACCCCACATACTGGGACAAGGCAAATGTCAAGCCTGATAAGCTGACTTACTACATGATCGACAATGAATCGACAGCTCTCATCCAGTACCAGAGTGGAGCTATCGATGGATCCGACACTGTCCCGCTTTCGGAGCTTCCAGCTCTGGTGAAATCCGGCGACTGCAAGGTCATGCCATATCTGGGTACCTACTACTACAGCTTCAACGTCACGAAGAAGCCGTTCAACGATGTCCGTGTCCGCAAGGCGCTGACACTGGCCATCAACCGAAGTGCGATCACTCTCAAAATCACTCGTGCAGGAGAAGTCCCTGCCCGCGGCTATGTTCCGTACGGCATTCCGGATGCCACTTCAACGACTGAGTTCCGAATAGCAGGTACCGAGAACTTCTACAAGGACAATGACATTGCGACCGCCAAGGCGCTGCTTGCCCAGGCTGGATATCCCAACGGAAAGGGATTCCCGGCGTTCTCAATCCTCTACAACAACTCGACCCGTCACAAATCCATCGCTGAGGCAATCCAGCAGATGTGGAAGACTAATCTGGGCATCAACTGCACGCTGAAGAATGAGGAGTGGGGTGTTTACCTGGACGATCTGACCGCCCTGAACTACCAGGTTGCCCGCAGAGGGTGGATTGGCGACTACGTGGACGTCAATACGTTCATGGACATGTGGGTCACCGGTGGCGGCAACAATGATACTGGCTGGAGCAACAAGCAGTATGACGCTGACATCGCAAAGGCCAAGGTCGCGACCGATCCCAAGGTCCGCATGAAGCTCATGCACGATGCCGAGAACATCCTGATGAAGGAATTCCCCATCGCGCCGATTTACTACTACACACACCCGATACTTCTGAAGTCCAAGGTCAAGGGTCTGGTCGTGTCGACTCTTGGTTTTGTTGACTGGAAGAACGCCACCATCTCCGGATAGCGGAGCCGATGGCGGTATCCCTGTCCTAGCCCGAATTCTGTCGAGGTGGCCCGCAGGTTCCTGTGGGCCACCTCGAATGTTTGGTGGAGGAGCTATGTCGAAATACGTCATTCGTCGTCTTTTGTCGATGTTCTTGGTGGTCTTGATCGTCGCCTCGGCCACGTTCTTCCTCATGCGGTTCCTGCCCTCCGGGCCGTTCTCGCGTGAAAAAGCACTTCCTGCTGCGGTCATCAAGAACCTCGAGGAGCGGTATCACATGAACGATCCGCTCTGGAAACAGTATGTCGACTACATTGGGAACCTGCTCCGCGGGGACCTCGGTCCCAGCTTCAAATACAGGGACCGTACCGTCAACAGCATCATCAAAGATGGATTCCCCGTCTCTGCCACGCTGGGGGCTGTCGCGGTCCTGCTCGCCGTGGTCATCGGGATCCCGCTGGGCATCTGGGGCGCACTCAGGCAGAACGGCTGGCAGGACAATCTCGTGATGTTTGTGGCACTGCTCGGCGTTTCCGTCCCCAACTTCATCATGGCGGTATTGCTCATGTTCATCTTTGCCTTGGGACTGCACGTCGTGCCTGCCGCTGGCTGGGGTTCCTTTAGACAGACCATCCTTCCCGCCCTTACTCTGGCAGGGTATCCGACAGCATTCATAGCACGTCTTGTACGCTCGTCCATGCTTGAGGTCCTGCGCCAGGAGTACATCACGACGGCACGGGCAAAAGGACTCTCCGAGCATCTTGTCATTTTCCGGCATGCACTGCGCAACATCCTCATCCCGGTCGTTACGGTGTTGGGGCCGCTTATCGCGGCAGTGTTCACGGGGAGTTTCGTCGTCGAGAAGATCTTTGCAATCCCGGGTCTGGGCCGCTACTACGTTACCAGCATCAATGACCGCGACTACACGACCATCCTGGGCGTGACCATCTTCTACAGCGCTCTGCTGGTGTCCATGAACTTCCTGGTAGACCTGACGTATGCCTGGCTTGATCCACGTATCCGCTACGTCGAAAGGAAGGTGTCGTGATGCCTGCGCAGACTGCATGGCAATTGAAAGAGGGCGTTGCGCCTGATGCAGGTTCGTTCGTACCTGCCCCCAAAGGTTCCGGAGAGCTGCAACAGATTGCCGGACGGCCGACCACGTACTGGAGCGACGCCATACGCCGGATTCGCCGCAACAAGCTGGCCGTCGTAGGGTTCTGGATCATTATCGCCCTGCTCGTCGTTGCCGTCGTCGGACCGATGGTTTCACCATACAGCTACGAAGATCAGGACCTGGACAATACGTTTCAGTCCCCCACGCTGCGACATCCCTTCGGAACGGATCAGCTGGGACGCGATCAGCTGACGCGTGTCATGTACGGCTCGCGCATCTCGCTTGCCGTGGGCATCGTGTGCGCGGCTCTCAACTTTCTCATCGGCGTGACCTACGGTGGTATCGCCGCTTACTTTGGAGGACGGGTCGACGAGATCATGATGCGTATCGTCGATATCCTGTACGGTATACCCACGCTGATCATCGTTATCCTGCTGACGGTGCTGTTCAAGGACAAAGGCGTCAATCCCCTGGTGAATGTGTTCATTGCCATCGGGCTTACCTACTGGCTACCTATGGCGCGCATTGTCCGAGGCGAGATTCTGTCGCTCAAAGAACGTGAGTTCGCGCTGGCCGCGAAGACCATCGGCGCCACGAACAACCGCATCCTCTTCAGGCACTTGATCCCCAATGCCATGGGTCCCATCATTGTCACAGTGACGCTGGAGATTCCAGCTGCGATCTTCACCGAGGCTTTTCTCAGCTACATAGGGCTGGGCGTCAGCGCGCCGGTGGCCAGCTGGGGCGTTCTTGCCTCGGACGGTACCGAAGCCATCCGTTCATTCCCCTACCTTGTGATGTCTCCAGCACTCGCGATCAGTCTCACGATGTTTGCATTCAACTTCCTGGGCGACGGCCTGCGCGACGCGCTGGACCCACGCCTGAGGCAGTAGGTGGTGCGCAATGGATGAAAACAATGTCTTGATGCGCATCCAGGGTCTTACGACCAATTTTCACACGTACGCGGGAGTTGTCCATGCCGTGGACGATATGACCCTGACCGTTCCAAAGGACTGTGTCGTTGGCATTGTGGGCGAGTCCGGTTCCGGAAAGTCAGTGACGATGATGTCCGTCATGCGCCTCATCCCGAGCCCTCCTGGCCGGATTGAGGGTGGGCACGTGTGGTTTGATGGCGCAGCGCTCGGAATGTCGGACCGGATGGAGAAGAACGGTCCCAACGAGGGGATGGTCGACCTGCTGGGTCTTCCTGCCGAGGCCATGATGAAAGTCCGAGGCCGCCATATCAGCATGATCTTCCAGGATCCGATGGTTTCTCTTAATCCGGTGCTGACCATTGGCTTGCAGATGGCGGAGTCCATGGTGGTGCATGGCCTTGCGACAAAGGAAGAGGCCTGGAAGAGGGCCGTCGACATGCTCGCCCTGGTGGGTATCCCCAACCCCGAAGAACGCATGCGTGACTATCCCCACCAGTACTCGGGCGGCATGCGGCAGCGCGTCATGATTGCCATGGCGCTTTCGTGCAATCCGGAACTGGTCATCGCCGACGAGCCAACAACATCTCTGGACGTTACGGTTCAGGCGCAGATCCTGGAACTGATGAAGGAGTTGAAAGCGAAACTCAAATCCAGCATCATCATCATCAGTCATGACCTTTCCATCGTAGCCGGCATGGCCGACAAGGTGGTTGTCATGTATGCTGGACGCGTGCTTGAAGAAGCGGACGTCTACGATCTCTACGAAAAGCCCGGGCATCCGTACACGATGGGACTTATGAAATCCGTCCCGCGCCTCGACGCCGAGGACCGGGAACGTCTGGTCCCTATCGAAGGGAGTCCCCCGGACCTGCTGGCGCCTCCCGTCGGCTGCAAGTTCGCTCCGCGCTGCAAGTACGCTATGAACATCTGCCGTAAGCAGGAACCGCCGCTCGTCACAGTCGGAGACGGGCACCGTGCCCGGTGTTTTCTGCACCATCCGATTGCGCCGGCAGTCCCCGGATTTGTGAAGGTGGAATAGCGATGGATACCATACTCAAGGTCGAACATCTCAAGAAGTTTTTTGCGGTCAATGTCGGCGGACCGTTTGCGCGACACAGGGCCAGTCTGAAGGCTGTCGACGATGTTTCGTTTGAGGTCGGTCGCGGCGAAACGGTGGGACTGGTTGGTGAGACCGGTTGCGGTAAGACGACCGTCGGCAGAACCATTGTGGGTCTGTACGAGCCGACGGCGGGTACCATTACCTATTGTGACGAAAACCTGTGTGCTCTGACGCGGGAAGCCATGCGCAAGGTTCGCAGCAAACTGCAGATGATCTTTCAGGACCCCTATGCGTCGCTCAATCCACGGATGACCGTAGGAAACATCATCGAAGAACCGATGGACATCTTCAGTATTGGAACCATGGCCGAGCGCCGGGAGCGTGTTCAGGAACTGTTGCGCACGGTTGGACTTAATCCGGAGCACGCCAACCGGTTCCCACATGAGTTCTCTGGGGGACAGCGTCAGCGCATCAGTATAGCTCGAGCTCTGGCCATGAGTCCGGAGTTCATCGTTGCGGACGAACCCATTTCGGCCCTTGATGTCAGTATCCAGGCCCAGATTGTGAATATGCTCGAGGACCTGCAGCAGAACCTGGGACTGACATATCTGTTCATCGCCCATGACCTCGCGATGGTCAAGCATATCAGTGATCGTGTGGTCGTGCTGTACCTGGGCAAGATTGTCGAAGTGGATGAAAGCAGGGATATTTACAAA
>Ga0209182_10000128_pt1 | contig 18140 bp, 13 predicted proteins | sample LakBais05cmmetaG_FD_185474 | JGI IMG/M metagenome (GOLD analysis project Ga0209182, IMG submission 185474) | Lake sediment microbial communities from Lake Baikal, Russia to study Microbial Dark Matter (Phase II) - Lake Baikal sediment 0-5 cm... | ecosystem: Environmental > Aquatic > Freshwater...
AAGCGTTCCAGTCTGCGCCAGGATGCCCAGGTAGAATTAACCCGGCGGGGTTTGCGTTGTCAGTGTATCCGCTGCCGCGAGGTGCGCGGGCAGGCTGTCGACCCTGATCACCTGACCCTCGACGATCTGACCTACCGGGCTGCCAATGCAGAGGAACATTTCCTTTCATTTATCACGCCCGAAGACCAGCTGGCTGGCTACCTCAGGTTATCATTCCCCAATGATCAAACCCCCGAAAGCGTCTCTCAAGATCTGGCTGGAGCCGCCATCATCCGCGAAGTACATGTCTACGGTCAATCGCTGGCGGTGGGTGCGGTCCAATCGGGCGCGGCCCAGCATAGCGGGCTCGGCACGCGGCTGATCAAGCAGGCAGAGGTACTTGCCCATTCCCGTGGTTTTGCCAACCTGGCGGTCATATCCGCCGTTGGGACGCGCGAATACTATGCCGAACGCGGATTTTCCAAAGGTCAGCTTTATATGGTAAAACCACTCATCTGAAATCAAACCTACACTATCCATCCAACACAGAGCCCATCACTGAATGAATCCAAAACCCTCACTGAAGAATCCTCCACTGCTCTTTCCCCTACTGCTTGCGATCTACCCTGCCCTGGCATTATTTCAATGGAATATCCGCGAGATCTCACTGCAGGTCCTCTGGCGCCCGTTGTTCCTCTCGCTGGGTTGTGCCCTGATCATCATGGCGTTGGTCAGATGGATAACCATAGACTGGGTGAAGGCATCGCTGTACACCAGCCTGTTCATCCTGTTATTCGCGAGTTTCGGCCAGGTTCACCACGCGCTTGAGGACGTCCCCTTCCTGGAAAAGATCCCAGCCAGTTACGGCTGGCTCGGATGGATCTACACGGCATTGTTTATCGCCGGTTTGTTGCTTATTTCCAGGAAGAAATCCACTTCCAGAATGCTGTGGGCAATGAATGCAGCCGCCGGGTTGCTGGTCGCCATACCGCTGGTTCAGATCGCCTGGTACCAGCTCAAACCGGATTTCAAACCGCTTTACCCAACCGACTGGGCACCATCCGTTCAGGCAGGCAGTCTAAAACCGGACGTGTATTATTTTGTGCTGGATGGATATGCTCGCGCAGATTTCATGGATTTTCGAGGGGACTATGATAACACCGCCTTTATCCGGGAGCTGGAACAGCGAGGATTTTATGTAGCGCAGTGCAGTCGTACCAATTACAACAACACCATTATCGCATTGACCAGTACTTTTAATATGAGGTACTTTCCAGATCTGGAAGAGCTGGCCAAAAACCAGGAACTCAGCCGCTCGCAAGTCTGGCGCTATCTCAAACCCAACCTGACCCTCGCCGCTTTTAAGTCGCTCGGCTATCAGACCGTGGCGTTCGATACCGGCTATTACTGGTCAACCCTGCATGATGCCGACATTTTCCTGCAGCCGTGGACGGATCCCGGTGATCCGCCTCACATGACAACCTTTGAGTACCTGCTGCTGAAGAGCACACCCCTGGCAGCATTGTATGCCCGCTCGGGTGGGTTCACCCCCACCCGACTGGATGAGATCACATTCCCCTACGCCTACCACGTCGCCCAGCAGGAGTACATCCTGGACCAGGCACCGCTCATTACAGAGATCGATGCACCCACCTTCGCTTTCATTCATATCATGATCCCGCATGAGCCGATGGTCTTCTCACCGGAGGGCATCATGACCAGCCCGCTGTATTTTGGTGCGAAGAGCAACTGGCCGATGACACCGGTCGCCTTCCAGCGAGCCTATGCCAACGGGGTCGCCTATCTTAACCCACACCTTTTGGAGATCGTTGACCGCATCATCGCCGAATCATACACACCGCCCATCATCATCCTGCAGGGCGATCACGGCTTCTGGTCGGGCACGAATTTACCCATCCTGAATGCCTACTACCTGCCGGGTGAGGGTTCTGACCAGCTTTACCCGACCATCTCCCCCATCAACACCTTCCGGTTGATCTTCGATAATTATTTCGGCACTGAGTTGGGGATGATGGCGGATGTCAGTTTCCTGGTCAAAGATATCGACGCACCGGTGGAAGAACAGATGGCCGGATGCAATGGACTGGCTCCGGCAAAATAAGCCGTGGGGGAAATGATTGAATAATACTAATCGATCAGTCGCTGATATTCCGCCAGGAAACGCGCTGCCAGCCCGGGGTCATGGATGATGAGTAAATTCTCATCATTATATTTCTCGGCGCTGCCAGTGAAGTTGTAGGAACCGAAAGCCACGATCGCGTTATCTATTATCAGCACTTTGTGGTGCATCCGACCGGGGTCCTTATCCAGCATGACCCGGATGCCCGCGTCGGTCAGGAGCTGGTAGTCCGAGCCTGTATCTGAGATGGCATTATCTGCATCCATCAGTCCGCTGACGTTCACGCCCCGTCCACCGGCTGCAATCAACGCAGCGCTGAGCGGGTCGGAGGTGAAATTGGATGCCATGAAGACGATGCTCTCATCAGAAGATACGATCAACTCGGTCAACCGGCGCGCGGCTGAATCGTTGGGAGGAAAGAACGCTTCCAGCGTGGTCGAACCGACTGTAAATAAAGGATAAGGTGTCTGGGGGATATGTGACTGACCGAATAGCTGGCGTTCATACATGGCATCGAACTCGACCGCATAATCCGCAACCAGTTCCTGTAACTCAATGCGGATGAGGTTATTGGCATCCTCCTGTACGCTGGTGATCGTCAGGTTCATCGAGCCCGCCCACACCTCATGCTTATCAATGAGTACGAATTTGTCATGCATCAAGCCATCCGAACTATCAGGTTGGATGGGTATCCCGGCTGCCAAAAGGCGTTTTACCTGACTGGATTCCATATTATCGGCTTCCATCACCATGCGGATCTCCACCCCTCGATCTCGGGCAGCGATGAGCGCATCAGCAACAGTTGGCAGGCTGAAGGAATAGATAGCCAGATCGATGCTGTCATTGGCTGAGCCGATTGAGTCGACCAACGCACTCTCGACCGCCAGACCGGTGCCGGCCTCCCCCGGATGGGTGAAGTAAAGCGTATACCAGTCGTCAGCTTCGGGGATCTGTGTTTGGGTAAGCGGTATAGGGTGATTAGTGCAGGAAATTAGGAAAATTATTACTAATAGAAGAAGAGATGACCGCATGAATGATCGCATGTGTTCATTTTACCCGAACAGTACCTCTTCTCCGCAAACCCTAGACAAAGCTCTGGAAAAGAGATATAAGCGTCAAGTCTCAAATCGGATAGTCGTTGGAGTCAGCATTGAAGAAAGGCTTCCGGATTCTGCTTGTCATTTGTGCAATCCTCGTGGTTATTCTGGCCATAGGTGCTTTCACCCTGCGCGGTACGGGCATACCGACCGCTATGCGCAACAGTGCGCTCAAGGTGTTATCTCACCCACAGCCTGGTCCGGCAGTAATTGAGCCGGAAAAGATCAACATCTGCCCGGCAACACGCGATCTGGAAGAGTTCTCCGAATCGCGCCACCTATCAGCCTGTGATGACAGCAACTCGCAGTTTAAATCCCTTTACAGCGGCGAGAGCTATCGTTGGATTCCGAATGACGGTATTTATTACAATGAATATGTCAAACGGGTGCGGGGCTCGCAATATTCAATCACCCGCTGGCATGCCACTGGCAGGTTGGTCCTTTTTCTGGACGGCCCTTTCACGAAGACTGATCTGAATATCGATGGCGTTGACCTCCCCATCCCCGATGGGAATTACAATGCCCCGGAATTCGGTATACTGGATACCGGTATCATAATCCGGAATGTGGAGCAGGTGGAGAGTTTTTACATCCATGATTACAACAAGGATCTCAAGGTCGACCGCGTGGCAGTCGGTTGGGTGGATCCGTATGATTATCTGGGCAGGATGAAATGCGGGATCCTGGGGCAAGCGAATGGACAGGATATCGAATCCTTCGAATACTGGGCTGAACGGGAAGCCCACTTACAAGGAGGTGAGATCGAACGCCGCACCTGCTGGACCGACTCAAACGAGGGCGGCTATGATTTCGACTTCAATGATTTTGTGTTTTATTTTGTGATCCTGCCAATCTCTTCATAACCTGTCAAGGATTCGTATTATTAATCGTATTACCTATTTGAAAGATCGATACGGTTTTGTTTGATCACTATATCTTACGGAAATAAGTGCCTGGTGCGTACAATGTACCAGGCACTTATATCTCCGGATCAGGGTTTTATTACAACCGGCAGGAAATCAGGTTGGGCTTCAGCCCAGCGAATGAGATAATCCTGGAGCGGGCCGCAATGGCCTTCTCATAGTTTTTACTCGAACTGATGAATAGCTCTTGACAAAAACAGAATCTATAGTATTATATCGTCTTGCGATATATCGTTATTCGCTATAGCGTATCGCGATATAAAGGAAACAAATATGCCTAATAAGAATGAAACCAGCAAATACCTGCCTCTTAGTGAAGCCACTTACTATATCATGCTGGCACTGATCGAACCACTGCACGGTTACGGGGTGATGCAGAAAGTTACTGGACTGAGCGGTGGCACAGTTGAGCTGGGCGCCGGCACACTATACGGCGTGCTCACCAGCCTGGAGAAGGAAGGATTGATCATCATGGTCAGGGAAGAAGAACGGCGAAAGATTTATGCGCTCACTCCGCGAGGACGGGCAGTCCTGCGAGCCCAGATCAGCAGGCTGGAAGTCATGACCGATAACGGCCAGGCATTCTTGCGATATTTGGAATAGATTCACACAAAAAAGATGAGGTTACTATGGAAAAGACAATCACAAAACACAAATGGTTCTGGGCCTGGCAGGATGACCGGGAGGAAGCATGGCTGACCCGGATGGCACGGGAAGGCAGCCGCCTGAAATCCATCAACCCTTTCGGGTTTTACACTTTCGAGGCAGGAGCCAGGCAGGACGTGGTCTACCGCCTGGATTTCCAGAACCAGAATCGCAAGCAGGACAAACTGGATTACCTGCAGTTATTTGCAGATGCCGGCTGGGAACATGTTGGCACGATGGGGGGCTGGCAATACTTCCGCAAAGCGGTTGCCGCCGGGGAAGAACCAGAGCTTTATTCAGATGTAGAATCCAAGATCCAAAAATACCGCCGTTTGAGTGCTGTCTTCGTTATTTTCCTACCGATAATGGTATTGCTCAACCACAGACTGAGCCAAACCACAACCAGATCCGAATGGTACGCCATCCTTTTATTCCTGTCTCTGATCCTGCTAATCATATACATCTTTTGCATGATCCAGTTCCTCAGACGGATCAACCAGTTAAAGAAAAGCCGGGGAATCCGTTCATGATACAGTAGACCGCTTCCATATAAAATCGGAAGCGGTCTTTCATTTATTAAACCTTTAACAAACTGTAGTATTGGAACAAAAGTGCGTTAATTTATATATTTGTGCTATAGTTAACAACAACAATGCATCGTCGATTTCATCGTGGTCTGAATACCCCTGTTGGGAGACATCCATGAAAATAAATCGGCTTTTTTTCTCTTTAATATTGGTCGTGATTTTAGTATTGGTAACAACGGGCTTGCGCCCGCTGGCGCCGGCCGCTCCAGGGACCATTATTAATGTCACTATTTTCAGCGATGAATACGGCGGATTGTCCTCCGGCTGTTCTCTGCGGGAAGCGATCCAGTCCGCCAATAACAAGGCCGACTTTGGCGGCTGCACGGGTAGCGGGGGATATGGGGTTGATACTATCCTATTACCTGCCGGAACTTATACGCTGACGAGATCCGGTGACGACAATACCAATGATTATGGTGATCTGGATATCAGCAGTGATCTGACCATCAGCGGGCAGGGAACAGGGGCGACCATCAATGGTGCTGGCATCGACCGCGTATTCGATATTCTTGGCATGCCATCCGTCACATTCGAGAACCTGACCATCACCAGCGGGCACAGCCCGAATGGAAAAGATGGTGCTGCGGATGGCGGCGGAATCCGTAACGCCGGCAGTCTGTCACTGAATAATGTTGTAATATATGGGAACCAGGCTGGTAAAGGCTCTGGAGGTGAACCCGATGGCGCCAGTGGAGGATATGGCGGTGGCATCTACAGTAATGGTAGTGCATTATCGATCCTCAACAGTCGCATAAGCGATAACAGCGCTGGGGCAGGACAGGACAGCACAGAATCAGGAGATGGCGGGCGTGGTGGAGGTATCTTTACAGATGGAGGCACAGTGACCATCACCAACAGTGAGATCAGGGATAACACTGCCGGTGCGGGAGGTGAAATCACCACTAATGCTTCTGGAGGTATTGGGGGTGGCTGTTTCTGTGGTGGAACAATCACGATCACCGGTTCGACCATCAGTGGCAATACTGCCGGCTCTAGTTCGAGTGTAGGGGGGGGTGCTGCTGGCGGACTCTATGCGAATGGCAACATGACAATAACCAACAGTACCATCAGTGGGAACACCAGCGGAAGTACTTCTTATGAGTATGGTTCCTCCGGGGATGGCGGTGGGATCGGGCCAGCAACCTGGTCACCATCCGCTATTCAACCATTTATGATAACCACATCGGCACCGGATATTCTGCTGGTCGGGGTGGAGGTATATATAGCCAAGCTGATGGCTATGTAACCCTTGGTACCACTATCCTGGCAGGTAATACCGATCCGGGTGGCCTGGGGCCGGATTGTTACTCCCCGGGCACGGTCATATCCGAGGACTACAACCTGGTCGGCGACACAACCGGCTGCACATTCGGCAGCCCCAACGGAAATTCACAATTGGGAGTGCCAGGTTTTATGCTCTCCCCGCTCGGTAATTTTGGCGGGCCGACCCAGACACATGCGCTGCCTTCAGGTAACCAGGCGATCGACAAGATCACATTAGGTACCAACGGCTGTGGAACGACTTATCCCGCTGACCAACGCGGCATGTGGCGCCCGGTGGATGGCGATCAGAATGGCACTGCCTTGTGTGACATCGGCGCTTTCGAGTTCCAGATATCGGGCTTCCTGCCGCTGATCATGAAATAGTCCTGAAAGGCAGCTCAAACCAGACCAGTATCCATCACCTCGCAACCCTCAACAATGTGCTTAAAAAAAACAAATCGGTGCTATCATGATAGTAACGTTCAGCGTCGCTGCTTTCAGCGTCGCGGCATCCAACCCAATCATGTAATGCAAGATTACTGTTTTAAGGAGGGCTCAGATGTTTCGCAGCAGAAATCAATATCGAATCCCCAACATCATTTCCATTTTTATCCTGGGTATGTTTTTATTATCCAGTGGTATCTGGCAGCCGGCTCAAGCCGCACCGGCAGCAACATTTAATATTACCGTCGATACCGGAACCGACGACCCGTTAAAATCCGCGTGCACAGAAGCCGCGAACGACTGCAGTCTGAGGGGCGCCATCAGTTATGCTAATGCAACCGACTACGGCTCTGAGATCCATATCACCATCCCGGCCCTCACATTCTACAGTACACATTATGTTCCTAACGAAAACGACAACCAGACAGGAGACTGGGATATTAAAGGACATACGGTTTACCTGGAGGGCGCCGGTCGCAATCTGACCATCATCGACGGCCAGACTATGGACCGAGTGATTGACAATATTGGTAGCACTCTGACGCTCGAGCATTTAAAGCTAACCCAGGGCAAGGCTCCCACCGGCGATTCTGGCGGAGGCGGGATTCTGAACCGCGGGGGATCAACCCTTAACCTGATCGATGTCCTGATAGAAAATAACGTGGTTGAAGGCACCAGCCAATACGTTGATATCGGCGGAGGCGTTGGAAATTACGGCACGCTCAACATCCAGTCATCCGTGATCAACGACAACCACGCCTGCAACGGTGGCGGGGTCGGAAGCAACGCAGCTTGGATGACAATCGACGGCACCACCATCAGCAACAACGAAGCCAGAACAGGGACCACTAGTTGTGGTGATGGGGGGGGGATTGCTACACTTAATGGGCAATGGACCTTTGAACTCTCTGGATTAATACTGGAATATAATACTGCGGATCGTGGAGGAGGAATCTTTTATAATGGAAGTACTGAAGGGAATGTGACCGATAGTAACATCTGGTTTAACACCACCTCTTCCTCCGGTGCGGGGATCTATAATTATGGACATATCACGCTCAACCGGGTCACCTTGTCAGGCAATAACGCGACCTCTACCGGCGGCGGTATCACAAATGCTCACGAGTTGAAATTATATAATGTAACACTCAGTGATAATTCCGCCAACAATGGGGGCGGTATATACAATAATGGCGGAACAACCGTCTCATTGGATCATTGTAGTCTCGCGAACAATAGCACCATACAGTTGGGGTCTGCCTATTATGGCGAAATAGTAAGTCAGGCCTACACCCATAACACGATTTTTGCCAGTGCAAGTTCCGGCAACACCTGTTATCTGAGTGAGCCTGATGTCATCACTGACCTCGGGAATAACCTGAGCAGCGATCACAGCTGCTCATTCACAACCGGTGCAAATGACCTGATCGACACCGATCCCATGGTGATTGATTTAAGCTGGAACGGTGGTGTAACCCAAACCATGGCACTCCAGTACGGCAGCCCGGCCATCGACACGGCGGACCCTGCCAACACGCTTTCCAAAGATCAGCGCGGGTACTTCCGACCGGTGGATGGAGACAGCAATGGAACCAGCATCGCAGACATCGGAGCTTTTGAGTATGCATCCTTCCTGCTGGATATATTTTCCTGGTTGCCGTTAATCATGAAATAATTCCGGGCAGAATGGAATCCTGATCCCGATATCTTATATCACCCCGTTGCTCCTGAGCAGCCCGGCTATTGATGCCGTTAACAACTAATCTACCTGAACGACGATGCACATAGAAGATTGCGCCCGGTCGACAGTAATGGCAATGAACCTGTGCCCTGTAACATGGGTGCTTTTGGGTACGGGCACAATCTGAGTTTCTTCCCGCTGAAATTGAGAGTCCCGTGATTTTTTCCAGATACCAAAATCGGGCCGATAAAACTCATTGCGAGCCACGCAACAGCTCTATGTGACGTCCGTTCATCGGACTTGTAGGGGTTGGCAATTCCCTGGTTTGAATGACCATCAAACCATGAATTAATCTCATTTTTCAATAAGGCCTCACAATCTTCATCTGATCAGTCTACCTGCCCATTTCGGGTAGAATATAGATATCTTTCATCTGATCAGGATTCCAGGAAAATTATGGCTCACGATAATAGAAACCATCGCGTCATTCTGCAGGAAATTGCCCACCGGGTGATGCTCGAGCGGGGGTTCATGCCTGAATTTTCCAAAGCCGCCCGGCTTGAGCTCGATCTCATCCAGCAGCCTGCCAAAACCAATGACCCAACCCTGCGCGATCTGAGAAGTCTCTTGTGGGCTTCCATAGACAATGACGATTCGCTGGATCTTGACCAGCTGACCGTGGCAGAAGCCCTGCCAGACGGCCGGGTCAGAGTCCTGGTTGCGATTGCCGACGTGGATGGGCTGGTAGCTGCCGGCACAGCGATCGACGGCGACGCCGGACACAATACCACCTCGATCTACACCGCTGCCAGGATTTTTCCCATGCTGCCTGAAAAGCTGTCAACCAATCTCACTTCGTTGAACGGCGCGACAGACCGACTTTCGGTTGTGATCGATATGGTGGTCGATCCGGAAGGCACCGTCCAGGAATCCACCATTTACCATGCAGTCGTGCGCAACCAGGCCAAACTGGCATATAACAGCGTGGCTGCCTGGCTGGAAGGCAGCGGGGGTATGCCTGAAGCGCTGGCAGCCGTTAAAGGTCTGGCTGATAACCTGCGCCTGCAGGACGAGACCGCTCAGCGCATGAAAAACTTAAGACATGTTCACGGCGCGCTGAGTCTTCAGACAATCGAAGCCCAGCCTGTGTTTGAGGGTGACATGCTGCTCGACCTGCGCGAAGACGAGAAGAATCGCGCCAAGGATATCATTGAAGATTTTATGATCGCCGCCAACGGCGTGACCGCCCGCTATCTGGCATCACATGACTTCCCTTCCATCCGGCGGGTGGTGCACGTTCCAAAACGCTGGGACCGCATTGTCGAGATTGCCCAGGAACATGGGACTCAGCTACCCGACCAACCCGACCAGCGGGCGCTCGAGGAATTCCTGAAAAAAGCATACGCGGCCGATCCGCTGCGCTTCCCTGACCTGTCGCTCGCGGTGATCAAATTGCTGGGATCTGGCGAATATATTGCCGAAGAGCCCGGTGCCAGTCCACCCGGTCATTTCGGTCTGGCTGTCCAGGATTATACGCATTCTACTGCGCCAAACCGGCGGTATACCGACCTGATCACCCAGCGCCTGGTGAAGGCTTCCCTGACAGGCAAATCCGTCCCCTACAGCAGCGATGAGCTTGAAGCCCTGGCCACACACTGCACTCAGGCGGAGGATGACGCCAACAAGGTCGAACGGCAGGTAGGAAAATCCGCTGCCGCATTGCTCTTGGAAAACCGTATTGGCGAGCAGTTCGATTCCGTCGTTACCGGCGCTTCACCCAAGGGTACCTGGGTGCGTTTGATCAAGCTGCCGATCGAGGGTATGCTGGTCCAGGGGTTTGAGGGGTTGGATGTCGGGAACAGAGTTACCGTCAAACTGGTCAAGGTGGATGTCGAAAAAGGGTTTATCGATTTTATAAAAGTTCGGTAAACTAAAGAGTTACAGAACGCCTAAAATGCCCGGAAAATAAAATAGCCCTGTACATTCTGTAATTACAAGTTAGGGCAACCCTTGGTGCTCTACATTTCCATATATTGTATAAAATTTCCTGCTTGAGGTGGTGGGGAAAACATCCAAAGGTATAATTCCAACCTATTCAAACGATGAGCGATCCTTTGCCCCCCCAATCCGTCATCCGATCAAAAGTGAGGCGAATTGCCGTAACCTTCTTCGACCGCGGATATCTGAAACAACTTTTAAAACTCGCTGTGCCAATCATGCTGCAAGGATTTGTGACTGCGTCTTTGAATATGGTCGGGCTGCTCATGATCGGGCAAAAGGGAGATGTAGCAGTGGCAGCGGTCGGCTTGGCCGGTCAGCTTTTCTTCCTGCTCAATCTGGTTGTCTTTGGGATCGCGAGCGGTTCAGCCATATTCACCGCACAGTTGTGGGGAAAAAAGGATATCCCCAACATACATAAAGTATTGGGCTTATCGCTGTTGATGGCAGTCCTGGCGAGTGCGGCGTTTTTTATCCTGGCCGAAGTCTTTCCCAGCCAGGTTCTGGCTGTCTATACACAAGATCCAGCAGTTATCGCTCTTGGAAGCAGATATTTACAAATTTATGGTTTTTCATTTTTATTTTTTGCCATCACTGTCAGTTATTCCACGATATTACGAAGTATAGGCAACGTACGATTACCGCTGACGGTCAGCGCTCTCGCACTCAGCTTCAATACCCTCCTGGCTTATGCACTCATCTTTGGCAAGCTTGGTTTGCCGGCTATGGGCGTGACCGGCGCGGCCATAGCCGCCGTGGCAGCCCGGTTTGTGGAATGTGCCGGCATATTGGCTGTCACCTACCTGACGAAATCCCCTGTAGCCGCCAAGTTAAAAGAGTTATTAGCCATCGAGTTGAAATTTGCCGGTAAGGTTTTGAAACCTGTCCTGCCAGTTGCACTGAATGAATTCCTTTGGGCAATGGGAATCACCACATATAACGCTATCTACGCTCGAATTGGTACAGGATCCATTGCCGCCATGAATATTATCAGTACCATCGAAAATCTTGCTTTCGTCGTTTTCACCGGGATCTGCCTTGCAACCGCGGTAATGGTAGGGCACCACATCGGAGGCGGTGAAGAAAAAAGGGCATTTTCTGACGCGGGTCGGTCTCTCGGATTAGGCGCTGCATCAGGTCTGCTGCTGGGAGGAATGGCCCTCCTGGGTGGAGATAAGATCCTGACTCTCTATAAGGTTTCCCCCGCCGTCCTCGCAGATGCTCACAGGGTGCTGACCATTTTTGGATTGCTCCTATGGTTGCGAGCCATGAACTCGATCCTGGTCGTGGGCATATTACGTGGCGGGGGTGACACACGCTTCTCCCTATTTCTGGATGGATTCATTATCTGGATCGTGGGTGTCCCCCTGGCTGCTTTGGGAGCATTCGTGTTCCACTTCCCGGTCTACTGGGTTTATTTGCTGGCAATGTCTGAGGAAATCATCAAATGGTGCCTGGGGCTGCTGCGCTTCTTCTCACGCAAATGGATCCATAATCTCACCCACACCCTCCCAGATACCACAAGGACCTGAAAGTACTGTTGAGAAAATATCGCTTCACTGTCGCATTCTTACAACCGTTTAGCGGATTGCACCGCCTGTGCTCACCTGAATAGATAGCGGTCAGTCATTCCAGCGCATCTATTATCCTCCCAACCCCACATGCTGCAATTGAACCTTTTGCCATAAACAATAGGATGTCTGACACCAAGTCAGCACGTCATCCACTTTGATACAACCGGTTATCCAGCGTCAGATGAAAACGCTTCGTTTCCTAATGTAATTATCATGTTGCCATGCTATAGTCAGACAGAACCAAAAACTCACACCATCTAACTCAACAGGATGCAAAGCCATCCTATAAAAAAGGAATTATTATGAACATTCTTCTTGTCTACCCCGAATTCCCAGACACTTTCTGGAGCTTCAAGCACGCGCTCAAGTTCATCCGCAAAAAAGCCGGCTCACCGCCGCTGGGCTTGTTGACCGTGGCAGCCTTGCTGCCGGGCGGTTGGGAAAAACGGCTGGTCGATCTTAACGTGACCCGCCTGGCTCAGTCTGACCTGGCATGGGCAGACATGGTCTTCATCAGTGCCATGATCGTCCAGCGCGAATCGGCTCAAGCTGTCATCGCCCGCTGCAAGAAAGCCGGCGTGAAGGTTGTGGCGGGTGGACCGCTCTTTACCATGGTGCCTGAGCATTTTCCCGAGGTGGATCACCTCGTCCTGAACGAAGGTGAGTTGACCCTGCCGCTCTTTCTGTCAGACCTGGCAAAAGGAAAACCCAAAAAGCGTTACACCACTACCGAATTTCCCGATATCCGTTTGACGCCGGTGCCGATCTGGAACCTGGCAAACCTGAAGAACTATGACACGGTCAGCATTCAGTTCTCGCGCGGCTGCCCCTTCCAATGCGATTTCTGTAACGTGACCGCGTTGTTGGGTCACCGCCCGCGCACGAAAACTGCCGCCCAGATCATCACGGAACTGAACAGCCTCTACAAGACCGGCTGGCGCAGTAATATCTTCTTTGTCGATGATAATTTCATCGGCAACAAACGACAGCTTAAAGAAGAGATCCTGCCCGCCCTGATCAAGTGGCGCAAGGGTAAGTCCGGCATGCCGTTCAGCACGGAAGTATCGATCAACCTGTCAGACGACCCCGAGCTGCTCAGCCTGATGACCCAGGCTGGTTTTGATACCGTCTTTGTGGGCATCGAAACACCCAACGAGGGCAGTCTGGTGGAATGCAGCAAAACCCAAAATCAGAATCGCGACCTGATCGAAAGTGTCAAACGCCTGCAACGTGGCGGGCTGCAGGTGCAGGGCGGATTCATCGTCGGCTTCGACAGTGACCCCCCCTCGATCTTCCACCAACAGTTCGAGTTCATTCAAAAGAGCGGCATCGTGACCGCCATGGTCGGTCTGTTGCAGGCTCCACACGGTACGCGCCTGTTCGAGCGCATGCGTCGTGAGAACCGTCTGGTGAACGAGTTCACGGGCGATAATGCCGACGGCTCAACCAATATCATCCCCCGCATGGGTCTGGACAAACTGCGCGAGGGGTATAAAAGCCTGCTGACCAGACTCTACGCCCCCAGGCAATATGTTGACCGCGTGATCACATTTTTACGGGAGTACAACCCCCCCAAGATCCGCTATCACCTGGAATGGCAACACATCCTGGCATTCGGCAGGTCGATCTACCAGCTCGGTATCCGCAGCATCGAACGGATGCAGTACTGGCGCTTGTTGGCATGGACTCTGCGGCGTCGCCCGAAGTTGTTCCCGCTGGCGGTGACGCTGGCAATCTACGGTTTCCATTTTCGCAAGGTAGCCGATCTGCATATCACCTGAGATAGCGCAACTGATAGCCTCCAGTTAAACAAAACTAATAAAAATCCGGCACTCAGAGAGTGCCGGATTTTAACTATTCCGAGAGATGCTGTCATGTCAGGTCTGACATCAGGTCCATCGGAACGACCGCTGCACCGACGACGCCGGGGCCGGTATGGACGCCCAGCACGGGGCTGATGCGCATGACTTCCAGCTTCGAGACATTCAATTTCTTCTTGAGAACCTCTGCCAATGCATCCGCCGACTCGTTGAACTTGCCATGCAGGATGGTCACCCATAGCGGTTTGTCGCCGGATTTTTTCTGCAGGTAATCGCCGATCAGCTCCAGGTTTTGCAGGATGCTGCGCCCTTTTGAGACGGTGGTGTACTTACCGTCTTTATGATCCACGGTGATGACCGGTTTAATCTTGAGGATCGCACCCGCCAGTGCCTGTACGCGCCCGATACGCCCGCCCTTTGCCAGATACTCAAGTGTATCCAGGGTATAAACCACTTCGGTATGCTTGCGAATGGCTTCCAGTCGTTCCAGGATGGCTTTTAAACCCCAGCCGGCTTTGGCAGCCCAAGCAGCCGCCAGCACCTGGAAACGCTCGCCGCCCGACAGGGTCATTGTGTCCCAGATCTTGATATCGGCGTCTTTCACCTCCTCGCTTCCCAGACGGGCCGAGTTGATCGTGCCTGACAGGCCTGAAGAGATGTGGATCGAGAGGATCTGCTTGCCTTTTTCAGCCAGCTTTTTGTAAATACCGGAAAACATGCCACTCGAAGGCTGGGCTGTGGAAGGAATCTCAGGGTGCATGGCTGCCAGCCGGTCGTAGAACTGGTCAGGCGTCAGGTCCAACGAACTGACCTCGCCTTCAGGGAACTGGATGTATAACGGCGCCTGGGTGATGCCGAGCGCTTCTATTTCTTCTGCGGGCAGGTCTGCCGCGCAATCGGTCACTATTTTCATCTCTGTCCTCACTTGGTTGTTTTTAATCGATAAAGCAGTTATCTTGCCTGCTGTGTGGTTTGATTGTTATCCTTTTGCATTATAGCGGTTCAACTTGGTGAATAGAATGAGGATTGCATGAGAGTTTATCCAACCAAAACAGCGATGAATCCCATGGTAAAACTCACGATCGGCTTCTGAGCGGCACTGCTTGAAAAACTGGAGGTGTTTCTGCCACTGATCAAGAAATAAATAATCGAAAAGGTGCCTGACACTATGGAAGTGCCAGGCACTTGGGTGTCACCTGCACCCCGAAGAGGTGTTGTGAGTCCCGCTCTTGTATTATGGGGCGTCCGTTCTTTGGACCCCTTTAGTGGTGGCAGTCCATTAACCACAATACTTTCGATCAAGTGAATACTGATAAACGGATTGCCACCCTAAAAGAACATACGCCAAGGGCGTCCACCGGAGGGCAGGCGCCGTAAAAATCAAGATCGAAGCTCGCAATGACAACAGATCAGGACAAGCGCAGCGTGTCATATCATATATTTTTTTGTTGGGTTTCGCACCGCTCAACCCAACCTACATATCTGGTTTGCCTGTCAAGCGATTGAGCCATCTTTCACTTGATGGATGCCGCCAGTAAAATAGGTCGAAAGTGACCGGGTGATTAATGGGGGATAGGTGTTTTAAGACCCTTAGGGTTTTGTAGCAAACCCTAAGGGTCTGGTTGTTTAACCGGTTTAGTAATGGGGGATGGTGGATCGTGTTAGTAGGGCGGGTTACTGCAAAGAGAATGTCATTGCGACACCCCCGCCAGCCCCCTGCAAGGGGGTCGGGGTGCAGGTGAGGGCGGGAACCGCCCGACGTCCGCGAAGCGTACCCACCGGGGTAGGCAATCCATTGATGCTGAAAGTTATCGCTTGTATTTACTTCGGTTAACGGATTGCCGCGCCGCAAAAACCAAGAACACGGCTCGCAATGACATCAGACGTTTTGGGATTACCAGCCCAAAAGAGCACAGGGCAGACGCCACGAACGAAGAAAGAGCACGAACCGCAAAGGACGCGAAAGGGTGGGTTGCTTTATAAAGCATGTCATTGCGAGGAAGGAGCATAGCGACTGACGAAGCAATCCGTTAACGACAATACCCCTTAGCATCAGGATTCTCTAAGTAATGGATTGCCGCGCCACATAATACAAGACCGGGGCTCGCAATGACAGTTATTATGATATGGGGTGATAAAAAACCCTTAGGGTTTGGATAAATCGATCGGTTGAATAATGGGGGATAGGGTAAAAAGCTATTCGGTGGAGGTTATAAATTGGTTGGATTCAATTAAACAACACAAAGGACTGTTAAATGACAAATTTCCAACTTATATAATATGATAATATGCATTATAGATAACCATATGGTATCGTAGGTTCAGAAAATGAGTACAAAACCAAATAAAAAAATTCTTCTTATACTTTTTATTGCGGGGATAATTATCTCCATCCTGTCTATCATTCTAATCAGTAAAGACCAAAACCAAAAAAGCCAGGCAGACCAGCAGGCAGAGCGGACTATCTTTGCATATATCGATGCGAAAGGTTTGGATATTAAACCCGGCACAGCGGCATATGGACAGCTAATGAAGGCAATATTATTAGGTGAACATCCCGAATTAACTAGCGAGGGCTCACAATTTGCTACAACATCTATAGATCGTGAAATTATTATCAGTTATGCCGCCAAACAAATAAAATTGCCTTCGTACATATTTTTTATCGAAGCCACAATCCCGGAAGTATATTTAACGCCTGCCAGATAGTGTATAGGTTGGCCTGCCCTCATGTGGACGCCGTCCCGGCGTGTGTATTTTCCAGGGGTTAAGCTCATCGAAACCCAACATAAAAGGAACCGGCGTTAATCCAGTTTCCGGATGGCAGGGTGCGACAAGCCCAGCAATGCCAGGGCAATGGTCTCCACACCGCCGATTAAGAACACCTGCGGCGCACCGATCAGGTCGGTCGCCCAACCGGCAATCCCATACCCGATCGGCAGCAGAACGAAGGAGCCCAGCGCGTCGATGGAAGAGACCCGCCCGAGCATCTTGCGCGGGACGAGCTCCTGCAGCGAGTTGATCCAGATCAGGCCAAAAACGGACATGGTCAGTCCTTCCGTAAAAGCGGCAGCTGCCAGCAGGGGAATGGAAGTCGTCAGACCAAAAACCGCCACCACGACACCCCACACCACGGTTGACAGGTAAGCGATGGGACCGCGGCGCCGGATGCGGGTGTAACGCCCGAGCCAGATCGCCCCGACCACATACCCGACCGAGCTCATCGAGGTAAAAAAGCCCAGGGTGCCCACATCGGCGTGCAGATCGTTCTTGATCAGGAGCGGCAGGGAGACGCTCATCGGGCTGCCGCCGGCCACGTTGACGAAAGCAAAAAAGGCGATGGTGATCCATAACCAGGCCGAAGCGATCACCGCCTGGTAGCCCTCGTTCAGATCATGGAATACGGCGCGCAGACCCTTATGCCCGGAGATTGAAGCGGCAGGCGGCTGGTTCAGGGCAGGGTTCGAACGGAAGATCGGCAAGATGCAGGCCGCCGAAATGAAGAATGAGAGCGCGTCGAGTCCGAATGCCAGCGACGTCCCGCCCAGGGCGACGATCGAGGCGCCGATCGCAGGCCCAATGATGCTGGCCATCTGCTGGCTGAGGCTGTTGAGCGAATTGGCGCTGGTCAGCAGCTCATTAGGCGTGATCTCCGGTATGGCTGCAGTGGCAGCCGGGAAGAAGAAAGCCGACACCAGGCCGAAGATGATGCTGGCGACGTATACATGCCAGACCTCGAGCCGGTTGGTGGCTGCCAGCAGGGTGACGACCGCCACCACCACGCCGCTCAGCATGTCCGAGATCCACATCACCCTCAGGCGCGGGAAGCGGTCGGTGACCACCCCGCCGATCAGCAGGAAGACCAGCATCGGCACCGACGAGAAGATCAACACCGTGCCCATGGCAGCCGCCGAGCCGGTCTTTTCGAGCACCCACCAGGCCAGGGCAATGCGATAGAGGCTGTTGCCCAGGCGGGAGGCGGTCTGTCC
>Ga0209182_10000131_pt1 | contig 18033 bp, 15 predicted proteins | sample LakBais05cmmetaG_FD_185474 | JGI IMG/M metagenome (GOLD analysis project Ga0209182, IMG submission 185474) | Lake sediment microbial communities from Lake Baikal, Russia to study Microbial Dark Matter (Phase II) - Lake Baikal sediment 0-5 cm... | ecosystem: Environmental > Aquatic > Freshwater...
GAATATACATAGTGGATCGCCTCGAACTGGAGAATCAGGCTGAGAAGGCCTTCAAGGTGCTGCTATCCGCCGATTTCAAGACAGTCATCTACAAGGAGAACCGCGACGACTGGCGGCGAGCGGAGATCGTTATCACGACGGTACAGTCTCTGCTCTTCAACAACAAGTACCAGCGGCTCTTCTCGCCGACCGATTTCGACCTGGTCATCTCCGACGAAGCCCACCGCTCAATCGGCGGCAACGCCCGCGCCGTCTTCGACTACTTCATCGGCTACAAGCTCGGCCTCACCGCCACGCCCCGCGACTATCTCAGGCGGTTTGACAACACCGACCCTTCTACCCGCGACCCGCGCGAAGCCGAGCGCCGCCTGCTGCTGGACACCTACCGCACCTTCGGCTGCGAGAACAGCCAGCCCACCTACCGCTACTCGCTGCTCGACGGCGTGAAGGAAGGCTACCTGATCAACCCTACAGTGGTGGATGCCCGCACCGAGATCACCACCGAACTGCTCTCCGAAGAGGGCTTCGTCGTCTCGTTCACTGATGATGCCGGCGAAGACCAACAGGAGGCCTTCAAGCAGCGCGAGTTCGAGAAGCGCTTCTTCGCTGACGCCACCAACCAGCTCTTCTGTAAGACCTTTCTGGAAAACGCCCTGCGCGATCCGGTCAGCGGCGAGATCGGCAAGACGATCATCTTCGCCGTCAGCCAGAACCACGCCGCCAAGCTGGCGCAGATCCTCAACCGGATGGCCGACCGCATGTTCCCCGGCAAGTACCAGTCCGATTTTGCCGTACAGGTCACCTCGCAAATCCCCGACGCCCAGCAGTTCACCATCAACTTCGCCAACAACAACCTGCTCGGTTCGGCCAACTTCCTGCCCGCTTACAAGACCAGCAAGGCGCGTATCTGCGTAACGGTTGGCATGATGACCACCGGCTACGATTGTACCGACATCCTCAATCTTGGTCTGTTTCGACCGGTTTTCTCGCCGACGGACTTCATCCAGATCAAGGGGCGCGGCACCCGTAATCACAACTTTCTCGAACAGCTCTTCGATGACAGTATCAAAGCAGGCGTGGCGAAGCCGCAGAAATCCGCCTTCAAACTCTTCGACTTCTTCGCCAACTGCGAGTACTTCGAGGAGGAGTTCAACTACGACGAGGTGCTGAAGCTCCCCCGGCCTCAGGGCAAGGGTCGCGATGACGGCGGAGGCACAGGCCCGGTGCTGGTTGGCGGCACCTACGAGCACCTCGGCGCGGACATCCTCTCGATGATCAAGGAAGAGACCATCGGCTTTGAAGGTATGAAGATCGACCGCATGTTCTTCGAGAAATTCGAGGACACCGTGCGCGAGAACGAGACGATCGCTGCAGCCGTCGAGTCAGGACAATGGGATCGCATCATCGACTACGTGAACCGCGAGGTCTTCGACAAACCCGAGGAGTACTACACCCTCGACAAGTTGCGCAAAGCTGCCGCCGTAGATCGGCGCTTGACCCTGCGGGAGATCCTGGAGAAGATCTTCGGCCTCATCCCTCGCTTCAAGTCTAAGGACGAACTGCTGGAAGAGGAGTTCGCCAAGTTCGTCGCCGATACCAAGCCCGAAGAGGCCGAGGCCATCCCAGCCATCAAGACCTACTTCAAAGCCTACGTCACCAGCGATCAGGTGCGCCATATCATCGAGAGCCGGCACTTCACCGATCTTGCCACCAACCCGATCTTTTCCACCCCCGACTTCCGCGCCGTGCCGGAGAAGTACCGCACGCTCATCCCTGAATACGTCAAGGACTATGTCTCCTTGAACCAGTTCGCCGCATAAAGGAGTCCCCATGCTCGACACCGACACCAAACGCCGCATCGACACCGCCCGCGACATCCTCGTCGGCAAAGTGCCCGACCCCAAGAGCCAGGTGGAGCAGATCACCATTGCCCTGATCTACAAGTTCATGGACGACATGGACGCTGAGAGTGAGGAGTTCGGCGGCAAACGCAAGTTCTTCGCCAACGAGTTTGCCCGCTACGGCTGGGCCAAGCTCATGCGCTCCGGGCTGGGCGGACACGAGATCCTGAACCTCTACGCCGAAGCCATCGCCAAGATGCCGGAGAACCCCGGCATCCCGCTGCTTTTCCGCGACATCTTCAAGAACGCCTATCTGCCCTACCGCGACCCGGAGACGCTGCGCGCCTTCCTCAAGATCATCGACGAGTTCACCTACGACCACAGCGAACGCCTCGGCGACGCCTTCGAGTATTTGCTCTCCGTACTCGGCTCACAGGGAGAGGCTGGGCAGTTCCGCACCCCGCGCCACATCATCGACTTCATGGTCGAAATCATCGACCCGAAGAAGACCGAGACCGTGCTCGACCCCGCCTGCGGCACCGCCGGGTTCCTGATCTCATCCTACAAACACATCCTTAAGGCCAACACCGATGCCAAGGGCAACAGCACCCTGACCCCCGATGAAAAGGGCCGCCTCGCGCAGAACTTCAAGGGCTACGACATCTCACCCGACATGGTGCGCCTATCGCTCGTGAACCTGTACCTGCACGGCTTCGCCGACCCGCACATCGCCGAGTACGACACCCTCACCAGCCAGGAACGCTGGAACGAGCACGCCGATGTGATCCTCGCCAATCCACCCTTCATGTCGCCGAAGGGCGGCATCAAGCCGCACAACCGATTCTCGGTGCAGTCCAAGCGCAGCGAGGTACTGTTCGTGGACTACATGGCCGAGCACCTCACGCCCAGCGGCCGAGCCGGCATCATTGTGCCCGAAGGCATCATCTTCCAGAGCCAGACTAGCTACAAACAACTGCGCAAGCTGCTGGTGGAGGAGTACCTCGTCGCCGTCGTCTCGCTGCCGGCGGGTGTGTTCAATCCCTATTCTGGCGTTAAAACTTCGATCTTGATCCTCGGCAAGACACTGGCGAAGAAGACCAACACTATCGCCTTCTTCAAGGTTGAGAACGACGGTTTCGGCCTTGGCGCCCAGCGGCGGGAGATTGACAAGAACGACCTTCCGCAAGTCAAAGCCGAGATCGGCGAATACCTGCGCCGCCTGCGGGCCAAGGAGTCGGTTGAGGACTTCCAGCCTACGCTGGGGTTGATCGTGGCAAAGGAGAAGATTGCGGCGAATGGCGACTACAACCTGAGTGGGGAACGGTATCGGGAAGGGGCGACACATGCTCACAAGTTCCCGCTGGTTTTCCTTGGTGACTCCAGCCTGCTCCGCGTGGAAAGTGGTGGTACTCCGAAGTCCGACGTTGAGATGTATTGGAACGGCGGCATTCCTTGGGCGACGCTGGTGGATCTTCCCGCAACAGACTTCATCACTCAAATCACCACGACGCAGCGAACGATTTCCGAGCTTGGTCTGAGGGAATCCTCAGCGAAGATGATCCCTGCGAACTCGGTCATCGTCTCGACCCGTGCAACCATTGGACGTATCGCCATCAACCGCATCCCCCTGGCAACGAATCAGGGCTTCAAGAACGTCGTTATCGAAGATTCGACACGGGCGGTCCCTGAGTATGTCGCACTCGCACTCACCAGACTCGTGCCGACGATGGACGCATGGGCAACGGGCGGGACGTTCAAAGAGATTTCAAAGTCCAAGTTCTGCGAACTCCAAATCCCCTTGCCGCCGCTGGAGGTGCAGAAGGAGATCGTGGCGGAGATCGAGGGCTACCAGAAAGTCATCGACGGCGCCCGCGCCGTCCTCGACAACTACCGCCCCCACATCCCCATCCACCCCGACTGCCCGATGGTGGAGTTGGGAAGTGTGTCAGAATGGATAACGAAAGGTACAACCCCCACCACAGATGGCCATAAATTCCAGAATTCTGGAATTAGTTTCATAAAGATCGAGTGCATCGATGATGACGGTGAAATCGACCCCAGAAAAGTCGCGTTTATCGATGAAGCATGCCATGAATCACTTAAGCGGAGTCAGTTGAGAGAAAATGATATATTGTTTTCAATTGCTGGAACCAGAATGGGCATTACTGGTTTCATCACAAGAGTGATATTGCCAGCCAATACGAACCAGGCCCTCGCAATCATTAGGGTAAAAGAAGTCGTGCACCCACGGTTTGTCTTCCATTACTTGCGTTCGCAAGTGGTTCAAGCCGCTATTGAACAACTCAAGGTCGGCGTTGCCCAGTTCAACTTGTCGCTGAAACAAGTTTCGGAGATACCAGTTCCCCTCCCACCCCTCGCCACGCAGCAAGCCATTGTCGCCGAGATCGAAGCCGAGCAGGCGCTGGTCACCGGCAACCGCGAACTAATCGCCCGCTTCGAGAAGAAGATCCAGGCCACCCTCGCCCACGTCTGGGGCGAGGACGAGCCGGCCCCGGTGGAGGCGTGAGTCATGGAAGAAGCCGCCGAACTGGGCAACTACCTGCCGCTCTCCTTTAAGACCCGCAGCGAGCAGGACTACATCGCCTTTCTGTGGGATGTCTTCGATACCAACTACACCCACGGCAAGTACCAGTTCGCCTTCCTCGCCTATCACATGCTCGCCATGAGCTTCGTCTACTTCAACATCTGGCAGATCCGGCAGGCTCGGCCGGAGGACTTTGAGAAAGGCCTCATAGGCTTCGGCAAGGACATCGAGAAGAACCTGTTGGAAGCAACCTCGCCCTTTGTCTTCAGCACCGTGAACGAGCGCAGTATCCTGCGCCTACTCAAGCTGATCGCCTGTGACAACAGTAAGATTGGTACCTACGCCAAGCTGGTGGATGACCGCAACGAAACCGCCCACCCCAACGGCAACATCTTCTTCAGCACTCAGGCCGCGCTCGATGTTAAAATCATCGAGATCTTGCGCGTGGTGGACGAAATCCAGACCCACTCCAAGCCCGTCATCGAACACTGCTACCGCGACTTCCTGCTTCAGAACCACGACCCTGACGAGCGCGAATACCCCGACGCCGCCGACCAGATCCGCGAGGTGCTGATCCACGGGAACTACCTGTCGCAGGAGGACATTGACATCTGCCTCGGCTTCGACCTTGCCGGTATCGCGGAGCGGCCAGAGATCGACAGCATCCGCTCGCTGCACGAGGTGCTGAAATCAGAATATGGACCAGACGATGAACCCGGCGCGTAATAACAACCGGTTGCAGCGGACGCCGTACCGCCGCCGCTGAACCGGAGCGTTAGACCGCACAATGGGAATCGCTATGCCAAACATACCATTGCCAGAAGAACCTATCGGCGAATTCACTGTATTCCGGCCTTTTACTGCACCCGGTCTCTTCGCATATCGGCATATGCAGGCGTTGGGTTTGCTCGACTTTCCGGACTATGCTGGCGGTGATCTCGATGCGGCGCAGCGACGCGAGGCGCTGCAACGTGCAGTTGCACTCCATAGACCATTATCCGCACTGGTAATCTTTCTAAACGTTGTCGCTCTGGAAGATTTCATTCGCGACTTTGGAGCTCGCTTGGCTGACCATCCAGGCCTTGCAGGCTACTTTCCGAGTATCTCCGGGCTTCGCATGAAACCAACCAAGCCTAAGCCAAATCGTCCATTCGCGAGACTCGACACTGATCCCGCAACATTCGTTGACCCCGACGAAGTGAACAATCTATATCAGAAGTGTCTCGGTATTCAGCCGTTTCCCGCGTCTGAGCACGCCCAACTTCGTGACCTTGCGCTACTCCGACATACCGTCGCGCATCACGGTGCTGTCATTCGATCCGTTGACGTTCAACGCTTCCAACACTTTATCGTGCAGCCTGGACACCTCATCAATCCACCCGTCGCCTTCGTTCGCGAGGTTTGTGCCTATCTGTACCGAATAGGCCGTACGTTTGAGGAATCGGTGAAGGCTCGAATATTCTCGGTCGTTATTCCAACCTTGGGCCCGTCTTGGTGGGAGCAACGGCCAACTTACCTTCTCGATCTCATCGAACTTTTCAATTATTTCGGCAAATTGGTAACCTCAAATGGCCCAGTTGGAACGACTCCGCCTGGAACAGAAATGGAGAGGCAAATGCGCACGGAGGGCGTGCGGGTTCGGGAGGAGTTGATCCGACTCTGCATAGACGAGCTGCGAGACGCATATGCCTGAGGCTTTACGGTCTAACAACTCGTTCAACCGGGACGCGGTAAAGCGCGCCCGTTAACTCAGACGTTAGCGTGAGACTGTTGCAGAGATGAGCATCAGAATGGCCTTGACACGCGGCTCCTGCGTGCTTACAATGTGATTACGGAGGTAACACGCCATGAGAGCACGGATCGTTAAGATAGGCAACTCGCAGGGCATTCGGATTCCGAAGCCGGTGATACTCCAAACTGGTCTCACGGGAGAGGTGGAGCTGAACGTCGAAGAGAACCGCCTGATCATAAGCTCCGTAGATCGGCCGCGGGCGGGGTGGGCTGAGGCATTTCGGAGCATGGCCAAGCGGGGCGACGATGTCCTGCTGGATGGTGATGTCTCGTGCGCGAGTCGATGGGATGCGGAGGAGTGGGAGTGGAAGTAAGCCGCTTTGAAGTGTACTTGATCAATCTTGATCCGACGGTCGGGAGTGAGATCAGAAAGACTAGACCGTGCGTGGTCATATCGCCAGATGAGATGAATCGGCACATCCGGACGGTGATCGTTGCTCCGCTGACCAGCAAGGGGCGCCCATATCCCACACGTGTAGAATGCCGGTTCAAGCGGAGATTAGGTCAGGTGGTCCTGGATCAGATCAGGACGGTTGATAAGGCTCGGCTGGTCAGAAGGCTAGGACGCTTGGACACCCCGGCGGCAGACCAGGTTCTGGCGGTTCTTGGAGAGATTTTCGCACGCTAACCACAAGGTGCCTTCAGCGTCGTGCCCGGACAGGCCGATTTCTCCTTCGAATTTATGTTTCCGTCTTTAATCCTCCGGACCGGACCGGAACGAGCGCCCTTCTTTGACGCTTGAGCGTTGATGTTTATCGGCCAGCATCTTTTCCTTGGCCCGCTTTGATCGTTTTCTCTTCTGCCGCCTGATCTTCTCGATCCGCTGCCGTTCTTCGCTCGCTTTTCCGAGGATCAGGGCTTCGATCTTGTCGGCCAGGATCCGCCGCGCCAGAAACCGGTTGATAGACTGCGACCGCTCTTTCTGGCATTTGACCGCGATGCCGGTCGGGACATGCTTCAGATAAACACACGTCTCGACTTTGTTGACGTTCTGCCCGCCCTTCCCTTGCGACCTCGTGAACTTCTCGACAAGATCGCCGTCGCGGATGCCCAGCTTCTCCATCTTCCGCTGGAGGGCATTTTCTTTTTCGGGGCTGACGCCGAAGAGAGCCATGACATGGATTTCTATAACATATTTGACCAAATGGAGCAATTTCTATAAACTTTCTTTTTCGCGAAAGGAGCGCCCGATGAAACCGACAAAGACACTTTTATCAGGGATCATATTCTTCATTCTCGGCCTCTTTACGCTTTCAGGGCTATCTCACGGCCAGAAACAGCCGCTGACCGTGGCCGAGGCGACAAATTATGCGGCGACGTCCCGCTATGCCGACGTCATGAATTTCATCAAAGAAATGCAGAAACAGAGTCCGCTCCTCCGGGTGGAAACGCTCTGCCGAAGCGCCGAGGGCCGCGACGTGCCGCTCCTCATCGTCGGCAACCCGGTCCCGGCCTCGCCCATCGAACCCCGCAACGCCAGGAAAGCCGTGATCTACATCCAGGCCAATATCCACGCCGGCGAAGTCGAGGGCAAGGAAGCCTCGCTCATGCTCGTCCGCGATATTCTCCAGCAGGCCAAGCCGCCGTACCTCGACAAGCTTGTCATCCTGATTGCGCCCATCTTCAACGCCGACGGCAACGAGAAGATCAGCCCCAACAACCGCCGCCAACAGCCCGGCCCGGAGCAGGGCGTCGGGATTAGGACCAACGGTCAGAACCTCGACCTCAACCGGGACGCCATCAAGCTCGAAAGCTATGAGGTTGCGGGACTGGTTCAGAACGTCCTCAATCGCTGGGACCCGCTCCTCCTCGTCGACTGCCACACCACGGACGGCGCTTACCACGAGCAGACCGTCACGTATTCCTGGCCGGTCAACCCCAACGGCGACGCGGCCCTCATCGAATTCCAGCGCTCCAAAATGCTGCCCGAGATCGACAAGATCATGAAAGACAAATATAAAACGCTCGGCCTGCCCTACGGCGGATTCCGGGATTCGCGGGCGCCGGAAAAAGGCTGGGAGACGCTCGATCCCCAGCCGCGCTACATCACGAACTACATCGGCCTGCGCAACCGCCTGGGCATCCTGGATGAGAATTATGTCCATGGAGATTTCAAGACCCGCGTCTCGGGAAATTATGCTTTCCTGCTCGCGATCCTGGATTACGGCTATGCTCACGCCGACGAACTCTTGAAAATGATCGCCGACGCCGACGCACGCACGATCGCCCGCGGCCTGGCGCCACAACCTACGGACGTCTTCGGCGTCGAGTTTGACCTCAAGGCGCTGCCGAATCCGGTCACGGTCCTGGGTTACGAAATGGAAATCACCCAGCCGCCGGGGTCCCAATATCCTCAAATGAAAAGAACGGACAAGAAGAAAATTTACGTGATTCCCTATTTCGCCGATTTCGTCCTCAAGCGGACGGTGCCCTTCCCGGCCGGCTATCTCATGCCCGTCGCCCCGCCCGAAGTCATTCAGAAGCTCCTCCAGCACGGACTGCTTGTCGAGCGGCTGAGCCAGCCGGCCACACTCGAGGTCGAAACGTTCAAAATGAAGGAGATCAAGGGCGCGGAGCGGCTCTACCAGGGCCACCGGACAAATTCCATCAAGGGCGAATACGGCAAAGCCCCGATCGAATTTCCGGCGGGAACGGTCTTTGTCACGACGGCCCAGCCGCTGGCCAACCTGGCGGCCTCTCTTTTAGAGCCGGAAAGCGACGACGGCCTGCTTGTGTGGAACTACTTTGACAAAAACCTTGCTTCGGGAGGATTCGGCGGAGGCCCGTCAGGATTCCCCATTTACAAGCTGATGAAACCCGCGGTCCTGGTCAAAGAAACGATCAAATAATCTGATCTTTTGTTCGCAAATCCTCCACAAGCTTTTTCGAAAAGGCGGGCGGGGGAATTTTTTATTTTTTCTTTTTCTTGGCGGCGACGATGTATTTGCCGCAATTCTCGCAGACGTAGATATCGTTGCTTCCCTCGATCGCCGAGCTCATCTGGGTCGAGAGGTTGATGTTGCACCCCTGGCAGACGCCATCCTCGACCTCGGCCACGGCGAATCCGTAGCGCTTCATGAGCTTGTCGAAGCGCGTCAGCAAGGCGTGGTCGAGTTCCTCGCGGATGAGGTTGACCTGCGCTTGAAGCGTCTTGAGCTGGGCTTTGTGTGCCCGGCCCTTTTTCATCTCAATCTCCTGGAGCTTCTTCAGCAGGCTGGCCCGGCTGATGATCTTGTCTTCATGCGGCAGCTTCAGCTCGATCTCGGCAAGGGTGTTGAACAATTCGCCCTTGTCCTTGGCTTCAAAGGCCCTCTGCCGGAAATCGGCCCGGCGCAGGAAGTGGGCGAGCCCGGCGAAGAGGTGGTTGAAGAGGCCGGGAAGCGAAGGATTCCAGACGACCAAGATGATCAAGTGGACTTTTTTCTTGTCGGGAGCGTCGAATTCGAGCCCCTTCTCGGACCTGCCGACGGCGATGGCGATCTCCCCTCCGATGTCCACGCGGGCATGGGGAACGGCTACGCCATCGCCGAGCGCTGTCGAATCCAGATTCTCCCGGTCGATGAGACGCGTCAGGATCAGCTTTTTGTTCTTGATGAGCTTGTGCTTGGCCAGGACGTCGAGCAGTTCCTCGATGGCGTGGACCTTGTCCTTGGCCTTGAGATCATGAACGACCTGGGTGGGTTTGAGATAATCGGAAAAATATGTAACCCCTAAAATATCTTTCCCGTCCATTTTTTATAGTTTACCATAAAACGCGGCTGATAAAAAGAGCTTTTTTGGGGGAAGCGCGGAGAAATAAGCGGATCCATCACCGAATTCGCCCCTTAGACAACGTCAAAGTTTTTTTTATTTGAACGAAGTACGGATTCCCCCCGATCCTCGCGCCAATTCATATGTCTCTTTGATGCCGGCCAGGCCGACGGCCCGCGAGGCGAGCTCGACGCCGGCTGAAGCCGCTTCGAAGACGGGGACGCCCCGGGCCAGGAGCTGGATGGTCTTGGCGCAGAAAACGTCGCCGCACCCCGTCGTGTCAACGACATTTTCAGCCGCGGGCGCGCGAACGACCCTGGATTCTTCAGCGGTCGAGACAAGAACCCCTTCCTGGCCCATGGTCACGAACACGGCCCGGACGCCGATCTCGATAGCTTCTTTGATAAAAGCGGACGTCTCAGCCGCGTCGGGCCAGACCTCAGGATGACCGAGGAGCGAGGCGACTTCCTGGCGGTTGGCCTGAAGAAAGATCACGCCTCTCACCCAATTCCGCCATTCGGGGATGGAAATATATTCCCGCTGGCCGCGGAGCTTTTTTGCGAGGACGAGGGAATGGATGTCGAGCCAGACGGGACAGGCGGCATTTTCGACGACGCGCCGCCAATCTCCGAGCGTCATATCGAAACCCGAATTGAAGACCATTAGGAGCATATCCAGGCGGGGAAAATCCGCGAGAATTTTGCCCGGGTCGAGGGGCGGAACGACGGATTCGAGGACTTCCTCCCGTTCCTTGAGATGTTTTGCATAGCGGAGAAAAACCTGATGGCCGGGCCCGGCGACATAATTCAGGCCGTCGGTGTGGAGCGTTCGCCAATCGCCGATGAGATTTTCGACTTCAGCTTTGAGTCCTTGTCCGCAATTCGCGTAAAGAAAAACGTCATCCCCCAGGCCGCATAAAACCGCAGTCTGGTAGAGGATCCCGCCCAGCCCCTGATAATAGCGCCCGGCATCAGACGCGATGTGGTCCGAGGTGATGGTCCCGGCAAGGCCAAATCTGCTTATGTCCATCCCGGCCCATAGTAAGGGAGTGCACCGAAAAATTCAAGGAATGGGAAATCATTGAAAACGACCCGGCGTTGATTTACATTAAAAAGGCCAAAAGAGACACTCATGATCTTTCACATCGGGACGTCGGGATGGAGCTATCCGGGCTGGCGGGAGCTGTTCTATCCCGAGGAATTGCCGTCTAAAGACTGGCTGTCGTATTACGCCGGCCATTTCAGCACCGTGGAAATCAACATGACCTTCTACCGGTTTCCCCGGCCCGAGACGCTCAAGGGATGGCTGGAGAAAACCCCGCCGCATTTCACCTTCACGCTCAAAGCCAACCGGCAAATTACGCACCTCAAAAAAATCAAAAACGTCCAAAATGAAGTCCGCTATTTCTATATCCTGGCGAATTCTTTGAGGGAAAAGCTGGGCTGCCTATTATTTCAGCTTCCGCCGTCGATTCATCTGGACCTGCCGCTGCTCAAGGATTTTCTGGCAACGCTCTCGCCTGAATTTAAGAACGTCATCGAATTTCGTCACGAAAGCTGTTATGAGGAAAAGGTTTATGAGATCCTCCGAACTCAAAAAGCGATATTCTGTACTGTCTCATCCGCCCAGGTCCCGTCCACACCGATCGTGACGGCGGAAACAGTCTACTTCCGCTTTCACGGATTAACCCGCGGCTACAGGCATAATTATTCGGACGATGAACTAAAGGAATGGGCGGAGAGGATAAAGAAATTGAGCCCTAAAGAGTGCTTCATATATTTTAATAATGACTACCAGGCGCATGCAGTTGAGAACGCGAAGACGCTAGAGAAAATGCTGGCATGAAAAATCCCTCCGTACCCCCCTATTGAAAAGGGGGGATTTAAAAATTCGGTGACACGCACCGACGATATTTCTCTTTTCAAATTCTCAGCCAGTAAGAAAATTTAATGAACATGCTGCGGGCCGTCCTCTCATAATGCCCCAGCTCATCCCCCAGGAAATTGTCGTCATACCCGAGAAAGATGAGAGTCCCGGGCTTCAGGATATAGCTCAACAAAAAGCTTCCGTAGATTTTTTTATAATAATGATTGTAATCGACGATCACCCGCGCGGAGATTTCCTTGGTGATCTGATAGGTCGTCTTCTGCCTCAAAATGTCGTAATCATAAACGAGATCGCCGCCCCAGCTTTTCCAGAATCTGTCCTTATTGTATTCAAAACGGACCTGCAGCCGGCTCGTCGGCTTGAAATTCACCCAAGAGGATATGGTCAAGTTCCGTCCCAGATAGGGATTTTTAATATATCGTATCCCGTCGCCGATCCAGATGCACGTGCCGAACTCGACCCATTTGATTAAATAAAAGGCCGGACAGAAGGCGAATCTCGTTTTCTTAAATTCAATGTCCTCATAGACTTCCTTGGACATCGGCCAGAACGTCACGAAGAGGCGGCTGTTGAGGATCGACATGAACTGGAATCTGATGTTGAAATTTTCCTCCACGGGGACATTTTCGAAGTCATAGAACTTTGTGTAATTGAGCGAGGTGATAATCCGGTTCAGATATTTTTTGCCCGGATATGTGGTCCAGGAGAGCGAAGTGTCGATTTTGTAGTAGTCCGTCCGCCGGACGTATCCCGACGAGGCCTCAAAATCGGGGGGAATGCTTTCCCATCCGAGCCTGAAACCCCAGGTGCGGGAGACATACCGGAATTGACCATTGAGAGCGAAGATGACGTCCTTGCTTTTCCCCGGGAAATTCGATTTGGAAGCGGCGACCTGGTAGTTGAAATAGTAATTATTCTTCCATTTAAACTGGCCGTCGATGCCGAAGACCCTATTATAGGATCCCCCCGTGATCTCCTTATCCGTCAAGGAAAACCCCACATAGGATTCCTTGAAAAGGTCGTATTTTGCCCGGAAGATGTTGAAGAGGGCGTTTTTTTCCTCGGTCTTTTTCGTCCCGGCGATTTCCCATAGGGATTCCGTCGGATTCTGGTCCCAGGCCGATATGTAGCCCAGGGACAGCTTCCCGGTTTTTCCCGTAATTCTCACTCCCCCGAGGGGGTCGATAATGCGCCGGGTATAGATGACATTGATCGGGGTATCAAAGATCTCTTTTCCCTCCAGGAAAAAAGGCCTTTTTTCGGTCCAGTAGAGGGCGTATCTCTGGTTGATGTCGATCTGGGGGGCATCCGCTTCAATATGGCTGAAGTCCGGGTTTATGGCCGCGTCGATGACCAAATCCGACGTCAGGCCGTATTTGAAATTGACGCCGGCCTGCGGGTCGATTTTCTCCCCCTCTCTCTTGAGCGTCGTCAGTGTCGGGATAATCTCGATATTTTGTCCGTGTTCGATGTCTCCAGGAAGGGTGAGGGGAACGCTTTGGACGAGCACGCCGCTGATGCCTCTCGACCGGGCAGGCCAGGTGATGAACTCGCCTTTCCGAGAAATCGTCCGCTCCATGATAAATCCCCAGGTCATGACGTCTTCGACGGGGAATCGCAGGCTTTTGAAGGGGATGGCCGCTTCGATGACATACCCCTGCTCGTCGATTTTTCCCTCAGAAAAGAAAACGGTGTCCCATTCCAGTTTGGTCGTCTGAGATCCCCCTTCATCCTGGTAAATTCCGTCGATTTGAATGCCGATGGGGTTGAAGCCGAACAGAAAAGCCCGCCGCTTTTCATGATATGTATCGATATAAACGTAAACCGAGTCGTCCGTCAGAGGCTTGTCTCGGTTCGTCATGGATACTTTGATCTTATCGGACTGGGAATCAAAGCACCGGATTGCCAGAAACAGATTTTCTTTGTCGTGCCCCAGATAGACTATCGTTTTCTCGGAGGGCTCGGCCTTTTCCTTTGGCTGATACTGAAGAAACCGTTCTATTTTGAGGGCTTCCTTTTCCCAGATATCCTCCTCAAGTTTTCCATCGATCTTAGGGGAACCGGAAAGAAGAGGAATGCGCGTCGACGGTTCTTGCGAAAAAGCCGGGAGACAGAAGATGACTGTTAAGAGACCTGCAAAAATAATTCTCTCGGCTTGGTGCATTTATTTCATTTTAAACAACCGCCCTCTTCCCTGCCCGCCATGGAGGGAATTTCCCCTATGGGATGCCGACCCTCCGGGCAGAGCCGGTTGGAAATCAGGGAGAAAAATTTCTTCTGTTGATCGGGAGTCAGGAGGGCCTTTTCTTTCAGCATTTGGTCGACCGCGAGTTTCTGGAGTTCCGCTTGCAAGGATTCGATCTCATTGACTTCGGCCATGAGCTTTTCGAGATTGGCGTCGGGTTCCATGAGTTTATCCACCAGCCTTGTTCTTTTTTCCTTCAGGCTGTCCCTGATCCGGCTGGTCTGAGGCTCAAAGGATTTTCTTAAAGCATCAAATTCCTGTGCTTGAGTTGGTGAAAGACCGACGTCTCTGGCAAAGCGTTCGAATGAAGAGCCCAAATTTTTTTCAGCGCAATTTGCCGCGGAGCTCTTCTTGATGAAGCGGTAGCCTGCACCGCCAAAGACGCCGACATTGATTGCGACAGAAAGAACCAATCCGAAAAGAAACCATTTGTTTTTCATTTTGATCCCCCCTTTGCGGAATTAACAGATTGAGAGGCGACGGCAATATAAGCTCCCGCGACGGAATCCTTGGGAAAATCGGCGAAATTATCCAAATAGGGAAAATTCGAGTCCTCCGGAAGAGAAACGTTGGAGGATACCGCCGTTTCTCCGTTTCTGAAAATGACTTTTTCCAGATAGAAGCCGCTGATAATGCCCAAGACCAGGCATAAGAAAGCTAACGCGGACACGGGGAGGGCCTTGACGACTCGTAACCAAAGGGGCCGCCGGATGCCGGATTCTCCGATTATTCGCCAGAATTCGGCTTCGAAATTTTCCCGGGATTCAACAGTCTCGAATCCGTCCAGAAGACTCCATGCTCGGGAGGCCGCCTCGAATTCCCGGCGGCAGTCCGGGCAGGCGGACAGGTGGCCCTCAACGGCCGATCGTTTCCCGGGTTTTAGTTCCCCGTCTGAAAAAGCCGATAATCGCTTTCGGATTTTTTTACACGTACTGTTCATTTGGCCATCCCTTTCAATTAAACACGTTAAAATGAAAAATCCTTCGCCTCATTTATGAACATAGGGACTAAGCGCCTTTCTGAGGTTGTTTTTCGCCCTTTGCAAAAGCGAATCCACCGCGGGAATCGAACAATCCAGGATATCGGCAATCTCTTGGTAGGAGAGTCCCTGAAATTTCTTAAAAATCACGGCCAGGCGTTGGTTTGGCGGCAGGACTTGAAGCGCCGCTTTTACGATTTTCTGCATCTCTTTCTTTTCGAATTCTTCAGAGGGATGCGATGCCAGATTGACGGGGCTGTTAAAGGGGTAGGCATATTCTCCGCACAAATCCGGACCGCCGTTCTGAAAATCATTCGTGAACCTCTTTTTTTCGCGCAGCCGGTTCAAGCAGACATTGGCCGTGATTTTATACAGCCAGGTCGAAAATTTAGCCCTCGGCTTATAGGTCTTGGCGGACCGATAGACACGAAGAAACACCTCCTGGGCCACGTCCTCGGCCTCGGTCCGATCTTGAAGAAAGCGGTAGGCGATGTTCAAGACCAGCTCTTTATAGAGCTTCAGGATCTTTTCGAACGCGGAGGCTTTTCCGGCGATGAAATCGGCGATGAACTCATCGTCGATGTTATGGATATGATTTTCCAAGCAGGCTTCCTCTCTTAGCCAATTCCACTATATTCTAACAGTACTGTCTAATCGAGATTTTTGAGCGAATATATGTGTTGTAATAATTGAAGTTACGAGGCAAGAATATACAATTTGAGTTCAAATCGATTACGGCCGAAATCGGCCGTATCCTCTGTATTACGTGCATGATGGAAGACTTTTCATTTTTCTCGATTAGACACTACTGATATTCTAATTAAACACGTGAAAATGGAAAAGCCAGCGGCTGGAGTAAATTTAGGGACACGTACTTAATCAGAAAATAAGAACCTGTCTCCGAATTCCCAGAAAGCGAAGGATTTTGGCGTCTTCCGTGTTTAAATACACGGAGAAGGATCGGGAGTGAAACTCCCGGAAAAAAGCTCCAAAGGAGGTGAAAGGCATGAAGAGGATGTCTTGGAGGTTGGTTCTTGTCGCAGTCGTCGTGATCGTTGCTCTCGTCGCTTTCGGGTATGTCTATGCTTCGGGCGACAAAGCTCAAACAAAGGAAAAAGCCGAAGTGACTTCTAAAGCTCCGGATCATCAAGCAGGCTCGGCTGCCTGCATCGATGCCCACAAGACCGGCAAATGCACGGGACATGCCCCCGGCAATTGCAATTGCAACGGAAACTGCGGCGGCAATTGTGCCTGCGGCAAACACGGCGAGAAGAAAAAAGGGTAATCGACACCGCCGAATACCCGCCTCCAAAAAGGGGGTGGCCGCAGGCGCCATCCCCTTTTTTTATGGACAGGTTTGTCCGAAATCGCCTGAATCATGCCGCCTTTATCCGTCGACACGCGGAAATAAAAACCGCCATCCGTGAAATCTCATTCGGTATGTGTACCTCGAATTCGTGAAGCGGTCCTCCCTAAGTTGACCTCATAGAGCATTTTCGTTACGATAGTCCTCTATGAACCTCATAAGAAACAAAGGAGCGGCGTCATGAAAAAAAACATCCGGCTTGTGTCATTGACATTTCTTGCCTGTTGGCAGGCGGCAAGCAATTCCTCTGTCAGCGCCACCCAAGCGCAACAAGGCCCGAAAGCTTCCCCTCCGATCCTGGTGACATCCTGCGGACAAAGCGAAGGACCTTCCAGTCTGAATACAATCTTAAAAAGAGTCGGCGTCGCCTATGATATCGCTCCCCTGGCTACGGTCAAGGACCTCAAGGCGAAGAGCTATAAAACGTTGATCATCACCATGGGCGCCAGCCTCAAAGGCATGGGCGCGGCGGGAATATCGATCGACGACGAGCTCAATAGGATCACCGAGTTGATCGATGCGGCGAAGAAGGACAAGATCACCATCGTCGGCGCCCACATCGAGGGCATGAAGCGGCGCGCCCAGGGCGCCGAAGCCGGGGACACGACAGACGAGCAGAGCATCGACACGGTGGCGCCCAAATCCGATATCCTTTTCATCAAAAAAGAAGGCAACGAGGACGGCCGGTTCACGATCATCGCCCAGGCGAAAAAGATCCCCATGATCGAGTTCGAAAAGAACATGGATATGGTCCCGGAGCTGACGAAACTGTTTAAATAAGCGGCAGGGCGGCCTCGAAATTGCGAGGACCCGTCATTTCATTCACACCCAAAACTAAGAGATACATGAAATGATTCTTAAATCAAGCGATGTGTCCCCTTAATTATTCTATTTTTGCTTAATCGTCACGAACCCCGCTTTCTCGAGGACCTTGATGAAATTTTCCACGTCCTTGAGCGGGACCGCTGCGGTAACCGCCGCGACGGCATTCCGGATCTCGAGGATGCTTCTTTTTCCGTCGATGAAATTCCTCACTTCGGACTCGGCCCGGCCGAGCTGATAGGCCGGCGTCTCCTTCATCTCCCGGCGCTTGGCTGCGAATTCTTGGGAGTCGAATAAGCCTTTCATTTTCTCCGTCTTGACGGGAAGGAGCTTGCCGAGGCGGATCTCTTCGGCCGTTAGAGCGATCCTTTGGGGGATCAATTTCTCTTTCAGGCAGCGGCTCCTGTAAACCTGTTCGAGTTCCCTGTAATACGGCAGCCGCATGTCCTGGATCGTCTTGATCTTCGTTTTCAGCAGGTTCTCGAGCGCGGCGTCATTCCTGATGAAGAACCGCGTCGAAGCCAGAGTATCCTCTTCCCTGAGGAAGGCCTGGATAATGATGTTGTTGGCATCTTTATGGATCTCATGGACCTTGGCCGTTTCCGCGTTAGAAACGAGGCCCTCGGCCCGCGCCAGCTCGTGTCCCAGCCTGTTGAAGGACCGCAACGAAACCTCGGCGATCAGGCGTTCGGTTTCGGCGGGACCGCCGCCGGCTAAAAATACGGCCGCAGCCGCACCCAAAAACACGACCCTTTTGAGCTGCGTCGAATCGGATTTGTCCGGGGTGTCGCCGCTCGAGTGATACCA
>Ga0209182_10000132_pt1 | contig 17966 bp, 17 predicted proteins | sample LakBais05cmmetaG_FD_185474 | JGI IMG/M metagenome (GOLD analysis project Ga0209182, IMG submission 185474) | Lake sediment microbial communities from Lake Baikal, Russia to study Microbial Dark Matter (Phase II) - Lake Baikal sediment 0-5 cm... | ecosystem: Environmental > Aquatic > Freshwater...
TGGGAAAGTCCCGGCTGTGGCAACGCTTGGCAATTCAGATATCCTGACACCTGGAGAAACCGTCATTGCCATTGGTTCTCCATTGGGAGATTTCAAAAATACGGTGACCGTTGGGGTGGTCAGCGCAACCGGTCGTTCAATAGATACCGGGAGTGGGTATCAGATCGAGAATCTAATCCAGACCGACGCAGCCATCAACCAGGGCAATTCCGGCGGACCTCTGGTAAATCTGGCCGGACAGGTGGTTGGGATCAACACACTGATCGTGCGTAACAGTGGTACCGGCGCGGTGGCGGAGGGTCTGGGGTTTGCCATTCCGATCAACACCGCCCAGGCTGTCGCTTCCCAGATCATGCAGAAGGGTTTCTTTGCCCGCCCATACATCGGTATCAACTACCAATCCATTACACCCGATATCGCTTCGGCATACAATCTTCCGGTCCAATGGGGTGTGTACATCTCCAAAATTGCACCCGGAAGCCCCGCCAATGAAGCGAATCTGCAAGTTGGGGATATCATCACCCGTGTCGACAACACGGACCTGGACGAAACCCACTCTTACCTCAATATCCTCTACACTTATAAACCGGGTGACCAGGTCACACTTGAGGTGCTCCGTAACAACAAAAAAATAGAAGTTCAGGTCACTTTGGGCGAATCAAAATCACGATAACTCTCCTCCTTTCTTCACCCAAAACTTGAAAACACAGGCATCCAATGACTTAATCGGATGCCTGTGTAGATTTAAAACCCTTTTGTATCACTGAACCGCAGTATAATCACCCCTCAAACAATTGCTCCTGTGCAGCCCAGGTACTGGCAGCAATTGAATAAAAATCATCGTACACATTTTTAATGCCGTTGATTGAACGTCTCCGTAAAGCTCCCCGCGAATTAATCCTTTTCGCGACCGTCTCACTGACTGTCGGAGTGGGCTACAGCATATCCGATTCTATCTTCAATAATTTTATTAACTCGAAGTTTTCCCTAAGCGGTTTCCAGCGTTCCTTTCTTGAGCTTCCACGGGAATTACCCGGCTTTCTGGTTTTATTCGTATCTGCGATGTTGTGGTTCCTTTGCAGCCGGCGACTTTCCGCGGTCAGCATGCTGCTTGGCGCACTGGGAGCCGGCCTGATCGGTTTTGCCTCATCCGATTACACCGTCATGGTAATTTGGCTGTTTGTATACAGCATGGGGCAACATCTCTATATGCCGCTTGCCTCCACGATAGGTATGGAGCTTGCCCATGAAGGTCAGACCGGCCGCCGTCTTGGGCAGTTGAACTCCATACGCAACATGGCGACTATCATCGGCAGCTTCATTGTCATGGTCGGTTTCGGCTATCTGGGTTTCACTTTCCAACATGCATATTTGATCGCAGTGATTGCGTTAGTTCTAGCGGCTGTTTTAATGTTCCAGATGAAACCAGAGCAAAAGCATACTCCCAGGGTATTTCTGAGACTGCGCAAGGAGTACCGTCTGTATTATGCCCTGGCAATCATTTCTGGCGCGCGCAGACAAATTTTTATTACTTTCGCACCTTGGGTTCTCGTCAGGGTTTTCAACCAACCCACCCAGATCATGGCAACCCTGTATACGATTGGGGGTGTGATCGGAATTCTGTTCCAACCATTATTGGGGAAAGCCATTGACCACCTGGGAGAGCGTCTTATTCTTTCGGGAGAAGCGATCCTTCTTGTATTTGTCTGTTTGGGTTATAGTCTGGCACCCTCAGTGCTTCCACAAGGGACAGCCTTTTACGTCGTTTGTGTTTGTTTTTTAATTGATCAGATGCTATTTTCCGTCAGCATGGCACGATCAACCTACATGAAAAAGATTGCCCGTCAGCCGGCGGACATTCAGGCAACCCTGACAGCCGGGGTAACGCTAGACCATATATTTTCGATCGGTGCAGCATTACTTGGCGGATTGATCTGGAATACTTTTGGTTTTCAGTACGTATTCCTGATGGGTGTGATCATAGCCGTGATAAACTTCTTTACAGCTCTGAGAATACGCCTGCCCCAAGCAGACAGCAAAACGATCTGAAGGGTAAATCGGGAAATAACTGTCTGATCGAACCGGTCCAGGTTATCAGGTCATTCCAAGGTCGATCAGGATCATTTTGTTTTTCATAAATATATCTGGCAATCCCCCCATCTGTCACAAAGAGCCGGGCTGCATGGAAAGATGCAGCCCGGCTCAAATAAATCGACTGGAATGTACAGTGTTAAAGTGGCGGGAGCCCGTTCGCCTCAGCCAGGATCTTTTCGACCAGTTCTTTGGTCAATCCAGCCTGCCTTGCCTGGGGAAAAGTCAGGATAATCTTCAGCGCCATGCCTTTGGCCAGGGCGATTTGCGGATTCTTGCTGGCACCCGGCACGTACTTCTCCAGAATATCGATCACCCGCTGGTCCACCAGCAGGTCACCAAGTTTTGAATCGAGAGAGTAGGTCATTATGAATCTCCTTTGATGATCGAAGTTTTTTTTATCGAGTTGACCGGATACAATTTTACTTGATTTACGGTCTAACACTATTCACAAAAATTCTTGTATACCATATAAAAGCAGACCACAACAATCATATTCCTATCCAGGAGGAAAGATAACTCCAATTTATGCAAGTTTACTTGCAAGATAATGCAAATTGTCGTATAATGTGCAAATGTAAGTAAAGCTTCATTATTTCTCTCACTGAAATTTTAGTTTAGTTAGATACAACCATACCATACCAACACGCGAAAGGATGAATTATGAATCCGGATATCGAAGCCATTTTTCTGGATGTGGGTAACACACTACGCATTGTGATCAAGGACCCCGAATTTCAAGCTGCAGCGAAGAACGAGTTTATGCATCTGATCGGCGCCACCGGACCGGTCGATGAATTCTTCGAGATGCTCGAAGGTCGCTGGGATAAATATCGCGAATGGTCGTTCGCCAATTTGCTCGAGGCTTCTGAAACGGAGTTGTGGACCAAGTGGCTGCTGCCTGACTACCCGGCAGACTTGATCGCCCCACTGCACGGCAAACTGACCCGCCTATGGCGCGACCGCGATGGTCGACGCGTCCCACGCCCAGATGTCAAGACCACCGTTCTGGAGCTCCACAAGCGCGGTTATAAACTGGGCATCATCGCCAACACCATCACCGAGACCGAGATCCCCGACTGGTTGGAATCTGATGGTCTGACCGAATATTTCGGCGCGCTGGTGCTGTCATCCAAATTCAGACACCGCAAACCCGGAACGGAGATCTATCATGAAGCTGCCCGCCGCATCGGCGTCGAGCCGGCGCACTGCATGTATGTGGGTGACAATCCCTCGCGCGACGTGCCCGGCACCCGCAATGCCGGCTTCGGCATGATCATCGTTTTAATGGACTCTGAAAAACTCAAGAAGACACCCCCCACCGGCGATGGCATCCCGGACCGGATCATTCAGAGCTGCAGCGAATTGCTTGAGATCTTTCCGCCCCGGTAATCGCGACAGAACTTAAAAGTGAGGCAAAGTGGAAAACAATTACGCGCCCCATGGGGGTCATGCTCTGGCAGAGGCAGTAAAGAAACTCTACGCCGCAGGGCAGACCGACTATTCCCTTGAGCCGATCGTCCTGGAAGACGATCAGGGAAAACCACTTGGCAGGATCCAGCCCGATGACGCGGTCGTCTTCTGCTGCCGGCGCGGTGAGCGCGAAATTCAGTTGACCGAAGCGTTTACCGAACCGGAGACCGGTGGTTTTGAACGGCGCGATTTGAAAGAGCTGATCTTCGTGATCCTGACCCTCTACCATGAAAAATTTAAAAACCTGCCGGTGGCGTTCGCCCCGACCAGCATCAAGGACACGCTCGGTGAAATTGTCAGCCGCTCAAGCCTTCGACAACTTCGTGTTTCTGAGTCTGAAAAGTTCGCCCACATCACCTTTTTCTTCAATGGCGGCAGCAACCAGACCATGGATGGAGAGGTGGATTTACGCGTCCCTTCTCCAAAAGGCATCCCATTCGAACAGGTACCCGAGTTAAGCCTTCCGGAAGTTGCTGCGAATGTGATCGAAGGCATCCAGAGCGGGGTTGATCTGATCGTGACCAACTTTGCCAACGGCGATGTGATCGGACACACATCAAACAACGCCGCCAAAGTAAAATGTGCCGGTCTGGTGGACACGCGTCTTGGGCAGGTGATCCAGACGGCATTGGCGGGCAATTATGTGACCCTGGTGACCGCCGACCACGGCAACCTGGAAGAGATGACCAACCCGGATGGGACACCGCAGGTCTCGCATACTGCCAATCCGGTGCCTTTCATTTTCATCGACCCCCAATCGCAAGAAAAAATTTCTCTTTCACCTGGAAAACTGGCGGATATCGCGCCTACCATCCTGCACGCGCTCGACCTCCCCCAAGTGTCATCGATGAACGGTCGCGACCTGGCTCCTGCGCACTCATACGGCGGCAGGCGGCGGGTCCTGCTGATCATACTGGATGGTTGGGGCATCGGTAAAGCGGATGACACCAACCCGATCCACCTGGCGGAGACACCCGTCTTTGACAATCTGTTATCGACCTACCCCTCCACCCGGTTGGAGGCAGCCGGCGAAGCGGTTGGGCTGAAAGCGGGCAAGGCGGGTAACTCGGAAGCCGGGCATATCAACATCGGCGCCGGGCGGGTGATCCTGCAGGATGACGTCCGGCTTGAACTTGCCATGCAGGACGGATCATTCTTTACCAATGAGATCCTCTGTCAGACCATCGAAACAGTAAAAAATCGCGGAACACGTCTGCATTTGATCGGGCTGTTGACCGAAAAAAGCTCACACGGATCCATCGATTATCCGCTCGCCCTGCTGCGCATGGCAAAAAAGCACGACCTGAAGGATGTCTACCTGCATGTCATCTTTGACGGCCGTAGCACCGAACCGGGCAGCGCCCCTGCCCTGCTTGAAAAGCTGGACGGAATGATGAGTGAAATCGGTATCGGCCAGATCGTGACCGGGGTAGGGCGCGGTATTGCGCTCGACCGCGATGGGAACTATGACAAAACCAAACGCACCTATCACGCCCTGGTAGACGGAACCGGGAAACGCCAGATATTTGAATAAACAGCGCATGGAGGTGGCGGTATGGATTTCGAATTTCTAAAAAAATTGATCGTACCGGCTGACACCAGGATCGTCCTGTTGATCATGGACGGCCTGGGCGGGTTGCCACGCGAGCCGGGCGGCAAGACCGAGTTGGAAGCTGCCCATACCCCCAACCTGGATGCGCTGGCAATACAATCCTCACTCGGTTTGACCATCCCAGTCGCGCCCGGTATAACCCCCGGCAGCGGTCCCGGTCACCTGGCCATCTTCGGCTACGATCCGCTCCAATATGAGATCGGGCGCGGAGCGCTGGAGGCATTGGGGGTGGATTTTGAGCTGGGACCGGACGACCTGGCTGCCCGCGGGAATTTCTGTACGCTGGATGCTGATGGCCTGATCGTCGATCGCCGCGCAGGACGCATTGGGACCGAGATCACCCGGGAGCTGATCGAAAGCCTGAATACCATAAAAATTGAGGGTGTCGAAGTCACCACCCGCACGATCAAGGAACACCGTTTCGCCTTCGTGATGCATGGAGCCAATCTGGATGATAGCCTGACCGAGATGGATCCTCAAAAGACAGGCATCGCCCCCAACCCGGTGAAACCCCTGCGCAAAGAGGCCGAAAGGACTGCCGCGCTGGTGAATGAGTACGCTGAAAAAGCACGCAATCTGTTGGCGGATAAGCACCCAGCCAATGCCATCATGCTGCGCGGTTTTGCAAAATGCCCGCTCCTCCCGACCTATTCCGAAATATTCGGGCTGAAGGCGGCTGCCATCGCGGTTAACGGCATGTACAAAGGCGTCGCCCGATTGGCAGGCATGCAGGTGCTGCCGGTGGACGGCGTCACTTTGGATGCCGAATTTTCTGCGCTCGAAAAATACTGGAACGACTATGATTTCTTTTTCCTGCATGTCAAGCAAACTGACAGCGCCGGTGAGGATGGTGGATTCGACCTAAAAGTCCGCGTCATCGAGGAGGTCGATGCGCTGATCCCACGCCTGATGGCGCTCAATCCGGATGTGGTAATTGTCGGGGGCGACCATTCGTCGCCTGCCATCCTGAAAACCCACAGCTGGCATCCGGTGCCAACCCTGCTGTATTCCAAACTCGTCCGCCCGGATGGCATCACCGAATTTGGGGAGCGCGCCTGTCTGAAGGGCAGCCTGGGTATTTTACCTGCCAAAGATATCATGCCGATCGCGCTGGCCAATGCCGGACGCATCACCAAATGGAGTGCATAAGGTTCTCTGCACCTGCTTATCGGAAGGAAATGGCATTTTGATAAATCATATTGCTGGAGAGGAACATGCTTAAACGGATGCTTGGTAAATCTGGAATCGAAGTCAGCTCAATGGGATTAGGCTGCTGGGCTATTGGCGGTCCATTCTGGAAGAAAGACCAGCCGGTCGGATGGGGGCAGGTGAACGATAAGGATTCCATCCACGCCATCCAACGCGCGTTTGAGTTGGGCATAACGTTCTTCGATACTGCCGATGTATACGGTTGCGGTCACAGCGAGCAGGTACTGGGCGAGGCTCTCAGCGGCCAGCGCGACCAGGTGATCCTGGCTACCAAGTTCGGACAGGAGTTCGATGAACAGACCCGCCAGGTGATCGGCTATAACTCCGACACCGCCTATATTCGCCGCGCCTGTGAGGCCAGCCTGAAACGATTGAACACCGATCATATCGACCTTTACCAGCTTCATATCAAAACTCTTGATCGGGAGCCGGCTCTGATCGTCATGGAAACCCTGGAACAGCTCGTGGAGGATGGCAAGATCCGCTTTTACGGCTGGAGTACCGACGACCCGGAGCGCGCCCGGCTGTTTGCAGGCGGAACTCATTGCATAGCCATCCAGATGCGGCTCAACCTGCTGGAAGGAGATGCCAAGACCCTGGCTGTGTGTGAAGAATTCAACCTGGCCGCCATCAATCGCAGCCCGCTTGGAATGGGGTTGTTAACCGGCAAGTTCAAGATAGATACAGTCCTCCCATCTGATGACGTACGTACCCGCCGACCGGCATTCACCGAAGAGCGATCGGTTTATCTAGATAAACTCGAAAAGGTGCGCGCCATCCTGACACAGGGCGGTCGCACGCTTGCTCAGGGAGCGCTTGGCTGGTTGTGGGCGCGCAGCAGCAACAATATCCCCATCCCAGGATTTAAAACGATCGCCCAGATAGAGGAAAATATCAATGCGCTGCATTTTGGTCCTCTGACGGATGACCAGATGAATCAAATCGATGCTGCTTTAATTTGAATTCAGACGTTTGAAAGGAATGTCCATGACAGATCCAAGCGAAACCTTCTCACCTGCCGTTTTCAGCGAGCGACTGTTCGAGATCATGAAACGCATCAATATCGGTGTGGAGGAGCTGGAATTATACGAGTTCCGCTACTGTCTGGACAACCTGATTCCCAGGGATGGCGGATGGGCAACCGTCGAGCCGGATAAGATGAACGAGATTGAGCAGATGATCAATTCGCGCGAATTCTTTATCGGGGTTCAGCTCCGCCCCAAAGCAGATGAAAAAATCGTCCTGGATGAAACCATCGCGCAACTCACCCGCATGCTCTTTGTCGGCTTGCTGACCGGGTCATACCCGGAAGAATGGATCGACAAACACTTTTATTTCGATGTCAGGGGTTTTTACTTTCTTCCGCGCACTGTATATTTTACCGATCCGGTCCTGGCGCATTTCAGCGGAAAGCCGTATAAAACCTTCGAACAGAAACAAAAAGGATTTGCCCGTTACCAGGGTGTCGGTTATAAAGATTTCAAGGCAGCCAACCTGGAGATTGATCAATGCTTCATCGATTCGATTATGAAGATGATCGCCCGCAAGGGCACCCCCATCCTCTTTACACTGGCAGGACCGACTGCCGCCGGCAAGACGGAAATCGTCGCTAGGCTGCACAGTACTTTCGAACAGGCAGGCATGCGGGTCAGCACGATCGAAATGGACAACTTCCTGACCGACACTGAATACCGTGAGACCAATCACATCGATTCCATGGGTATCGAAGCATTCCACTTTGAGATTTTCATGGAGAGTGTAACGAAGCTGCTCCAGGGACAAAAGGTCGTCATTCCTCATTACTCCTACGGTGTATCCAGCCATGATCCCCGCGGCAAATTAAGATCGGGCAAGGCAACCCTCGAAGTTGAGCCTTCAGACATCATCTTCATCGAAGGGAATTTCCCGTTCCAGATCGAGGATGTCGCCCACCTGATCGGGATCAAGGTCGTGTATCTAACGGACGATCCGATCCGCCTGAAACGAAAGTGGAAGCGCGATATCGATTATCGCAAAAAATATGACCCGAATTACTTCCGCAATCGTTTCTTTCGTACTCAGTACCTGAGAGCGTATGATTGTTACCGCGCCCAGATGGAAGCTTGCGATATGATCGTCTACACCACCGCCGCAGAACTGTGGGCTACCCCTGAAGTAATCCGTCTATTGGAAAGGTGATTCCGCCTGCTCTCTCCAGACGAACCCAGAGAAAATGACCATCGATCAACCATCAGACGAGGTTCTGCCCCCAAAAAGTGGTGGGCATATATCAACCGCCTTCCGGGCGTTGAAGCATCGTAATTATCGCCTGTGGTTCTTCGGTCAGGGCTTTTCCCTGATCGGTACCTGGATGCAGACTGTCGCGCAGCAGGTGTTGGTCTACCGTCTGACCGGTTCAGCCAGCGCGCTCGGCATCGTCAATTTCATGGCGATCATTCCTCTGGTACCGCTGGCGTTGTGGGGCGGTTCAATTTCAGACCGCTTCCCCAAACGGGTGGTGATCCTTTGCACCCAAAGCCTGATGCTGATCCAGGCAGTGATTCTGGGCGTGATCACTATGACAGGGGTGGTGGAAGTTTGGCACATCTACCTGATGTCCTTCATGCTGGGAGCATTAAAAGCGGTGGACAGTCCCGCCCGGCATTCGTTTGCGATCGAAATGGTCGAAGGCAAAGATGACCTGACCAGCGCCATCGGTTTGAACTCTGCCATTTTCAACGGCGCCCGGACACTGGGACCCGCCCTGGCAGGTCTGGCAGTTGCCACGATGGGTGAAGCGGTCGCATTTTTCCTGAACAGCTTGAGTTTCGTGGCGGTCATCATCAGCCTGCTCTCCATGCGCAACCTGCCCAAAGCAGCCCATCACCAGGCGGATGCCCACATGGCAGCCCATATCGGTGAGGGCATCCGCTTTGTGCTCAAGCATCAGGTGTTGCTGGTATTGATGAGCCTGGTGGCTGTCAATTCTTTTCTCTCGATGCCCTATATCACCCTTATGCCTGTTTTCGCCAATGTGGTGCTCAAATCGAGCGCCCAGCCGGTCGTATCGTTCCTGTGTGGCGGATCCAATCCAGTATTGAACTGCCAGACGCCTGAAGCACTACCTCTTGGGCTGCTGTTGACCAGCGTAGGGATCGGTTCCGTCACCGGTGCCCTGATCGTTGCCTCGCTACCGGATCGTGCCCGGCGCGGCTGGCTGTTGACACTGGGGAATTTGGGGCTGCCGCTGACGTTGCTACTCTTCGCCAATACACGCTCGATGCTGCTGGCGTTGGGGCTGATGCTGTTGACCGGCTTGGGGCACGTGCTTCAGAACGCCATGACCAATACCCTGCTGCAGATCAACGCCCCTGACCGGTTGCGCGGGCGCGTTATGGGACAGTATTCTCTCGTCGTGCAAGGGACGACCAACCTGGGCGGGCTGCAAGGCGGGTTCATGGCGGATTGGGTCGGCGCGTCGTTATCGATCAGTATCGGTGCAGCCGTATCCTTGCTGTACGGGTTATTCGTGGTTGTGAGATTTAAACGCGTCCGGGAGCTGGTTTGATCCTCTCAAGTAGATAGGTAAATAAAATGATAACATCAGAAATTTTCAATCCACTCACATTTTCCGAAATCCTCTTTGAAAAGATGAAACGGATCAATCCCGGAATCGGCGAAATGGAGCTGTATGAATTCCGATATGCTTTGGCACGCGTGTACCCGGAAAATGGAGGGTGGTCATCCGTAAAACCGGAGTCGACGGATGAGATCATCATAAAAGTAAACGGTAGTGATTACTATAAGACCATTCAGATCAAACCGCGGGTGGATGGTGAAATCGTTCTGGATGCCGCCATCCTCCACCTGGCACACATGCTGTTTGTCGGTCTGGTGACCGGCGCCTACCCAGAAACCTGGATCAAGGAGCATTTCTACTTCGATGTCAGGGGATTTTACTTCCTGCACCGGACAGAATATTTCACCGTGAAAGTACTTGAGCATCTGGGGGGGAAGCCCTTCTGCCAATTTGAAGTAAAACAAAAAAAGTTCGAACGCTGCCAGGGAGTCGGCTATAAACAATTCATGGCAGCCAATTTGGAGATTGATCAGTTTTTCATTGACAGCGTCCAGAAATTGATCGATGCTCGCGGGACGCCATGTATCCTGGCAATCGCCGGTCCGACCGCTGCCGGAAAGACCGAGATCGTTGAACGACTGCACACGGCTTTCAGGCAGGCAGGTAAAAAGACGACTTCGATCGAGATGGATAACTTTCTAACCGATCGGGATGAACGTGAAGCCAGGGGCATCGATTCACTCGGCAAGGCAGCCATCCAATTCGAACTGTTCCAGCAAAACCTTTCACAGATCGTCCAGGGCAACAAAATCAGCACCCCGCGCTATAACTTTATCGATGGGACCTCCAGCCACAACCTGGATGGCAGTCTGAAAGCGAATCGCAAACCGGTCGAGATCGAACCGGCCGACATTATTTTCATTGAAGGCAACTTCCCCTTTCTGTTGAAAGAGATCGTCCACCTGATCGGAATAAAAGTGGTCTATCTGACCGATGACGATGTCCGCATAAAGCGGAAATGGAAACGCGACATGGACTATCGCATGAAATACGACTTAAACTATTTTCGCAACCGTTATTTCAAGGACCAGTTTTTAATGGCTGAGACCTGTTTCATCCCGCAAATGGAAGTCTGCGACATACTCGTGCATACCAGCGGGGCGGCTGTATGGGTCACTCCGGAAATCGCCTCAATCCTGGGCGACTAGCGAATTGATCTTTCCACAACAACCGCAAGCATACAGACATGACCGTATGAAAACGGTGACTGGTTTATCCATTCACCGTTTTATATTATCCACTCAATAAATATTTTGCCGCTTGAACTATCCCATATATGGATCAGTATTACCCGGCGAGCTTTTCGATTTCATTTTTACGTGACAATCGATCACCGGCCTAGATACTCAACCCAATCAAACCGGCCATGACGAATACAGCCAGGTATTCGATCAACGGGATGCGAATGATCTCATTTAGTTGCACCCAACCCCGTCCGTTATAGATGTAGATGGCAGCAGCAATATACAAAGCCAGCATCACACCGCTTCAGCCCCAAACCGTGCATCTGAGTGATGATGAAGATCCCCGAAAAACCGAAGGCAAACATAGGCCAGATGTTGTTCCCCTGCATGATCGCAAACAGTGTACCGTGAAAGGCAACACTCACCTCCTGCACCAACATCCACCACTTATTCAAATGAATACGGGTAAGGAACAGACTACCCTGCAGGAGCAACAGGAACATGTACAGGAATCCGATCAGATGACCGGTTGTGTTAACATGAGTTAGGTGCCAATCGTAGTAGAATGATTATTATTCATGAGGAAAAATAATGACTGCTGAGACCTCGAGCACCAATTATTCAAACCTCGCTTCTGAGGACCAAATTGAACGATCTGTTAAGGCACTGGAAGCCAACAACATCCATGTGCTTGTCGCAGAGAACGGTGCGGATGCGAAGAAGATGGCTTTGGAGATCATCCCACCCACTGCAGATGTATTCACCGCGACTTCGGTCACACTGCAAACTCTGGGCATCAACGAGGAACTGGACAAATCAGGGCGTTTTAATTCTGTGCGCGCCAGATTGGGAAAGATGGATCCCAAGACCCAGAATCGCGAGATGCAGAAGATGGGCGCGACACCAGAGTACATGATCGGTAGCGTTCACGCGGTCACCGAAACCGGTCAGGTCATCATCGCCTCGAAGACCGGCAGCCAGCTGGCGGGGTATGTCGCTGCAGCGGCACACGTCATCTGGGTGGTCGGCACGCAGAAAATCGTCCCGACGCTCGAGGATGGCATGAGACGTCTGGAGGAATACACGCTGCCGCTGGAGAATGCCCGTTCGCTCGAGGCGTACGGGATCAAGAGCAGTATCAACAAACTGCTGATCGTCAACCGGGAGTTTATGGCGGGTCGCACCACAATGATCCTGGTGAAAGAAAAGCTGGGGTTTTAGTTCCAGGCTAAGCTGGACAATTCAATTATTAAGAGATTTATTAATATGTATTCCAGATTAATGGGGATGCTCCACTCAGGGGCGTTTTGTTTGCATGACTATAATACTAATAGGGGTTCATCAGTATCCAAAATGTTTTTTTGAAGACAATTTCACGGATTAAGAATCGGTTTAATAACCTATAACGTGGCTTATTCTTCATACATAATCACCAGAATTGTGCTATCCGTGCTGAAAACCTGGTGCTCTTATTGAATACTGCCTGGCTTGAGGTTTCGATAAGAAAACAGGAAAGCGTCATAATCCTTCTTGTTTAACTGAAGATTGGCATACTTGACCTTCTTTCCGGATCCGTAGGTAATGAACAGACGGTTTCTCCGCGCGTAGACTACATTTTGAATCTCACTGAGCGCGATCACACTGCCTTTCCGGAGGATGCGCTGGTCAGTCAAGATCAGCTCGCGGGATAACCCGACCAGGCGCCCAATGATCATGATAATCAAGGCCACGAATGCCAGCACGGCGACAATGGGATAGAATTTTTTGTAAAGAGCGATCACAAAGAGAAAACTCCATGTGCGGTCCTGACTGCTTTGATTCGCCGGGATGAAATATTCGATCCCACCAGCGATGAGACCTGACACCCAATAGACGGCATTCCAAAATAGGATGGTTAGGAACGGCCTCAGGATTGCCCACAGGGTATCTTTCCCGTTTGCCTTCGACTTTTCCCACAAGACCTTTTCACCGGGTAGCAGCATGGATTTTAATGTAGCCATTTTTCTCCCTCTCTACTTTGAGCTTGTCAAGCATCTATAATCTTATACAACTTTCCTGAACCTGTCCATTATTTTTATATATACTAAACCCATGGTGTGTTATCAAGCGGGAGTGTCGTAACCAAGGGGAAATACAACCAGGGATGGGGGAATCGACCAACAAGGGATGCATCGGGAGGTTTTATTCAGGATCTAGAGTCGGTTCCATTCAGGATGGGCAGCAGTGATTGATCCTTCACATCCTGCTCAATACATTCAGAGTTATCCTGGACGCCGTCTCAACGTTTCCTTCTGACCGAATCCTTAATCCTGATCAACCCCGGGTGCTTACTTTTTTCGTTTGCACCTATCGGATATTCTCCGCCAGTCCTCCAGCGCGGGAGCCAATGGGGATGAATTGGGTGGATGTTATAGTTTTGCTCACAACGCCTTGGATTGTCCCGATTATGACATCATTCTGTGAGTTAAACTACGATTTGCATCAAGATTCCTCCCAGCTGCAATTGGTGTATGTAATGGATTGCTTGGGTGGCTGCGATCCTGCAGGTGGCGATTTCGGAAACTATCCTGGTGTTAAGCCGGTAACGATCTGCTCTTTAATCGGGGAGGATCAGCCGTACGTTAAGCGGGTTTTGAGGGGTTGGATATTTTGGTTTTTTTTTGTATAATGTAAACGATTTCAATATGGATATAGCTACTCAAGGATCCAATCAACTATATTGGAACATTTTTGAAGCTGCCAGTGACGGAGTTATGATCACTGACCTGGAGACCGGCAGGGTGCTGGCTGGCAACCCCGCAGCAGCAAAAATGCATGGATACGCACGCGAGGCTTTTTGCGGGATGCAGCTTCAACAATTTATCCATACTAAAAGCCTTCCCTTTTTCGCCGATTATGCTCAAGTGATCCAGCAAGGCAACCTGTTCGAGATGCTGGCGCAGCATGTGCGGCGCGACAAATCGCTGTTCAGCGTCGAATGGCGGGCCGAGGCGTTCAAGCACCAGGGTAAAGACTGCGCGCTGGCACTCCTGCGCGATGTCAGTAAACGGGTCGAGGCGGATCGCCAGCTTCAGCAGCGGATGGGAATGCGCGCGCACGAACAAACCACCCTGCTTGAAATTTCCCAAACCCTGGCTTCCACGTTGAAACTACAACCGGATCTAATCCTTGACAAGTTGGGAGTGCTCATAAAATACACTCATGCTGTTCTTTTCACATTGGAAGATTCGACCCTGGTTGCGCTGGCAGTGCGCGGGTCTGATCGTCTGGAGAAATCCGTGCCTTTCCATATCCAACTAAATGCCAAGGACATACTGGAAACTCTGTTTAACGGGCGCCGACCCATCCGCATTGCGGATCTATGGAGCAAAGACAAATCCGCAAAATATCTAAGAACGCTTCTGGAAAATGATTCCGCGGCATTACTGGAAGGCGTACAGTCCTGGATGTGGGTGCCACTGGCGGTCAAGGACCGCATCATCGGTGGTTTTGGCATCGCCCACACACAGCGTGATTACTTCACTGTACACCATGCCGACCTCGCAATGACCATCGCCAACCAGGCGGCGGTGACACTGGTCAACGCAGAACTGTATGAGCATGCTCAAGCGCTGGCCGCGCTGCAGGAACGACAACGCCTGGCGCAAAACCTGCATGACGCCGTCAACCAGTCGCTTTTTTCCGCCGGGCTGATCGCTGAAGTTCTGCCGCGTCTGTGGGAACGGGAGCCGGATGAGGCTCGCCACGCGCTGGAGGACCTGCGCCATCTGACCCGCGGCGCAATGGCCGAGATGCGCGCACTGTTGGCTGAACTGCGTCCATCAACCCTGACCGATACCGAATTGGGCGATTTGCTGCGTCTGCTGGCCAACGCCTTTACCGGGCGTACAAACATACCGGCAGTCGTGACGGTAAACGGCGAAGGCAGTCTGCCCGCTGATACTCAGGTGGCACTTTACCACATCTGCCAGGAAGCTTTTAATAACATAGCCAAACATGCCAAAGCCAGCCGGGTGAAAATCGATGTATGTCATACACCTGGAGAGCTGGTTATGCATATACAAGATAATGGCTGCGGGTATATCACAACCGATCTGACTCCCTCCGGTCACTATGGACTGAGTATGATGCAGGAGCGTGCTGAAACGGTGGGAGCCGTGCTGACGATTACCAGTCAGCCGGGAAAAGGTACAGAAATAATCATCCACTGGAAAGAGAAGGAGGGTTTATGAACGAAACTCCATCCCGACCCATTCGCGTCATGCTGGTTGATGACCACACCATGGTACGCCATGGACTGGCTACCTTCCTGAAGGTTTTTGACGATCTGCAACTGGCAGGTGAAGCCGAAAGCGGTGAGACCGCCATCCAACTCTGTGCCGAAGTCCTGCCGGACGTGATCCTCATGGATATGGCTTTGCCGCTTATGGATGGGGCGACAGCCACCCGCGCCATCCGCCAGCAGTTTCCAAAGGTGCAGGTCATAGCGTTGACCAGCTTTAAAGAAGGGGAGCTGATCAAAAAGGCACTGGAAGCCGGAGCCATTGGTTATCTGCTTAAAGATGTCTCTGCCGACGAGCTTGCCAGGGCAATCCGTGCTGCACGCGCCGGGCGCGTCACACTCTCTCCAGAGGTCGCGCAAACCCTCGTCCAGACTGCCAATCAGCCGCCGGCACCCGGTCTTGACCTGACGGAGCGCGAACGTGAAGTTCTAACCCTGATGATCGAGGGGCTGAATAATACCCAGATCGCCGGACGGCTGAGCGTAAGTCCATCCACCATCAAATCCCATGTCAGCAATATCCTGTCCAAGCTGGGGGTGGCCAGCCGCACCGAAGCTGTAACTCTCGCGCTGCGTAACCACATCGCTCCCTGACTCTGTATACCTCCCCCAAGTGGCGGAGGCAAACACTCCCCCGTCGATGATGTGGCCGGGGGTTATTTGTTGTACGCTGAGGTTAGGGCTCACGTAAATTTGGCAGTTACCAAACCCGAATTAAAACGGGAAACAAGATCGAGCTTCCTTATTTCTAACCATTTATTAAGGAGAATCAAATGAACCAACCTAGCAAAATGACGATCAAATTGGTAGCGGCTGTTGGAATTCTAACAATTACCCTACTCGCGGCCTGCACGGTGGGCAGCACCCCGACAACCGCCTGCCATGCCACCGGTGACCCGGCGACTCCGTATGAAGCGATCACGATCACCAGCGACAATTTGACAGAGCATCTTGGGCATCCAAACGACATCTATCCGGTACCATTGGGTGGTTGCCCTACCAGCCCAGTGGTAATTACCAATGGCATGATCACGATCTGCCATGCCACCAGCAGCGACACCAATCCGTATAACGAGATCACGGTGAGTGTTAACGGCTTAAACGGCCACGACAAACATGAAGGTGACATCATCCCGGCGCCAGCAGGCGGTTGCCCTGCCAGTCCATTGACCAGTAGTGATGGCAAGATCACGATCTGTCACGCTACGGGCAGCGACAAGAATCCTTATGTTGAGATTACAATAAGTGTTAATGGCTTAGAAGGTCACGACAAGCATGAAGGTGATATCATCCCAATGCCAGCAGGCGGTTGCCCGACAACAAGACAATAGACCTTTATATTGAATTAGCCAGTTTATGGGCAGGTCGTAAGGTGAAAAAGAGCAGGAGAATAAACCAGGTGGCAGCCATATCGAAGCCGTGCTGCTGGTATTAATTACTCAACATCTCGTCACCTGACCACAGATTTTGCCTCCCCCAAGTGGTGGAGGCAAACACTCCCCGGTCGATGGATGTACTCTGCTGGTGAGTACCATACAATAAAAAGGGTAAGGTAAAGGAGAGACCATGGCAAAAAAATCAGCAGAACATAAAACAAAGAGGGCATTGCCTTCAATAAAATCTCACGCCGTAAAATCAGATCGCGGAGCGGGGTCCGGCAGCACAAGCAGTAAACGGACAAAGAGTCAAGGACTGAGTACTGGCGAGGGCAATGCATCCAAGAGTGGGTGCTTATCGATGTTGGTTTTACTGCTCCTGCCATCGGTTGCCGTTGGAGTGTACCTGTTACTCAGGTCATAAACAAGCTGTACTCTATTGCATACATATTCAAGGAGCCTCCCATGTCAGTCGCAAAAGTAACAGAAATCATAGCCTCTTCCACGAAGAGTTTTGATGATGCGATGAAGATAGGCGTCACGCGCGCCCATAAAACGCTCACGCACCTCAAGTCCGCATGGATCAAGAATCAACAGATCATGCTCGACGAGGAAGGACAGATCAGGGAATACCGCGTCCAGTTGAAGGTTACGTTCATTATCGAAGATTGATCGTGTAGGTTTCCCGCCGGATGGCCTTGCCTTTTTTAAAGGGAAACTCATTCCCAGGAAGATACACAAACCGGAAATCCCCTGCGCAGTTGCCATACTGCTTAACGCCTTTGGACATGTAATAGCACTACTGCGCCTGAAGATCAAGCGCAGTAGTGCTTATTTACATAAACATTAAGCGAGATCTGGTTATACCTCCCTTACGGATGAGGCGATCAGGCTTTGCCGAGACTGTTAAAGCAATCATCAGGCTCTCCCCCAAGTGGCGGAGGCAAACACTCCCCGTCAAGAGGATGTGTTCTTTGGGTGAGTGTCATACAATGGAAAGGGTAAGATGAAGGAGAGATCATGGCAAAAAAAACAAAAGATCACAAGGCAAATAAAGGAAGTAAAGGAAACAAGGAAAATAATACATCGTCTTCATCAATGCAACCGCGCGATCAAAAAC
>Ga0209182_10000134_pt1 | contig 17945 bp, 17 predicted proteins | sample LakBais05cmmetaG_FD_185474 | JGI IMG/M metagenome (GOLD analysis project Ga0209182, IMG submission 185474) | Lake sediment microbial communities from Lake Baikal, Russia to study Microbial Dark Matter (Phase II) - Lake Baikal sediment 0-5 cm... | ecosystem: Environmental > Aquatic > Freshwater...
GAATTAACGAGTCATACCATGGACGTTTTGAAAAGAGTGTATAAGCCGGATGGCTTCAACGTCGGGGCGAACATCGGTTCTGCTGCCGGGGCGGGAGTTGCCGGTCATGTCCACATTCACATCGTTGCGCGATGGGTGGGGGATACAAATTTCATGTCAACCCTGGGTGAAACGCGAGTTTTGCCCGAGGAGCTTTCAACCACGTACCAGCGCATTCGTTCTGCCTGGTAGGGTAATAAAAAAATACCCCTGCATTTATAAGAATGCAGGGGTATTTGATGGAAATCGACCGATCACTTCAATAAGCTTTCGAGCAATCCTTTTACCATGCCCGGGTCAGCTTTGCCCTGTGTTTTTCGCATCACCTGACCAACAAACCAGCCCATCAAAGTAAGCTTGCCTGTTTTATAGGTAGCAACTTCACCGGGGTTTTCATCCAGAACTGCCTTACAAGCAGCCAGGATTGCCCCCTCATCGTTGACCTTGGCGAGATTCTCCGATTTGACGAGCTCGCCAGGTTTTTTATGGGCTTGCTCAACCTTGTCGATCAATGATTTTCCCGTTGAGGTGTTGATCACACCCTTGTCAATCATGGTGATGATCTCAACCAGGTCTGTAGGCTGCAGGAAAAGTTGTTCGGATTGGATACTGCGGTCTTTGAGCATGCGTAACACGTCATTCATGATCCAGTTGGAGACCTTCTTGCTCTCGCCGTGGTAAGCTTTGACCGACGACTCGAAGAAATCCGACAACCCCCGTTCGCCGGTAAGAATATCGGCGTCGTACTCGGGCAAGTTGTACTCATCGATAAATCGCTGGCGACGTTGTAGTGGCAATTCCGGAAGGGTTGCAAGTACTTTCTCCTTCCAAACCGCATCAATTCGCAAGGGCAACAGGTCCGGTTCGCGGAAATAGCGATAGTCCGCTTCGGTTTCCTTGCTGCGCATCTTTTTTAACAGTCCGCGATCCTCATCCCATTCCAGGGTCCAGGCTTCGATCTTATGACCTGACCCGGTTTCGCGGATCTGTCGTTCGATTTCCTTGGTAATTGCATCGCGGACAGCTTCGATGGAGTTTACATTTTTAATTTCGGTTTTTGGATTTAGATATTCCGCCCCGACCGGACGGATGGACACATTGGCGTCGCAGCGCAGGTGACCTTTTTCCATGTCGGCTTCAGAAATGCCAATCCAGCGCAGTAGTTGCCGCAGACGAATGAGGTATTGGGCTGCTTCATCCGCACTGCGCAAATCCGGGCCGGTCACCATTTCAACAAGCGGCACACCGCAGCGGTTGAAATCGATTTGACGCTGTCCGCTCTCATTCTTGGTTTTACCGGCATCCTCCTCAAGATGAAGTTTGGTGATGCCGATTCGGCGGGTGTAGCTGGTCGTGCTCAACCCGGATGAATCGGGAATGGGCAGGTCGAGATACCCACCCTTGGCGAGCGGCATGTCATATTGTGAGATCTGGTAGCCTTTTGGCAGGTCCGGGTAGAAATAATTTTTTCGGTCGAAGTAAGACAGCGGACGGATTTCAGCCTGCATCGCTGTGGCTAACAGCATGGCTTTCTCGACGGATTTTTCATTCAGGACCGGTAAAACTCCCGGCAAGCCCATGCATACCGGACAGATATTCGTGTTCGGCGGGTCATACCATGAATCCGCCTTGCAGGAACAAAAAATCTTTGACTGTGTGTTCAGCTGGATGTGGGTTTCAAGCCCGATGATCGGTTCATACTGTGTCATAAAATCACTCCAAATGTGGAGGAACTATTGAAGAACTTGTGGTTTAACTGAACGCCAGGGTTCGTTGGTTGTCGCTGTTTCAAACGCATGGGCAATGGATAGTAGGTTTGCCTCGCTGAAATCCGGACCCAGGAGCTGGATGCCTACTGGCAATCCTGATGAGGAAATGCCACCGGGTATCGAAATCCCCGGGATGCCGGCATGATTGGCAGGCACGGTTAGCTGGTCGGCGTACTGCATCATGACCGAATCACCGTAAACCGCATCCATCTCGAATGCTGGTGTAGGCGTGGTGGGCGTTAACAATGCATCCAGATGATATGGACCAGCAGGATCAAAGATCCTGTCGAAATCCTGCCGGATGAGACTGCGCACTTTCAGCGCGCGCATGTAATATTGTTCACTATACTGGGCGGCTGATACATACATGCCCATCAGTATCCTGAGTTTTGGTTGAGGTCCAAATGCTTCACCCCGTGACTTGCGATACATGGTGCGCAAATCGTCGAGCTCACCGGGAGTGCGATACCCATACTTAACGCCGTCATAACGATGCAGGTTGGAGGCAGCTTCGACCCGGCTGATAACAAAATAGGCCGGGATGCCGTTCCGCGTATTGGGCATGGGCACGCCCTCGACGATCTCGGCACCCATCTGTCTGAAAATTTCTGCAGCATGCTGAACTGTTTGGTCAATATCCTGTGGGATTGCTTGTTGTTGGAAACTGTCGCTGGCGGGGACGGGGTATGTGATCTTGAAATAATCCGGCGATAAACCGATACGTTTTCCTTTGACGTTCTTCTCAAGCGCTGCAACGTAATCATCCACCGGGACCACGGCTGCCGTACTGTCGTGTGGATCAGAACCAGCGATAATCCTGAGCATCAGGGCGACATCCTTGACATTCCGGGCGACCGGTCCTGGGCAATCAAGTGACGATCCAAACGCGATCAAACCATATCGGGATACGCGCCCATAGGTTGGTTTCATACCCACCACACCGCAAAAGGACGCCGGCTGCCGGATCGATCCGGCAGTATCGGTACCAAGCGAGAGTGCCGCCTCGCCCGCCGCTACTGATGCAGTACAGCCGCCTGATGAACCGCCAGGAACATGCTTGGTGTTCCAGGGATTGCGTGGGGTGGGTTGGAAGGCGGATGATTCATTGGATGAGCCATAGGTAAACTCATCGAGATTCGCCTTGCCGAGAACCAGGCCGCCGGCTGCTTCCAATCGGTTGACCGGTGTGGCGGTATAGGGACTGTTAAAGTTGGCAAGTATCTTTGATGCAGCTGTGGAATTTGTTCCACGAACGCAGAAAATATCCTTGATGCTGATCGGCACACCGGCCAGAGCTCCAGGGGGCTCGCCTGCGGCTATTTTCTTATCCACAGCGGAAGCCTGAGCGCGAGCTTTGTCGGTCGTTATGCTGATAAACGCATGCACTTTCTTTCGGTCTTCGTCTGTAATAGAGCCGGGATCGAGACACCCTTGACGGCCATCCACCAGCTGGATGCGGTTGAGGGCAGAATCGAGTACTTCACTTGCAGAGACTTCACGCCGGCGAACCATTTCCGAAATTTGAAAAGCAGGCAGATCACAGAGTTCCATGGATCATTCCAATTCCGTATGTGGGATATCAGGGACGATAATGTACCGATCCTCGATGTCTGGCACCTGGCTCAGAAGGTCATCGACATGGGGATACAGTTCCACCCGGTCTTCGCGCGGGGCAGGGCAGATCGGAACGGGAAATGGGACACCATGCCGGGCGGGTGGTGTGTCTTTATCGATGGGTATTTTTTCCAGTTCGCGAATGGCTTTTATCTGGTTGTTGAGTTGCTCCAGCAGGTACTGGCTTTCGGTTGGGCTGAGTTCAAGTGCTGCCAGGTCCACAAGGTGTTTGAAGGTATCTTCAGAAATTGCATCACTCATGATATTTTCCCTTGGCTTGGTAACGAAGTTGTTTCAGTATAAACGACTTTATTGACCTGTCAAGAAAGCGTTGACTTTCCAAAGGGCTGGAGCAAGATTTCGCACATGCTATAATCCAACCAATGTGGTCTTCCAGATCAGTCTTAAAAAAGCCAAACGTGTTAAGAAAAAAAGGACAAAAGCGAACTGCCAGATCAAATATCGCGATTTGGATGACGCAATTGCGGGATCGTTTATTTGTCCGTCCAAAGCTGACGCTGGCTTCAACTTTATTCCTGCTGGGCTTGCTGGTTTATTTGTTGGTACGCGTCATCGGGCTGGCTGATTTCCCCGTCTACTTTTTTACGGATGAAGCAGCCCAGACAATCCTGGCGCAGGATTGTCTACGGGGCCACTTTAAAAACTACGCCGGTGAGCTCTTTCCCACCTTTTTTGAGAATGGCGGAAAATATAACCTGGGCTTTTCGATTTATGCTCAGATGATTCCACTGATAGTTTTTGGGCGCTCGGTGTTCGTAACCCGCCTGGTTACTGTTATTTTCGCCTTATTGGCTGCGATCGCCATTGGCTTAACCCTTCGAAATATCTTCAAGATCAAACAATGGTGGGTGGGTGTATTGATTCTTTCATTGACGCCTGCCTGGTTTCTCCATTCGCGGACCGCTTTTGAAACAGTATTAGCCGTTTCGCTGTATGCCATCTTTATCTTTTTTTATTTGATGTATCGATTCCGCGGTCGTAATTATCTTTTTCCTTCGTTATTATGTGGCGCGCTGGCATTTTATTCCTACAGTTCGATGCAGCCAGTGGTATTAGTTACCGGTATCTTGCTGTTGATCCTGGATAGCCCCTATCATTTCAAGGGCAGGTGGATTACCCTGGCAGGAGCCGGGGAAATCATCCTGCTCAGTCTCCCATACGTGCGTTTTGTTTTCAGCCACCCCTACGAAAGCTACCACCAGTTGGAAATGCTCGGATCCTATTGGGTCAGTTCAATTTCTTTCAGTGAAAAGATCTGCCATTTCCTGTCAGAATACTTGCGAGGGTTGAACCCGGTTTTTTGGTATGGCAATGATCCCTACGAACTTATCCGGCATGTCATGCTTGGATATGGTCATTTACCACGATTTTTCTTGCCTTTCCTGATAATCGGGTTAATTTATGGTATTTTGAAGTTGAAAGACCCGCTATATCGAATACTGCTTGCCATATTGCTTGTTGCGCCAGTAGGCGCTGCCGTTGTCCAATTGGGTATCACACGCATCCTTGTGCTGGTCATTCCTGCCACATTGTATACAGCCATTGGCCTGTCTCTATTCATGGACTGGATCTCAAGGTTCAGGTTAAGCGTAAGGGTTATTTCGTTAGCCGTTTTCCTTGCCTTGTCATGCACCAATATTTGGATGCTCGTGGATGCGCTTCATAATGGGCCGCTTTGGTATAGTGACTATTCTTTGAGTGGTCTGCAGTACGGCGCCAGGCAGGTTTTTCCGGCAGCAGCCAAGTATCTAAAGGGAAACCCTCAAAAGAAAGTCATCCTATCCCCCTCCTGGGCAAATGGGACGGATGTGGTTGCTCGTTTCATGTTATCTGACCCGGTTCCCATCGAATTGGGCAGTATCGACGGCTATTTCAATGAATACCGTGTTACCCAGGATACAACATTTATTATGATCCCGGATGAATACAGACGGGTTACGGCCAGTGATAAATTTACTAACATCCAGGTATTGCAAACCCTCAATTATCCAGATGGCAACCCGGGGTTTTATTTTGTCAGTCTGGATTACGCGCCCGGCATTAAAGAAAGACTGGAGGCAGAGCGGGACGCGCGTCGCAAGCTGGTGATCGGTCGGCTTGTGATCAACGGCATCCAGACCGAGGTGCGCTATTCGATGCTGGATATGGGAGTCATCGGGTCAGCATTTGACAGTGATAACGCGACTGTGATACGCACGCTTGAAGCCAACCCGTTTGTGATCGAACTTGTTTTTCAAGAAAGTACGCCGATCAAGCGTGTCACCTTGCGTATTGGCGGAACCACCACCGCGACCACCTTGTACATAGAATCGGATGATGGCAGCCATATTATTATGAATGGCCACGCCTCGGAAGAATCGCATCCACGGGATGTGGTTATTAACCTGACCAAACCCACACTGACAACTTTTCTCCGTATTGAAATCGAGAGTGTATATGACCCGGAGCCGGCACATGTGCATCTCTGGGAAGTTACAATCGAATGACAATCTTATGTATTTTTCGAAAGCGAGATCATCATGCAGGCTAAAGTCGAGGAGATCGAAGTTAAATTCTATCTGACAGACCCCAGAGGGTTCGCCGCACGCCTGACTGTTGTCGGAGCAGCACTGAAAACACCCCGCATATACGAAAGGGATCTGCGCTTTGATGATGCCAAGGGCAGCTTAAAGGAGGCGGATCAGGTTCTGCGATTGCGCATGGATAAACAGGCTTCCCTGACCTTTAAAGGCTCTGGAGTGCTTAAATCTGGCGCATCAGCGCGTCAGGAATTCGAAGTGAGAGTCTCTGATTTTGATACAACCCAAAAACTGCTGGAAGCGCTTGGATACCACCCCTACCTGGTTTATGAAAAATATCGGACGACTTATGATCTCATGCAATGCGAGGTGGTTTTGGATGAAATGCCCTATGGCTGGTTTTGTGAAATTGAAGGAGATTCCCCAAAAACGATCAAGCAGGTTGCAGAAAGACTTGGATTGCGTTGGGATGCCTGCATTGTCGAAAGTTATATAATGCTCTTTCAAAAATGCAAAGAAAAACTGGGGCTGGTCTTTAATGACCTGACATTCGTTAATTTTAAGGACATCACGCCCGCAGCGCAGGACTTAGGTGTAAATCCGGCGGATCTCTAATCTGTAACTACCGGAGGGGTATATTGCAGGTTAATTGCAGAGAACCCTGAGCATTCCTGTGCCAAAAAACGCGCTGGACTTTCATTTCGCTCCCGATAAGGTGGTGCAGCGACTCTTGAAGGATTGACGGCGAAGCCGAAGAAAACAGCGAAACAGCACCGTGGGAGTTCTGCAGGTTCAAGAGGTTTTGTTCTTCCAATAACCGCTGTGTCTGACGGGCAACTGCAGGAGACGGATCAATTACGTTGATATCCGGACCTGCAATTTCCTTGATCAGGGGGATCACGAAGGGGTAATGTGTACACCCCAGGACGATTGTATCGATCCCTTCTTTCTGCATGGGTTGGATGGCATTAATCAGGATCTTGCGGGTGTCATTGGAATCCAGGTCACCCTTTTCGATCTGCGCGACGAGACCGGGGCAGGTACTCTCAAATACCTTCACGCCGGAAGCGAAACGCTCAATCACGGATGCATACAATGCACTCTGAAAAGTTGCCTGGGTCGCCAGCACACCCACCCGCTGAGTCCTGGTCAACTGGGCGGCTGGTTTAACAGCCGGTTCCATTCCAACGAAGGCGACTTCCTTGAATTTTTGACGTAGATACTGCAAAGCGGCGGCTGAGGCGGCGTTGCAGGCAATCACGATCAGCTTGGCTTGCATCCTCAGGAGGAAGCTGGTGATGCCTTCCGCGAAACTTTGCACTTCCTCCAGTGTACGGTTTCCATATGGAACATGCTCCTGATCGGCCACATACAACAGGTTTTCATTGGAAAGAAGCCGCCGGATCTCGCGGAAAATGGATAGCCCGCCCACTCCTGAATCAAATATACCAATCGGATTATTGGGATCCATCTGATACTCTATGCATCGTTAATGATTATCCACATGCCTTGATAAACAATTCAAAAAGGGCTCGTGCTGGTTGCTGGTCGGTCAACCACTCTGGGTGCCATTGTACAGCCAATCCAAAACGATGACCAGTGAGTTCGACAGCTTCGATCAGGCCATCTCTGGCATGGGCAATGGGCTTTAAACTCTTTCCTAATTCATGGATGCCCTGATGATGAAGGCTATTTACCTTGATATCATTCGAATATCCTATCTCAATTAAACGACAATTGGGTTCAAGGGTCACAGAGTGGGGAAGATATTGACGGGAAGGGAACCAGTCATGCTCACCACTGGATGGGCGTTCCTGCTTTAGATCGCGGAATAAGCTGCCCCCCAGTGCCACATTCACCAATTGAATGCCGCGGCAGATGCCAAGGTATGGAATATCATTTTCCAAAGCAAGGTCGAACAAAGCAAGCTCATATGCATCCCTCTGAGCGTCAATCCCAAGGACGAGTCCTTCGGATTCTTTGCCGTAGATTTGGGAATTAATGTCGCCGCCTCCGCTGAACAGAATACCGTCTAAGTGTGTCAAATCCGATGGGGTGACAACACCATCAGCTGGAAAGTTGAGCTCCTTGGGGATCCCTCCTGCCTGTCGAATGGCAAAATAATAAGCGCCGCGAAAGAGGTTGTCCCGCAGACCCCGCGGATGATGTAAGTAAGATGCTTGGGTTATCCCGATAACTGGTGGCATGTGATAAAAAAAGGCGCAACCGCGGTTGCGCCAGTGGTAACGCCCTAATTAAGAGAACTTTTGTTTAAGTCTGGCACTTTTGCCCGTACGTCCGCGCAGGAAAAACAACCGTGCCTTGCGGACCTTGGTGTGTCTTTCCACAACGACCTTATCGATCCTGGGAGAACGGGTTAAAAAGGTGCGCTCGACTCCAACGCCATTGCTCGCAACACGCCGTACTGTGAAGCTGGCGCTGTTTCCTGAATTTCTTACAAACAAGACAGTGCCTTTAAACTCCTGTACACGTTCGCGGTTACCTTCGCGAATCTTTACATGCACGCTGACTGCATCCCCCGGAAAAAGCTCGGGAATGTTGGCGTTGGCGGGTGCTTCAATTGATTTGATCAACTCACTCATGACTTCACTTCCTAAAACCGAGATAATACCTGTCCCAAAGAAACAGCGAAAGGGGATTATATCATCTTGATGATATTCCGTAAAGAGGAATATTATGATATACTACCGTCGCTTGCACTCCGGCGCAAGTAAACCTATCTCACACGCTTCCAGACCTACCTTGCGTGCCCACATTGTGGGTGATGGGCAGGAATGACGGAGGTGGTGGAAAAACGCAGAGGAGACTATTATGGCAAGTGTTATTTCCATGAAAGCTTTATTGGAAAGCGGTGTTCACTTCGGTCACCGCACGAATAAATGGAATCCACATATGCGTCCGTTCATCTTTACGGAACGCAATGGCATCCATATCATCGACCTGCAACAGACTGTCAAGTCGTTTAACACGGCTTACACTGTCCTGCGAGATTGTGTCACACAAGGCGGAACGGTTTTGTTCGTGGGTACCAAGCGCCAAGCCCAGGAAACGGTCAGCGAAGAAGCAATCCGGTGTGGAATGCCATATGTAACCGAACGCTGGCTGGGCGGTATGTTGACCAACTGGGTGACCATTTACCAGCGGATCACCGAATTGGAACGTCTGGAAAAGATGCGCGATACGGGTGAGTTTGAACGTCTGACAAAGAAAGAAGGACTTTTACTCGAGCGTGCCATCAAACGACTTGTAATCCGTCTGAGCGGTGTGCGCAACATGAAAAAGCTGCCTGACATGCTGTTTGTGGTGGATGTCAATCGTGAGGAAACGGCTGTGCATGAAGCTAACCTGACCGGAATACCGGTGGTGGCACTGGTTGACACTAACTGCGACCCGGCTGGTGTTGATTACATCATCCCATCCAACGATGATGCCATCCGTGCCATTAAACTGCTGGTTGCCAAGATCGCCGATGCCGTTCTTGAGGGCAAAGCCATGCGCAAAGACGAGATCCTGGAAGGCGAAAGTGCAGCCCCGGTTGAAACTTCCGACGTGATCAGCACAGAACATCCTAAGATCGACCTGGAAGACGGCGTGGAAGACTCAGATTTGCTCGGCGCTGCGACTCTGGCGAAATTGACTTCAACAGCGCGTGATGAAGAAGCTGAAACCGCTAAAGAAGGCACCGAATCCAGCGAAGAAGAAAAATAAAGAGCAGAGAGTAATAAAAATGGCAATTACTACAGAAATGGTTAAAAAACTTCGCGAAGCCACCAGTACTGGTGTTTTGGACTGCCGAAATGCGTTGGAACAGGCAGGTGGTGATTTTGATAAAGCAGTCGACTTTTTGCGCGAAAAAGGTCTCGCTCAGGCTGTCAAGCGAGCTACACGGGTTGCCAGCGAAGGCGTTGTCGAACTGTACTCGCATGGCAACGGCCGGGTGGGTGTGATGCTGGAGGTCAATTGTGAAACTGATTTTGTTTCACGTTCAGAAGCATTTAGAAAACTTGCCCATGAGTTGGCACTACAAATAGCCGCCAGTGCCCCCATTTGCATCCGCGAGAAAGATCTGCCCGCAGAAGCACTCGAACATGAGGCAGAGATAGCCTCTGCCAAGGCACGTGAAGAAGGGAAACCCGAAGTCATTATCCCCAAAATAGTGGAAGGTTACCTTGAAAAATATAAGAACGAGGTCGTACTTCTTCGCCAGATATATATCCGGGATGAGAGCATCATCATTCAGGATCTGGTCAATCAGACAGTCGTCAGCCTGGGTGAAAACGTTGTTATCCGGCGGTTTGTCCGCTGGGAGCTTGGTGAAGAATCCGATTAGGTATCCAGACCAACCGCAAGGTTGGTCTTTTTTTCGATCGCACAATGAGGCGATATAATACAGGTAAGGTCTTATATCCTACAATTGAGGATGGAGAGCTAATGGCAGATATAAAGTACCACCGCATTTTGCTTAAGTTGGGCGGGGAAGCCATGAGCGGTGCCGGCAGCACCGGGATTGACCCAAAGAACGCAAGTGACATTGCCCAGCATATTAAAGAGGTCCGCGAGTTGGGTGTGGATGTGGCAATTGTTATTGGAGCCGGCAACTTATGGCGCGGGCGTGTAGGGCTGGATTTGGGGATGGATCGCGCAACAGCTGACTACATGGGTATGCTGGCAACTGTTATGAATGCCCTGGCGCTTATGGATGCGCTCGAGAGTATTGGTGTGATCACCCGTGTTCAGTCAGCCATCGAGATGCATGCCGTTGCTGAGCCGTACATCCGCCGTCGTGCGATCCGTCATCTCGAAAAAGGTCGAGTGGTCATCTTTGGTGGAGGTACCGGAAATCCCTATTTTTCCACTGATACAGCCGCTGCATTGCGGGCGATGGAAATAGGGGCAGATGTCCTGATCAAAGCCACCAAAGTGGATGGAGTATACGACAAAGATCCCGCGAAAAATAAGGACGCGCAATTGTTCAAGCACTTGACCTACATTGAAACCTTGAACAGACGACTTGAGGTCATGGACAGCACCGCTGTTTCGCTTTGCATGGAAAATAAGCTGCCGATCCTGGTGTTGAATCTATGGGATCCTAAAGCGCTTAAAAATGCGCTAGTGGGTAAGTCTGTGGGTACGCTGGTAACAGCGTAGAATCACACATATTTATCAACATAAACCCATTTATTTATTCTTAACCGCATTTAACATCTCTTTACGAGAGATGGAATATCATTAACCCCGATATGCATAGCAATCCTCGCTTGTCAAACAGTGATGCCAGGTCTGGAACAGCAGGCAACAAGATAATTATTGCGTTGACTGTCTTCTGTCTGACGCTAGGTGTGATCCTTCTGGGAACCAGCATTGGCTTGCACATCTTGTTTAACCAACGCATCCTACCAGGTGTGTCTGTTCATGGCAATCAATTGATTGGCATGACTCTGGCTGAAGCAGAAGAAAGCCTGAATCACACAGTCATTTATCCTGAGCAAGGCAGGGTAGTCCTTAAAGCGGACGAACAGAGCTGGGTTGTAAAACCGGCTGATCTGGGATTGCAGTCTAATAATACGCAAACAGCGCGCGACGCATACCAGGTCGGAAGGGGTCGCTCTATTATCAGCTGGTTGTTCGATCCCATCAGAGCGCTGGTGACAGGTTACCCGATATCTCCTGTGCTTGTTTATGAAGAAAAGCGCGCCGAACAATACTTGATCACTCTGGCTGCACAGATAGACCGCCCGACACTTGAAGCGCGGCTCGGTATTAGTGGAACCACTATTGAGCTGGTCACCGGTCAGGTCGGAAGAAAATTGGATGTTGCTTCTGCGTTAATTGTTTTAAATGACGAATTGATGACTTTACACGATTTTTCTATATCCCTTCCGATCATCGAAGCACCTCCATTGATATTGGATGCGCGTGAGCAAGCAGTGATCGCCCAACAGATCTTGTTTGCCCCCCTTACCTTGTCGATGCCGGATAGTCAGAGATATTTAGGTCCGTGGGTAATTACCGTGGAGGAACTCGCCCAGATGCTGGTCATCGGACGCGTGGAAGATGCCGCGCAGACTGGCTACCAGGTGACCCTCGATCAGGAGAAGATCAGAAATTACCTGAGCGACCTGGCAACCTCCATAAATCAGGATGTGCAAAACGCCCGATTTATCTTTAATGATGATACACGGAAGCTGGATCTGAATCAATCCGCAGTTGTGGGTCGCAGGTTGGATATTGAGTCCAGCCTTGCCAGCATCAACCAGGGTTTGCTGGATGGGCAGCATTCGATCCAGCTCACAATTATCACAGATCAACCCAAAGTTTTAGACGATTCCACGACAGATCAATTGGGGATCCATGAGTTGATCTGGGCGGAGACATCTTACTTTCGGGGATCCTCAACCGAACGTATCCAGAATATTACTGCTGCTGCAGCACGCTTCCACGGTTTGCTGGTGCCTCCTGGAGCGACTTTCTCGATGGCAGAAGCACTGGGTGATATCAGCCTGGATAACGGTTATGCAGAAGCGCTGATCATTTTTGGAGATCAAACGATAAAAGGCATCGGTGGTGGGGTGTGCCAGGTCTCTACAACACTTTTCAGGACGGCATTCCATGCCGGCTTTCCCATTACAGAAAGGCATGCGCATGCATACAGGGTTTCCTATTACGAGGAGAAGTCTGGCGGAGGTATCGATCCCAACCTGGCCGGGCTGGATGCGACCGTGTATGTCCCGATCGTGGATCTCAAGTTTACCAATGACACACCCTACTGGTTATTGATGGAAACCTATGTTCGCAGTTCATCGATTACCTGGAAGTTTTATTCAACATCCGATGGACGCACGGTTGATTGGCAGACAACCGGACCTACAAATATTGTCGAACCTCAAGAACCTCTATACCGCGAAAACCCGGCTTTGGAGAAGGGGGAAGTCAATCAGGTGGATTGGGAGGCTGAAGGAGCTGATGTGACAATTACGCGATCGGTCTATCGCAATGGCGCCTTGTATTTTCAGGATACTTTTAGAACCCATTATTTACCCTGGCAAGCGATCTTCGAGTATGGTCCTGGAACTGAAGGCATCCCGACTCCGGAACCTTAACAATGCCTATGGTAAAATACATTTGTTGTATAAGATAACAATTCCCCCGTCTGGAGGTTATGATGGTCAATAAGGATCTTCTTGAAATACTTAGATGCCCGGCTTGTGTACGCGAAAAAGAGGGTAAGCTTAAATTGTATAAAGAGTATTGGTTGATTTGCACCGATTGCCAACGAAAATACCCGATCAGCGATGATATCCCGGTCATGTTAATCCCTGAGGGTGATAAGTGGCAAAAAACCAAAGAAGACAAGCTTCCTATTCCCCCCCCCGCCGCTTAAATAGTCACATTCTATATCTTAAAAATATCCTTTTGGTACGCTTATTGCACCATTGGATTGGTCTTACTATTCCACATGTTATAATGAGCATCGAATTACTATGAGACGATCAAGAATCAGAAATACACGAATAACCATACCCCAGGACGGTTTAACACGAGTTTTACTTGGGATTTTTGTCGTTGTTGGCATAGCAACGGCCATTGTGGCATTCATCGCTGTTCGCTATGTTGTAGCCACCCAATCCATGATCGACATTCCAGGAGACCCTGTCATCTCTTTCGCAGCCGGAACGGCTGCCGGCTCACAGCTTCAACCTGGAACAGGTCCAACACCGCGTCCGTGGGATGGCATCAGTCGTGTCAACATGCTGATCATGGGATTGGATCCGGTTAAGGAAATAGGTGATATATCACACACAGACACCATGATCCTTTTCACCATTGACCCGCTCACCAAAACGGCGGGTATGTTGTCCATCCCTCGCGATATGTGGGTCAATATCCCTGGTTTTGACTATGGGAAGATCAATACGGCCTACTTTATTGGTGAAGCTAACCAATTACCCGGTGGTGGACCAGGACTGGCGGTCAAAACTGTCGAAGAATTTCTGGGCGTGCCAATTAATTATTACGCCCAGGTCGATTTTGAGGCATTCGTTAAATTTATCGATGATATTGATGGAATTAAAGTGACGATCACTGAGACCTTGGTGGTCGATCCCATCGGTCAATGGAATACGCGTATTCTTGAGCCGGGTAGATATGTATTAAATGGCAGGATGGCTCTGGCTTACGTCCGGGCGAGGAAAGGCAGCGGTGATGATTTTGGAAGAGCCCAGCGTCAGCAGGAAGCCATCATGGCGATGCGAACCGCTATTTTAAAATGGGATTTGATGCCGAAACTGATTGCCAATGCGCCGGCGATTTATGCAGACCTGTCATCTGGTGTACATACCAACCTGACATTGGATCAGATCATTCAATTGGGTTTACTGGCACAGCAGATTCCAGAAGAAAATATTAAGAGAGGTGTAATCGGACCAAACGATACTGAAAATGGAACCTCTCCGGATGGATTGGAGATCCTGCGTCCCATCCCCGACAAGATCCGCATCATTCGGGATGAAATATTTACAACCAGTGGACCGGTTGCACCCATTGAGGTATCCACCGATCCAACCGAGTTGATGAAAATCGAAAATGCACGGGTATCGATATTGAACGGAACTGCCACGGGCGGTCTGGCTGGTAAAACCGGTGATTACCTGAAAAGTTTGGGCGTGAATGTCACCGAAGTAGGCGACGGTCAGGCGCAGGGTGCCACAACCATGATCATCTACTCTGCCAAACCCTATACGGCTGCCTATCTCGCACAATTGATGAGTATACCGACCAGCTTGATCCTCAACCGGTATGATCCCAATGCGACGACTGATATCCAGATTATTCTGGGGAATGACTGGGTTGCAAATAACAAGATGCCATAAAAAGAGTATATCTTATCGGACACCTGACTGTATTACAGTGTCAGGTGTCTTTTTGTTAATTGAAAAACATTAACAGCTATAATCGTTATGATGCACCGATGTAAATCTTTGAATGAGTCGGGAAAATTTGTTAGAATTGTTTTCGATTAAATTAATACTGTATCAGGCTTGATTGCCATCGGAGGAAGAAGCAACCTATGACCAACCTTTCCATTAATGTCGCATCCGTACGCAATAAGATAATCGATTTCATCCACAATGAAATGGCGCGTGCCGGTTTCAGTCGCGTCGTTGTGGGATTGTCAGGCGGTCTTGATTCAACGATGGCTTGCTATTTGGCAGTAGAAGCCCTTGGCGCTGCGAACGTACTGGCAGTCCGTATGCCATATACCACCTCATCACCCGAATCACTGGAGCATGCCCAGCTGGTCATCCAGACGACGGGGGTCGAGTCGTTAACCATCCCCATCGCTGAGATGGTCGATCCATTGATTAGAAAATTCACTGATATGAATGCATTCCGTAAAGGGAACATCATGGCTCGTGCCAGAATGATCGTTCTATTTGACCAATCCGCTGCGAATGACGCCTTGGTGGTCGGCACCGGAAATAAAACAGAGATTTTGCTCGGCTATACCACCTTGTACGGGGATGCAGCTTGCGCGTTTAATCCACTCGGTGATCTCTATAAGATTCAGGTAAGGCAACTGGCCAAAGAGATGAAGATACCTGATGTGATCATCCAGAAGCCACCGTCGGCTGATCTATGGTCAGGTCAGACCGATGAAGGCGAGTTGGGTTTCACGTATCTTGAGGTCGATCAACTTTTGTATCTCCTATTTGATAAACAGAAAACGCCGAGCGAATGCGAGACAGAGGGTTTTTCGAAGGAGTTTATCGAAAGAGTGATTGCCAGAGTAAGAAAAAATGCATTCAAGCGTAAAATGCCCCCGATTGCGCGATTAACAGAAGGGGAAACAGCGATCGATATCTGAGCGTTTAGCCATTCAATTCTGGCTGCTCATGGGATAGAGTCTCCCATTCCGATATCATTGCATCCAAAGCTATGGTGATGTCATTGTAGGTTTCACCCAATCGGGCAACCTCGCCAGGATCCAACCCGGTCATCTCAAGGCGGGTGGCGACAATTCTCAATTCCTTTTCAAGCTCTGAAATATCATTTTCGATTTTAGACAATGCATAACGACTCGAATTTTTGCGAGGTGTCCGGTGTTTGACAGTTGCTTTTTTATTTTGTTCCTGGCTGTTTTTCCCCTCCTTTTCAATCGCCAGCTTAGAACGGTAATCGCTGTAATTTCCTTTATGTATTGTCAGGGAGTGTTCTTCCGGATTGATGATCCATACCTGGGTGGCGAGAGCATCGATCAGATAGCGATCGTGCGAGATAAGCAGTATTGTTTCCTCGAACTCCTTTAAAACACTTTGCAGAATGTCCTGGGATTCAAGATCAAGGTGATTGGTGGGTTCATCAAGCATGAGAAAATTGGCACCCATTAAACCCAGTTTCGCCAATACCAGCCGGCTGCGCTCGCCCCCCGAAAGGTTAGAGACTTGCTTGAACACATCATCACCTGTGTATAGATACTTGGCAAGGTACTTCCGGATTTCGGCCGGCAACATCTTTGGTTGTGCGGATTCGATCTCCTCCAGCGGGGTTTTTGCCGGATCCAGGTCTTCATGTGCCTGTGCAAAATAACCAACTCTGACATTTGTACCCAGACTAAACGAGCCATCATAGGGATTCAGGTTGCCCAGCAAGGTTTTCAAGAACGACGTTTTGCCAGAGCCGTTGGGTCCTATCAGGGCGGCGCACTCAGTACGGCGTAATACCAGATCGGGTGAACCAAACAAGGGTTTGGTACTTGCTTTGTATCCGATCTGAAGCCCTTGGGTTGTGAGGACCAGTTCTCCGGAACGACTGGCAGGATTTAATCTCAAAGTCATCGGTCGTGCCTGGGTTGGTGGTGTCAGGCGAGCTTCGTCCAGCATCCTCTCCAATCGCTTGCGACGACCTTGCGCCTGGCGGGTATTCTGCCCGGCAATATTGCGGTGGATGAAATCCGTCTCTTTTTCAATAAATTCCTGTTGGTCCTGGTATTCCCTTAAACGGCGTTCATAGCGTTCAGTGCGTTGCTTCAGGTAGGCAGTGTAATTCCCATGAAATGTCTCAATCGACGGTGACATCTCCCATACGTTGGTTGCCACCTGATCGATGAAATAACGATCGTGCGATATGACCACTACCGCACCATCTTGATCCTTAAGTTGGTCTTCCAACCAGGCTACCGCCTGGATATCGAGATGGTTGGTGGGTTCATCCAGGAGGAGCAGGTTCGGCTTGGATAATAGAAGTTTCGCCAGAAATGCACGCGTTTTTTGCCCACCTGAGAGTTGGTCCATGGGGGCGTTGTATTCATCCGCTGTGAATCCGAGACCGGTGAGGGTTTGCTTGATTTGCGTTTCAACCTGATATCCCTCGGCAGTTTCAAATCGATCGCGCAAACCTGCGTACTTCTTCATGAACGCAGGATCGTCTGAACGCAAGGCCATTTGATGCTCGAGATCTGTAAGCATCTTTTCCATGAATTGAATTTCGTTGAAAGCATTGAGACATTCCCCCCACAGTGTTTGTGTGGAATGGTATTCCGCTTCCTGAGGGAGAAAGCCAATCTTTAGATTTTTGGTATACGATACCGTTCCGCCGGATGGTTCCTCCCTGCCGGCGATGATCCTGAGCAAAGTGCTTTTTCCGATCCCATTGGCACCCACAATTGCAATGCGCGCCCGATGGGGAATGCTTATGGATATATCGCTGAAGACATCCACATTGCCATAGGATTTGGTTAATTGGCTGGTGCTTACGAATGCCACGGCTGGGAAGTATAACATGTTAGAATTTGGGATATGAAACGCTGGTTGTTTTGGCTCGGTATGGTTATCAGTATCATCCTGCTGTACTTCGCTTTTCGGAATCAAGATTTTTCCACGGTCTGGGAAATCGTAAAAAAAGCGAATTACATCTGGCTTTTACCTGGTATTGCTGTGTACTTTGTGGCACTCTGGGCACGTTC
>Ga0209182_10000135_pt1 | contig 17911 bp, 15 predicted proteins | sample LakBais05cmmetaG_FD_185474 | JGI IMG/M metagenome (GOLD analysis project Ga0209182, IMG submission 185474) | Lake sediment microbial communities from Lake Baikal, Russia to study Microbial Dark Matter (Phase II) - Lake Baikal sediment 0-5 cm... | ecosystem: Environmental > Aquatic > Freshwater...
GCGGGGGAGGGGGCGCGAGGAAGGCGCTGTAGACCTCGACCGTCGGCAGCTCGCCCGTCGACAGCAAGGGAAGAACGATGGCCGTGATGATCAGGGCCACGTGAAGGATCAAGGCGACCGGGAAAACCAGGGCTTTCCGCGTGGTGCCCTTCTCGCCCTTGAAAAAAGAGTCCTTGAAGAGCTCGGGTACATCTGTCGTCCGGATCCTCTTTTTGACTTCCGCCATGATGGTTACCTCATGCTCGTGTTAATGCAGATTCACCCAATAGGTATTATAAAATAAAAATATCCTTTTGACAAGTGAAATTCATCTTCGGCGGGCATTCTTCGGTTTGAACAATTTCTGCCAGAAAAGGACGACCGGGCAGGACAGGTAGACTGTCGAGTAGACGCCCTCGATCGTGCCGATGAGCATGAGGAAGGCGAAGTCGTTGATGACCTCGCCGCCGAAGCCGTAGAGGGCGCTGACCGTCAGAAAGACCGTGCCCGAGGTGATGATCGTCCGTGCCAGGCACTGGTTGAGGCTGATGTTCATGACCTCTTCGAGGGGCTTGCCGCGCATCGTCTTCTGGTTCTCCCGGACGCGGTCGAAGATGACGATCGTGTCGTTGATCGAGAACCCGACGATGGTTAGGATGCCGGCGATGATGGGCAGGTTGATCTCGCGGTTGGTGAACGAGTAAAGGCTCATCGTGATCAGGACGTCTTGGGCCAGCGTGAAGATGGCCGCGACGCCGTATTCGAGCTTGAAGCGGAGGGCGATGTAGATGAGCATGCCGATGAGGGCCCAGATGGTCGCCTGGACGGCCTTGCGCCGGAGGTCGGCGCCGACCTGCGGGCCGACGGTCTCCCGGCTCATGACGGTTAGCTTGCCGAGGAAGGTCTTGTCCTTGAGGAAAGCCAGGGCTTCGGGTTTTAGGCCGAGCCCGGCCAGATCCTGGAAATCGGCGATGACGCCGGTGTCGGTCCTATAGGCGATGACCTTCTGGGTGGCCTCGGGCCCCGACCCGGGGAAGGCCGTCTCGAGGAGCCCGGCCAGGGTCCTCTCGTCGACGGAGTTCAGGTCGACCAGGCCGCGGGCGAGGTCCGCCTTGCCGTCGTCGCCGCGGAGGGCGGAGATGATCTTGTCGGCCAGCGCCGCGTGGGCTTCGAGCTGGTCCTGCTCGCCGGCCTTGACGTTGACCGTCTCTATGGCCCGGATCTGGAATTCCCGCCCCGTCGTCCCGGTCCTCTGGACCTGGCTCTTGCCCAGACCGACGCTGCCGAGAAGGTCGCGGAGCTGGCCCTCGGACGAGGGGGCCCTCATCATGACCCGGAGGAGGGTCCCTTCCCCGAAATCGACGCCGAGCTTGAGCCCCTTGAAGACCGTGATGTTGAGGATGCCGGCGAGCACGATGACGCCGGTAACGGCCAGGGCGATGTACTTGTATTTCAGGAACTTGATGTTGGGGGTTTTGAAGAGTTGCATGTCAGATACTCAGCTTCTTGGCGGTTTTCTTGACCGTCAGGTCAAACAGGAGATGGGAGACGAAAACGGCCGTGAACAGGTTGGCCACGAGGCTGATCGTCAACGTCACGGCGTAGCCGCGGATCGGACCCGTGCCGAACTGGAAGAGGAAGACGGCCGAGATGATGGTCGTCAGGTTGGAGTCGAAGATAGCCGTGAAGGCCCGGGAGAAGCCCTGGGAGATCGAGCTCATGACGCCCTTGCCCAGGGCGGCCTCCTCCTTGATCCTCTCGAAGACGAGGACGTTGGCGTCGACGGCCATGCCGATGGCCAGGATAATGCCGGCGATGCCCGGCAGGGTCAGCGTCGCCTTGAAGTAGGCCAGCGCTCCGAAGAGGATGAGTACGTTGAGCAGGAGGGCGATGACTGCGTTAATCCCGGAGAGCTTGTAGAAGATGACCATGAAGGTCATGACCGCCAGAACGGCCACGAGCCCGGCGATGAGCCCCTGCCGGACGGAGTCGGCGCCGAGGGCGGGACCGATCATCCGCTCCTCGAGGTACCTGATGCCCGCCGGGAGGGCGCCCGCCTTGAGGATGAGGACCAGGTCGTCAGCCTCTTCGGGCGTGAACCGGCCGCGGATGACGCCGCCCTGGGTCCGCATGATCTTATCCTCAATGCCGGGGGCGGACTGGACCTTCTTATCGAGGATGATGGCGATCTGCTTGCCGATGTTGGCGCCGGTGACCTGCTCGAACCGGGCGCCGCCGTCCGCGTTCAAGGTGAAGGAGACGGCCGGGTTGTTCCATTCGTCCTGGGTCCGCCGGATCGTCCGCAGGTCCTTGCCCGTGACCACGGCGACCTTGTTGACGAGGTAGAACCCCCCCTGGCCCCTCTTGGGGTCGCCGCGGAGGACTTCGGCGTCGTCGGGGACCAAGCCGTTCGTCGCCTGGAGGAGCGTCGCCTCGTCGGCGGCGGGGCCGGCCTTGACCAGTTTCCACTCCAGGACGGCGGTGACCTTGATAAGGTCCTTGACCCGTTCGGGGTCATCGACGCCCGGCAGTTCGACGACGATCTTGTCCGCGCCCTGTCTCTGGATCAGGGGCTCGGCGACGCCGTACGTGTTGATGCGGTTGTCGATCGTCTCCTTCGCCTGGCTGACGGATTGGTCGCGGAGAAACTGGATGACGAGCGGCTTCAGGGTCAGGTTGGCCCGGTCGCCCGTGAAACTATAGTCCCAGTCCCGGGAATACTGGTCGAACATGTCGCGAGTCTTGCCTTCCTCGTTCGCGAGCACCCCCTGGACGGCGATCCGGCCGAGACCTTCCTTCGTGACCTTCTGGAAGGTGACGGCGTTCTTCTTGAGGAGTTCCTCGAGCCGGGAGATCTCCTGGTCCGTTTCCATGTTGATGGAATCGTCGGTGATGACCTGAAGGACGAGGTGGATGCCTCCCTTGAGGTCGAGCCCCCGCTTGATCTTGGTGTCGTTGAAGGGGTAGGCGAGGATGATCGCGCCGGCGATGACGGCCAGCGTCAGGATGACCTTCCATTGGAGATTCTTTTTCATGGGACCTTCACTCTCGCGAGAGATTCAGGGCCGGCGAGGGGCGTCGCCCTTCCGCCCGGGCCTTATTCGCCCTCGGGCTTGTCGGACGCGCCCAGGATGACGCCCACGGCGCTCTTGGTGATGTCGACCTTGACGTTGGCCGCGATCTTCAGCTCGATGCGGTCTTTCTGGACGCCCATGACCGTGCCGAAGATTCCGGCGGTCGTGACGATCCGGTCGCCCGGCTTCAGGTTCTCCACGAGGTCCAGGTGCTTTTTCTGTTTTTTCCTCTGGGGCATGATGATGAGGAGGTAGAAGATGACGAAAACGAGGACGAAGGGAAGGATGGCGCCCAGCATGTTGGGACGGGCGGCTTGCGCCCCTCCGGCTTGCCCGGCCAGGATCGATGTTGCTCCGAAAATCATGTTGTTTCTTCCTTTTGTACGACGTTAGTAATCAAACTCTTCTTCAGGAGATCGAAAGAGCTAGATTGGATAGAATGGCGTATTTTGCGGAAGATGTCAAGATAGAAGTGCAGGTTGTGGATGGTCATCAGGACGGCCGCCGTGATCTCGCCGCGCTCGAAGAGGTGGCGGAGATAGGCCCGGGAGAAGTTGCGGCAGGTGTAACAGGCGCAGGCCTCGTCGAGGGGCCGTTCGTCCCGGGCATATTTTTGATTTTTGATAGCCACCCGGCCGCGGCTCGTGAACAGGGTGCCGTTGCGGGCGTTGCGCGTCGGCAGGACGCAGTCGAAGAGATCCACGCCCCGGGCCACGGCCTCGACAACGTCCTCGACGTAGCCCATGCCCATGAGGTAGCGGGGCCGGTCGCGGGGGAGGAGGCCGTTGCCGTGCTCGAGGGTCTCGAAAAGCCGGGTCTTCGGCTCCCCCAGGCCCAACCCGCCGTAGGCGTAGCCCGAGAAGTCGAGCTCGAGCAGCGCCTCGATCGACTTCGCCCTGAGGTCGGGATAGATCCCGCCTTGGCTTATCCCCCAGAGCTGCTGGCGCGTGTCGATCTCCGCGAAGCGGGCCTTGGAGCGGCCGGCCCAGGCCGTCGTCAGCCGGACGGATTCCCTCATCGTCTCTTGGGAATAAGGATAGGCCGGGAAATGGTCCAGGCACATCAGGACATCGGCCCCCATCTTGACCTGGAGGTCGACGACGTCCTCGGGTTTGAGGAAGATCTTGGAGCCGTCGAGGTGGGAGGCGAACCGGACCCCCTCGTCGTTCGTCCGGACGAGCGGCGACAGGCTGTAGATCTGGAAACCGCCGCTGTCGGTCAGGATCGGCTTGGGCCAGGATATAAAGGAATGGAGTCCGCCCATGGCCGCGACGGCATCGACCCCCGGGCGGAGGAAGAGATGGTAGGAATTGACGAGGATGATCTGGGCGCCGAGGGCCTCGACCTGGGCGTGGGTCAGTCCCTTGACCGTGCCCTGGCTGGCCACGGGCATGAAGGCCGGGGTTTCGACCGTCCCGTGCGGCGTTTCGAGGAGGCCGGTCCGGGCCGCGGAGAGCGGGTCCTCGGAGGTCGTCCGGAAGGCGGCATTCATGGAGCGAACCGGAAGTAGATGACATCCCCGTCCCGGACGATGTAGTCTTTTCCCTCGAGCCGGATCGCCCCCGCCTCCTTGGCGTGGTGGAGAGAGCCGAGCCGCAGCAGCTCCTCGGCCGCGACGACCTCGGCCCGGACGAAGCCCTTGGCGATGTCGGAGTGGATGGCGCCGGCCGCCTCCGCCGAGGAAGCGCCCCGCTTCACCGTCCAGGCCCGGACTTCGTCCTTCCCGACGGTGAAGAACGATATGCGGTCCAGGAATGCGACCGCCTGCCCGGTGAACCGGGAGGCGCTCATGTCGACCAGCCCGTATGCGGCCATGAAGGCCTGTTTTTCGCCCTCTTCGAGCCGGGCGATGTCGTTTTCGATCCGGCCGCAGAAGGCCATGACGCGCCGCGAGGCGCCGAGCGCCGGGAAGAGCGCCTCGGGCCGGCGGAGCGAGGCCAGATCCTTCTCGTCCATGTTGATGACGTGGAGGAGCGGTTTGAGGCTCAGGAAGGCGAAGCTGCGAATGAGCTTTTCCTCGGCGGGGGCGAGCGGGAGGTCGCGGAGGCCGCGGCCGGACTCGAGCCCGGGCCGGAGCCGTTGGAGCAGCTCCCGCTCCTTTTCCCCCTCCGGGTCCTTCATCTTCTTCAGGTCCTTCTCAAGGCGCTCCAGCCGCCCGTCGGCGAGAAGGAGGTCGGCCAGGACGAGTTCCTCCTCCATGAACCGGATGTCCTCGGCCGGGTCGAGCCGTCCCTTGGGATGAGGGATGTCCTCGTCTTCGAAGCTTCTAACGATGTGGACGAGACCGTCGGCTTTCCGCAGATGGCCGAGCAGGAGGCTGTCCTTGACTTCGCCGAAGGAGATGCCGACGAGGTCGGTGAGGTCCATCGACGCGGCGATCTTCTTTTTCTCGGGATAGACGGCCGCGATGCGGTCGAGGCGTCCGTCGGGGAGGGGGACGGTGCGCACGTTCGGCTCCCGCTTCCCGTCGTCGTAAGCCCGGACCTCGACGCCCGCGCCCGTCACGAGATTGAAGAGCGTCGTTTTGCCCGTCTTGGGGTAGCCGAACAGGGTGATGTTCACGCGTCTAGTAAAGCCGGATTCGGCGGGAGTGTCAACCCCAATACTCCCCAGCATGAATGTCGGGGCCTATTCGGGGTTAACCCTGAGCCTCGCTTCTCATTCCCGCCTTGAAAGGCGGGGCTTGGCGTTGGCGAACGGGTCAAGGCGCCACGGCCGGGCTTCCCACCGGCTTTGCAGTGCCGGTGCTGGAAACCGGCAGTCCCGGTCCTACCGGCGAAGCCGGTACTGCCAAGGGCGGTGGCAGGACCGGGGCAGGGCTTCCCAGTCCCGGCCTGACAAGGCCGGGGCAGGGCTTCCCAGTCCCGGCCTGACAAGGCCGGGGCAGGGCTTCCAGTCCTGGTCCTGCCGGTGATGCCGGCAGGACCAGGGCAACGGTCTTGATGTCCGGCGCGTTTTCCTTTATAGTAGCGCTTTATCGGCTGTGAACGACATGGAAAAAGAAACGCGCAAAAAAGACAAGGGGCTCTTTCGGGAGTATTTCGAGCTCATCGCCGAGACGGCGGTCTTCGTGTTTTTCGTCATGACCTTCGTCGTCCAGGCCTTCCAGATCCCCACCGGCTCCATGGAGCCGACCCTCCTCGTGGGCGACTTCCTCCTCGTCAACAAGCTCGCCTACACCCGTACCGTGCTGCCCCTCGAGGGCGTCCTCCTGCCCAGGAAGCCGATCGAGCGGGGCAGCATCGTCGTCTTCAAGTACCCGAAGAACCTGACCAAGGACTTCGTCAAGCGCGTCATCGCGCTCGAAGGCGAGAAAGTCGAGGTCAAGGACAAGCAGGTCTTCGTCAACGACAAGCCGCTCGACGAGTCCTACAAGGTCCACATCGACAGCCACGTCATCTCCAAGACCGATTTCTACAGCTACGAGGACGTCATCCGCGACAACTACGGGCCGGTCACGGTCCCGGCGGGCCATTTGTTCGTCATGGGCGACAACCGCGACAACAGCATGGACAGCCGCTACTGGGGATTCGTGCCCCTGACCTCGATCAAGGGCAAGCCCTGGGTCATCTATTTCTCCTACAAGGCCGAGCGGGACGCCTGGCAGAAGACCGGCTTCCGTGACCGCATGAAAAAGATCGTCAGCTTCATCCCCAAGGCCCGCTGGGGCCGCATGCTCCGCATCATTAATTAGGTCCTCCACGGACAGATTGACCGTCCTGTGCGAAACGCATAAGATGGTCACGTGAAGAAGGCGACGCTCATCACCGGCCGGGAATTCATCGACGGCGCCATCGACGAGATCGTCTTCACCAACCCCGACAACGGCTACACGGTCTGCCGCTTCCAGCCCGAAAGCGGCGAGGTGATGACCGTCGTCGGCTCGTTCCCGCCGCTGACGCCCGGCGAGGTCCTCCGTATCCGCGGCCAGTGGGAGCTCAACCCGCGCTTCGGCCGGCAGTTCAAGGTCGATCACTTCACGCTCACCCTGCCCGCCTCGGTCAAGGGCATCGAAAAATTCCTGGCCTCGGGCCTGGTCAAGGGGATCGGCCCGGTGCTGGCCAAGCGCATCGTCGGGAAGTTCGGCGCCGGGACGATCGACATCCTGACCCGGGACCCGGAGCGGCTCCGCGAGGTCGGGGGGGTCGGCGCCGTCAAGCTGAAAGAGATCCGGAGATCCTGGACCGAGCACCAGGACATCCGAGACCTGATCATGTTCCTCCAGGAACATAGCGTCTCGACCAGCCTGGCCACGAAGATCTACCGGCAGTACGGGGACCGGTCGTTCACCGTCCTCAAGACGAACCCGTACCAGCTGAGCCTCGACATCTGGGGCGTCGGCTTCAAGACGGCCGACCAGATCGCCCTTAAGCTCGGCCTGGACCCGGGCTCGATCGACCGGGTCAAGGCCTATATCCTGTACATCCTCGAAAAGGACAACGAGCAAGGCCACATTTTTTCTCTCGCTTCGGAGGTTCTGGAGAAATGCGGGACCGACCTGGAGGTCCCCGCGGACAAGGCCGAAGTCGCCTTGGCCGGCCTGCTCAAGGGCGAGAAGGTGGTCAGCGAGGAGTGGGGCGGCGGCCGGGCCCTCTACCTGCCTTTCTTCTACCAGGCCCAGGAAGAAGTCGTGCGCTCTATCCACAAGCTGGCCGGGTTTCCCTGCCGGGCCCCGGACTTCGACATCGGCCAGGCCGTCGCCGACACGGAAAAAGGACTCGGAATGGCCTTCTCGCCCCTGCAGAAGCTGGCCATCCGGGAGAGCTTCGAGCGGAAGATCCTGGTCATCACCGGCGGTCCCGGCACGGGCAAGACGACCATCGTCCGGGCCGTCGTGGACATCTTCCGCAAGTGGGGGAGGGAGGTCCTCCTGGCCGCCCCGACGGGCCGCGCGGCCAAGCGTCTTGTGGAGACGACGGGACAGGATGCCCGGACGATCCACCGGGTCCTCGAATTCAGTCCCAAGCAGGGAACGTTCAAGCGGAACGAGTCGAACCCCCTCCGCGGCGAGGCTCTGGTCATCGACGAGTTCTCGATGGTCGACCTGCCGCTCATGTACCACCTTCTCAAGGCCGTCCCGCCCTGGATGCGGCTTATCCTCGTCGGCGACAAGGACCAGCTCCCCTCGGTCGGGCCCGGGACCCTGCTCCGGGACATCATCGAGTCGGGGAGGGTCGACGTCGTCCGGCTCGACGAGATCTTCCGGCAGGAGAAGGAGAGCCTCATCGTCATCAACGCCCACCGCGTCAACCAGGGACAGTCCCTCGTCTACGCGGCGCCGACGGACAAGAACGCCGATTTCTACTTCATCCATCAGGACGACGCGAGGAAGGCCTTCCAGACGATCCTCAAGATGTGCTCCTCGAGCATCCCCGATAAGCTCGGCCTGAGCCCGATCTCCCCTCAGATCCAGGTCATCAGCCCCATGTACAAGGGCATCGTCGGCGTCGACAACCTCAACATGGAGCTCCAGGCGCGGCTCAACCCCGGGCGGGAAGGCCTCCAGGTCGGGAGCCGCGAATTCCGCGCCCGCGATAAGGTCATGCAAGTGCGCAACGACTACGACAAGGACGTCTTCAACGGCGACATCGGGATCGTCCTCCACGCGGACAAGGCCAAGTTCCGGCTGTTCGTCGACTTCGAGGGCCGGACGGTGAGCTACGAGAGGGATGAGCTCAACGACGTCACCCTGGCCTACGCCGTCTCCGTCCACAAGGCCCAGGGCAGCGAGTACCAGGCCGTCATCACGCCCCTCCTGACCCAGCACTTCATCATGCTCCAGCGCAACCTCTTCTACACGGCCCTGACCCGGGCCAAGAAGCTGTGCGTGGTCGTTGGCTCCTACAAGGCGCTCTACATCGCCATCAAGAACGATAAGCCGGTGAAAAGGAACTCCCTCGTCAAGGACAAGCTTATCCGGCTCGGCGGCGTTGTTTGACTCCCCGGACGAATCCATTATAATGAGTCCATCCCCGAGCCCATGACCATGTGAAAGGACGGACTCGCCATGCCTCATCGCCGTTTCCGATCCATCGCGGACATCATCGCCTTCGCCATCGAGCGGGAAAAGGAGGCGGCCGACGGCTACGGACGCATGGCCGGCCTGGCCCGGATGCCGGGTCTGCGCGAGTTCCTCCTCTTCCTCCAGCAGGAAGAGGAAGCCCACCGACGTCTCCTCGAAGGGCTCACCGAAAAGGAGATCGACGGCCTCGTCCCGGCCTTCGTGCCGGACCTGCGGCTCATCGACTTCCTCGTGGAGGAGAAGCTCACCGACGATATGTCCCTCCAGGAGCTGCTCATCTTCGCCGCCCAGAAAGAAAAAAAGGCCGTCGAGCTCTACGACACCCTGGCCCGAATGGCCAAGGCTTCGGGCCGCCACCGGCTTTTCGAATTCCTCGCCGGCCAGGAGCGGGCCCACAAGCTCAAGATCGAAGCCGAATACGAAAAGAACATCCTGCAGGAGAATTGAGAGGAGGGCACAATGGAGAAGTGGGAATGCCAGGCGTGCGGATACGTTTACGACCCGGCCGCAGGTGACCCGGATAACGGGGTCGCCCCCGGGACGAAGTTCGAGGACATTCCCGACACCTGGGTTTGCCCCCAATGCGGGGTCGGCAAGGAACTCTTTTCGAAGGTCGACTGAGTCCGGGCGGGGCATCGTTTTCCGGCCATGAAGATCGTCATCGTCGGCAACGGATTGGCGGGCACCCTTGCCGCCAAGACCGCGAGAGAGCTCGACCCGGAGGCCGGGATCGAGATCTTCGGGGAGGAAAAATACGCCTACTACCCCCGGCCGAACCTGATCGAATTCCTGGCCGGCCGCCTGCCCTATGAGAAGCTCTTCGCCTTTCCCGAGAACTGGAATGTCCGGCAGAGGATCGACGTCAATCTCGGCGCGAAGGTCGCGAAGATCCGGCCGGACGAACGGACCGTCGAGACCGGGTCGGGCGGGGTGTTCCCCTATGACGCCCTATTGCTGGCGAGCGGCGCCCGGGCGGCCGTCCCCCCGCTCACGGGCAGCGGACTGAAGGGCGTTTTCGTCCTGAGGACCCTGGACGACGCGCTGGCCATCCTCGACCATCTCCGGACACATGCCCATGTCGCCGTGCTCGGCGGAGGCCTCCTCGGCCTGGAGATCGCCCGGGCCATCCGCGGCCGGGGCGCCGAGGTCTCTGTCGTCGAATTCTTCGACCGTCTCCTGCCCCGCCAACTCGACCCGGCGGCGGCCGGTATCCTCAAGCACCAGATCGAAAAAACGGGCATCTCCGTCCGGCTCGGCGCGGTCAGCCGGGAGATCCTCGGTGCGGAGGAGGTCCGCGGCATCCGCTTCGAGTCCGGGGACGAAGTCGAAGCGGATCTCGTCGTCATCGCCGCGGGCGTCAAGCCCGAGCTCGCTCTGGCCAAGGACGCCGGGCTCACCGTCGAGCGGGGCATCGTCGTCGACGACCGTCTGCGCACCAGTCGCCCCGAGATCTTCGCCGCGGGCGACGTCGCCGAACACCAGGGGCGGGTCTACGGGATCATTCCGGCCTCGTTCGAACAGGCCCGGGCCGCCGCCGGCAACATGCTGGGCATGGATATGCCCTACTCGGGGACGGTGCCGTCCAACACGCTGAGGGTCGCCGGCCTCTACGTGACATCGGCCGGAGAGGTCAACCCCGAGGCGCGCGGCCACGAGGTCCTCGTCCGGTCAGTTCCCGAGGACGGGCTTTACAAGAAGATCGTCCTCAAGGAAGGCCGTCTCGTCGGCGCGATCTGGATGGGAACGAAAAAGGGAGCCTTGGAGATCGGTCGCTTCGTCGCCCTGAAGAAGGATGTCGAGAGCCGGAAGGGCGACCTGCTCGAAGACACATTCGATTTCGCGGAGATATCATGAACAGAAAATATGCCGTCATCGCCGTCGCCCTCGCCGTTTTCCTGGTTCTTGCGTCCCCGGCCCGGGGCCAGAGCCAGGGCCAGGGCCAGGGTCAAGGCCAGGTCAAGTACGGGGGCTATTTGTCTTTCGAGTACATCGATGGACAAACCGAGAGCCTCCATCCCAAAGCGAGCATGCAGAACCTTTTGGCCGGCTTCGCGGCGGCCGGCCTGGTGGGTGGGAAATTCGGATTCTCTATTGAAGCCAGGACCCTGGGCGTCCCGACCGCCGAGCTGGCCCAAGCCTGGGCCTTCGAGCTGGACCAAGCCTGGGCGGGGTTCGTGCCGTCCCAGGCCACCAGCGTCAAGGCCGGGCTCTACATCGTGCCCTTTGGGGCCTACAATCGAGCCGGCCGACCCCACGAGACGCTCCTCGTTCGCGTTCCTCTCAATCTGGAATACTTGTATCCCGGGACCTGGCGCGACATCGGCTTACTCATCGAGGGCGAGGTCGGCATCCTCTCCTACGCGACCTACCTGGGCAATGGCCTGGGCGATTTTGACGAGATCGGTTCCGGGCAGCAGTTCCGGGACAACAATACGAACAAGGCCAAGGGCGGACGGGTCGAGCTCGCTCTCGGCGACTACGGACGGGCGGGGATTTCCTATTACGTGGGCAAGTACGACGAGCGGGACATGCACGATCTCATCCTGGAAGGGGCGGACCTCACCTGGGCGACCGGCCAGTGGGAAATCCACGGCGAGTACACCAAGGCCAAGATCGAAAATCCCCAGCCGTTCCAGACGGGCAAGTCCGAGGGCTATTCCATCTGGGCGACCATGGGCTTCCGCAGCTTGCAGCCCATCGGGAGCTTTCAGAAGGTCAAGGTCGATGACCCTTACCGCGGAGACGGTCTCCTCCGCGACCTGAGCCGCTGGACGATGGGCCTGCGCTATGTCCTGGGTTCAACGTTCTTCATCAAGGTCGAATACGTTTGGAACAAGGAAAAGGAGCCCGTCCTCAAGAACGACCAGTTCCAGGTCCAGGCGGCCCTGAGCTTCTGAGTCCCGGACCTTGAGTCGGCTGCGGCATTTTGGTAAAATCGCGGGGCGGCTCGCTTCCGATATTCCGTTCGCGACGGCAATCACGGTCAAAGGATGAGGCATGGCCAATCTGCTCGTTCTCGGAACACAATGGGGCGACGAAGGCAAGGGGAAGATCGTCGACTTGCTCACGCCGGCCTTCGACGTCGTCGCCCGCTACCAGGGCGGCCATAACGCCGGCCATACCGTCTACGTCCGCGGCAAGAAGGTCGTCCTCCATCTCATTCCGTCGGGCATCCTTCATCCCGGGACCTTCTGCGTCATTGGGAACGGCCTGGTCATCTCGCCGGCCGCCTATTTCAAAGAGACAAGCGACCTCGAGAGCCAGGGCGTGTGCGTTGACCCGTCGCGGGTCGCCGTCAGCCGCGGCGCCCACCTGATCATGCCCTGGCATCCGCTACTCGAGCGGGTGAGCGAGGAGTTGCGCGGCGAGAAAAAGATCGGGACGACCTGCCGCGGCATCGGCCCGGCCTACGAAGACAAGGCGGCCCGCCTCGGCGTCCGGGCGGGGGATCTCGCCGACCTCGGCGTCCTCCGCGAGAAGATCGCCGAAAACGTCGCCGCCAAGAACCCCGTCTTCGGGACATTCGGCCTTCCGCTGCTCGACGCGGAGTCCATATACCGGGAGTACGCGGGCTGGGCGGAGAAGCTCATCCCCTATCTCCGCAACGTCTCGGAGCTTCTCCACGAGCGCATGAAGCGCGGCGAGAACGTGCTCTTCGAGGGCGCCCAGGGGGCCCTCCTCGACATCGACCACGGGACCTATCCCTATGTGACGTCCTCGAACTCGACAGCCGGCGGCGCCTCGACCGGACTGGGCGTCGGGCCGAAGACGATCCACGGAGTCCTCGGCATCACCAAGGCCTATACGACGCGGGTCGGCGGCGGGCCCTTTCCGACCGAGCTCCATGACGAAAGGGGCAAGACGATCGGCGCCCGCGGCGATGAGTTCGGGGCGACGACCGGACGCCCCCGGCGCTGCGGCTGGTTCGACGCCGTGGCCGTCCGGACCACCTGCCGGGTCAACGGGGTCGATAGGATCGCTCTGACCAAGCCCGACGTCCTGTCCGGGATAGGGGAAATCCCGGTCTGCACGGGTTACCGCTACAAGCGGGAGATCCTGAAGAGTTTTCCGATGGAGTCGTGGGTGCTCGACGAGGTCGTCCCCGAATACCGGACGCTCCCGGGCTGGCCGGAATCCCTCCACGGCGCCGCCGATTTCGACGCCCTGCCGCCGGCGTTCGTCGACTACCTCCGCGTCCTCGAGGACCTCGTCGAAATCCGCGTCGCCGTAGTCTCGACGGGCGTCGAGCGCGGCCAGACGGTCCTGATCGAACCCGAGCTCGGGGGCTTTGTCAACCTGGCCAGGGTTCGGCGGGAGCGGGCGATTTAGGGGAGGAAGAGATGGCCGGGGCCCTGGTCGAACGCGTCGAAATCAGCCAGTCGGCTCTTGTCCACAATATCCGCGAATTCCGCCGCCTCGTCGGCCGGAAGCGGAAGTTCCTGGCCGTGGTCAAGGCCAACGCCTACGGCCACGGCCTCCTCGAGGTCTCGCGGATCGCCCTCCGGAACGGCGTCGACTGGCTCGGCGTCAATTCCGTGGAGGAAGGCGCGGCGCTCCGGGAGGCGGGCGTCAAAGCCCCGGTCCTCGTCATCGGCTACGTGCCCTTCCTCGGGCTCGAGGAGGCCGTCGCCCGGGACCTGCGCCTGACCGTCTACAACCCGGAGACGGTCAGGCGGTTGGCCGCCCTGGCCGTCCGTTTCCGCAAAACGGTCCGCCTGCACGTCAAGGTAGAAACCGGGACATGGCGTCAGGGTGTCGATATCAAGGACGTCGGACCGTTCGTCCGGGACATCCGGAAGCACCCGGGACTCGTCGTCGAGGGCCTATCCTCCCATTTCGCCAACATCGAAGACACGACGAAGCGCGATTATCCCCGCCGTCAGCTCGATTCCTACCGGTCGGCCTGCCGGGAGCTCGAGGCGCGCGGCTTCGAGGTCCCGCTCAAGCACATGTCCTGCACGGCCTCGACCATCCTTTTCCCGGAGCCGGACTTCAACCTGGCCCGGGTCGGGATCGGCCTCTACGGTTTGTGGCCATCCAAGGAAACCTACCTCTCCTGCCTTCTCGAGAAGAAAAAGCCCCTTTCGCTCAAGCCGGTCCTCACCTGGAAGGCCCGGATCGCGCAGGTCAAAAAAGTCCCCGCCGGGGCCTACGTGGGCTACGGCTGCACCTTCCGCACGACCCGGCCGACGGTCCTGGCGGTCGTGCCCGTCGGCTATTTCGACGGCTACGACCGCGGCCTTTCGAACGCCGCGCATGTCCTCGTCAAGGGACGGCGGGCCCCGGTGCGGGGGAGGGTGGCCATGGACTTCTTCATGGCCGACGTCACGGACATCCCCGGCGTCAAACTTGAAGATGAAGTGACGCTCCTTGGCGCCGACGGCCGGGAACGGATCTCGGCCGAGGACCTGGCCGCGCTCGCCGGGACGATCAGCTACGAAATATTGTCCCGGATCAACCCCCTCGTGCCCCGCGTCGTCGTCTGAAGGGGCCTCGGATGACCCCCTCGGCCCCAGTTCAGCGGTCGTCTCTGTCCGCTGGAGTGATCTAATAGGCTGGCCCGGGTCGGATCCGGGGACATGTACGTCCGGTACGTGTCCCCCCTCTTCATCTTAAGACTTGATTCAGATATTTCCTAGAATAACGGCTCCGAGTCGCTCCGCCGTAATTCTATCGGTCGCTTCGGGAACTCCGCTCCCTGCCGCCCCTCCGCTACGGGGGCTCCGGATGGTCCCCCTTACAGCTCGGGTAGCGTCGAGCTAACCCATATCCCCTGGCGGCAAGGGCAGCATCAAGCGGCCAGCATAATTACGGCGGAGTGGCTCGGAATCACACTTCTGGTAAATATCCGAAACAATTTCTGGCAAGAACGGGGACAATTATGCGGTATGTGTCCCTGGACTCCATCCCTCCGGACATATGGGGCCGAGGGGGTCGTCGGAGGGAGCATAAGGCGGTGATTTAGACTTCCCGGGACGGATACGCGGGGACCACTCATCGAATCCGGCCCGGGAAGTCGTAAAGAATCACCGCAGCGGACGGAGACGATCCCGAGGCCCCTCCGGGAACACCCCGGCGCGATGGGAATTCCTGCCGCTTGCCCCCCGCAGTCTGCAATGATTTGTTGAAGAAAAATATAAAAACACTACTAATATACTAGTATTTGTTGTATCATAGTTAGGTACGAGAGGTAAGACCATGATTATTGACGCGAAGACCAATAGGAAGGAAATCCTGAAAGACATCATCCGCGACCTGCACCACGGCGGCGACGTCGACGCGCTGAGGAAACGGTTCGCCGAGCTCGTCCGTGACGTCTCCGGCGGGGAGATCGCGGCCATGGAGCAGGAGCTCATGGCCGAGGGCCTGCCGTTGGAAGAGGTCAAGAAGCTCTGCGACGTCCACGTCCAGGTCTTCAAGGATTCCCTCGAGGAACACCCTGAGTCGGCGTTCGTCCCCGGCCATCCGCTCCACACGCTGGCCGCGGAGAACAGGGAGCTCGAACGGCTCGTCGCCCGGACGCGGGAGGCCCTGGCCCCCCTGAGGGACGAGGCCGGAGTAAGGGCCTGGGCCGCCGAGCGGGCCAAGCTGGCCCCGCTCGTCCAGGCGCTTTTCGAAGTCGAAAAGCACTACCTCAAGAAGGAGAACCAGCTCTTCCCGCGGCTCGAGGAGAAGGGCAAGAGCGGGCCTTCCAAGGTCATGTGGGCCGTCCACGACGACATCCGGGCGCACTTGAAAGACTTCCGGCGGGCGCTCGACCTCGGGGATCGCGCCATCGTGGCCAGAACCGGGACATGGGTCCTCCAGGAGATCGCGGACATGATCTATAAGGAGGATAAGATCCTTTTCCCTATGAGCCTCGAACTGCTCGACGAGCGGGACTGGGCCCGGGTCAAGGAAGGGGAGGAGGAGGTCGGCTATGCCTGGATCGCTCCGGCCGGGGCGTGGGCGCCCGGCGCCCCCTCCGTCGGCGTCCATGATATCCCGCCGGCCGTCACGGCGGGCGACGCCCGGCTCGCGCTGGACACGGGAACCTTGAGCGCCGAACAGGTCAACCTCCTCCTGACGCACCTCCCCGTGGACATTTCCTTCGTCGACGAGAACGACACGGTCGTCTATTACTCGGCAACCCGGGAGAGGATTTTCCCCCGCACGCCTGGGGTCATCGGGCGTAAGGTCCAGAACTGCCACCCGCCCAAGAGCCTCGACGTGGTCACGCGGATCCTGGCCGCTTTCCGGGACGGAAGCCGGGACGTCGCGGAATTCAGGATCGAGTCGGGAGGGAAGTTCATCCACATCCGCTATTTCGCCCTGAGGGATGGCGGGGGCAAGTACCGCGGCGCGCTCGAAGTCAGCCAGGATGTGACCGGCATCCGGGCGCTCCGTGGAGAGAAGCGTCTCCTCGACTGGGACCCGCCGGGCCTGGATGTTTGACTTCCCCTGGACGCGGTGGTATGAATGAAAATCGCATAGGAGGCCGCGAAAAAACCGGCCAATAAGAAATAGGGAGTTCCTGATGAAAGAAAGAATCGAACAGGCTTTGACCAAGATCCGCCCCGCCCTCCAGGCGGACGGCGGCGACGTGGAACTCGTAGACGTCGCGGCGAACGGCGTCGTCAAGGTCCGGCTCAAAGGCGCCTGCGGCGGCTGTCCGATGTCCCAGCTGACCTTAAAGATGGGCATCGAACGGATCCTGAAGAAAGAGGTCCCGGAGGTCACGTCGGTCGAAGCCGTCTGAGCTTCTTTCCGCCCGCGAGGCGGGGGCTTTGGGGGACAACGGGGATTTCATGAGGAAAGTGTATCTCGACCACATCGCGGCGACGCCTCTCCACCCCGAGGCCCTGGAGGCCATGCGCCCGTTCCTCGGCGAAGCCTACGGCAATCCCCAGAGCCTCCATGCCGCCGGCCTCGAGGCCCAGGAGGCCGTCGAAGAGGCCCGAGAAGAGGTCGCCGGGCTCATCGGCGCCGCCAACTCCGAGATCTATTTCACTTCGAACGGCACCGAGGCCAACAATTTCGCCGTCAAGGGGATGGCCCTCGGCCAGCAGGCCCGGGGTAAGCACATCGTCGTCTCGGCCATCGAGCACTCCTCGGTGCTGAATTCCGTCAAGGCCTTGGAAAAGCATGGCTTTTCGATGACGCTTGTCCCGGTCGACCGCTTCGGCAGAGTCGATCCGTCCGACGTCGAGAAAGCCTTGACCAAGGAGACCGTCCTCGTCTCCGTCATGACGGCCAACAGCGAGGTCGGCACGGTCGAGCCGGTGGCCGAGATTGCCACCGTCTGCCGGTCGCGGGGTGTCCTATTCCACACCGACGCCGTGGCCGCCGCCGGCAGCATCCCGCTCGACGTCAAGACGCTCGGCGTCGACGCCCTGAGTCTGGCCGGCGACCAGTTCTATGGGCCCAAGGGCTCGGCCGCGCTTTTCGTCCGCAAGGGCGCGCGCATCCTGCCGCTCATCGACGGCGGAATCCAGGAGGGCGGACGCCGCGGCGGGACAGAGAACGTCGCCGGCATCGTCGGGATGGGCCGGGCCGCCCGGCTGGCCCGCGTAGAAATGGAGGCGCGGACGGCCGCTCTCCGGCCGCTGCGGGACCGCCTCCTCGACGAGCTGCCCCGGAGGATCGAACACGTGGTCGTGACGGGGTCCCGGACCGACCGCCTGCCCCACCACGCCAGCTTTTGTATCGAATTCGTCGAGGGCGAGGCCATGCTCCTGAGCCTGGACATGAAAGGCGTCGCCGCTTCGAGCGGCTCGGCCTGCACGTCCAAGGCGCTCAAGGCGTCCCACGTCCTTCTGGCCATGGGCCTCGACCACGCCACGGCCCAGGGATCACT
>Ga0209182_10000136_pt1 | contig 17893 bp, 18 predicted proteins | sample LakBais05cmmetaG_FD_185474 | JGI IMG/M metagenome (GOLD analysis project Ga0209182, IMG submission 185474) | Lake sediment microbial communities from Lake Baikal, Russia to study Microbial Dark Matter (Phase II) - Lake Baikal sediment 0-5 cm... | ecosystem: Environmental > Aquatic > Freshwater...
GGCTGACCTGAAGGTCCGCCTTGGAGAGCTCTTTCCCCGGGTCACGACCCTCGTCGTCAGGAAGCACCGCGAAACGAGGCTTTCCGCCCTCGGCTGGAACGACATCGAGAGCCTGAAAGGCAGGCTCGTCATCCTGAAACCCGACGCCGAAAGCCGTTTCACGCCGCTCGAGGTGGGGAACGAGGAGATCCTCCTCCGCGAGGACCTCCTGGACAAGCAAGTCGTCGACACGTTCGGGGCCAAAATCGAAAGGGTCAACGACATCCACCTCCTCATCGTCAACAAGGACCTCAGGACCGTCCATGTCGACATCGGCGTCCGCGGCCTCCTCAGGAGGCTCGGCTGGCTCAAGACGATCGACCGATTCACAAACTGGCTCTTCGCCTACAGCCTGCCGGATAAGATCATCTCCTGGAAGTACGTCCAGCCCCTGGCCAGCGACCCCAAGAGGAACCTGAAGCTCAACGTCACGACCCGAAAGCTCCAGGAGCTCCACCCTTCGGACATCGCCGACATCATCGAGGAGCTGGACAAGGCCAACCGGTCATCCGTGTTCAAGATGCTGGACCTGGAAACGGCCGCCGATACCCTCCAGGAGGTGGACCCCAAGCTCCAGCTCTCCCTGATCGAAACGACCTCCGAGGAGAAGATCTCGGACATCCTGGAGGAGATGGATCCCGACGAGGCCACGGACATCCTGGCCGACCTGCCGGAGGAGAAAAAGCAAAAGCTTATCCGGACCATGGAAAAGCCCTACCGGCAATCCGTCGAGGACCTGCTCCAGTATGAGGAAGGGACGGCCGGCAGCATCATGACCAAGGATTTCATCGCCCTGCGGCGCGACACCACGATCGGGGCCGCCATCGAGGAGTTCAAGAAAACGACTCACCCCCTGGAGACCGTGGCTTACATCTACATCACGGATGAAGAAAAGCACCCCCTGGGGGTCATCACCCTCCGTCACCTGTTCCTCTGCGACAGGCAGGAGGTCCTGGGGAAACTCATGAACCCTCATCTGATCAAGGTCGACTGCGATGACGACCTGGAGACGGTGGCCGAGCTGTTCGCGAAGTATAAGTTCATCGAGCTTCCCGTAGTCGATAAGGAGAACGCCCTCCAGGGGATCATCACTCTGCAGGACATCGTGAAGGCCAAGCCCGAGGAGCTGTGAAGGAGAGAGGGGCGCGATGAAGGGATTCGACCTGAGGCGCCATTGGAAAGGCTTCCTCCTTTTTATGGCCGTGGCGGGGCCGGGGATTATCACCTCCAACGTCGACAATGACGCCGGCGGCATCGCCACTTACTCCATGGCCGGCTCGCGCTTCGGCACCCACCTCCTCTGGTCGCTCATCCCCATCATGATCGCCCTGGTCATCATCCAGGAGATGAGCGCCCGCATGGGGGTCGTCACCGGCAAGGGGCTGTCGGACCTCATCCGGGAGCGGTTCGGGGTCAAGATCACGGTTTACATCCTCATGGGGGTCGTCCTGACCAATTTCGGCAACGTCATCGCCGAATTCGCCGGGATCGCCTCCAGCCTGGAGATCTTTCACCTTTCCAAGTATGTGTCCGTGCCGGTAGGCGCGATCCTGGTCTGGCTTCTCGTGGTCAAAGGGACATATCGGTCCGTGGAAAAAATCTTCCTCTACGCCTGCCTTTTCTACGTCACCTATATCGTTTCCGGGTTCCTGTCCCGCCCGGATTGGGGAGAGATCGGGAAGAGCTTAGTCCGGCCGGAGTTCGACTTCTCTTCGGGCCGGCTGGGGATGATCATCGGCCTCGTCGGAACGACGATCGCGCCCTGGATGCAGTTCTACCTCCAGGCCTCGATCGTCGAGAAGAACGTCATGACCAAGGACTACAAGAGCGCCCGCCTGGACGTCATCTTGGGGAGCATCGTCGTGACCGTCGTCGCCGGGTTCATCGTATTGACTTGCGCGGCGACCCTGTTCAAGGCCGGGATCCGGGTGGAGACGGCCGCCGACGCCGCCCTGGCCCTCAAGCCGCTGGCCGGAAAGTACTGCTCGGCCCTCTTCGCCTTCGGCCTCCTCAACGCCTCCCTCTTCGCGGCCTCAATCCTGCCCCTGTCCACAGCATTTCTCGTCTGCGAGGGCATGGGTTGGGAGAACGGGGTGAACAAGAAATTCTCCGAGGCGCCGCAGTTCTACGGACTCTACTCCCTCCTCATCTTCCTCGGCGCCGGGATCATCCTCCTCCCCAACATCCGCCTGTTCTCGGTCATGTACGTCTCCCAGATCGTCAACGGGATCGTCCTGCCGGCCATCCTCATCTTCATGCTCCTCCTCATCAACAACAAGAAGCTCATGGGCGAATACACCAATAAGCGGATTTACAACATCATCTCCTGGGCCACCGTCGCCATCCTGATCGTGCTCACCGTCGCGTATGTCGTTAGTCTGGTCACATAGCCTTTTCAACCCCCTGCGCTTTTTCATCGAAGGCTGGGACGCATTTCTTTTCGTGTGATGGAGGGCAATGGCGCAGGGGCGATGCCCGGAGGAGGTCGTCGAAGGGCGGAGCAGCCTTTGAGGGCCGTAATGGGAGGGTATGGGGAAGGGCTGCAGCGACCATGCGGAGATCAGCCTGAGACGAGCGTCCGACGAGGGTAGCCGCAGGCCTCCGATGGACGGAGACACTTCCCGTATGACCAAAAATATTAATCCCCCTTCCCCCTTGGACAATCAAGGGGGCTGGGAGGTTCGTGCCTCCGTTAGAGGAGAGGCGTATCTCGATCGGAGCGGGAGCAAAGCCCTTCTCCATGCCCTCCTCTGCGCATCACGGCCATTGAAAGCCGCGAGAAATGGAAGAGGCCCGGGAAGATATGCTATAATAAATGTCCATAATTGAGGCGAGAACGAACATGCCTATTCATGAGTATAAATGCAAGAAATGCGGGGCCCGAACCGAAGCCCTGCAGAAGCTCAGGGACAAGCCTCTCCAGAAATGCCAGAAGTGCGGCGGCGCCCTCGAGAGGCTGATCTCGTCGCCCGCCATCCAGTTCAAAGGCTCGGGCTTCTACATCACAGACTACGCCCATAAGAGCATCCCGGCCAAGGAAGAGAAGCCCAAGGAAAAACCCGAAAAACCCAAGGAAACGACGGTCAAGGACACGCCTCCCGCTACAAGCACATAAAGATCGATCCACGGCCGAAAATTCGGCTCATGAATCAGACTTGTATGTTAAAATACCGATGATGAAGATCGTGGTCCGGATGCCCAACTGGATCGGGGACACCGTCATGGCCCTGCCGGTCCTGGATGCTCTCCAGTCCAACTTCCCCCAGGCTGAGCTATGGGCCGCCGCAAGGGAATGGGTCGGAGGCCTCTTCTCCCCAGAACACGCGATCACGGGGCTCGTTCCGCTCCCCGAGGTCCGCAATCTGAAGAGCCTGCGCGAAGCAAGTTCCCGGCTGAGGGAACACCGGTTCGACGCCGGGCTCCTCCTGACCAACTCCTTTTCCTCGGCCCTCGTCTTCCGCCTGGCCGGGATCCCGGAGCGTTGGGGATACGCCCGGGATGGACGGGGCCTTCTCCTGTCGCGGGGCGTCCCCCTGAAGAAGGGAGGCGAGACCCGTCACCAGATGGACACCTACAGGGACCTCCTCGCGGGCCTCGGGATCAAGGCCCCGGCCGGGGCGGTCGATCTGCATATCTCCGAAGAAGAAAAAACCGCCGCCGGAAAAGCGATGATCGAAGCCGGGCGCGATCCCGCCCGCCCTCTCGTCATTCTCAATCCCGGGGCCGCCTACGGGCCGGCCAAGAGGTGGCCGGCCGAAAGGTTCGCCGATCTCGCCCGCCGGTTTCAAGCGAGAAACAACGCCGATATCCTCCTCGTCGGCGCGGCCGGCGAAGCCGATATCGCCGCGTCCATCGCCTCAGGCCTGGAGAGGAAGCCGCTCGACTTTACGGGAAAGACGAGCCTGCGCCAACTCATGGGCCTCATCAGCCTGGGCCGCGTTTTTGTGACCAACGACACCGGCCCCATGCATATCGCCGGCGCTCTCGGCGTTCCCGTCGTCGCCATCTTCGGCCCGACCGACCCGAAGGCGACCGGCCCCTCCCGGAGGCCTTTCGTAGTCCTGAAAAAGGACGCCCCATGCTGGCCCTGCACCTACCGGTCCTGCCCCTACGACCAGCGGTGCATGACCGGGATAGGGCCCGAGGAGGTCTTCTCGGCGGCCGAAGGGTTCCTATGAAAAAGCGCCGGGCGGTTTTTCTGGACAGGGACGGGACGATCAACGAGGACGTCGGTTATCCTGGGCGCTACGATCTGGTCCGCATCTACCCATATAGTTTCGAGGCGGTCCGGAGGATCAACGAGGCCGGCCTCGCGGCCGTCGTCATCACCAACCAGTCCGGGGTCGGCCGGGGCTTCTTCACGGAGAATGACCTCCGGGTCATCCACGAGAAGATGACGAAGGCTTTTCAGGCCGAAAACGCGCACCTGGACGGTATCTTTTACTGCCCCCATTTCATCTCTTCGGCCTCGCCGGAGTACGATGTCGACTGTGCCTGCCGCAAGCCGTTCCCGGGCATGGCCTTGAAGGCCCGGGAGGCCTTCGACCTCGAACTCGAAGGCTCCTACGTGGTCGGCGACAAGGTCGAGGACATCCGGTTCGGGCTGACGATCGGGGCGACGCCCGTATTGGTCCTCACGGGGTACGGCCGCAGCTCCCTCGCCAAGCTCAAGGACGAGGGCATCGAGCCGGCCTACGCTGCCCCCGACCTCCTGGACGCCGTGGGCTGGATCCTCCGCCGCGAGAAGGCGCTCCAAGAGGGGGAAAACGTCCGTGATCCGCTTTGACGACATCCTCGAGAAGGTCTCGCCCCGCCTAGGCGAAAGGGACACGGTTGTCCTTCAGAAAGCCTACGTCTTCGCGGCCCGGGCCCATAAAGGACAGGTCCGGCGCTCCGGAGAGCCCTATTTAAGCCACCCCCTCGAGGTCACCGGCATGCTGGCCGACATGAACCTCGACAAGACCACCCTCGTCGCCGGTCTCCTCCACGACGTCCTCGAGGACACGGACGTGACCGCGACCGAGATCAAAGAGGCCTTCGGCAGGGAGGTCGCGGCCCTGGTCGAAGGCGTGACGAAAATCAGCCGCGTCCAGGAGGCCTCGCCAGAAGCCCGGCACGCCGAGACGATCCGCAAGATCATCCTGGCCATGACCGACGACCTTCGGGTCATCTTCATCAAGCTGGCCGACCGGACCCACAACCTCAAGACCCTCAAGTTTCTGGACGGGGAGAAGCAAAAACAGATCGCCAGGGAGACCCTCGAGATTTACGCCCCGATCGCCAACCGGCTGGGCATGGGAAGGATCCGGGCCGAGCTGGAGGACCTGTCCTTCTCCTATGTCGCCCCGGATGAGTATCGAAGGGTTGTCTCGCTGGTCGGGTCCCAGATGAAGACTGCCGAGAAGGAGATCCGGCAGTTCCGGAAGACGCTCGAAGACCTGATGAAGGAGAACGGCATCCCGGCGGAGATCCGTGGCCGGATCAAGCGGCTCTACAGCATCTGGAGCAAGATGAAACGGCGGGATATCGGGTTCGACCAGGTCTATGACTTCATGGCCCTGCGGCTCGTCACGGACTCGGTCAAGAATTGCTACGCCGCCCTGGGCATCATCCACCAGCACTGGCCCCACTTGCCCCAGAGATTCCGCGACTTCATCGCCATGCCAAAACCCAACCTCTACCAGGCCCTCCACACGACCGTGATCACCGATGAGAAGCAGACGTTCGAGATCCAGATCCGGACGAAGGAGATGCACGACCTGGCCGAAGAGGGGATCTCCGCCCACTGGAAGTACAAGGAGGGCGCCCCCCAGGACCTGATGAAGGACGACAAGCGCCTGCATTGGCTGAGGGAGATGGCCGCCCTCTACGAGGAGCAGAAGAACCCCCGGGAATTCCTGAAGAACCTGAAGACCAACCTCATCCCCGACGAGGTCTACGTCTTTACGCCCAAGGGGAAGGTCGTGAGCCTGCCCGCGGGGGCGACCGCTCTCGATTTCGCCTTCAAGATCCACACGGAGATCGGCCTTCACGCCTCGGGAGCGAGGATTAACGGAGGTCTCGTCACCCTGAAGGCGCCCCTCAAGACCGGGGACATCGTAGAGATCGTCACCTCGCCGGAGAAAACCCCGACCCGGAGCTGGCTCAGGGTGGCCGCGACCTCCGACGCCCGGCACCAGATCAAACGCTGGTTGAACGCCAGGAGCCGGGCCAAGAGCCTCCTCCTGGGAAAGAAGCTCTGGGAGAGGGCGCTCGGGAAATTCGATCTCCCCGCGGAGCTTAAAAAAGAAGAGAACCTGCTTCGTCGCCTGTCCGAGGTCCTGAACAAAAGGATCGGGACCATGAACGAGTTCTACCGCTACGCCGGGATGGGAAAGGTCGTCATCGACAGGCCTTTCATGGAGAGGCTGTCTCCCGCCTCCGGGATACCGCCGAAGAAGGCGACGTTCCTCGAACGGGTGGTTTCCAAGGTCACCCGGAAGCCGTCTCCCGGCATCCTGGTTAAAAGTCTGGACGACCAAATGATCAGCTTGGCCAAGTGTTGTTCCCCCATAAAGGGAGAGCCCGTGATCGGCTACATCACGATCGGAAAGGGGATAACGGTTCATTCGCAGCGCTGCCCCCTGGTTACCAAAGAGGTCCTGGACAGCCAGAGGATGGTGGACGTAACCTGGGACGATTCCTTCCGGGGAAACTTCAAGGCGAAGCTCCTCATCAGAGCCGTGGATTCCCCGGGGGTGCTGGCCAAGGTCGCGACCCTCATCGCCCAGCTCGATGGCAACATCACCAAGGCGGAAATCGCGATCTCCGCCGACGGCCAGGCGAACCTCAACCTGGAGTTGAGCATCCGCGACATCCGTCACCTGGACGGGATCTTAGAGGGATTGGGCCAGATAAAAGAGATCTCTTCGGCGGAAAGGGGCTGAGGAGGGGTTCCTCAGACGGTCTTGGCGACCTTCCCCGAGCGAATGCAGCGCGTGCAAACCCAGATCTGCTTGACACCCTTGGGCGTTTGGGCCTTGACGTGCTGGAGATTGGGCTTCCACTTCTTAGGAGAAGACTTGTGCGAGTGGCTGACGTTATGCCCGAAGACGGGCCCTTTCCGGCAAATTTCGCATACTTTAGGCATGATGTTCTCTCTTTGAAGGATCTTTTATACCATAAAACGGGCCCCCCGGCAACTCCCGGACACGTTTTATTCAAAGTCATCCGGCCCGAACATGTCCAGGCCCTTCAAATTCGACCGGGACAAGAACTTTAAAAAATCCTTGAATTCGGCGCTTTAGAATGCTATGCTTTCCTCGCTTTCCCCGACCCCTCAGCGCCTAGGGGCGGGTTTTTCCACAGATGTGGATAAATCTGTGGAAAACTTATGGTCATTCATGGAACCTGAAGATAAAAATACTTCTTGGCCTCGAATTGTCCAAGCTGTCAAAAAAAAGGTCGACGCGAACAGCTTCGAGACATGGTTTGAGCCAACGAGATTCATCGGAGAAGAGGGCGACGTTCTTTATATCAAGGTCCCCAACTCGTACTTCAGGGATTGGCTGTCCTTCCATTACTCGGGCTTGATCAACGAATGCGCCCAGGAACTCCTCGGCAAAGCCTTTGACATCAAATACATCTTCGACGAGACGCCGTCGTCATTCATCCGGAGATCGCCCGAGGAGAGGAAGACGACGCAGGGCCGGCTCCTCAACCCGAACCTCAACCCGAACTACACGTTCGACAACTTCGTCGTCGGGTCCTGCAACCAGTTCGCCCAGGCGGCGGCGGTGGCCGTCGCCAAGAACCCGGGCAAGTCATACAATCCGTTGTATATCTACGGCGGGGCCGGGCTGGGCAAAACGCACCTCATGAACGCCATCGGGCATTTCACCCTGATGAACAACCACTTGATGAAGATCCTCTACATCACGACCGAAAAGTTCATGAACGAGCTCATCAACCACCTCCAGTACGGGAAGATCCTGGACTTCCGCGAAAAGTACAGGAGTGTCGACATCCTGCTCATCGACGACATCCACTACCTCGGCGGCCGGGAGCGGACGAAGGAAGAGTTCTTTCACACCTTCAACCATCTCTACGACAGCCAGAAGCAGATCGTCATCTCGAGCGATTGCCCCCCCAGGGAGATCCCGCATCTTGAAGAGAGGTTCCGGTCCAGGTTCGAATGGGGGTTGATCGCCGACATCAAACCACCGGACATCGAAACGCGGATTGCCATCCTCCGGAAAAAGGCCGAGATGGAGGACGTCAACCTGAACGAAAGCGTGGCCCTCTATATCGCCGACAAGGTCCACTCCAACATCAGGGAGCTCGAGGGCTACCTGCGCCGTGTCATCGCCTACTCCTCCCTTAAGGGCGAAAAGATAGACCTTGATCTCACTAAAGAGGCCCTCAAGGGGCTTCTTGATGCGTCATCGACCATCGTCACCGTGGAAAAGATCCAAAGGCTCATCTGCCATAAGTTCAAGATCAAACCCTCCCAGCTTAAGTCCAAGAATAACTCGCCAAAAATATCTTTCCCAAGACAGGTCGCCATGTATCTGTCAAAGGAACTGACTAAATCCTCCCTGCCTGAGATCGGAAAGAAGTTCGGTGGAAAACACCACACGACAGTTATCCACAGCATCCGCAAAATTGAAAAGATGCGGGATGAAGATCCTGAATTCAACAAGGAAATCAACAGCCTGCTTAGTTGCCTGTAATGAAGAAAACAGAGACTTGCGGTGTTTTTTCACATTTCCACGCCTTTTCTTATTCTATATTCCTTATTGCTATTTATATATTCAAGAAATATATTAATAGTCGTTGAAAGGTGGAAAAATGAGATTCACCATAGCCAAAGAAAGCATCCTGGAAGAATTGCAACTCCTTCAGGGTATTGTCGAAAAACGGAACACGATGCCCATCCTTGCCAATATCCTGATGAACGTCACGGAAAATGAGGTTGAGCTCACCGGAACGGACCTCGAGGTCGGTTTAAGGACGCACTTCGTAGCCCGGATCGAAAAACCCGGCGCCACGACGGTCAACGGGAAAAAGATCTTTGAGATCATTAAATCGCTCCCGGACGGGCAGGACGTTATTTTCGAAGAAAAGGACGATCAAATAGAGATCGTGGCAGGCGAGAGCGTATTTAAGGTGCTCTGCTTGGGGAAGGAGGATTACCCCCAGGTCCCCGAGATGAAGTTCGAGAAGAACATTCAATTACCGCTCGCTGATTTTAAGGGCATGATTGACCGCGTCTATTACGCGATCACGCAGGAGCAGCGGTATTATCTCAATGGAGCCCTCATGTCTCTTAAGGATAAGAGCGTTGAACTCGTGAGTACGGACGGCCACCGTCTGTCCTATACGGCCCTGAAGGTCGAAGGCCTCAAACTCGAGAAAGACATCAGCGTCATTGTGGCCAAGAAGACGCTCGGCGAACTCAGAAAGCTGGAGGACGAGACCATTGAGTTCGACATGGATGACAACAACCTCTTCTTCAGGGTCGGGAACCGGACCCTGATCTCGAGGGTCATCGATAGCAAGTTCCCGAACTACGAGGCCGTCATCCCCAAGGAGAACCCGAACCTCCTCCTGGTCTCCCGCGAAGAGCTGTCCAACGCCACCAGGAGGGTTTCCCTGCTTTCATCGGATAGGTCGAAGGGCATCAAATTCTACATCGAAAAGAACAAGATGCGCCTTTTCTCGTCGAGCCCCGAGATCGGAGAGGCCAAGGACAGGCTGGGAGTCGAATACAAGGGGGACAACATCGAGATCGGGTTCAACTCCCAATACCTGTTGGATTTCCTTATGACCGTAAATTCAGAGCGGGTCGTTTTCGAGATCCGGGACGAGAACAGCGCCGTCCTTTTGAAGCCCGAGACCGAGGAAGGCATCAAGAACATCTATGTTCTGATGCCAATGAAGATCTAAGACCGGCGGGCCTTCGGACATAACGATGCCGTTAAAAAGTCCGCGACGGTTTTGACGGCGGTCTTGACGATGGGGGTGACGGGCGCCCCGAAGGATAGGTTCTTCGCCTGGATCCCGAGAACGGTCACCTTGCACCCGATGCTCTGTTCCAGATAAGAGATCAGGACCATGAGCGGGATCTTGTGGCTGGAGATCTCTTCGATCGCGATCTTCTCTTTTTCCAGGATGAAGACGTCCCCGGGTTTAAGGCCGGCCAGGGCGGCGTCGATGATGAGGATCCGGGTCGGCTTGAACTTCCGGATCTTGCCGGTATAGTTTTCCGGAACGTCGTAGGTCCGGAAGATCCTGACCCCTGGCCGGACCTTGGCCGGAACCCTTTTCGTGATCTGCTCGACGCAGAGAAGGCCCGCTGCGTCATCCCCCTTTAGCGGATTGCCGACGCCGAGGATGACCAACCGCCCTTTTCCCGTGAGCCCCTGTCGGAGCTTTTTCTTCCAGTCCGTGTTCATTTTCTCTCTTCGTTTCAAACGCTCTCTTCCCCTCTAGTGTATGGGCATCGGGAAGGAAATATCAAGTCCCGTTCCTGCGTTTGTCGCCTATTTTTCCGCCGGGGCCGGCTTGGGCTCGGCGGCCCGGGGCTTCTGGACGGCCCGCACAAAGATCCACTCGGCCTTAAGGTCGTGACGGTCGAAAGCTGCGATCTCGAACTCGGCGTCCATGTCCATGGCCTTCTTCGGCGTCGTCGGGCAGGAGTCCACACATTGAGCGCAGTGGATGCACCGGTCATTGTTGATGACCATCTTGAACTTCTTCTCGACGTCGCCGACCGACGTGATTTCGATGGCCTCGGCCGGGCAGTCCCTCTCGCAGGCCCGGCAGGCGATGCACAGCTCGGGATGGAGGAAGGGGGTCCCCCGGAAACCCGCGGGCACTTTCAGCTTCCTGAAGGGGTAATCTACGGTGGCCGGTTTCCGGAACAGGTGGCGGAGAAGCTCGGGAAGAAAGGCGGCGATCTTCATGATAGGAATCCCTTGATCAAGATGACGATGAGGAGCTGAAGCACGGCCAGCGGGGCCAGGTATCTCCAGGAGAAGGAAACGACCTGGTCGACCCGGATCCTCGAGGTGAGGGCCCGCATCAGGGTGAGGAAGAAAATGACGGCCAGCGTTTTGGCGACGAATTGAGCGAAGCCGAGGAGGGCGCCCCCAGGGAAGCCGCCCAGGAAAACCGTGGCCAGGAGCCCCGCCGACACGACCATCTCGACGTCCGTCATCAGGCGGAAGAAGGCCAGCTTTTTTCCCGAGTACTCGGTGAACGTCCCGCCGACGACCTCCGTTTCGGCGTGGGGGATGTCGAAGGGCGTCCGCTCGAGCTTGGCCTGAACCGCGATGAGGGCGACGACGAAGCCCAGGAGGTTGGGCAGGATGAGGAACGGCTTTTGCTGGTAGAATCGGGCGATCTCGGCCAGGCGCCAGGAGCCGGCCAGGAGGGCCGGGCTGAGGACCGAGAGGAAAAGCGGCACTTCATATCCAAAAAACATCGTCAAGACGCGGGTCGCGCCGATCGTTGAAAAAAAGCTCGTCGAGGACCAGCCGGCCAGGAAGAAGATCAGGGTCGGCAGGCTCAGGAGGTAGAGGAGGACGATGATGTCTCCGGGGAACGAGGTGAAGCCCGGGGCCGCGAGGTCGAAGTTCCAGACGGGAAGAAGCAGGCCGGCCGTGGAGACGATGGCCAGCCCGAAGATCGGGAGGAGCGTGAACAGGCGTTTGTCGGCCCGCTCCGGCACGATGTCTTCCTTGGACATCAGCTTGACGAAATCGGCGATGGGCTGGAGGAGGCCCCAGCGGCCGGTGTGGGTCGGGCCCATCCGGTTCTGGAGGCGGGCGTAGACCTTGCGGTCGAACCATTCGGCAAACGTCGAGTAGACGAAGAGAAAGATGACCCCGGGATAGACGAGCAAATAGAGGATCGTTCTTAGAACGGCCATGCCGCATTCCTTTTCTGGGAGAATTTTTCGAAACGCTTGCAGGCCATCCGCCTGAGCTCGCTGAACAGGAAGGTCCTCTCCTCGCCGCTCCGGGCGTCGATGACCTCGACCGTCCTCTCCGCGCAGCAGATGCAGGGGTCGATGGCGGCGAAGATCAGGGGAATGTCGGCGATGAACCCGTTCTTGAGCATCTTGACCGTCGCGGCGTAGTTGGCCAGTGTCGGGGCTCGGACCTTGAGCCTCTCCGGCTTGTCCGTGCCGTTGGACTTGATGTAGTGCATGTTCTCGCCGCGCGGCGCCTCGTAGCGGCTGACGACCTCGTTGGGCTTGGCCTTGCGGGGGGCCTTGACCGCGATCGGCCCCTCGGGCAGGTTCTTCATCAGGAACTCGATGATGTTGTAGGACTGGAGGAGCTCCTTGACCCGGACGACCGTCCGGCCGAGGACGTCGCAGGTGTCCGCGGTGCAAACCTCGAAGGGAACTTCGCCGTAGATCCCGTAGGGGTCGTCCTTGCGGACGTCCTGGGCGACACCCGAAGCCCGGGCCGTCGGGCCGACGGCGCAGAGGGCGACGGCGTCCTCCTTCGATAGGTAGCCGACGCGGGACAACCGGCCGACGAAGCTCGGCTCGTTGGCGCCGATCATCAGGTAGTATTCGGTCCTCTTCCTCAGCGCGTCCAGGGAACCGAGGATCTTCGCCCGCTGGGTCTCGTCCACGTCCCGGCGGACGCCGCCGAGGGTGTTGATGGCGTAGTGGACGCGGTTGCCGGAGACGATTTCCAGGAGGTCCATGACGATCTCGCGGTCGCGCCAGGTGTACATGAAGAAGCTGTCGAAACCCGCCTCGTGGCCGGCGATGCCGAGCCAGAGGAGGTGGCTGTGGACCCGTTCGAGCTCGGAAACGAGGTAGCGGATATACTGGCCGCGCCTGGGCGCTTCGATCTCCATGAGTTTCTCGACGCCCTGAACGTAGCAGGTGGCGTGGGAGTGGGAGCAGATCCCGCAGATGCGTTCGGTCAGGTAGATGTTCTGGACCCAGGTCTTCTCCTCGGCCAGCTTCTCGATGCCGCGATGGTTGTAGCCCAACCGGATGTCGGCGTCCTGGATGACCTCCCCGTCCACCGTCATGCGCAGGCTGATAGGCTCCTTGAGGGCCGGGTGCTGCGGTCCTATGGGGATCGTGACCTTCATGATTTTCCTCCAGGGATCTTTTCCTCGGGTCTCTCGAACTTCCAGTCCTTCCGTAGGGGGAAGTTCTCGGCCGGCCAGTCATCGGGAAGGATGAGGGAGCGCGCGTCGGGGATGTTCTCCACGATGATCCCGAACATGTCCTGGATCTCGCGTTCGTAAAGGATGGCGCCGGGGATGATCGGAGTGATGGACGCTATACGGGGGGCGGCCTTCGGGATCCGCGTCCTCACGTTGAGGCAGGCGTGTTTGTTGGCGAAATGGTAGAGGAGCTCGAAGTCGTCCTTGTCGTCCACCCCGCTGATGGTTGCCAGGTAATGGAAGCCCAGGTGGTCCCGCAGGGCCGTGACCGCGGCCGCCAGGTCCCCGGGGGCGACCGTGATGAAGACGCGCCGCAGGGACGGGTTGGCGACCTCGAGGGCCATGCCTCCCAGGAGGGCCTTGGCTTTTTCGGTGATCTCGAAATCTGTCATGCTGTCCTCGAGAGTTACAATTTTCCCAGAAGCTTGACGACGCCGTCTATGATGGCGTCCGGGCGGGCCGGACAGCCGGGGATATAGGCATCCACCGGGATGACCTGGTCGATGCCGCCCATGACGTTGTAGGCGCCCCGGTAGACGCAGCCGGACATGGCGCAGGCGCCGACGGCCACGACGAACTTTGGGTCGGGGACCTGTTCGTAGATGCGGAGGAACCTGTCCTTGATCTGCCGGGTCACCGGACCGGTGCAGATGATCACGTCGGCGTGCCGGGGGGTCGCCTTGAGCAGGACGCCGAACCGCTCCAAGTCGAAGCGGGGCGTCAGGGCCGCGACGATCTCGATGTCGCAGGCGTTGCAGGCCCCGGAATTGAGATGGAGGATCCACGGCGACTTGATCCTCGACCAGCGAACCAATCTATTGAGCATGTCAACTCCTTGTCACGAGGGCCATGATGGAGAGGAAGATCATGGCGAGATAGATGACCGCGAAGAACACGATCTTCCCCGACGGGACGGTGGCGATGACGAGAGCCGCCACGTGCATCATGGTGAAGAACAAGGCGATGAAGAAGAAGAGCCGGTAACCGAACTGGATCTTGAAGCCCGGCAGGTGCTCGCCGCAGGCGTAGGTTTCGAGCTTTCCCCCGACGTTCCTGGGCTTGGGCGCCATCCTCTTTCCCAGGGCGTAAAGCAGGAACGCGAACCCCAGGAAGACGAGGAAGGCCACGGGCGGTGAGAGCAGAAATTCCAGACCTTTCATGGTTTAACCCTTCAGCTTCGCGAGTTGCCGGATGTCCAGGCTCTTGGTCTTCCGGTAGATATTGATGATCAGGGCCAGGGCGACGGCGACCAGGCTGACCTCGACGACGATGTAGGTGACGACGAGACTCTGGGCCGCCAGGACGTTCCTTTTGACCAGGCCGGTGGCGACGAGGGTCAGGCTGATGGCCTTGCCGATGACCTCGATGCCGATGAAGAGCTTGATCAGGTTCCTCATGGTCAGCAGGCAGTAAATGCCCGTGAACAGGAGGACGGCCGTGAAGAACATATACAGAAACCAGGTGCTATTCATCTTTCTTGTCCCCCTTGCGGAATAGGGCCAGGACGGCGAAGACGCCGGCGAAGATGACGGCGATCTGGCCGACGAGGTCCAGTGTGCGGGTGTTCCAGAGGACCTGGCCGAAGGTCCCGGCCTCTTCCGGGCCCGGCAGCGCGGGGACCTTCTGGATGAGCTTTTTCATGATGAGCGCGTCGATGACGATGAAGACGACGAAAAAAGCCGGGAAGGCGAAGGAAGCGACCTTGGATTCGGCGGAATCCCCGCCCTTGGTCAGGGCAATCGTCAGCATGAAGAGGACGGTGATCAGGCCGGCCACGACCGAGATCTCGAAGACGCCCGCATAAGGGGCGTTCATCCGGAAGAAGATGATGCCCAGAAGCAGGCTGGCGACGGCGAGCGAGATCGCGGCCTTCAGCAGGTCTTTGACGAGGATCGCCATAACCGAGAAGAGCACCAAACCGACGAGAAGCAGAATTTGAAGGACCATCGTTCACATTCCCCAAGTACCGAACGCTAACCGGACTCCCTGGACCAGCGCGTCAGCCGCCGGCCGGATCCAGGTTTTAATCGTCAGAGAAAAGAATATCCCGATGCCGATGCAGAGGAGGGCCAGGATGACATTGGAGGCCAGCATCCAGAACGGCGCCTCCTTGACGTCCTTCCAGCGCTCGTCGAGCTTGCCGAAGAAGGCCTTGCGCTGGATGAGAAGGTAATACCAGAGGGTGAGGACACTGGCCAGGACCGCGACAACGGCGAAACCCAGGTGTCCCGCTTGGACGAGGGCAATGATGATGATGAGCTTGCTCCAGAAACCGTTGAGCGGAGGGACTCCCACGATGGCGAGGGAGCCGACGAGGTTGGCGGCGGCGGTCACGGGCATCCGCTTGGCGAGCCCGCCCATCTCGTCCAGGTTCCTCGTCCCGGTGGCCTGCTGGATGGAGCCGGAATTCAAGAACAGGAGGCCTTTGGCCAGGGCGTGGTTGATCAGGTGGAACAGTCCGCCGGCGATCCCGAGGGGCGTCCCCAGACCCAGACCGAGGACGATGTAGCCGACCTGGCTGATCGAGGAGTAAGCCAGCATCCGCTTGATGTCCTTCTGGCCGAGCGCCAGGAAGGCGGCCGCGACCATGGACAGTGTCGCCAGATACATGAGGACCGTGGAGAGCGCCGGGGTCATGCCGAAGACGTTGAAGAAGATCCGCGTCAGCGCGTAAACGCCCGAGACCTTGATCAGGAGGCCGGAAAGCATGGCCGATATGGGCGCCGGGGCCGACGGGTGGGCGTCGGGCAGCCAGGCGTGGAAAGGCATGAGGGCCGCCTTCAGGCCGAAACCCATGATGAAAAGGGCCGAGCAGAAGCCGACCACGTATTTCGTGTCCAGGTCCTGAAGCCCGCGGGCCACGGCCGGAAAGCTCAGGCTTCCCGTGACCCCGAAGATGACGGCGATCGCGATGAGGATGAAGGCCGAGGAGACGACCGAAAGCATGAGGTACTTGAAGGCCGCCTCGAGCTCGTCGTATTCGAGCCCGAAGGCGACGAGGGCGTAGGAGGCCACGGCCGCCACTTCGAGGAAAAGGTAGACATTGAACAGGTCGGTCGAGAGGACCAGGCCGTTCATCCCGGCGACCATGATCAGGAAGAGGGCCCAGTAGTTGGCCTTGGACCCATAATGTTCCATGTAGTCGATCGAAAAGATGCCGACGCATAACCCGACGAGGGACACCGCGAAGAGCATGAGCAGGCTGAAGCCGTCGAGGGCCAGGCGGAGGTTGACGGGCTCCCCGAGCCAGGAGAGCTGCTGGACGAACGGACCGGTCGCGGCCAGCTGTTTTCCCAAGAGGACCGACTCGACGAGGAGAAAGAGCAGGACGGCGTTGGCCAGCGCGTCCGGCAGGACCCTTTTCGACACCTTACCCAGAAGCGGCAGGACTCCGGCGACCACGAGCGGTAAAGCTATGAAGAGAAAAATCAACGGTCCTCTCCTCTATTTCAAAAGTAATGTGATGATCGAAGCCACGACGACGAGCCCTCCAATCGACCAGGCCAGGTAGTTGGCGTACTGGCCGTTATGGGCCTTGCTCAGGATGCCGGTGAAGCGCCGCCCCGCCGACGTCACGATCTTTTCGAAGAAGAAATCGATGGGCCTGTCGAACGCCTTGAACAGGACGAAGGATAGGCCGTTCAGGAATTTGATGCCCTGCTCGTAGAGGTCGAAAACGCGGGCTTCGGCCAGGTCGTAGGTCTGCCGGAGCCCCGGGAACTTGTGGACGGGCTCGGAAGCCAGGAACGGCTTCTTTCCGCCCTTCTTCCAGCCGTAGGCGTGGAGACCGAAAGCGATGAGCAGGCAGAGGATGGAGATCCCGGCCACCGGGTTGAAGACGCTCAGGGCGTGGGTTGTGAAGTCGAGGTGTTCCCCGGCCTCGACGTGGCCGTCGAGGATGGGCTGGATGAAGCTCGTCAGGGGGAGCTTATTGAAGACCCCGAAGGCGATGCACAGGAGGGCCAGGACGAGGATGGGGATGACGATCGGAGCGGGGCTTTCCTTCACGGCGGCCACTTCCTTGGAGCGTTCGCCGAAGAACACGGAGTGACCGGCCTTGAGGAAGGAGGCGAAGGTGAAGATAGCCCCGACCCAGGCGGCGATGGCGAAGACGACATAACCCGACTCCAGGGCGCCGTGGAAGACCATTTCCTTGGAAATGAAGCCGTTCAGGGGCCAGACGCCCGAAATGGCCAGGGCGCAGACGGTGAAGCCCGCCGCCGTCAGGGGCATTTCCCGGGCCAGGCCGCCGAGCTTCTTGAGCTCGGTCGTGCCGGCGCGGTGCTCGACCGAGCCCGCGCTCAGGAAGAGGCCGCATTTGTATATGGCGTTGTTGATCATGTGGAAGATCCCGCCGGCGATGCCGATCGGGATGGCCGTCCCGACGCCCAGGATCATGTAGCCGACCTGACTGACCGCGTGGTAGGAGAGCAAGCGCTTGAGGTCCTTCTGGACGAGGGCCATCATGACCGCCAGGACGATCGTCGCCGCCCCGATGATCATGAGGAGGAGGGACAGGCCGCTCCCCTTCTCGAGCTTGAAGAGGTCGAGTGTGATCCGGGTCAAAAGGTAGATGCCCAGGAGCTTCTCAAAGGCGGCCGGCAGGAAGGCCATGAAGGTGACCGGGGCGTCGACGCCGGCGTCCGGGATCCAGGTGTGGAAGGGCATGGCA
>Ga0209182_10000137_pt1 | contig 17852 bp, 13 predicted proteins | sample LakBais05cmmetaG_FD_185474 | JGI IMG/M metagenome (GOLD analysis project Ga0209182, IMG submission 185474) | Lake sediment microbial communities from Lake Baikal, Russia to study Microbial Dark Matter (Phase II) - Lake Baikal sediment 0-5 cm... | ecosystem: Environmental > Aquatic > Freshwater...
GCTCTGGCCCTTGGGGGGGGGAATGTTGACTTCGACGGGCCGGATTATTATACTGGTTGGGCTGTTCGGCCCGGCCGGACATCATATGGCTAGGTAGCTCAGTCGGTAGAGCGAAGGACTGAAAATCCTTGCGTCGGCGGTTCGATTCCGTCCCTAGCCATTTTTCTTTTTCCCTCTCATCCCCCTCAGAACTTGTAGTTCACCGACGCCGTCGGGACGACGATCTTCATCCCGTAGGTTCCGGGCATAGCGCCGGGAATGACAGGCAGCGAGGGAACCGCCGTCCGCGTGGTCCCCATGAGGTATTCCAGGCCGAAGTCCAGCTGAAGGTCGGAGATCGTCTTGCCGATTCCGATCGAGACGGCATTGAAGGTATGGCTGGGGCGGAGGACGTTGAGGGTCGCGAGCGGCCCCGGCGCCGGGTCGTTGTAATAGCCGGCCCTCAGCACCGTCGACGCATTCAGCGTGAATTCGGCACCGAAACGGAGCTGTGTCGCGTCTTTCCAATCGAAGACGCGGATGTCTATCCCGCTCATTTCCACGAGCGTTTCCCAGGCGGATTCCAGGTAGTCGGTCGTGATCCTGTCGAGCTTCGACCACTGGGTCCAATGGACGTCGGCGCTCAGGAGAAGGCGCGGGACCGGCCGGAACGAAACGCCGCCCGCGATCCCCAGCGGCCAAGTGATCTTGCGTTTGAGGTCGGAACTGCCGGGAAGGTGATAGACAGACAAGGTAGGCATGTTGGCCGTTCCGCTGAACGAAACGGTCGAAGGCGTCCGGATTGTCAAGCCGAAGCCGAGCTTCGCGGAAGGAGTGACGAGCACGCCGAACGTCGCCCCGAACCCCCAGCCGTTCATGTTCTCCTCATACTGCCCCAGGTCCAGAGGGCCGGGGGGAATGGGGATCCCCGGTTCCTCGCCGACGATCACTGTCCCTGCCGGTTTCTTGAGGCTGAACATCCCATAATTCAAGTTGAACGTGGCCCCGACGGAGACGACATCGCTGAGCTTGACGGCGACGAGGGGCGAGATGGAAACGACGCCGACTTTGCTCGACCAATCGTAGACGGTTCCGCCCGGTATCGGGGTGAAGTCCTGGCCGTCCCACATCGTCCCCAGCCCGGACGGCGTGCCGATGCCCAAGCCGACGACGACCTTGGAGCTGATAGGCTTGTAGTAGGCCGCGAGCCCGCCCAAGTAATGGGAGGTCTTCGTTTTGGCGACAAGGATTCCCTGCCCGGGAAGCGAGGAAGCAAATGCATTGTATAAGGGCAACCGGTAAGTCGCCGTCGGAATGAGGTCGGTCGCGTAGAACCCGAACATTTCCTTGCGGAATCCCGCGGCGCCCGCCGGGTTCCAGAAGACGGCGCTGAAGTCGTTGGCGATACCGACGAAGGCGCCGCCCATGCCTTGGGCCCGGGAGCCCAGCCCGTTGAGGTTCAGCCCGTTCGCGAGGGCAATGGACGGAAGGACGAGGATGACGGCCAGGGCCGCGAGCAGGAATTTCTTGGACATGCTTTTTCTCTCCGCTTTCATCGAGGTCCATCTATTATATACGAGAACATACGGCCCGGATATCCTGGTGCCCCATTTCCTCGGCCTTTCCTTGGGCCTTCTGGATGGCCTCCTACGACATCACCCTGAACTGATCCCAGCGCATCGGCCGCGCCTCCCAAAGGGAATATCCTTACTATTAAAAACCCCGAATCCGCGGCTGTCAAGGCGCCGCGCAGTGAAGCCACGCCTCGGCGATCTCCCCCCTTGACAATTCATGAAAAATCAATATTTATTGTCAGTGAGAGCGCCTCATGGAAGAGATGGAAGTCACGAGTTGGTTGACGCTTGACGCGATCAAGAAGTCGAAGAGCGTCGAGATCGTCGAGACCGTCGGCAACCTCCAAACGAGCCACAGCATGTCCGTCTTCTGTATCGTCGAAGAGGACTATCTCGAGCTCTGCTACAGCGACTCGGTTGTGAACACCATCCGACGTTATGAGGGCCGTGACGAGTTCGACAAAGCCCTGGAAGAACGGAAAGAGGACGACGGGGAAGCTCCACTCGAAGACGATGGAGACAAGGACTTTGATGAGGACGAAGACGAGGAAGAGGAAGAGGATATCAAGGAAGGGTTCTCGGTCGAGGACGAGTCCGAGACTTACTGATCCGACGGGCCGGGCCCGAACCGGTCCTTGAGTTTGGCGAGAAGGTTCAGGGCGTCGAGGGGGGTTAGAAAAGAGAGGTCGAGGCCTTCGATCTCTTCCTTGAGTTCGCGGAAAAGGGCGAGCTCCCTGTCCTCGGCGAAAAGGAAGAGCTGGTTGCGGTCCTTCGCCGCCCGGCCGCGGTAGGCCAGCCGGGGCAGGCCGGCTTCGTCGAGCTCCTGTTTCTCCAGGTTGAAGAGGATCTCTCGGGCCCGTTCGATGACGTCCTTCGGGATGCCGGCCAGCTTGGCGACGTGAATGCCATAGCTCTGGTCGGAAGGCCCGGGGACGATCTTGCGCAGGAAGACGACTTCTTCCTTCCATTCCCTGACGGAAACGTGGTAGTTCTTGATCCGCGGCAGGGTCAGGGCGAGTTCGGTCAGCTCGTGGTAGTGGGTGGCGAAGAGCGTCTTCGGCCGGAGGCCCTCGCGCTCGTGGAGGCGCTCGGCCACCGCCCAGGCGATGCTCAGGCCGTCGAACGTGCTCGTGCCCCGGCCGACCTCGTCGAGGAGGATGAGGCTGCGCGACGTGGCGTTGTGGAGGATGTTCGCCGTTTCGAGCATCTCGACCATGAAGGTCGACTGCCCGACGCTGAGGAAATCCATGGCCCCGATCCGGGTGAAGATGCGGTCGACGAGTCCGAGTGCCGCAGATTTTGCCGGGACGAACGAGCCCATCTGGCCGAGGATGGAGATGAGCGCCACCTGTCTCAGAAAGGTCGACTTCCCGCCCATGTTCGGGCCGGTGATGATCAGGATCTGGTTCGAGGCCGCATCGAGCTCCAAGTCGTTGGGGATGAAGGGCTCGGCCTGGCTCGTCTCGATGACGGGGTGGCGTCCGGCCTCGATGCGGAGGGCGTCCCCCTCGTCGATCGCAGGACGGACGTAGTTCCGCCGGGCTGCGCACTCGGCCAGGGCCAGGAGGACGTCGAGCGCGGCGACGTCGGCCGCGATCCTCTGCAGACGGCGGGTTTCCCGGGCCACGTCCTCGCGAACCTCGAGGAAGAGGCGGTGCTCGAGGACCCCGATCCGCTCTTCGGCATGGAGGACTTTCTCTTCGTACTCCTTGAGCTCGGGCGTCAGAAAGCGCTCGGAGTTGACGAGCGTCTGTTTCCGCATGTAGTCGGCCGGGACCTGGGCCAGGTTGGGTTTCGTCACCTCGATGTAGTAGCCGAAGACCTTGTTGTAGCGGACTTTGAGGGAGCCGATGCCCGTCCGCTCCCGCTCGCGTTTCTCGAGCTGGGCGATGAAGGACTTCCCGGACCGGCTGACCGAGCGCAGGTCGTCGAGCTCGGCGTTCCAGCCGTCCTTGACGATGCCGCCCTCGGTCAGGAGGAAGGCCGGCTCGTCGAGGATGGCCTTCTCGATGAGGCCGGCGACGTCCTCGGCATTGTCCCAGCGTCCGGACATCGTCCCGAAGATCTCGGCCGAAAAAGCGCCGATCTCGCGCTGGACCTGGGGCAAGGGAGCCAGGGATTTTTTGAGGGCGACGAGGTCCCGCGGATGGGCGGCGGCGAGGGCGATCTTCCCGGCCAACCGCTCCAGGTCGAGAACCCCTTTCAGGACCTCGCGCAGCTCGCGGCGGCCGATGGTCGCCCCGAGGGCCTCGGCGACGCCGTCCTGTCTCGCCGCGATCTCCTTCGTGTCGAAGAGGGGCCGCAGGAGCCAGGAGCGGAGGAGGCGGCCGCCCGGGGCCGTCACGGTGAAGTCGATGACATCCAGGAGCGTGTCCTTGACCTTGCCCTCGCGCAGATTGCGGACGAGCTCCAAGTTGCGGACAGTCGTCGCGTCGAGGACGAGGTGGCTTTCCCTGTGGAGGTAGGAGATCCGGTGGACGAGGGACAAGGAGTCCTGGCGGACCTTCTTGACGTAGGCGATGAGGGCCCCGGCCGCGGCGACCGCGAGACGCTTATCCTCGAGGCCGAACCCGGTGAGGGAGCGCGCGCCGAAGTGCTCGAGGACGACGCGGGCCGCCTGAGGCGGGTCGAAGAGCCAACCCTCGGCCGGGCTCAGGGCGACGCCGGCCGTCCCGCTGAGCAAAAGGACGCGCCGCAGGGCGTCCTCCGCACCTTCCGGGTAGAGGATCTCCTTGGGCGCCGCCTTGAAGATCTCGTCGGCCAGGACCTTGGCCTCGGGCCACCCGCCCTCGAGCGTGCGGACCTCGCCGGCGACGAGGTCGAGGAGGGCCATCCCCCACCCATCCTCTTCGAGGACCAGGGAGACGATGAAGGTGCTCTCCTTGGCGTCCTCCGTCTCGAACTCGACGGCGGTTCCGGGCGTTAAGACCTTGATAACCTCGCGCCTGACGACGCCCTTGGCCGCCTTGGGGTCCTCGACCTGCTCGCAGATGGCGACCTTGTAGCCCTGGCGCAGGAGTTTCGGGAGATAGGAGCCGACGGCGTGGTACGGGACGCCGCACATCGGCACCTTCTGCCGCGAGGTCAGGGTGATGTCGAGGATGGGCGCGGCGAGCTTGGCGTCGTCGTAGAACATCTCGTAGAAATCGCCGAGGCGGAAGAAGAGGAGGGCGTCGCGGTGGAGCTCTTTGATCCGGAAATACTGCTCCATCATCGGAGTCAGGGGGTTATTTTTGGACATCGGCGAACCCTCACTATACCGATGGCCCCCCGCTTTTGCAACATGCAGCATCGCGCCCTGTCGCGGGAAAAAGGGACAGCCCTCATTCGGGGGCAAAGAAAAAGAGGGACGGTCCCCGAATGAGGACAGTCCCTCAGACGGTTTGACATAGCTGGGGACCCTGGTGTAATCTCGGGGCGTGAATATCCCCAATTACCTCAGCTTGGCCAGGATTCTCGCCATCCCGGCCCTCGTGGCCGTGATGCTGACGAATTTCAAGGGCCACGACCTCGCCGCCGCGATCATCTTCACCTTCGCCTCCCTGACGGACTGGCTCGACGGCTGGCTGGCCCGCCGGAAGGAGCTCGTCACCGTCCTCGGCCAGCTCCTCGACCCGACGGCCGACAAGCTGCTCATCGCCTCGACCCTCATCTGCCTCGTCGGGCTCGGCCGGGTCCCGGCCTGGGCGGCCGTGGTCATCATCGGGCGGGAGATCGCCGTCAGCGGCTTCCGGGCCATGGCCTCGTCCAAGGGGGTCAACATCCCCGCCTCGGCCTTCGGAAAGGCCAAGATGGGCAGTGAATCCTGGGTCATCGGCGCCCTCGTCCTGGGCCCGATCTATTTGGGGAAATTCTACATCGCGGCCAAGGCCGGGCTGTGGTTGGTTTTCGCCCTGGTTGTCATCTCGGCCGTCGAATATTTCGTCCGCTACGGCCCCCGGGTTATTTCACAGCAGGCCGAATAGGGCCGCCCTCGCCTTCTCCAGTCCTTCCCAGTTCTCCACGTTGTGGAAAGCCGGCGCCTTGGGCCAGCCCCGGCCGATGCGCTTGAACAAGCCGGCCAGAACTTTGCCCGGGCCGCACTCGATGCACGCTTCGATGTCCATCTCCTTTAAAAGGCCCATGGACTTCGCCCAGAGGACGGAGCGGCTGACCTGCCGCTTGAGGGCGTCCCGGGCCTCCTCCGCCGTCCGGATAAGCCGGGCATCGACGTTGGTGATGACCGGGAAGCGCGGGCCGGCGAAGGGGACTGCGTCGAGGTCGGCGGCGAGCCTCTCCTCGGCCGGCTTCATCAGCCGGGAGTGGAAAGGCGCGCTGACCGGCAGCATGACCGACCGCGGCGCCTTGATCGCGGCCAGGGCCTCCTCGACCGCGGCCTTTTCACCGGAGATGACGATCTGGTCGTCGCTATTCCAATTGGCGATCTCGACGATGCCCGAGCGCACGGCGGCGAGATGTCCCTCGACCACGTCGCCGGGAACGCCGAGGACCGCAGCCATCCCCCCGATCCCGACGGGGACGGCTTCCTGCATGTAGCGGCCTCTCTTGTGGACGAGAAGAACGGCGTCCTCGAAGCGCAGGCAACCGGCGGCGACGAGGGCCGAATATTCTCCCACGCTGTGGCCGGCGGCCACGGCGGGGTCGCGGCCGAGCAGGCGGCAGGCGGCCGTGCTGACAACGAGCAGGGCCGGCTGGGTGTTCCGGGTGAGCCGGAGCTCCTCCTCGGGCCCCTCGAAACATATCTTGGAAATGGGAAAGCCGAGGACCTCGTCGGCTGTTTCAAAAAGCTCGCGGGCCTCGGGCGACTTGTCGTAGAGGTCCTTGCCCATGCCCACGGCCTGGGACCCCTGCCCCGGAAAAAGATAGGCGATGTTCATTTCAGGCAGTCTTTCTTGAGCTGGATATCGGCCCGCTTTCTCAGGTCCCCGACCCAGTCGGCCGTCTGTTTCGTCCGCCTCTCCTCCCGCAGCAGCGATTCGATCCGGTCGGCGGCCCGTTCGAGCGGTTCGGCCGCGTTGCCGAGGCGGGTCTGCTCCGGGACGTAGATATCCCGGTAATGCCTCTCGACCTCCATGAGCGACACGGGGATCGTCGCGCTGAACCTCAGGGCCAGGGCCCTGTCGTAGAGGAGCCCGTCCCGGAGATAGGGCTCGAGGTCCTTCTCGGCGAGGCCGAACTTCCCGAGCTTCGCCGCGAAGGCGCCTTCGCCCAATCCGCGGCGCAAGTCGGCGAGCGCGGCGGCGAGCTCCTCCTCGCCGACCCCCCGGGCCTCCCGGGCCAGGTCCAGGACGACCTTCCTGTCGATGAGCGCGTCGAGGGCCGCGAGACGCGGGTCCCGCCCCGCCTCGACGGCGGCCTCGCGACCCAGGCCGAATTCGGCCGCGACCTCGACGTCGAGGAGGGTGATGATCTCGCCGTTGACGACCGCGACCAGGCAGTTGACTGTCTGGGCCAGGCCGGCGGCCGCCGCCAGGAGTGTCAGGAGCATGATCCTTTTTATCATCGTCGTCCCCGCCCTAGAAGATGTTGCCGATCGTCAGGAAGATGAGGGGTTTCCCTTTCTTGTCCTGAGCGTCGATGCCCCAGAGTTTCCAGGCGATCTCCACGCGAACCGGTCCGAGCGGCGTCCGGTAGCGGATGCCCGCACCCGCGGCCCCCTGGAGGTCGAGAGGCCGGAATGCTTTCAGGCTTGCGTAGACGTTGCCGAGGTCGAAAAAGGCGGCCAGCCGAAGTTCCTTCCACGAGGGAACGACGGCGAAGACGAGCTCCGAGTTGACCAGGAAGACGGCCTCGCCGCCGAGGGGCTTGAGCGTCGTCGGGTCGAGGGGGCCGAGCATGTCGAACTCCTCCCCCCGGAACGTGTTGCTACCACCGGCGAAGAACCTCTCCGGGAGGTTCCTCAAGCCGTTGCCGAGCCCCAGCCGGGCCGTGACTCCAAGGTTCAGACCGGCCGGCAGGGGGCGGAAGAACTGGGACTTGAGAAAGACCTTCTGGTAGTCCGACTCCATGCCGAAGACCGGGAAGCCCCACTCGCCGGTGACGCTGAAAAAAAGGCCCTTTTCAGGGTTCAGGGTGTCATCTCGTCTTTCCCAATTCATGCTGACCGACACGAGCGCCGCCGAGTACGGAAGATAGCGCCTGTCGATGTCGGGCGGGGGGTTTTCGAGGTCGACCTCGGGAAGGGCCGTCCGGGTCAAGCTCAGGGAGGCCAGAAGAAGCCGGGCCTTGCCCAAGGATTTGACTGTGCTGAGGCTGATGCCGCGGCGGTCGTAGGTGAAGCTCTCCCGCTCCTCTCGTTCGGCCCAGGCGAGGAGCGTCGTCGGTATGGCCAGGCGGAAGAGGTATGGCTGGCTCCAGGAGGCGACCGCCCGTCTCTCGACCGTGCTGAGCTGGGCCAGGAGGCCGACCTGCGCGCCGAGGCCGAAGACGTTGCTGCGGATGTACTCCGCCGTGCCCCGGGGGCGGAAATCGTTGGGCCAGGAGGCGAGAGAGCCGCTGAGCGGGGTCAGGGATTCGAACCCGAGGCCGACGCCGGCGTAGTTCCTTTCCCCCTCTCGGACGGTGACGATCACGACCTCGTCCCGGGGCCCAGTCTGGACCTCATCCACCCGGACCTCGGAGAAAATGCCGAGGCGTTCGAGCCGGCGTTTCGTCTCCTGGACCTTCGAATAATCGGCCTCGTCGCCCTTTCCGATCCGCAGCTCCTTCCCGATGACCCGGCTTTTCGTGATCCGGTTCCCGGTGACGAAGACGTCCTGGACAGTGACCTTCTCGCCTTCCCGGATCTCGAAGACGAGCGAGACCCGGTTCTCCGCCGAAGGCTCGACGCGGGCGACGACCTCCGTCCCGCGGACGCCGCGGTAGAGATAGAAGCTCTCGATCTGGCCGACATCCCTCTGGACGTTGGGCGGATAATACGGGCCGCCCTGCCGGTTGACGAGTTCGCGGACGAGGGCGTCGGCGTGGAAAAGGGACGTCCCTTCGAGCCGGATGGCCTCGACGGTCGTCTTCTGTCCTTCCCGGACGTCGAAGACCGCCCGGACACCCGTCTTCTGCTTGACCAGGTCCAGCCGGACCTGGACGTCGGCGAAGCCGTTTTCTTTATAGAAGACCTCGACCTCCCGCGGGATCGAGAACAGCCGGTCGTAGCCGAGGAGGGCGAAAAATGGAACGCCTTCGCGGACGGCCAACCGGGTCTTCATGTCCAGGTCCGTGAACGCGGCCAGGCCCTTGAAATCGACGGCCTCGATCTTGGTTTTCTCTCCCGGGGAGACATCGTGGATGATGCGGATCTCGTCCCGCCCTTTTTCTACCCGGCTGGAGACCGTGGCGAAAAGGTAGCCCTTCCGACGGAGATGGTTGAGGACCCTGACCTCGCCTTCGGCCAGCCCCCACTGCTCGAACACCCGCTCCTCCCAGATCGGTTCGAGGAGCCGGGACGGAACCTTCGCCCCGTTAACGACGATGGCGATCCTCTCCTGCGGCAGGATCTCGACGCGGAGGTCCACCAGGGATTTCTCCTCGTCGAAAGCCTCGCCGGCCAGGCGGACGTCGGCCCGCCGGTAGCCCGACTTGCCCAAGGCGGCGGTCAAGGCCCCGAGGTCGGCCTCGAAGAGGCTGGGCACATAAACCTTGCCGACCCGGCTTTTCATCTTCCCGAGAAGGTTCCGCTGGGGGATATCGGCCTGCCACTCGATATCGAGCGCGCCGATCCGGTAGATCTTCCAGGAGGAGGCCCGGAAGACGAGGTTGACCGTCGTGTCGCCGGCCTTCCGCCGGACATCACAGTCGACCGTGGCGCCGAAATACCCTTCCTTCCTCAACCCCTCCCGGACCTCCTTGACCGCGTCGGCCAGACGGTCTTCCTTGAGGATGCCGCCCGGCCTGAGGGAGACGAGACTGTCCCTCAGGCGAGCCGATGAAGCCCCCGAGCCGCGGAAATAGACGTTGTTGATGAACAGGTTCCTGACGAGTGCGAAGACGAGCTCGACGCGGTCCTCCCCGCTCTTCAGGACCCGGACGTCGGCAAAGAGGCCCGTGCGGAAGATCTGCTTAACGGCCTGGTCCACGAGCCGTGGCGAATAGGGATCGCCCGGCTTGATAGGGATGAGGTCAAGGAACCCTTTTTCGGCGGGCTTCCCGTCGGCCTCGACGGCGACCTTGACGACGACCGCGGCTCCGGCGACCTGGGCCCGGACCGTCCGGACGCCGGCGAGAGCGAGGACCGCCGTGAGCGCCAGGACGGCCCCGGCGCCGGGACGGCGTCCACGGCCGCGTTCTCTAGAAGCGTTTGCGGTACTTGACATCCAAACTCAGCCTTCCCCGGTCGTCCCGCCCGCCGACGAGCGAGAACTTCCTGCTGATGTCCCATTCCATGCGGAAAATCGGGACTTCGTCGATCCCGGCCATGACGGTGGAGTTGGCCACGATCGTCGAATAGAGAAAGAGGAGGTTCGGGGAGATCTTCTTGCCCACGGTGATCCGGGCGGCGATGCCGCCCGGGGCGCTTTCAGGGATATAGGGGTCGATACGGAATCGGTCCAAGGAGAAAAGGCCGCCAGGGGTCCTTCTCCTGGCCTGGTCGGCGATCTGATAGGTCAGGAGGGAGGCCGTATTCAAAGCCGTGCTGCGGTCGCCGGAATAGGAATAGTACGTCCGCTTGAAGGCCTCGCCCAGGGCGAGCAGGGACAGGATCTCCTCTGGCGGCAGGGGCGGCGAGGAGGAGAACTCCGGCTTGAGGCGGCTGACCGGGCCGCTCATGTTCAGGGTCACCCGGTAGTCCTTGACGTAAGTCTCGCCGCGGAAATCGAGGTAGGGCTCCGTGTTGATCGGGTCGACGAAGCTCAGGCGGCCGTTGATCACCCGGAAGCTCCGGTCCTGGAAATAGAAGTCGCCGCTCCCGAGATCGATGTCGCCGAGGAGGACGGGCGAGGCGAAGTCGCCGGTCGCGGTCAGGTTGAACCGGCCGTTGAACTTGCCCAGCGAGTTCTCGATGATCATGTTCTCGTCGGCCCGGAGGCGGATGTTCAGGGACATGCCGTCGAAAAACGAGGGCCCCGCGTCCGCCGCCGGCTCGGCTTCCGAGGAAAACCCGAACTCCTCGTAGATCTCGCGCCGCCAGGTCAGCCGCTTGAACAGGAGCTCCCCCTCGGTGACGAAGCGCTTCTTGTCCTTGAGCAGGCGGAGCGTTCCGTCGGCTTGGGCCCGCATCCGTTCCATGGGCGAGAGGACCATGTCTTTGGCCTCGAGGCGCAGGTCCATCGTGGCGATGCCGCTCTCGCCGATCCCGACCTCGCCGGAGCCGCGGACGTCGCCGCCGCCGAGCTTGCCGCCGAGCGAGGCGATGGTCAGGACATCGTCGAGGTAGTTCCCGGAGGCGGTGAAATCGGTAATGGCGTAAGCGAAACCAGGCAAGGGCATGATCGGGGCCTCGACATCGAGGACAACGGCGACCTTTGCCTTTGTTTCGGTCTCCTTCACGTCGGCCGTGTAATCGGCGTGCCCCTGGGCTCCGTACCATGGCCAGATGAGGTCGAGGTTGCCGATCCGTCCCTTGACGACCCCCGCAAAAAGCCCGCCGGAAAGAGGGAAATCGAAAGCGGCTTCGAACGGGTTTTCGCCCGGGACGAGCCCGCCCTTGAGACCGAGGAGAACATGCCCTCCGGCAACACCCAATTGGAGATCGCCCCGGGCCTCCGTTTTCTCGAGGGGAGAGAGGGTCATGTCTTTGATGTTGAACAGCCCGCCCAGCTTGTCCCGGCCGAAGACGCCCCGGCCGGCCAGGGCCAGGGACAGCCGTCCGAAGGCCGGCGAGACGACCTGGTGAAAATCGAGCTCCTCGCCGCGGAGGTCGAAATCGAACTCGCCGTTGACGACCCCGACGAGCAGCCGGCCCTCGAAACGCCCGCTGTAGAAATCCATGGCCAGCTCGGGGAACGATAGGATGCCGTCCTTCCAATCGAGCCGGCCGGAGACGCGGCCGGCCTTCTCGCCGTAGCCGGTGATCTCGGGGCTCGTGAAGCTCCCCGAGAACTCCTGGACGCCGGACCTGTCGACCATCCGGAAATCGCCCGCGGCCCGGCCAGAGAGAGGGACGGGAACCTCGAGGGCGGGAAGGATCCGGGCCAGCTCCCCCTCCCCGTCCTTGACGTCCACTACGAGCGTGTCGCCGTCGGTCTTGACCCGGACCCGGCCTTTGAGCTCGGGGTCATCGACGTCGAACGAGCCCTCGAAACCGCCTCCCGATATGACGGCCTCCGTCTCGACGAAAGCGGCATTGAACAGGTCGAAGCCGCCGGGAGACAAGGTGGCCTTCAGGGAGACGTCCGGGGAGGCGGATTTACCGCTGAGACGGACGTCGGCGTAGCCCGCGCCCCGGATCTCGCCGAAGCCGAACGTCTCATTGAGGACGAGGGAGACGAATTCCCGCGTCTGCTTGACGTCGAAGACTTGTCCCCGGATCCTCGTATCGATGTCGCCGGCGAGGTCGATCGCGGCGGTCGCTTCGAGGCGGCCGAAGTTCGATTCAAGGCCGGGAGTCCGGATGGAGACGTTGTGGGTGGCGAAGTCGACGCCGACCTTGGCGCCTCCCCGGAAGCAAAACAGGTCCCCTTCCCTGCCGAGCGCGGAATCGCGGAATTCGGCGTCGACAGCGAGCTTGCGGTTCTCGAGGGTAAAGGTCCCCCAGGCGGGGGACCTGATCGGCCAGGGGATTTTGAGCTCACTGAAGACGGGGTCGACGAAAATCGGGGCGGCGCGGCCCTCGACCCGGCCCCGGAGAAAGGTCAGACTCAAGCTCTCGGCGGGAAGTCCGGGCTTCTGGATGGCGAGGTCGATCCGTCCGCCCGTCGCCGGCGCGAGGTCGAATTTTCCCCGAATCCGGCCCATGGGCACACCGCAAAGCACCAGGGTGTCCGAGGCGAGGCTCGTCTCGAAGGCGAGCTCGCCGCTCTTGCGCCGGAGCTTCCCCTCCCCGCCGACCTTTCCCTTCCATTTAAAAGGCATGTGGAGGACCGCGTCGAGATAGGCCGTTTCGATATCGAAACGGGCGTCCAGCTCGACCTCAGGGTCGAGGAAATTCCGGATGCTGCCTTCCGCCTGGAAGGCGATATCGGGCCCTTCGACCGTCAGCCGGTCGATCTTCACCGCTTCGCCCCGGCCGGAAAGCATGACGGTGAGGGCACCGCCGAAATCGACGTTTTGAGCGGGGGACGAATAGCCGCTTCGCGCGGCCGTCGCCTGGACCGAGAACTCCTCGCCGCTCTGGGTGACGCGCGCCTGGAGCCCCCGGACCTCGACCGTCGCCGCGCCGGTTTCAAAAGACACCGAACCGTCCTCGACGACCCCCTCCTCGATGAGGAAAGGAAGCGAGAAAACGGAAAACGGGCGCCTGGCTTTCGACCGTGACGCCCCCGGGGCTCCCCGAGTAAGGCGGATCTCCGGAGATTCCAGCCGGACGGAAATGGACTTCTGGTTCCTCAGGAGGGAGAGAAAGGAGACCTCGACCCTGACCCGGCGGGCCCGGAAGGTCGGCGGACCGGCGAGAGAGCGGACGTTCTCGAGGACGAGGGCGGGCGGGAAATAGGACGGCTTCAGGCTGTCGTAGGCGAACGACTTGTGGATCTCCTTACGGACTTCGCCCAGGAAGACGTTCTTGCCGGCGACCAGGCTCGAGAAGAGGACGCCCAGGACGAGCACGAAAACCGTGACCCGCCGGACCTTCTGGACGAGGATCCGGACGTATTCACGGATCCGGAAGATGGGGTGGAATCTCACTTCTTGACTTTTCTCCAGTCGGCGAGGAACCGTTCGATGCCGATGTCCGTCAGCGGATGCTTGACCAGCTTTTCCATGACCCCGTATGGGACCGTGGCGATGTCCGCCCCGATCAGGGCCGCCTCGACGACGTGCCGCGGGTGGCGGACGCTGGCCACGATGACCTCGGTTTCAAAGTGGTAGTTCTCGAAGATCTGGACGATCTCCTCGATGAGGGCCATGCCGTCCTCGGAGGCGTCGTCGAGGCGCCCGATAAAGGGACTGACGAATCGGGCCCCCGCCTTGGCGGCGAGAAGGGCCTGGCTCGCGGAGAAGATGAGGGTCATGTTGACCGGGACGCCCTCGGCGTGGAGCGTTTTCGTCGCCTTGAGGCCCTCCAGGCAGACTGGGATCTTGACCGCGACGTTGGGCGCGATCCGGGCCAGGCGGCGGCCCTCGACGACGATCTCGTCGGCGCGGAGCGAGACGCACTCGGCGCTGACGGGTCCAGCGCAGACAGCACAGATGGCGCGGATATTGTCCTCGAAGGTCGCGTTTTCCTTGGAGCAAAGCGACGGGTTGGTGGTCACCCCGTCCAGGACCCCCCAGCTCGCGACTTCGCGGATCTCCTCCAGGTTAGCCGAATCCAGGAACAGCTTCATGTGTCCTCCTTGTCGCTTGAACCGGTATAGGTATTCGAGAGCACGCCGATCCCCTCGACCTGCACGTCCACCCGGTCGCCGGGCGTCAGGGGGCCGATCCCGGCGGGCGTGCCCGTAGCGATGATGTCGCCGGGGTTGAGGGTCATGACCCGGGAGAGGAACCGGACGAGGAACGGGACGGAAAAGATGAGGTTGGCCGTGTTCCCCGTTTGGACCAGCTTGCCGTTGAGGAACGTCTTCAGGTGGAGCGCCGCCGGGTCGAGGCCCGTGGCGACGCAGGGCCCTAGGGCGGCGAACGTGTCGAAGGACTTGGCCCGGGTGAACTGGACGTCCTTCTTCTGCAGGTCCCGGGCCGTGACGTCGTTGAAACATGCGTAGCCCAGGATGAAGTCGGAAACGGGAGTGTCGTCGCCGAGCCCGCGGGCTTTTCTCTTGATGACGACGGCGACCTCCCCCTCGTAATCGACGCGGCCGGCCATGGCCGGATGGACGATCCTGTCCAGATGGCCGATGACGGCCGTCGGCGGCTTGAGGAAGACCAAGGGCTCTTCGGGCAGGGGGTTTCCCAATTCCTCGGCGTGGGCCCGGTAGTTACGGCCGATGCCGATGATCTTCGTCGGCAGGACCGGCGGCAGGACCCGCACCTCGCTGATGGGGATGGGGCTCGTCCCGATCTTGAAGTCGCCGAAGACCGAGCCGACGATCGGAAAGAGGAACTCTTCCTTCAGGATGCCGGTGAGGATCCGCTTGCGGTACCTGAACCGGTAGATCTTCAAGGCCTCGCTCCTTTCGCGACGACGGGTCCGGATTCGGACTTCGAACTTTCGTTCCCGGTCCGATCGACGGCGCTGACGGCATAGACGTAGGAAACGCCTTTCGCGGCCGACCGGTCGGTGACCGAGTTCTCCCGGACGACCCCCTCGCCTATCGGAAGGAAAGCCGGGCCCCCGGCCTCTTTTCTCCAAATCCTGTAGCCGTCGAGGTCGCGCTCCTTCGCCGGCCGCCAGCTCAGGGAGACGAGTCCGTCGCCGGCGACAACGGCCAGGCCGGCCGGCGCGGCGGGCGGGAAAACGTCGCGTGGAACGATCTCCGCGGCTGAAGAATCGCCGCTCTCGACCGCGCCATCCGTCCCGGGCGCGACGGCTCGGACGAAATAGCCATAGGCCTTCCCGAACTCGAAATCGCGGTCCTCGAATGTCAGGCCGGCGAGGGGGGAGGGCGTGAGCTTGCGCGGTGGGCCGTCCCCCTCGTAGCGGTAGACGGCGTAGGCGCCCACGTTCTCGAGAGGCGTGCCGTCGATGTTCGAGTCGGGGGCGAGCCAACCGACCTCGATGAAGTCCGAAAAGACGCGGACTTCTACGGATTGCGGGGGTTTCGGACAGGCCCGGATGTCCACGGCGACCGGCACGGTGAAATCCGAGGCGCGCTTTTTGGAGTCGATGACCCGGACTGCGAAGGCCAGGCTCTTCGGGCCCGCGGGGCCCGGGTCGAAGACGAAGGGAAGAGCCATCCCGGACGGCCGCGCGCTAGCCCGGCCTTGGAAACTCCCGAACTCCTCTTTGGGGATCCGCCGGGCCAGCCGGGCCGTTTGTTCGACCTCGGCCGATGCGAGGGGCCGGCCGCCGGCCGGCAGGCCCCTGTCGAAGACCCAGATCTCGACGGTTTCAAGGACCGTCAGGGGGCGGCCGGAAACGGCCTTGACCGGGTTCGTCCATTCCAGGAACACGACCGGCCCGCGCTGGCCGGCCGTCAAGCCCTCGACGGCCATGGGCTCGCGTCCGGGCGGGATTTCGAGCGGACCTTTCCGCCCGCAGGCCGGAAAGACCAGCAACGGCAACCCGAGGATGAGCGTCGCGAACGGTCTGGCCATCACAGGATGAAACGCCGCAGGTCCTGGTTTTCGAGGATGTCCTTGAGGTGTTCCCGGACGTACTCCCGGTCGATCCGGATGACCTTCTCGGCCAAGTCAGGGGCGGCAAAGGAGATGTCCTCCATGACTTTTTCGACGACGGTGTGGAGGCGGCGGGCCCCGATGTTCTCGGCGTCGGCGTTGACCTTTTCGGCGACGTCGGCGATCTCGTCGACGGCGTCCGGGGTGTAGGAGACGCTCACGCCCTCCGTGGCCATGAGGGCCTCGTACTGACGGATCAGGGCGTTCTCCGGCTCGGTCAGGATGCGCACGAAGTCGTCCTTGCCGAGCGGCGTGAGCTCGACGCGGATCGGGAACCGGCCCTGGAGCTCGGGGATGAGGTCGGAGGGCTTGGAGACGTGGAAGGCGCCGGCGCCGATGAACAGGATGTGGTCGGTCCGGACGAGCCCGAAGCGCGTGTTGACCGTCGTGCCCTCGATGATCGGCAGGAGGTCGCGCTGGACACCCTCGCGGCTGACGTCAGGCCCATGTCCGGACTCCCGGCCGGCGATCTTGTCGACCTCGTCGAGGAAGATGATGCCCGACTGCTCGACGCGCTCGATGGCCAGGCGGGAGACCTGGTCCATGTCGACGAGGCGCTTTTCCTCTTCCTCGAGGATGACCTCCCGTGCCTCCTTGATCTTCATCCGCCGCCTCTTCGTCCGGCCGCCCAGGAATCCGGGCAGGAACTCCTGGATCTGGAAGCCGATCTCCTCGACCCCGGAGTTCGATATGACCTCGAGGGGCGGCGTCGTCTTCTCCTTGACCTCGATGTCGACCGGCCGGTCCTCGAGGAGCCCGTCGCGGAGCTGGGCCCGCAATTTTTCCCGGGTGTCGTGGGATTTCGAGTCGTCCTCCTCGCCGTTCGCGTCGTCGCGCTTCTTGGGCAGGGGCAGGAGGATGTCCAGGAGCTTTTCCTCGGCGTTGGCCCTGGCTTTCTCCACGATTCCGGCGACCTTCTCCTGCTTGACCATGTCGACGGACATGCGGACGAGGTCCCGGATCATGGACTCGACGTCCCGGCCGACGTAGCCAACCTCGGTGAACTTGCTGGCCTCGATCTTGAGGAAAGGCGAGGAGGTCAGTTTGGCCAGCCGCCTGCTGATCTCCGTTTTCCCGACTCCGGTGGGGCCGATCATGAGGATGTTCTTGGGCGCGATCTCGTCGGCCAGGGCGGGGGGCAGCTTGCGCCGGCGGAAGCGGTTCCGCAGGGCGATGGCCACGGCCTTCTTGGCCGCCTTTTGACCGATGATGTGCTTGTCGAGCTCGGCCACGATCTCCCGGGGGGTGAGCTCCGCGTCGGGGATTTCGGCCGCGGGCCTCTCGAACGACTCGGGGAGGACGATGGGCATTTAGAGCTCCTCGACCTTGATCTCGTTGTTCGTGTAGACGCAGATCCCGGCGCTTATCTCCAGGGCTTCGGCGGCGATCTCCCGCGCGCCGAGGTCGGTGTACCGGATGAGGGCCCGGGCCGCGGCCAGGGCGAATGGCCCGCCGGAGCCGATGGCGATGATGCCGTCGTCGGGCTCGATGACGTCCCCGGTGCCGGAGATGAGCAGCGAGCACTCCGCGTTGGCCACAACGAGGAGCGCATCCAGCTGGCGGAGCGACTTATCCATGCGCCAGTCCTTGGCCAACTCGATGGCCGCCCGGGAGAGGTTGCCGCGGTATTCCTCGAGCTTCGTCTCGAACCGGGCGAACAGGGCGAACGCATCCGACGTCGCCCCGGCGAACCCGGCCAGGACGTCCCCCTTGGCCAGGCGGCGTATCTTCAGGGCGGTCTGCTTGAGGATGGTCTGGCCCATGGTCACCTGGCCGTCGGCGGCCATGGCCGTTTTTCCCTTGTGCCGGACGCAGATGACGGTCGTCGAACGAATCATGGACGCACCTTCTTTCATCTAATAATATAGGATAGAATGGGACAAGTAAAGCGGGCCGGACGAGGTCAAACTAGCTTCCTGAGCAACCTTTGTG
>Ga0209182_10000138_pt1 | contig 17759 bp, 13 predicted proteins | sample LakBais05cmmetaG_FD_185474 | JGI IMG/M metagenome (GOLD analysis project Ga0209182, IMG submission 185474) | Lake sediment microbial communities from Lake Baikal, Russia to study Microbial Dark Matter (Phase II) - Lake Baikal sediment 0-5 cm... | ecosystem: Environmental > Aquatic > Freshwater...
GCCCTAATTGGGGACGATAGTCCCCAATTAGGGCAGTCCCTCCGTTTGGCTTTGTCCCCGGTGTCGTGCTAGAATAACCCGAGTTCCCCGACCGCGGAGAGGTGCTGGAGTGGTCGATCAGGAACGCCTGCTAAGCGTTTGCCCTGGCTCAAACCGGGGCCGCGGGTTCGAATCCCGCCCTCTCCGCCACTGATACCTTCGGATGACGAACATCTTTTTCGAGATCCGTCACGCCTGCACTCGGCCCGCCTCCAAACAGGTCCCGGCATTCATGCCGGGGAGTTCAGGGATTGACTTTGGGGTCCCATTCCCTTAAATTTGGGGCCGTATGTTTTCGTTCATAAGCATGTTCCGGCCTGATGCCGCATTCCCGCAGTAGAGCGAAGGGGACATCCCATGAAAACGAACCGTCGAAGCCCGACTCTGACCCTCCTGGTTTTGGCCCTGGCCCTCGCGGCCGCCGGCGCCGCTTGCGCCAAGAAGCCCGCGGCCGATTCCTACGACGGGATCCTCCGGACGTTCGCCGACCCGCCGGCGGAATACCGGAGCGCTCCTCTCTGGGTCTGGAACGACCTCATGACCCGCGACGAGATCAAGCGCCAGCTCGAGGACTTCAAAGCGCGCGGCATCGGCGGCGCCTTCATCCACCCGCGGCCCGGCCTGATCACGCCCTATCTCACGGACGAATGGTTTTCGCTCTGCGCCTACGCTGTCGAGACGGGGAAGGCTCTCGGGCTCCGGGTTTGGCTCTATGACGAGAACTCCTATCCCTCCGGGTTCGCCGGCGGTCACGTGCCGGCGGAGATGCCGGACGCAGCGCGCTCGGGGCTGAGGATGAGGCGGTTCGAGGGTCCCCCGAAAGCCTTCGACGCAGAACCTGTGGTTGTCCTGCGCAAGACCCTGACCGGCTTCGAGGACGTGACGGGCAAGGTTAGGCCGGCGGCGAAGGACGGGGCCGCCTATTATGTTTTCGACGTCGTCCGGGCCGAGCCCTCGCCCTGGCACGGCGGCTTCACATACGTCGACATCATGCGCAAGATCGTCACCGAGAAGTTCATCGACTTGACCCTCAACGGCTACAAGAGAGTGATCGGCAAGGAATTCGGTCTAACCGTGCCCGGCGTCTTCCAGGACGAGGCCGAGATCTCGCCCGCCGGCGGCCGGGAGGCCCTGAACTACACGCCGGCCCTTTTCCAGACCTTCCAGACGCGCTGGGGCTACGACCTCCGGCCGAACCTCGTGTCCCTCTTCGAGGAGGTCGGCAACTGGCGGCGGGTCCGTCACGACTATTACGCGACGCTCCTCGACCTGTTCATCGAGAACTGGGCCAAGCCCTATTACGCCTACGCCACGGACAACAACCTCGCCTTCACCGGCCACTACTGGGAGCACGAATGGCCTTCGCCCCGCAGCTCCCCGGACAGCCTGGCCATGGCCGCCTACGCCCACATGCCCGGCATCGACATCCTGATGAACGATTGGGAAACCGGCCCCGACGCCCAGTTCGGAAACGCCCGCGCCGTCCGCGAGATCCGGAGCGTCGCCAATCAGATGGGACGGAAGCGGACGATGTCGGAGACCTACGGGGCCGGGGGCTGGGACCTGACCTTCGCCGACCAGAAGCGGATCGGCGACTGGGAGTACGCCCTGGGCGTGAACTTCCTCAACCAGCACCTGTCCTACGCCACGATCAAGGGCGCCCGCAAGCGCGACCACCCGCTGTCCTTCTCCGACCACGAACCTTGGTGGCCATACTACAACACCCTGGCCGACTATTTCGGCCGGCTGTCCGTCGTCATGAGCCTGGGCGAGCAGGTCAATAAGATCCTGGTCGTCGAGCCGACGACGACCGCCTGGATGTATTATTCTCCGGCCGCGGAGTCGGAGGATTTCCAGACGGTCGGCCGGGATTTCCAGGCCTTTGTCCACCTCCTCGAGGCAGAGCAGGTCGAGTACGACCTCGTCAGCGAAAAAACCCTCCAGGAGTTCGCCTCGGTCAGCCATGGGAAGCTCAACGTCGGTTCCCGCTCGTATAGCCTGGTCATTTTCCCGCCGGGGCTGCGCAACCTCGAGGACTCGACCGTGGCCCTCGTCCGCGACTACCTCATCCGCGACGGCAAGATCGTCTCCTGGGTCGCGCCGCCCGACTACGTCAACGGCATCGTCACCGAGGACCTGCGGCTCCTGCAAGATTCCTTCGGCGATCGCTGGCTTAGCTCCGGACCGGGCAGCGGCATCGACAAGGTCCGCATGTTCATCCCGCCGGCCGTCGTCTTCAGCGGAGCGTCCGCGAACACCCGGCTGTTTCACCAGCGGCGGGAGTTCGACGGCGGCCGGTTCGTCTTCCTGGCCAATTCCGACGCCGCGGAGACGGCCGCGGGAACGATGACCCTGGCCGGCGGCTCGGCCGAAGAGTGGGACGCATTCACCGGCCGGGTCAAGGCCTATCCTTTCGTCCGGCGCGGCAGCAAGGTGGACGTCGCCTTTTCCCTTCCGCCGGGCGGGAGCCTGCTTCTCTGTCTCAAGAATGAGCGGGCGAAACCGGCGCCTGTTCCTGCCATCGTTTGGGAGGACGTCGCGGCCGATGGGGGTCTCGTGGTCGAGCCTCTGGCGCCGAACGTCCTGACCCTGGACTACTGCGACCTTGTCCTCGGCGGCCGGACCGAAAAAGACCTCTATTTTTATGACGCCCAGAGAAAGACGTACGAGGCCCATGGGCTGGGGCGTAACCCCTGGGACAGCGCCGTTCAGTACAAGACGAACATCCTCGACCGCGACAAATTCCCGGCGAATTCCGGCTTCGAGGCGGTTTTCTGGTTCCGGGCGGTCAAGGGAGACGCCCAGGATTTCGCGGCCTTGAAAGCCGTGGTCGAGCGTCCCGACCTCTTCCGCGTCTTCGTCAACGACCGTGAGGTCAAGGCCCTGCCGGGAGAATGGTGGCTCGACCGGGCCTTCGGCGTTTTCCCCGTCGGCCCACATGTCGTCTCCGGAAAGAACAAAATCACGGTCAAGGCCAAGCCGTTCACCATCCACTCCGAGCTCGAGCCGGTCTACCTCCTCGGGGATTTCCGCCTCTCCGGCGCCGCCCGCGGCTTCGAGCTCCACCCGTCCGCGCCCGTCGCGGCCGGGTCCTGGAAAGCCCAGGGCCTGCCTTTCTACGGGGCGGGGGTCCGCTACCGGAAAACCTACACCGTTCCCCAGGGCGAGCCTCGGCCGGCCTACCGACTCAAGCTCGGCTCCTGGCTCGGAGCGACGGCGGAGGTCTTCGTCGGCGACAAGCGCGTCGGCACGGCTGCTTTCGCCCCGTACGAAGTGGATCTGACGGACGCCCTCGCTATCGGTCCGAACGATGTCTCCGTCGTCGTCTACGGGACGCTCAGGAACACGCTCGGGCCGTTCCACAACGACCAACCCCTCGGCCGGGCCTGGCCCGGCTCATTCCAACAGGGGGCCAAGGGGGGATTGCCGCCCGGTTCCGCCTACAGTGCAGTCGACTACGGGCTTTTCGACGATTTTAAGGTGCTCAAGGGTGCCGCGCGCTAAATCTATTGACGCAGAAAGGCTGAAACTCAATATGGACCATGCTACAGGCTTCGACAACGGTTTCTACCTCCAGGAACAGAAGAGAGCCATCCTCGACCGGATGACCCGTTTCCCCAACAAGCTCTACCTTGAATTCGGCGGCAAGCTGTTCTTCGACTATCACGCCGCCCGGGTCCTGCCCGGCTACGACCCTAACGTCAAGATGAAGCTCCTGCAGGAGCTCCGGAGCCAGGCCGATTTTCTGCTGTGCATCTACGCGGGGGACATCGAACGGAAGAAGATGCGGGCCGATTTCGGCCACACCTACGACGTCGACGCCATGAAACTCATCGACGACCTTCGGGAGTGGGGCATCCAGATCCGGGCCGTGGTCATCACCCGGTTCGACAACCAGCCCTCCGCCCGAGTCTTCAAGAACAAGCTCGAGCGGCAGGGCATCCGCGTCTACACCCACCGCTTCACCAAGGGCTACCCCACGGACGTCGATGTCATCGTCAGCGACGAGGGCTACGGGGCGAACGACTACATCGAGACCGAGCATCCGCTGGTCATCGTCACCGGGCCGGGACCGGGAAGCGGCAAGCTGGCCACGTGCCTGTCCCAGATCTACCACGAACACCGGAAGGGTTTGGCTTCGGGATACGCCAAGTTCGAGACCTTCCCCATTTGGAACCTGCCCCTTAAGCACCCGGTCAACGTCGCCTACGAGGCGGCCACGGCCGACATCGGCGACTTCAACCTGGTCGACCCCTTCCACCTCGAGGCCTACGGCAAGGCCGCGGTCAACTACAACCGCGACGTCGAGGTCTTTCCGGTGTTGAGACGGATCATCGAGAAGATCACCGGCGGCCCGTCCTTCTACAAGTCGCCGACCGACATGGGCTGCAACGCCGCCGGCTTCGGGATAAAGGACGACGATGTCGTCCGGGCCGCGGCTAAACAGGAGCTCATCCGGAGATATTTCCGCTACTCCTGCGAATACCTCCTGGGTTTCGTGGAAAAGGAGACCGTCCAGCGGGCCGAGCTGCTGATGAAGGAGCTCGGGGTCAAGCCCGAGGACAGGCGGGTCGTCGAGCCCGCCCGGCGGGCGGCCGAGGAGGCCCGGGAGACAGGGAAAGGGAACAAGGGAGTTTTCGTCGGCGCGGCCATGGAGCTCCGTGACGGCACCATCGTCACGGGGAAGAACTCCCCCCTCATGCACGCCTCGTCGGCCCTGGTCCTAAACGCCGTGAAATTGCTGGCCGAGATCCCGGAAAAGATCCATCTTCTTTCCCCGTCGATCATCGAATCCGTCGGGGACCTCAAGAAAAACGTCTTCGGGGCCAAGACGATCAGCCTCGACCTCTCGGAAGTCCTGATTTGCCTGAGCATCAACGCGTCCACCAACCCCATGGCCCACCTGGCCCTGGAGAAGATGAAGGAGCTGCAGGGGTGCGAAGTCCACATCACGCACATCCCGACGCCGGGGGACGAATCGGGCCTGCGGCGGTTCGGGACGAATCTGACGACCGAGCCTAATTTCTCGAGCAAGCACCTTTTCGTTGGCTGAGAGAGGAATGATGTTGACGAGCGCGATCTTCAAGCCCGGCAAGCCCATGCGCGGGCTCCTCAAGATGCAGCATCCGGCACGCCGAGCCATCTTCTCTGTTGGAGGCGTGGGCGTCCTTTACAGCGTCACGTCGGCCATCCTAGCCGTCGCCGGGGCCGTGCCGACGGCGCCCGTCTTTTTCGGAATGGACGTCGACAACTACTATTTTTGGCAAATGATCTTCGTCCTGCCCTTGATCCTGGGCGTCTGGCTTCTCGCGTCGGGATTCCTCCTGTTTTCCAGAAAACGGAAAAACGGCTGTCCGGGCTTCGGCGGGACGGCGGCGCTCGCCGGGGTCGCCCTGAGCTCATCGCTTTTCCTGGCCTGGATCCCTTCCGCCGTCGAGGCCGCGTTCATGGCCTTCGGCATGGGCCAGAGCGAATGGGTGGGCCTGCTCTCGCCCCCCGGGCCCTGGCAGACGGCGTACCTCGTCTTTTACGCGGTCGCCGCGGCGCTGGCCCTCCGCAACGTCATGCTTGCCGCCCGGCTTCTCCGGAAAAAATCGGGGCTGGGTGCCGCGATGGCGGGGCTTGCGGCTGCGGCCGTGGCCGTTGGGGCCTACGTCGCTTTCATCCGATGATGATGGCGGCCACTGTCGCGGGAGACCGGCGTGAAACGAGCAAGATCGGCGAAAAGGGGAACGATGATGTCTGATGACAGGAAGCCTGACGACCTAAAGATCCGGGAGTTCTGCATCGAGGACTACGCCCGGGTCATGGAGATCTGGGCCGAAGGCGGCCTGCCCTTGAAGCCAAAAGGCCGTGACAGCCGCGAGAATATTGCCCGGCAGGTCAAGATGCCAAACGTCCTCTTCCTCGTAGCCGAGGAAGGGGAGGGGGGCCGGGTGGTCGCCACCGTGCTGGCCACCCACGACGGGCGGAAGGGCTGGATCAACCGGCTGGCCGTAGACGCAGCGCTGCGGAAGCGAGGGATCGGCGCCCGGCTCGTCCGCGAAGCCGAGCGGCGGCTCGAGGCCCTGGGGATGGACATCCTCGCCTGCCTTATCGAGGATGACAACGCCGTCTCCATGGCGGTCTTCGAGAAGCTGGGCTACAAGAAGCACCCGGAGATCATCTACTTTGCCAAGCGGAAATACCCGGGGGTCTAAGGGCGACCCTGGCGGGAACCAAAGCCCTGAGAATCGGCGTCACCCAACGGTCTTTATCGATGTCGTAGACGATGAAGTCCGAATCGAACTGCCAGTAAGCCCAGGCCCAACCCCTGGATTCGGCCGCGCGGGCGATGAATGACGTGTAGCACGCCCGCGACTCCATCGGACCCTCGTCGTAGGCGCCAAATTCGCCGAGCAGGATGGGACGTCGGTGCGATAGCGACCAGTGCTCGACGCGGGCGAAATCGTCCTCGACGCGTCTTGTCTCAAGGGTGTTTCCCCAGGTCACGCCTGAAAAACGGACGTTCTCCGGAGACCACGGCGCCCCCTGGTGTGTGAACCGCATAGGCTCGTAATAGTGGACCGTCACGATGATATTCCTGTCGGCCTCCGGCAACGCCAACTCATCCAGATGGTCGATTCCGTTCCATGAAGGAGGACCGATGACCACGGTCCGCGTCGGATTGATCCGGCGGATGACGGCCAGCGCCTCGATGAGCCATTCATTCCACAAGGCCGCCGTCAGCCGGCCATTGGGCTCGTTCAAGATCTCGAACAGGAGGCCGTCCGGAGAGTCCTTGAACCGCTCGGCGACCTGCCTCCAGAAGGCCAGGATCCGGGGCTTGAAGCCGGCCGGATCCTCGGCGACATCGTTGTAGTTGTGGAGGTCCAGGATGACCATGAGGTCGTTGGCCAAGGCGCTTTTGACAGCCCAATCCAGGATCCTCAGCCAGTTCTCGTCGAGCTTGAAGTCCGAGGCGGCGTCCATTCGCTGGAGGGCATGCATGTTGATTCGGACGGCCTGAAATCCGGCGTCGTGAATGAGCTTGAAATGTCGTTCCTTGAAGCGGGCATCCTCGAACTTGTCCCAAATGGGGTCATAGCCGAGGATGTTAACTCCGCGGCCGAGTCTCTTGACCTGCTCGAAAGCGTCCGCCGCGGGTGGAGCGGCCGCGGGAGCCGGGCCAAAGCCGAGGAGCATCATCATCAGAATGATCAGCCCGGCCTCTCGCGTTATTTTTTTTGAATTTCTAATCATCGTTTCTCTCTCACGGACTGACGAGGACCGGCCCCGCCATTCTTAATACCAATTCTTAGAATCCTATGACCAGCTTGAAGGCGCGCCGCCGGGCCCCGTCGGCTTCGGCAAAGATGCGTGGGATGTCCTCGAGCCTTATCTCGGTCAACCAGTCCTTCACGACGAATCGGCCGCCTTCGAGCCAGCTTAGGGCCCAGGGGTAATCGCCCGTTGCAAAGTTCGAGCTCGTAGCGATGCGGCGCTCGCCGCCGAGGCGAAGGAAGTTCACCGGGATGTCCAGGTCGTGGACGGCCATGTTGACGAGCGTGCCTTTCTTCCCGAGGAGCCGCAACCCGAGCTCGAAGCTGTCCCGGCCGCCGACGCTGTCGAAGACGCTGCCGAAGCCCTCCGGGGCGAGCGCCGACAGTTCCTCGACGAGGGCTCGGTGTGACTTGCCGCTCGCGTCGACGACGGCGTCGAACCCGCTTCTCCGGGCCGCTTCGAGGGGCGCGGCGGCGATGTCGGTGACAACGACCCGGCTGGCCCCGAGATTCCGTGCCGCCTGGGCGATGCCGTTACCGGCGGGGCCGGCGCCCATCATCAGGACGGGTCGGCCCGGCTGGACGTTCCCTTGATGGGCGACATGGACGCAGACGGCGAGGATATCCATCATTGCCGCCTCCCCGTAGGTCAACCCGTCCGGGATGGCGAAGCAGCCGCCTCCCCAGGCGGGGACGTATTCGGCGTACGCGCCGGGATAGAAATCGCGCTTTCCCCACCCCTGACCGTGACCCATGTGAATGGTGTTCGGGCAGAGCTGGGTCCGCCCCGAGACGCATTCGGGGCAGGTACCGCAGACCTTGGAGCAGACCGGGGCAACGCGTTTACCAAGAAGGCGGGCGTTCTTCTCGTCGAGGACGGCCACGATCTCGCCCGCGAATTCGTGGCCGAGGACGATTCCCGGCGGGTTGTCGACGTGGCGCCCGAGGGTGTGCATGGCCCAGGGGTTCTCGCCGGCGTAATACCGGAAGTCGGAACCGCAGACGCCGCAGGCCGCGACCTTGACGAGGACCAGGTCCGGGTCGCCGTAAGCCTCGATGGGCCAGACCGGAATGTTGCGCAGGGCCAGCCTCCGCGGCGCTTCGAGCACGACCGCCTTCATCGTGGATGGTAGAAGTTGGTTGGTGATCATGAGGGTCCTATACTCCCGAGTACGCGGAGAAGCCGCCATCGACCGGAAGCACGACGCCGGTCACGAAGGCTGAGGCGTCGGAGACGAGCCATACCAGCGCCCCGGCCAGGTCTTCGCCCGTCCCGAAGCGGCCCATCGGCGTATGGGCGATGATCGCCATGCCCCTCGCCGAGAGGCCGCCGGTCTTCTCGTCCGTCAGCAGGAACCGGTTCTGGTCGGTCAGGAAGAAGCCGGGGGCGATGGCGTTGACCCTGATGTGGAGCGGGGCCAGATGCGTCGCCAGCCACCGGGTGAAATTGGACACGCCGGCCTTGGCTGCGGAGTAGGCCGGGATCCGGGTGAGCGGCCGCGAGGCGGTCATCGACGAGATGTTGACGATGACGCCCCCGCCGCGTTCCGCCATCACGCGCCCGAACGTCCGGGACGCGAGGAACGTGCCGAGGACGTTGAGGTCGAAGACGGACCGGAAGGCCCCGGCGTCGAGGTCGAAGAACGTCTTGAGACCGTCGGACCCGCCGGCCGTTTCATGGAGGTCCCCGCTCTCGACCGTTTCCCTGGACGTGGTCGCTGCGGGGACGTTCCCGCCCGCGGCGTTGACCAGGATGTCCACGCGCCCGAATTCACCGACGACCTGCGCCGCGGCGTCGGCCAGGCTCTTTTCGTCGAGAACATCGCAGGGGACGCCGATCGCCCGGCCGCCGGTGGCGGCCATATGGCGCGCGGCGTCGGCCGCGGCCGCTTCCCGCACGTCCAGGAGGGCGACGGCCGCCCCGCGCTCGGCCAAGGCCAAGGCCATGGCCCCGCCCAGGGCGCCCCCTCCGCCGGTGACTACGGCGGCCTTTCCGTTCAGTCCGAAAATATCTTTGTTCATCCCAGCACCTCTTCGACGGCCTCCCCGAAGGCCTGCGCCGATTCCACCAGAGCGTCCTCGGCGATCGTGAGCGGCGGGGCGATCTTTAAGCATTCGCCGGCGACCCCGACCGGCGCGAACATCAGGACGCCCTTGTGCATGCACGCGACGTTGATGGCCAGGGCGGTGTCCGGGTCCGGGATTTTCGTTCCGGGCTTGACGACTTGGATACCCGCGACCAGTCCCTTGCCGTTGAGGCACCCCAGTCTTGCCGAATGTCTTTTTTGAACTTCGGCCAGTAGGGGCATGAGGACCCCTTCCATCCGGGCGGCCCTTGCCGCCAAGTCCTCCCCGAGGAGGATCTTCAAATTGGCGATGGCTGCCGCGACCGGCAGCGGAGAGGCCGAATGCGTCGAGGTCATCGTCCCCGGCGGATAGAGCCCCATGATGTCCTCCCGGCCGACGACCGCCGAGATCGGCAGGGACGAAGAGATGCCTTTGCCGCAGCAGATGATGTCCGGCTTGACGCCGTAGTGTTCGTAGCAGAACATCTTCCCGGTCCGGCCGAAGCCCGATTGGACCTCGTCGAAGATGGTGACGATGTCGTGCTCGCGGCAGAACGCCTCGAGTCGCCCGGCGTACTCGACCGGGAGGAAGTCCGGCCCGACGCCCTGGTAGCTTTCGGTCATGACCCCGGCGATCTCGTCGTGGGCGATCCCTTTCTCCGCGAGAGTCGCCAGGAACAGGCCGAAGCTCGTGTCCGTGTTCTTATAGCCGTCCGGGAAGGGGACCTGGACGAACCCGAGGTCCCGGTCGCCGATCCACTTTTTCTGCCCGTCCATGCCGCCCGCGAGCTGGGCCCCCATCGTCCGGCCGTGGAAGGCGTTCCGGAAGGAAACGAGATATTTCCGCCGGGGGCCGTACTTCTCCAGGGCATAGGTCCGGGCGAGCTTGATGCCGTTCTCGGTCGCCTCGCTGCCCGTCGAAAGAAGGAAGACCCTATAAGCCTCCGGGTCCGGCGAGAGGGCCCGCAGCATCCCGCAGAGCTCGGCCCGCTGCTCATGGACGAAGACGTAACTCGCGACGAGGCCCTGGTCGATGACCCTTTTCAGAGCGTCACGGATCTCGGACCGGCCGTGCCCGGCGTTGGTGACGAGGACGCAGCTCGACCAGTCGATCCAGCGGTTACCCCACTTGTCGTGGACGGTGAAGCCCTCGGCCCTGTGCCAGACGACGGGCGGCTGGCCGGACATGGACCGCGGCTCGCTCGCCGCGAGCGTCTCGAAGATGGGGACCGACTCCGGTACCGGGATCTTGGTCCGGATGGTCCGGTACTTCGTCTCGATGCGCGGCACCTCGACCGGGGTGAGATCGTAGACCGCCATCGCCCTACCTCAGTCGGACCAGCCGGCCGGTCGCCAGGCTCTCGTGAACGGCGACGGCGATGCGCGTGACCTCGAGCCCGTCTTCTCCGGAGGCCCAGACCCCCTTGAGGTCTTCGATCCGCCCGCCGCTCTTGAGGAAGGCGACGTTCCCGGCGAAGTCCTCGATGCTCTCGACGCCGTAGCCGCGGAGGACCTTGTGGCCCTGCCGGTCGACGGATTCGCGCTTGAAGTTGTTGTTATAGGTGGCCATACCCTCCCGGTCGATGCAGGAGCGGGAGCCCCGGTCCTGGCTGTCGCACTCGAAGACGCCCTTCGTGCCGACGACCCGGATGCCCTGGTTCACGATGGCCTCGAACCCTTTGGGCAGGACCCAGCTCGTGTCGAAGGTGAAGGCGGCCCCGTTCTCGAAGTCGACCTTGGCGTTGATGCAGTCCCAGGTGTCGATGCCATGATCCTTGAGAAGAGTGTTCTTGGCTCCCGTCGCATAAACGGTCTTCGCCTCCGATTTGACGATCCAGCGGACGAGATCGTAGAAATGGACCCCCAGGAACCAGGCCGGGGAAGAGGCGGGCGCCCAGTGCGGGAACCACTCGGCCGGGACTTCGATGCGGTCTTCCATGTGGACGTTGCCGTAGAGGATGTCGCCGAGGTCGCCGGACCGCGCGCGCCGCTCGATCGTCTGGTGATCGGGGTCGTAGCGCTTGTGGAAGTCGACCTGCAGGAGGACCCCGGCGTCCCGGGCTGCCCGGACCATTTCGGCCGCGCCCTCGACGGTCACGTCCAGGGGTTTCTCGACCAGGACGTGCTTTCCCGCCGCGGCGGCCGCGACGGCGATTTCGCGATGGAGATGATCGGGTGTAGCGACGCTGACCGCGTCCAGAGCCTCTTTTCCGAGCATCTCGCGGTAATCCCCGTAGACCGGGCAGGCGTACCGGTCGCGGAGCTCCTCCGCCCGCTCCGGGTTCGTCTCGGCGATGGCGGCGAGTTCGGCCAGGCCGGTCGACCCGAGCTGGGTGAACACGTCCAGGTGCGTCTGACCGAACTTCCCCGCTCCCACGACGGCGATCCTAACAGGCATTCCCCTCCTCCTTCTCCTCCTCCTTCCCCTCGACGCCGCACCAATCCGTGAGGAACCTCGCCAGCACCTCGGCGGCGCGGAGGATATCGTCCAATTCGACCCGCTCGTCGAGCCCGTGGGCGTGGCCGAGGTCTCCGGCACCGAAGACGATCGTCGGCATCCCGCCGCGATGGAAAAAGAGACGCGCGTCGCAGGAGGCGTTCCACCCCTCGAGCAACCGAGGTCCCACGACGGACTCGGCCGCCCGCTGGAACGACCGGACGGCCGGATGCCCGGCCGGAGTTTCAAAGGCCTCGTTACGGAGTCCCGCGAGCTCGAAGCGCGCGTGCTCCCGCGCCCAGGGCGTCGCTTTTGTTTCGATCAGGGCCCGGACCTCTGCTTCGATCCGCCGGGCGGTCCGATTCGGGAGGAAGGCGATCCCGCCCTCGGCGACGCACTCGGCGGGCACGGTCGAGGGCCAGTCTCCGCCTCGGACCCGGCCAACGTTGACGACGACCGGGCTGGGGTCGTCGGGGAATCCGGGATACCCTTTCGACGCGCCCCTGAGAAAGGTCTCGTACTCCTTGAGGATTGGGACGAGGCCGATCATTTCATCGAACGCGCTCACGCCCTCGCGGTAGCGGCCCATGTGGACGGAGCGGCCCGAAACGGTGAGCTTGAACCAGGCAGCCCCTCGATTCGCGGGGCGGACGCCGAGGCCGGTCGGCTCGAGCACGACCGCGGCGTCGGCCCAGCGGCCCCCGACGATGGACGCAAGGGAGCCGTTGCCCCCGGCTTCCTCCTCGATAACGAACTGGGCCTGGACGTCCCCCTTGAGCCGGACGCCGAGCTCCTTGAGCGAGGAGAGCACGAGCCATATCGTCACGACCTGGCCCTTGGCGTCGCACGCCCCACGGCCGTGGACGGCCCCGTTCTCGCACCTCGCCTCGAACATCCCGTCCGGGCCGGGGACGACGTCGGTGTGGGAGTTGAGGATGGCGCTCCTCCCATCGCCCGTGCCGGCGAGGTCGACGAGGACGTTCGGCCGCCCCCGAAAGCTTTCATGTCCGGGGACGGGCGTGTAGTCCGGGTCGTCGACGACGGACTCGTCGATAGGGGCGAGCCTCGCGGGGAGGCCGGAACTCGAGAGAAAACGGTATAGATAATCCTGCACGCCGCCCTCGGCGCCGGTCGTGCTGCGGAAGGCGATCAGCCGGCACAGGAGGTCCCGCGCCCAGTCTCTGCGGGAGCGGATGGCCGCCGAAACCTCTTCCTCGAAACCCATCGCCCGGCCGGCTCCTTTCAACGCGACTCGCTTTCCGTCCCTACTCTAGACGGAGCCCGGACGCCTTGTCAACCCGCTTCGCCGGCCGCGCCGGGCCCCGCCGCCTCACGGCGTGATTGACAGCGCTGACTGGCGGGCGATATAGTGCCGGCAAGGAGCCGCGCCATGATCGAAACGGAGAGTCGATGCGTGTGGTTGGCAATCCTCATGCTGGCGGCGGCGGGATTCGCTGCCTGCGGGGCCAAGTCGGCGACCGGCGCCGCGCCCGCGCGGATGAGGGGCTTTCATATCGACATGAACATTACCCAGTTCCGTGGCCCCTACCTGATGAGGGAATTGAAGACGCTGGCCGACCTGGGGTACGACACGATCGTCTGGGAGGTCGAGAACAACGTCCGTTGGGAGACCTGTCCGGAGTGCGTCTCGCCGGATGCGTTCACAAAGGAGGAGTTCAAGGACATCCTTGCCTACAGCCGGTCGCTCGGACTCGAGCCCATCCCCCTGCTCCAGACGATCGGTCATTGTGAATACGTCCTCAAGAACGACCGATACAAGCCGCTGGCGGAGGTTCCGGACCGGATAGACCAATACTGCCCGCGGAATCCGGACGTCGTGCCGTTCCTGCGGAAGTGGATCGACGAGTACCTGGAGGTCTTCGGGGAGGTCAAGTATTTCCATCTGGGCGCTGACGAAGCCTATACGCTGGGGGAATGCCCTCGATGCAGGGCTTACGCCGCGGAGCATTCGCTCTCGGAGCTCTACATCGACCACATGAACGCCATGAGCATTCCATTGATCGAAAAAGGGATCCGTCCGGTCATCTGGGGCGACATGCTTCTCCATCACCCCGAGGCCCTCGACAGGCTCTCGAAGAAGGTCGTTATCTTCGATTGGCTTTACGACAGGTACACCGGGTTCGGGGAGGTCCATGTGTGGGGCAGCGGGAATCAGGCCAAGGAGGAGCTCGACGCCGCGACCCTTGAGCGGTTCGGCGCCTACCTCTACCCGCTCGGCGACGAACCCGGCCGCGACCCGGACCCGTTCTACACGGCGGATTACCTCGCGGCGAACGGGTTCGACGTCGTCGTCTGTCCGAGCTCGAGCTGTTACGGTGATAGCGTGTTCGCCCCACGGACATACTTCCACATGAGGAACACATACGATTCGTTCCGGAGAGGGACTTCCGGGCGGCTGAAAGGCGCCGTCCTAACCAGCTGGACGGTGCATCTCTTCCCCTGGGAACTGCAGAGGACGTCGATCGAACTGCCGCAGTTCATCGCCGCTCATCCCGACGGCGACCTGGCGGCCTTCGAAAAGGCTTACGTCCGCGAGCATTTCGGCGTCGACGACACGGGGTTTTTCATCGCTGCGGGGCGGCTCGCGACGAGGGGCCTGTTCAATTACGCCGCCGACCTGGGATTCTTCAAGGACGCCCGGCCGGCGCCCAGAGGCTACGTCGCGGACCGGATCGAAGAGATGGCGAAGAAAGGCGAAATCGAGAAGGAGCTCGGGACCTGCGAGACAAGGCTCAAGGAATATCGGGAAGGCCTGGCCCAGTTCGGCGCCTATGCGAAGGTCGCGAAAAGGGGACACGAGGAGCTTCGCGCCTGGGACCTCGCCGCTAGGAACCTCGTCAACCGGGCCGAGTCCGTGAGACTTCTCCTGAAGGCGCGGCTGAACGGGGCCGGCCCCGAGATCGCGGCCGAGGCCGGGTGGATCCTCGAGGGGCTTCGGGCTCTCCGCAAGAAAACGGAGGCGGCCGTCTCCGCGCAGGTGAAACCGTCCCGGACGGCGGAAATGATGCATTGGATGTACGATTCCATGGAAGCGGCCCTGGAGAAGGTGGGCCGGGACGGCGGCAACGACGGACGGTAGGGGAGAGGAACGATGGAGGCTGGCAAGCCGGGGCCGACGGCAGGCCGGGTCGCATCGCTCGACGCTCTGCGCGGCTTCGACATGTTCTGGATCATCGGGGGAGACGCGATTTGCCGGAGTCTGCCGGCAATCCAGAACGCGCCCTGGACGCGTTTCCTCGCCAGCCAGGTCGAGCACAAGCCCTGGGTGGGCTTCACGTTCTACGACCTCATCTTCCCCCTGTTCCTTTTCATCATCGGCGCTGTCTTCCCGTTCTCGCTCTTGAAGAGGGCCGAAAAGGGAAAGGCCCGGAAGCGCCTTTATCTCCACGTCGTCAAGCGGTCGCTCATTCTCATCCTGTTGGGGCTCATCGCCGGCGGCGTGCTGAGGTTCGACTTCGCCAACATGCGCTGGACGGGCGTCCTCCAGAGGATAGGGATATGCTATCTTCTTGTCGCCATCCTCGTGCTCAACACGAAGGTCAGAACGCAGATCGGGGTTTTCGTGGGGGTCTTGCTGCTTTATTGGGCGGCGATGGCGCTTATCCCCGTTCCGGGGCACGGGGCGGGGGTCATGACGCCCGAAGGGTCGCTCCACAGCTATATCGACCAGAAGGTCATGCCGGGAAGGATTTCCGCCGAATTCTACGGGCCGGGGGACAGCCTCGGGGCGGCTTCAACATTTCCGGCGGCCTGTTCCCTCCTGCTGGGCGTGTTCGCCGGATACTGGCTGAAGTCCAATCGAAGCGGTAACGCCAAGACGCTCGGCCTCGTCGCCGGCGGGATATTCTGCCTGATGGTCGGCTATGTCTGGGGGCTCGCCTTCCCCATCATCAAGCACATCTGGACGAGCTCGTACGTGCTCTGGGCCGGCGGCTGGTGCCTTCTGATGATGGCGCTCTTCTATTGGCTCATCGACGTCAAGGGCCGGGGCCGGTGGGCCTTTTTCTTCGTCGTTATCGGAACGAACGCGATCCTCGTCTATTTCGGCCAGGACGTCGTGGACTTTGACGACATCGCCAGGTTTTTTCTGTCCGGGGTCGAGCGGAACGTCGGCCTCTTCGCCCCGCTCATCATTCCGGTCGGGGCCCTGGCGGCGAAATGGGGAAGCCTTTTTTTCCTCCATCGGCGCACGATCTTTTTCAAGGTCTGACGCGCTGATCCCTCCCCTTTCTTTTTCGAGCTTAATACTATAAAATAAGTAGGAATTATTCATCATCTGCTAGGAGATTTGTGTTCATGAAACCCAGAGAGATCGTGCCCGACGTCCTGGCCGTGGGGGCCCAGGATTTCGACCGGAGACTTTTCGACGCCCTCATCCCGCTTCCCGACGGGACGAGCTATAACGCGTATCTCGTCCGCGGCCGGAACAAGACTGCCCTGATCGACACGGTCGAGCCGGCGATGCTCCATGTGCTCCAGGCTCATCTGAAGGACGTCACCCGGATCGACTATCTCATTTCCAACCACACCGAACAGGACCATTCGGGGTCCATTCCCTGGGTCCTCGAGCGCTATCCCGGGATCGAGCTCCTGTCCTCAGAGCCGGCCAAAGCCATGCTCGTCGACCACCTTGGCCTGGCCGCAAGCCAGATCCGGACGGTCGCCGACGGTGAGAAGCTCGACCTGGGAGGGAGGACGCTCCGCTTCATTTATACGCCATGGGTCCACTGGCCGGAAACGATGTCGACCTACCTCGAGGAGGATAAGATCCTCTTCAGCTGCGACTGGTTCGGGTCCCACATCGCCACGACCGATCTTTTCGTCGACGGCGCCGAATGCGTCCTCGAGGAAGCAAAGAGGTATTACGCTGAGATCATGATGCCCTTCCGCAAGATCGTCCAGAAGAACCTGGAGAAGATCAAGGACCTCGAGATCCGGCTGATCGCCCCGAGCCATGGCCCCATCCACCGGAACCCCCAATCCATCATCCAGGCCTATCGGGACTGGACCGACGACAAGCCTCATAACACCGTCGTCATTCCCTGGGTAAGCATGCACGGCTCGACCGCCCTCTTGGTCGAGCGTCTCGTCAACGCCCTGTCCGAGCGGGGCATTACCGTCTTTCCTTTCAACATGGCCACCGCGGACATCGGCCAGCTGGCCATGAGCCTCGTCGACGCGGCGACGCTTATCGTGGCCGCCCCGACGGTCCACGTCGGGCCCCACCCGATGGTCCTTTATGCCGTCGTCCTGGCCAACGCCCTCCGGCCGAAAGTCCGCTTCGCCTCGATCATCGGCTCGTACGGCTGGGCCGGGAAGATGGCCGACACCGTCAAGGGGGCCATGCCCAACCTCAAGGTCGAACTTCTCCCTCCGGTTATCTGCAAAGGTTTGCCGAAGCCATCCGACTTGGAAGCGATCGATAGGCTGGCCGAGGCGATTGCCGGGAAGCACCGGGAAATGGGCCTGCTCTGAGGAGAAGCTGTCGGGTCGGACCCCCCTAGGTCCCGGGCGGCAGAAAACGAGTTTCCCACCGGTCCGGCGATTCAAGCCTGAGTGTTTTTCCGGGCAGACAGGAAATCGACGATCTTGACGCTTCCCGAGGGCAAGGGATAATGCCCGATCGTCGATAGAGTCACCCACCGCCTACAAGGACCCATTCGGAAATCCTTATCCCGGAGCTTGCCGGTGTAGGCGTGGAGCGTCACTTGAAAGTGCGTATAGGCGTGTTGGACTGTCGTCAGACGCCGGATGTCCTCGATCTCAACTCCGAGCTCCTCGCGAACCTCGCGCCGCAGCGCGGCGGTCAGGCTCTCTCCAGGCTTGACCTTTCCTCCCGGGAATTCCCAGAGGTCGGCCAGGAGACCGCGAGAGGGCCGTTTCTGGATGAGGATCCGGCCGTCATTTTCCATGACCGCGACTACCGCTTCGATC
>Ga0209182_10000139_pt1 | contig 17704 bp, 17 predicted proteins | sample LakBais05cmmetaG_FD_185474 | JGI IMG/M metagenome (GOLD analysis project Ga0209182, IMG submission 185474) | Lake sediment microbial communities from Lake Baikal, Russia to study Microbial Dark Matter (Phase II) - Lake Baikal sediment 0-5 cm... | ecosystem: Environmental > Aquatic > Freshwater...
TGTCTCATTAGTGCTCCTTTGACTGGCTGTCTTTGAAGCACTTATACTACACCAGCTTGCCTCTCCTTTCAGCCCTTCAGTTGCACTTGTGAGTTGAATCTACGATTAACATAATTCGCTTTATTTTGTAGATAAATACTTAAGATGAAATATATATTTTCAGCTATTTCGGTGTTTTTTTGCCTCTTCCTTAATGCTTGTGGATTGATATCGACACCGTCTGGCAACGCCAATAGCACACCAATAGCCAAACTGATGCAATCCGAGAATTATTGCACAGTAATAAGCAGTGCCATATCCACCCCAAGTCCGACGGACGAGGCATTAAATGCACTGGTACCTTTGGTTAATGAAGATGATTGGGTGGAAGGTCCTACCTCGGCAGAGGTTACCTTCCTTGAGTATGCTGATTTTCAATGACCGGGCTGTGCTGGTTTTGCGCCCGTGTTGGCGCAACTTCGAGCGGATTTCCCGGAAAATCTAAGAATTGTATTTCGTCACTTCCCCCTTCCCGTTCACGATAAGTCTTTGTTGGCTGCCCAAGCTGCAGAAGCCGCTGGATTGCAGGGGAAATTCTGGGATATGAAAACAGCCTTGTTTGAACAACAAGCCGAATGGTCCGCTTTAACAAATCAGGATTTTGAATCTTGGTTGAACCAAACCGCCATTGTAATTGGGGTAGACCCCATAAAGTTTAGTGCTGATCTGAAAAGCCAGGAGATCGCCGATAAAGTGTTGGCCGCCAGGGAAGAGGCTATCAGGCTAGGCATTCCCTATACCCCTTTTCTGGTGATCAACGGCAAAATGTGGCAAGGTCCACGAGATTACAACAGTCTTAAGGATGTTACTAATCTTTTGCTGCTTGAAAAGCGTCAGTTTACAGGTTGCCCGCCTTTTACAGTAGATATTACGAAACAATATATCGCATCCATTGAAACAGAAAAAGGCACAATTGTTATTCAACTCTATCCGGATAAAGCTCCGCTTGCCGTAAACAATTTTGTCTTCCTGGCCAACAATGGTTATTTCGACGGTATCACTTTTCATCGGGTGGTTAAAGGATATCTCGCACAATCTGGTGACCCGTCTGGAACAGGCTATGGCGGACCGGGTTATGCGTTTATAAACGAAATTGATCCGACGTTGAAATTTGATAAGGCCGGTCTGGTCGGCATGGCAAACGTCGGGCCGGATACAAATGGCAGTCAGTTCTTTATTACACTTACGTCGATGCCCAAGCTGGATGGCAAGTATACGATCTTTGGGCAGGTCATTCAGGGGTTGTCTGTGGTTCAAGCACTTTCTGAGCGAGACCCATCACAAGGTATACCTCTTACACCCGGCGATAAAATACTTCATGTGACTGTTGAGGAAAAATAACCATTACAACCCAATTTCAACCTAGCCCTCCACGCTCATCCGCTCCATACAATATCACACAAACTGTAATTGCTATTATTGCTACAGTATTTGTCTTGTTCGCCGGGTTGACCCTGTTAATCATTGGCTTGGTTCAGATCATCACAACAGGCATCATGACAATCACGCCAAATCCTATTTTCTCTAATGGGGTTGCATTCCTCACGCTCGGCTTTATTCTGATCCCGTTTGTGGCAATAAAAATAAAAGCACTGACTTACCATCAGGATTCAGATTCAGTGGAAAGGCGCTTTTCATTGCGCTATTCACCATTCCTTTTGTTGATGCTTATTTGTTTATGGGGATTACTTCTACTGGTTGGTTATTACTCTATTGGAATGAAATTGGTTTCTGTTCTAATGACACCATTCCTGGCTATCCTTGCTGTCATCATACCTATATTCATTTATTTATCAATTGTCCAAGGCCGAGGAGATCCAATCACTCGTTCACGCGGCTGGGGGGCTTTAAGTGTGGGGGTTGTGGCAGCACCCGTGCTGGGTAATCTGCTCGAATTTGGGATCGCAGCCATCGCGCTGATTATTATCGTAATCGTCATTATTCAAAACCCATTATCTATGAGCAGTCTTGAAAGCATTGCCAATCGTCTGTCAAGTGCCCAAACAAATCCTGAGATCATCAATAATATTGTTTCGTCGTTCATCCGTCAGCCTGTAAATAAATATTTTGTTTTGGCATTCGTTTCGGGACTCATACCGATCGTCGAGGAAGCCGTCAAACAAACCCCCATCTGGTTGTTGGCATGGCGGAAACTCACTCCCCGGGCAGGATTGATAATTGGTGCGTTGGGTGGTGCGGGATTCGCACTAACCGAGAGTCTTTTAACGGTGTCTGTCATCGGCGATTCTGACCAATGGTTGTTCCAGATGATTGGGCGGGCTGGCACCGGTCTGATGCACATAACCACCGGCGCCATCAGCGGTTGGGGACTGGCATCTGCAATCGGGGGGAGGGGTTATCTGAAATCGGCCTGGTTCTATCTGATTGCTATTATCATCCATGGAATTTGGAATGGTCTGGCAATCTGGGAAGGTATTGGTCGTTTAATCAACAATTCATCGTTAAACCCCTGGCAATTTAATGAGGAAGGACTGACGCCCAGTCTTTTGTTGGGTGGTTTATTCCTGGTCATGTTGGTTTTTTGGATAATGAATAAAAAAATATTAAAGGATTAACTCATGCAATTCATTCAAACTGTAATCGATCTGTTTCTGCATTTGGACAAACACCTCGGTGAGCTTATCCAGCAAATTGGTATTTGGACGTATCTTCCCTTGTTTTTTGTGGTCTTCATGGAAACCGGATTTGTGGTCACGCCATTTTTGCCAGGTGATTCTCTAATTTTTGCGGCAGGAACTTTGGCCGCGCTTCCGGAAAGCCCATTGCATATTGTTGTTTTGTTTCTGATCCTGGCTGCCGCCGCCATTCTTGGTGATACGGTAAACTACTGGATCGGTCATTATATTGGACCCCGAGTTTTCACCGAGAAAGTCCCCTTTCTAAAAAAAGAATATCTCGACCGCACGCATCAGTTCTATGAAAAACACGGCGGCATCACGATCTTTCTGGCGCGCTTCATACCGATCATACGGACGTTCGCCCCCTTTGTTGCGGGTGTGGGCACCATGACCTATGGTCATTTTATTGTCTATAATATTTTGGGTGGCTTGGTCTGGACTGCACTTTTTAGCTTTGGCGGTTATTTCTTTGGAAATCTGCAAATCGTAAGAAATAACTTCTCCCTGGCGATCGTGGCTATCATCCTGATCTCAGTGCTTCCTGTGCTTGTCGAGATAATTAAAAGTCGAATCAATAAAGGCAAACAGGGAAACCCGGGTATAGTCGATAAATAACGAGTAGTTGTCGGCCGGATCATTAGTCTCTCGCCTGTGTTATTATTTATAGCAACACGAGAGAATAACAATACGTGGATCGACAAACTCTATTCAATATAATCAATTTTTTATATCGCCATCTCACCCGGACCGAGTTTTGCGGTCTTGAGAACGTTCCGCCTACCGGGGGGATAATTCTTGCTACAAATCATATGAGCCGGGTGGATGTTCCCTTGCTATTCATCACACCGAGCCGCAAGGATGTCAATGCCCTAGTCGCTGACAAGTATTTAAAACGTCCATTCTTTAGAATCATCCTGAATGCGGCTAATGTAATATGGCTGGATCGTGAAAAAGCCGATTTTGCTGCCTTACGCACAGCACGCGAATATATCCAAAATGGAGGGGCAATAGGAATTGCACCTGAAGGCACCCGCAGTAAGACCGGTTCTCTGATTGAGGGGAAAGCCGGAACGGTATTGCTAGCCCACAGGGCTGGATGCCCCATCATTCCAGTTGGGGTTACAGGAACAGAAAGCGCCATTAAGCAATTATTTACATTCCGCCGCCCGAAATTGGTGGTCAGGTATGGAAAGCCTTTTTATCTGCCTCCCATCTCGCAGGCAGAGCGATCGCTCTGGTTATCAAAATGCACCGATGAAATCATGTGCCAGATTGCAGCGCTACTACCGGAATCTTATCGCGGTGTATATAAAAATCACCCACGGTTAAAAGAGATCCTGAAGTCCAATTCCAAAAAATAGCGCACTATAAAAATTGGGGTTATACTAATGTAATAACTGTTGTATGCTACCCCCTTTAACATGGGTTGCTCTGGCATTCCTGGCTGGGCTGGTTTTCGCAGAAGTCACGGATTTATCCATATTAGTCGGATTAATCGGTCTGGCTTGTGTTTTTATTCTATGGGTGGTATTAGCACGGATAAAAAAACCTTCTATTGGTTCTGTTGTTATTCAGAAGAATAATCGCGCTGGAATAGCACCACTAATTTTGATTTTGTCATTTTTATTAGGTTTTGTACGACTGGAACTTGCCAGCTTGCCCCTATCTGCCAATAATCTGGCCTGGTATAACGATAAAGGGACTGTAACAATCAAAGGAGTGATTTGCGGCTATCCAGACAGGCGTGACACATTTCAATTATTGACAATTGATTCAGAAACAATAGAGTTTGGTTCTAATGAAACAAAGACAATTCCAATCACTGGTAAGGCTATCGTCAGGACTGGGACCAACATCACCTGGAGCTACGGCGATGAAATTCAACTGATAGGCAAGCTATCGACACCTGCCAATGAAGCTGACTTCTCCTATCAAGACTATCTTGCCCATAAATCAATTCTTTCATCGCTGTACTACCCGGACATTGTACTAATTGACAGTAATCAGGGTGACCAGCTCTTAGGCTGGATTTATTCTATCCGGGATCAGGCAATCGTCACATTATCACAGATATTTCCTGCGCCCGAATCAGCTTTGCTGGCTGGGATATTACTGGGATATGATAACGACATTCCACCAGATATTCAGACAGCGTTCCGCAAGACAGGCACAACACATATCATCGCCATCTCCGGCTTTAATATTTCGATTCTGGCTGCCATGTTCTCTGCCTTATATTATCGATTACTTGGAGTACGCAAGGGTATTCTTGCAACCATTATCACATTGATTGTGTATGTCCTTCTTACCGGCGCCAGCCCTTCCGTAGTTCGTGCAGCGATCATGGGCAGTCTTGGATTGTTAGCCAGTCTGGTCGGACGCAGACAGAATGGGATCAACAGCCTGGCATTTGTGGGCACATTAATGTGCCTGATCAACCCATTTCTTCCATGGGATATCAGTTTCCAATTATCTTTCTTATCGACTCTCGGATTGATAATATTTGCCGACCCTATGGTTGAATGGATCAAACGAATCCTTGCCAGGTTGCTCCCCTTACACTCAATGGAAAATGCCGCCGAAAAAATCGGTGAATATTTCCTGTTTACCCTGGCTGCACTGGTCATGACATTTCCGGTGATGGCTTACCACTTTCACACTTTTTCTTGGTTGTCATTTCTCGCCAATCCTTTGATATTACCCGCCCAACCGGCCGTGATGATCATTGGCGGTTTATCCCTGTTGTTGGGTATGATATGGCTCCCGCTGGGTCAGATCATAGGATATCTTGCCTGGCCATTTGTTGCTTACACCATAAAACTAGTCACCCTGTTCGGAAATTTACCTGGTGATGATTCGGGCGGAATTCAGATTGGGATGGGTTTTATCGCTTTTTATTATGCGGTTCTGATCCTGATATTCTTAAAAAATAAGGGGGCGTTTATCAGGCGTGTTCTTCAACCCAATCTGATCATCTTATTAAGCGGGGCGTTAATTGTGACGCTCTGGCGTATTGGTTTGAGCCAGCCGGACGGACGGCTGCACATTTATGTGCTGGATAATGGGCCATCAGAAAATATCCTCATCCGTTCTCCCGGGGGTAGGTATTTATTAATCAACGCCGGATCACAAAGCAGCGTTCTGGCTGATGCGCTCGGAAAACGTATGCCGCCAGGCAGCCGCCAATTGGATATGGTATTTCTGCCTGTTTCTGATAAACAAGCAATTCGTTCTATTCGCCATGGTTCTTCAGGAATAACCATAAATGAGCTAATGTGGTTGGGCGACCCTACCGGTCAAGCAACAGCTATCGATCTGGAAGAATACATTTCTGTTAATAACATCACTAATACGATCGGTGTATCTAAATTGGAGTTCTCCTTGGCGTCTGGTGCATCATTGGTACTATATCCTTTTCAAGATAACGGTGGGGTGTTCACTCTACAATGGAAAAACTTTCTTATGTTAATCCCTGTAGGAATCGATCGAGCGGATTGGATCAACGAGATTCTTGAGGTTGATCACCGATTATCATATTCCGTTATTGCGCTTGCAGGCGATGGATCAATCGATTTAAATCCGGTTTCCGTTATCAACAGGCTTACTCCTATAATTATCATCGTAAACTCTGATCCTGGACGCTCTTCATCCGCTATTCACATGTTCTACCAAAGTGGAACCACTCTCACGACAGGTCAAAATGGTTGGATTCATATTTCGACCGAAGGGGATCACATCTGGGTGGAAGCCGCCCGAAATCCTGAGTAATCCGATAGGATGATAAAATCACAATATGTTGAAAAAAGCCGTCCGGATAATAGAGCGGATCCCGGTTCCCCTGATCCTTTTTTTTGCCTGCATCATCGCTTACAGTCCATTGATTCCCTTTCTGGGCTTTTATTGGGATGATCTGCCAAATATGTGGGTCTATCACATGTTTGGTCCTCAGGGTTACATCTCTTACGCTTCCAATCACCGTCCGTTCTCTGCCTGGGTGTTCATTCTAACGACACCCATTCTTGGGGAATCACCCCTCGGATATCATGTGCTTTCGTTGATCCTGCGTTGGGCAGGTGCAGTCGGTGTATGGTGGACGTTGAAGCAGTTATGGCCATCGGCGGCAAAGCAGGTTACCTGGGTGGCGTTGCTGTTCGCTATTTATCCTGGATTTCGAGAGTTACCAATAGCAACCGTCTTTAATGTCCATCTTATATGTCTGATGCTGACTTTATTCTCGTTTGGAGGGATGCTTTGGGCGGTGCGCCATCCCAAACGATTTTGGCTGGCAACAATTCTATCGCTGATGGCAAGTGCCATCAGTATATTCACGATGGAATACTTCATAACCCTCGAGATTTTGCGACCGGTTTTTTTATGGATGGTCCTTAATGGTGAAAACGGCAGTCACAAAGGTACAATTAAAAAAGCCATTATCTTATCGTTACCCTATATGGGTATCCTCGCTATTTATGGGGTTTGGCGTATTTTTATCTTTAAGTTCCCATATTACGTACCTGTATTAATTGATCCTAACCAGTCCTTGATCGACCGGGTCACAAACCTATTGCCACTGGTTGTGAACTCAATACTCAAGGCTGGTTTTCTGGCATGGTTGAATCCCTTTACCCCCGATGACTATGTTTTATTAGGCAGGGCGATGCGCTTTTTGTTCTGGTTTATTTTCATTACAGGCACAATTGTGACGCTATTACTAATCTGGTATCGCAATGGATCACCAGGAGATATAAAACCTGCTGCAGGAACGAAGACAACCCCATGGTCGATCCAGGCTATCTTGATTGGGGTGCTTGCCCTGTTCCTGGCAGGTTGGCCGCTCTGGATTGCCGGATTACAAGTTGATCTGGACCCGCTTGGCAGCCGATTTACTCTCCCCTTTATTTTCGGGTCCGCGCTGATATTAACGGGCTTGATTGATCTATTACCTCTTAAGAGCTTTATCAAGGTTGTCGTAGTATGCTTACTGGTAGGTCTATCATCTTCCTGGCATTTGCAAACAACCAATTTATTTAGATATGAATGGGAGCTCTTTAAAGACCTATACTGGCAAATGACTTGGCGAGCACCCGGTCTTAAATCCGGAACAGCATTGCTCGCCAATGATATTCCCCTTAGATATTACAGTGATAATTCCTTGACCGCGATGTTGAACTGGACCTTTGCTCCAAGTAACAAATCGATGGAAATGCCGTACCTGCTTGACTATATCAGCGTTCGGCTGGGAGCGGGGCTGCCGGAATTAAAGGAGGGCTTACCACTGACACAGGATTACAGTAGCTTATCCTTCACCGGCACCACGGATGACACAATCGCCATATTTGTCATGCCACCCTCCTGTTTACGATTTATAGATCACAAATTGGACGATAATTACCAAAGGCTCCCTGATTTGTCAGCAAAAGCTTCAATCTTAACAAATCTCAATCAAATTCAATATGATGCTCAGGCGATCCCCCCCATCAATATCTTTGGATCCGAACCGTCTGCGGACTGGTGTTATTATTATGAAAAAGCAGACCTGGCGCGTCAGCGTGAAGACTGGGCTGCTATAGTCGGATATGGTGATCTTGCATTCAATCTAAACGACAATCCCAACGAGGCAACCGAAAGATTGCCCTTCATTGAGGGATACGCACACCTTAACAATTGGGCTCGCGCTATAGAACTAAGCCGGGATACACTACTACAAGGCCACGCCGGAGTAACTACGATGCTCTGCAATACCTGGGCGCGGATAGCAAAATCCACCGCGTCTAACCGAGATCAGGAACAGGCTTTACAAACCATAAAGACGGATTTCGGTTGCACAATACGATAATTTATACATGGAGATGAAAATGAAGGTTCTGATTACCGGCGGTGCCGGATACATTGGTAGTACCATCTGTTCGGCTCTGCTTGACCAGGGACATACGCCGATCATTCTTGACTCTCTTATTACCGGAAAACTTGAGTTCACTAAAGGAAGGATTTTCTATCAGGGGGATATCTCTGATGCTACTCTATTGAAAAAAATATTCACAGATCATCCCGATATCCGAGGGACCATCCACTGCGCTGCCCTGATCGTTGTGCCCGAATCAGTTACTCAACCTTATGAGTATTACACGGAAAATGTCGGAAAGTCCACCCAATTCTTTTACAAACTTAATCAGATGGGTTACCCTCGGGTTGTCTTCAGTTCATCAGCAGCAATCTATGATGTTGTGCCTGGATATATGGTTAATGAAGATTCTCCACTCAAACCGGACAGCCCCTATTCCCGGACGAAATACATGATGGAAATGGTTTTGCAGGATTTTTGTTCTGCCTATGGGATGAACGGGATTGCCCTGCGATATTTCAACCCCATCGGCGCCGACCCTCACATGCGTTCTGGGATCCATGCAAAAAATCCAACCCATATTCTCGGCAAGCTGGTCGATGTGGCCCTTGGCAAGCAGCCGGTCTTCCAGATAACAGGAACCAACTGGCCAACCCGCGACGGCACAGGTATCCGGGATTATATCCATGTTTGGGATCTTGCTTCTGCACACATCAATGCGATGGAGCGTTTCGACGAAATAATGAACACTAGAAAAACCAAACCTTCCTCTTACCAGGTAATCAATCTTGGAACTGGGCGTGGAGTCACGGTTCGAGAGATGGTCACCGCATTTGAAAAGGTCTATGGTAAAACGATCGAGAAAGAAGAAGTGGAACCACGGCCAGGCGATGTGGCTGGCTCATATGCCAATGCAGACACAGCTTTGCGCTTATTATATTGGAAAGCAGAAATAAGCCTCGAACAGGGAATTGCAGATGCATTGAAATGGGGTGCGCTTCGGAAGGATATTTTAGGTTATGAATAGTCTGAAAAGAAATTTATCAAACGCCATGCTGATGGCGTTTTTTTATCGCTGTGATCGGTTTGAAACTCACCCGATGAATACGGCAAATACCCAGTGTTGCTAATCCTTGCCGATGGGCTTGTGTTCCATATCCCCTGTTCGTTCGAAATGAGTATCCTGGGTAGGTCACATCCATCTCGTTCATAAACGAATCGCGCTCCGTTTTGGCTAAAACAGATGCTGCCGCAATTGATAATACCTGCTGATCCCCCCGGATCAATGCTTTTTGCGGTATCGACACATCAGGGAGTTTTAGATAATCCAACAACAAGGCTTCTGGCACGCAGCTCAGCTTTTGCAATGCACGTTGAGCAGCCAACCGTGTTGCGGGCACAATGCCCAATGAATCTATCTCATCGTTGCTTGCATAATCTACCCCCCAATCAAGACAAAAATATTGTATAAGCGAACGCCATTTGTCCCGTTGCGCGGGGGTCATCTGTTTCGAATCGCGAACATTGCCAAAAAACATGGAGTTCGAGTCATTATCAGATAGTACGACGACTGCAGCAAATACCGGTCCTGCCCAGGCTCCACGACCTGCCTCATCAATTCCCCCAACATGGCAGTAACCAGCTCTCCATAAGATGCGCTCATGGGCTAAATCAGGAGTTGAATAGTTGTTAGATCTCACTCCAATTACTTATACAATTCATTTCGGATGTTGGTCCGTATTTTGAGCAAATCGTTGAACATATTGGTCGCATCAATAAATAATTTTACCCGGCTACGGGGTCCATAATACCAATGAATGGGCACCTCGCAGATCGAATAGCCAAGCTGGCGCGCAATGACAAGTAGTTCAACATCAAAAGCCCAACCCGTCATTGTCTGCCTTTTAAATATCGATTCAACGATATCCCCTTTAAAACATTTGAATCCGCATTGTGTGTCCTGCAAACCGGGAAGAACCAAGATGCGGACCAGGAAATTAAACACTCTGCCTACCAGATGTCGATACAGAGGTTCATTGTATCGCTTTGCTCCCTTTGCCTCGCGCGATGCAATGGCAATTTCATATGCTGTCAACAATGGGGGTAAAAACTTTGGGATCTCCATGACCGGCATGGACAGATCTGCATCGCAGATCAGTCGGTATTCCCCTTGTGCGGCAAGCATCCCTCGTTTAACAGCCTGCCCTTTCCCTTTTATCGGTTCCTGAATAACCATTAAGTTCTCGATTGACAGTCGCATGCCTAACGCCAGATCGTATGTCTTATCGTTGCTGGCGTTTTCTACAACTAAAATCTCATAGGAAAATGATTGTGATTTTAAAAAGGCAGCAATTTTCGCAACCGTTGCAGGAAGGCGAAGTTCTTCATTATGGGCAGGAATGATGATTGAAAGGAATGGTTTTTTTTGTAACGATTTCACGTTATAGGGTGGGGATGTTATTTAGATAATCCCGCTTATTTGTATAACCGTTTGAGGTGATATATACACGATCTGCTCTTTTAATCAAACTTAATGGTATCAGGTCTATAAAAGTGCTTGCCATTCTGGGAACCCTTTGTCCGGTAGCAACCCTCTTACCCATTTGGATATTACCAATCAGTTCGGCGCGCGATAATAATACACAATCAGAAAATGTCGGACCGCGACGTACATATGCCCGCACGTTCTCAATATATCCATTGGGTTTGAAACGAGCGGCTTCGATGATTAAATCGACTTTGATGTTTTTTGACATTATTTGTGTGTAGTGTCAATCAAGAAATACAAGTCGGGGTGGGCGGACTCGAACCGCCGACCCCCGCGTCCCAAACGCGGTGCGCTACCAACTGCGCTACACCCCGGCAGGCACGAGTATAATCGGTTTGGAGTAATACAGTCAAGGAATCTCTCTCGTATGCACCCCTTAACAATAATCACGGTTCTCGCTCTATTTGATAATCACTTATTGACAGTCCTAGCGCCAATTTCTTACCCATTAAGTACTGGGATTCAACCAATTCACCTGTCATCATATTCATCAACATCGCCTGCTGTCAATAACAACATAACTTGTTTAAACCATAGCGGGCAGATATACGAAAAAATTCTGGAGTCTGAGATTTATCAAGCGCCTGTTAAATACAGTGTCTACCTGCCGCCTTGTTACGACGAAAATTCAACAACCCTCTACCCCGTGATTTATCTCCTGCATGGACAGACATATAACAATGAGCAATGGGTCCGGCTGGGGGTGACCGAAGAAGCAGATGCATTGATCAACAAAAAACAAATTTCACCGGTGATTATCATCATGCCCAATGATCCGGATTGGCGCCAACCCGGCGATTCGCCTTTTGGTCGCATGCTGGTGGAAGAGTTAATCCCCCATGTTGATGATACATATCCAACCAGGGCTATACGTCAATACCGCGCGATCGGTGGACTGTCCCGTGGCGCGTCATGGGCATTACATCTGGGTCTCACGGAATGGAAATTATTTTCCAAGGTTGGGACACACAGCCTGCCAGTCTTCGTTAGCGATGACAACGATATTCCAGGATGGCTTAATGCTATTCCGCCCCAATCCATTCCCCAAATATACATCGACACGGGCAACCATGACCCCGAACTGAATATTGCCCGTGGTTTTGAGAATCTACTCTCGACAAGGCACATCCCGCATGATTGGCATATGTTTACGGGCACGCACGAGGAGGAGTATTGGGCGCGACACATTGAAAAATACTTACTCTGGTATGCTTGCGATTGGACGGTTCTGTTATACAATTAGGTTAGATTGACCAGGCTTCAGGTACAATCAAACAAATCACATTACTTTCTGGAGGACCTATGTTTCACACGATAATCATTTTAGGTAATGTAGGAAAAGACCCCGAACTTCGCTATACACCCAGTGGGCAGGGAGTGACAACCTTTTCGGTTGCATCGAACAGGCAATATAACTCGAATGACGGACAGCAGGTTAAGGAAACCATATGGTTCCGTGTAACTGCCTGGGGTAAAACCGCTGAGGTATGCAATCAGTACCTACGCAAAGGGATGCGTGTTTTCATCGAAGGTCGATTACGACCGGATACCAATGGGTCGCCCCGCGTTTTCCAACGGCAGGATGGAACCACCGGTAGTTCCTATGAAGTGGTCGCCACCACAATTAAATTCATCTCGCCCAAGGCAGAGGGAGAAACTCCGGCCGGTGAGGAACTTGAACCCACTACAGCTGCCGGCGAAGAAGATATTCCATTCTAGAAAACAGTCAAATAATGGACTCACCGAATCATGTAATACCCAAGTTCATCACTCGCGAGACGTTGAAAGCCATATACGCTAACTTGGTGCGCATTTCACACTCGCCGGGTGAGTTGGTATTTGACTTTTCTCAATTATTGCCCGGAGATACGAGTGCTGAGATTATCGCACGCGTACTCATGTCTCCAATTGGCGCAAAGCTTTTTTATCGCGCACTGGGCGATAACCTGCAACGCTATGAATCGGTCTTTGGTGAGATCCGCCTGCCGGTAGAAAACAACCTGGCCACTAAATTGTTTAAAGACATCCACCCTCCGGATAAACCTTCCGAGGATTGAACAGATGGATGCCCTCACTACAATCGTCGATCGGATCAATAAATCCCTGGAGGCACGCACCAGCGCTCGCGATCAGGCGCTGGTGCATGCCCGGGCAATAACACGCCACTCAGCCAATGCGATCCGGGCGACTCACCGCGGTGAAAAAGACCTTACCAAAGAACATCTCGTAGAAGCTCGCAAGTTGGCAAAAGAGTTGAAAAGCAATCTTTCAGAATATACCGACCTCTATTTTGCGGGGTATACGCAGGATGCACTGAAGGAGTATTCCGAAGCAAGTCTGACTTATGCCATTATTGAAAACATGCCCATTCCAGACCCCGAGGAACTTGGGGTTGAATATGCCACGTATCTGAACGGTCTGGCAGAGTGCGTAGGCGAACTTCGGCGGCGCTGTCTGGATATCCTGCGGCAAGGGTATTCAAAAGAAGCGGAACGGCTCTTGAATTGGATGGATGAGATCTATTCAATACTGGTCACGATGGATTATCCGGATGCCGTGACCAACGGGTTACGGCGACAGACAGATCTCGTTCGCGGAATTGTTGAAAGAACCAGAGGCGATTTGACCATCAGTTTACGGGAACAACATCTTGAAGATACAATGCGCACGTTGTCCATACAATTCAACAATAAAACCGGTACCAAGAAGTAATATTATATCTATGCGCATTTAATAAGTGGGTTGTATGCCCCCCTCCAAAGTCCCCGATTTTCACAAATTAAACCTCCGTCGCGTAATGGTTGTCTATCACCCGGCTCTCAACGACGCGCGCCTTGAAGGCGAAAAAATATCTGCTTATCTGGAAAGCCATGGATTATCAACCGCCTGCGCACCATTTTCTGATCATGACTTCCAGGTCTCCGTCAACACCCAAAAACCAGACCTGATGATTACACTTGGTGGGGATGGAACGTTGTTAAGGGTTGGGCGTTTCTGCGCTCCCCGTAACCTGCCCATCCTGGGCGTAAATGTCGGCAGGATGGGTTTCCTTTACGAAGTCCATCGCAATGAATGGAAGGAAAAACTGGATGCCCTGCTGACCGGGGATTATCGTATTGAGCATCGGATGATGCTTGATGTGGAATTACTTAACAATGACCAGAGCCAGGGAAAATGGAGTGTCCTCAATGACGTCTTTGTTGGTCGCGGTGAACTCGTCAGGCCAATCCAGATCACTGCGCATGTCGATGATTATCTCTTGACCTCCTACATGGCGGATGGTCTGATAGCTGCCACCGCAACCGGATCGACTGCCTATGCACTGGCGGCCGGCGGGCCGATCCTGCCACCAGATTTGCGAAATATTTTAATCATCCCGGTCGCGCCCCACCTGTCCATCGACCGTGGGATTGTTCTGGGCGAAGGCGTTTCTGTTTCTATCAGTGTTACAACTACCCATGGGGCCGTATTAAGTCTGGACGGGCAACCTTCGATTATTATTTCGGATGGCGATCGTGTAATGGTTACGGCTTCAAAACATGTCCTTTCCCTCATCCGTTATGAGGGTCCTGGTTACTTCTATCGTATTTTATCCAAATACATGGAAAACAATCCAATCACAGGAAATCATCGATGACCAATTCAGATGTGAGCCCTCAATTTTGTTACAAACACCCGAATATCGAAACCGGCTTGCGCTGCAATCGCTGCGATCGTCCGATTTGTTCCCGTTGCGCGATTCACACTGAAACTGGTTATCGTTGCCCGGAATGTATTCGTGACCAACAGAAAATATTCGATACCGCAAGGTGGTATGACTTCCTTCTTGCAATATGTGTATCCGTCGTGCTTTCATTTCTTGGAAGTCTATTGGTAACCTTCATAGGTCTGTTCACGATCTTTTTGGCACCCGTGGCAGGTATGGCGATATCAGAGGTGGTGCGGTTTGTGACCCATCGACGACGAAACAGGGGGCTTTTTAAACTTGTTGGCGTAGCTGTTTTTATCGGCGGAATAATCACAGCCATACCTACGCTTATTTCATTCTTGGCTGGCATAGCTGCCGGAGCATCCGGGTTATCTTTTTGGGGTTATTCATTACTTTCACTGGCCTGGCCGATTGTTTACTCCTTCTTAGCATCAACCACCTGTTACTATCGACTTTCTGGTTTACATCTGCGATAAAATTACCAAACCATGCTTCTTGAATTACGTATAGAAAACTTTGCCATCATACCCCGGCTGGAATTGAAATTTGGAAAGGGGTTGATCATCTTTACCGGAGAAACCGGCGCCGGAAAGTCCATCATCCTGGATGCGCTTGAACTCGTGATAGGCGGTAAAACCGACCCCACCAATGTCAGGGCGGGTTCCGACCACGCCAATCTTCAAGCGGTATTCCACATCCCGGCAACCAGTCGTGATATCGTTCATGCCATCCTACACCGTGAAGACTTGTTCGATGATCCTAATTACATCCTGCTGGAACGTGATGTCCGCCTGGAGGGTAGAAGCACTGCCAGAGTGAACGGGCATAGTGTCAATATAAGTCTTCTCAAAGAGATAGGCGCTAATTTTGTTGATATCCATGGTCAATCAGAACATTTATCCTTATTGGATATCCGCCAGCATCTTGGTCTATTGGATCGTTTTTCAGACATTAACGAACCCAAGGCTCGTTATGGAGAGATATATCGCGAATTGATGGATGTGCAAAAAGAACTCATAGGTTTGAAGCGTAGCGAACAGGAGATTGCCCAACGAGTTGATCTCTTGTCATTCCAAATAAAGGAAATCGAAGCGGCTAAACTGACCTCAAACGAGGAAGAAGACAACCTGCGAAGTGAGCGCACGCGGTTGGCAAACGCTGAAGGACTGGCAACACTGGCTAACGAGGCGATTGCCTTGCTGGATGGAAGTAACCCTGACACACCAGCTATCAATGAGCTGCTTGGCAGATTGATCCAGGCAGTTAACGGACTGGCCAAATTGGATGCCAGTATGGATGGCCTGGCGGAGATGGCCGAGAACGGCGTGACCAGCCTGAATGAATTAACCAGGGATTTAACCGATTACCGGGACCGAATTGAATACAATCCAAAACGGTTGGAAGAAGTTGAAGAACGACTGGAATTAATCCAGACTCTAAAAAAGAAATACGGTGGCGAAATAACAGAAGTCCTGCGATATCTCACTAAAGCCAAAGCGGAATTGGATGGCATCACCCACGCTGAAGAACGAATTTCGACATTGGAACAGTCCTCAGAAAATCTAATAACAGCTCTTGCCAGCGTCAATAAAGAACTGGCGACCCGTCGCAGATCGGCTGCCGAATCACTCGCTAAATCCATCGAGGCTGAGCTTGCTGATCTACGCATGTCTGGTGCCAGATTTGAGGTTGACTTTAAAACGGTTGAAGACCCTGATGGGATACCACTGGATGATGGCAAGAGAGTGGCTTTTGACTCGACTGGTACGGATAAAGTTGAGTTCCTGGTTGCGCCCAACCCTGGCGAAGGTTTGAAATCTCTGGTTAAGATCGCATCCGGCGGAGAAACATCGCGGTTAATGCTGGCGCTGAAAAATGTCTTGGCTCGGGCAGATTCAATTCCAACCCTGATATTCGATGAGATCGATCAGGGGATCGGTGGGCGGGCAGGTATGGTTGTAGGGCAAAAGCTTTGGAACCTGGCAAGGCAACACCAGGTATTTTGTGTCACCCACTTACCACAACTGGCTGCCTATGGTGACCAACACATCAAGGTATTGAAATCAGTAGTGTCTGGACGCACGACAACTTCGGTGGAAGTTCTGACAGACGACAAGCGCCGTCAGGAGCTGGCACAAATGTTGGGGGGGATCAGTCAGGGTACGCTTCAGTCAGCCGACGAACTCCTCGCTTCAGTCATTAAACCCCAGTAATAATCAATTGTTTCACGTGAAACATTCCATCCGCTATGGTTGTTTCAGTCTTTCCCATCGGGCATCAGGTAAGCGATCGCCTGCCCTTTTTCATCATCCATCGTAAGTTCCAGGTGGTGCTCCGGTTTGTAATCTGATACATCGATCAATCTAATAATAGATTTTTGATTTTTTTCCATTACATCAAGGCTGGAAAGATGATTAGGTGTTTCATAAAAGAACTTGTTGTTCATAGTTGCCTTTGTATCATCAAGATTCAGTGCCAGTGGATATATTTGCGCTTCCAGGAGATCCTGAAAAAAATGAGTCCCCAAAGACGGTTCTGGCACTGCTCCGTACCCTTTCCCAGTGATTTCCACCAGTGCTTTAGCATTATAAATATCAGCATAGTTCACATAAATACCAAGATCAGGATTGGAGGTACCCCACCTGCCTGGCCCTACACAGATGAACGCTTCCTTTTTTAACAGCAGGTTTAGTTTGCCGATTTCCCTACCTATATCACTACGTTCTTGTAAGTTATCTATCTTGAAATACTCTTCTGGTGGTACAAATAGAACATAACGTATCTTTTGGATATGTCCTCTTGGTACCATAAACCAGGTGGAGAATACAATATCCGCTTTGTTCAGATTGGTTGGAATTCTCACCTCTTCCATTTCCTGCAACCGGCTTTGAGGCCTGCATTGTACGATGGCAATATCCACCATTGGA
>Ga0209182_10000144_pt1 | contig 17452 bp, 15 predicted proteins | sample LakBais05cmmetaG_FD_185474 | JGI IMG/M metagenome (GOLD analysis project Ga0209182, IMG submission 185474) | Lake sediment microbial communities from Lake Baikal, Russia to study Microbial Dark Matter (Phase II) - Lake Baikal sediment 0-5 cm... | ecosystem: Environmental > Aquatic > Freshwater...
GCTGGTTCAACGCCGCCATATCTTACGGTATTGGATGGGGGACACCGTTTCAGCGCGAAGGACTGGCCGGGCTTATCCCTGACCCTGAAACGGGTAAGTGGTTCAGGCAGTTGGCACACTCAGAGGTGGACATCCCACAGCACAGCACCTACGGGTCGCACTTCTATGCAACGCTGCGTTTTGGTGAGACCGGCGCAGTCATACCAGCAGGTTGTAACGTACGAGTTCAGAACATCCTTCTTACAACACGTGCCCCGATCAGCTTCATTACCGTAAACCTACCCCCCACCCAAGATACGGGTACGAGTGGTTACTTCTTCTATAGTAAGTGCATCTTTGGTGACTGGGGCTGGAACGTACCCTCGCCTGTTCAATGGTGGTCCTCCGACTGTTCGTATTACGAGCCGCCGGCCGTAGGCACGTGCTACGACGTCAAGTTTTATCGCAATCGGGTACATTCAGGTAGGCAGCGATTATTCTATGACATTTCTGTCACGCCTAGCGTGTGGAAGGCCAACGACAGACGCAACATTAGAAACCTCACCGTGGCGTCGGCACCTGGCTCTGTGTGGGTGGGCAACTCCATGCTTTGCCCGCTTAACTTGACGAACAGCCCCAACTCGACGGTCACCGACCATATCGCCAAGAACAATTTCAAGAATGCTACGCGTAACTCCCTGTACTTGAATCAGTCACCTAACACCAAGGTGACCAACTTGAAGCAGTACAACTGTCGTCTTGAGATAGGTTCCAATTCTAATACGATGGTAGACGGCCTACAGATGAGCGTCGGCCTAGCTAACGAATGCGCAACAATCGGTAGTACTATCGGTCTCAGGGCAGTCCAGGCTCCGCGCGTGGGATACCTGCCCAACAGCATGACCCGCTTCTCAAACGGAACCCCCTACTACTTCAAGATCCGTACGTTTTATAGCTACTACGACCTATCCTGGTATCGGGAGGTTCCCGTAGTCTACTCCGCGACACCTTACCAGGGTCGCATGGACGCTGCAGACAATAGTGACGCCCACCCGTACTGGTTTGGCGCTGCTTTAACCGCTGTACCCGTGATCAGTACCGCGTCCATAGCCCGCGTGACTACATTGGCTACCGGGGTTACGACCACACCACATGGGATGGTCGCAGGTGCGTCCATCATCATTCGTAACGCCGTACCAGCTGCCTATTCAGGTACTTTCACAGTCTCCGGCGTAAACGCTACGTCTACGACAATAACCAATGCGACGACTACCGCTACGTTCACCTCAGCAGCCCACGGCTTCGTAACTGGTTCGACAGTTACTATTACAGGCGCATCTCCAGCAGACTATAACGGCACTTTCACTATTGGAGGCATTGCTGCGAACACATTTACCTACACGATGCTGTCAAACCCAGGCGGGTCAGCTACGGTGCAGGGTGCTGCTCAGCAGATGTACCACTTTAACTATACGATGTTATCAGACCCTGGCGGCGCAGCTACCGCACAGGGGACGGTTAACCCTACCGTGTATCCTTGGAATGTGTGGCTGGCGTGGAATGACATAAGCGCCCTTTTGCCGTTCTCGAAGATCCTGATATTCCGCAGCACCTCTTGGGGTACGCTGGGGGTACAGATGGGCGTGAACATAAGCACCGCTGTAACTGTCAGCTATTGTGACGCCCTCGTAGCCAATAACACGACGTACTACTACACGCTGCGTTACTACTACACGGCTACGCTATACACAGACAGCGCACAGCAGGTTGTCATCGTTCCTAACATCACACCAGGTGCTACGAACTGGGCGGTCCTCACCAACCTGGCATTACAGTCCAACTCCATTTCGACTGCTCCTTGGGCAGCGTACGGGGCCAACGCACCTACGCTGGTAGCTGGTACCGTCGTGCGAGCACCTGATAGCGTGCTAGCCGCCACGGCGTATGCCCACACACGCGTCACGTTTTCAGGTGCTGGTGTTGGCGGGCGACAGCAGCCTATCACAGTTACGTCTGGCGTGCTGTACACCGTAATCGCAGAGATGTGTTCAGACGTAGTGTCTGGTGTAAACGTGACGATCTTCGGGACTACAGGCACAACCACTACACTGAACTGTGCACTAACCAAGACGTGGCAGCGATTCACATTCACCCACACAGCGTCATCGACCACTCTAAACTTTGGCATCTATTCAGATGCTACCAGTTACAACCAGACGGCCAACGTCAGATTTATCGTTTCGCAGGGTGCGGGGGACGTCCCGTACATCGCTACTGCCGCCGCAGCGACAGTAGTTCCGATTACGGGTATGGCCGAACTATCAACGCTAGGCGCCTCCCGTATGGGAGTCATGAGTAAGGGCGGTCGGAAATTGGTGGAGCTAGGCGTTACAGCATCGACAGCAGGCCTATGGTCAGAGATATACGTAGGCGACACCCCATCGTTTACCCCGTCAGTTGCGAATATGTGCGTGTCTAATGCACAGCAGTTCATAGGTGGCAACTTAGCGTTCTCAGGCGTATGCAACGACGTGATCGTTAAGAACGCCACAAGTTACGGGCTAAACTCCTTCACGACAGGTGACGACGCAAACAGCAGGTCCGCGCACGTCTCCATTAGCGCAGGCTTCCAGACAAACATCGTGCTGAAAGACTGGACGATCAGCAGTGGCTTCGGCCCCTACATGTGCTTCGGCGTGCTAGCGGCAGCCTACTGGGATGGTCTTACCCTCCATAACTGGACCATCACGAACAGTCGTGGGTACTCGAACGCCACGGCATTAGCTACCTTCGCTAGTAACAACACCTGGGTGCAGAACCTGATCGCGGACGCCGCTGATATTACCAGTGCAAGCACTGTAGGATCGAACGCTATATACCGTGGAAACTCAGCAGGTTGGCATGGCTCAAGAACGGACACTGTTAATACACTACAGTTTACCGCTGTAGGCGGTTACGTGCTCGGCGGTGCACAGCTAGACTATATCTTCCTAGAGAGTTTTGCAGAGGCCGCTGCTAAGGGGAAGATGGGTTTGATGTTCACGCCGTCTACCAAAGTTACTTCTCCACCGTATGTAATCGCAGGTTCTAGCATCCGCTTCGACAACGCGGGTAAGCTCTACTTTGGTGCTGCCGGGGAGACTATTACGTATACGTGGCCTTGGCGCATCTTTGGTCAAACAGGCTGGCAGAACCTAGCATACGAGATCCGTGGGAGTGACATGGGCTTTAACGTAGCTACGTGCGCGGGGCTGCTGGTTGAATATTCACTCAGCAACGACAACGTCACCTGGGGTGCGTTCAAAGAGATGGTCTACTCGAATACGAGTACCGAGACTATTAGCGCAGTTGCTGGAGTCTACCTACGGGTGCGGCTGACACCCAAGAACTTCTTCAAGTTCGTTACAAAGACAACCAACTTCGTACTAAACGAGCAGATACGCAACGCTACATCTACTGCGACTGCCTATGTCCGTAGAATCGAGACCGACCCGACTACAGCTACGTCAGGAACCTTGTGGGTAGACACCGTCACAGGTTCATGGCAGTACAATGACGTCATATGGAGCGTACCCGCAGTAGCAGCTCGTGCTACCATGTCAGGTAACGCAGTGTTCGGTGCAGTTTACCCGTTCATTCAAGTGAGCTACATCGACGCGCTGGCGTGGAGCACCACGGCCGACCGGACCAAGAAGTACCCGGCATTTTACTCTATTATTACGAATGACAACCTAGTAACGAGTACCCGAGTAGCGGCCTATAACAACACAGCCGGGATATGGCTGGAGTCCGGAATTGCTGGAACTCAGGTACTACTGCCGTGCCCCTGGGACAACGACTTCTCATGCAAGGTGAAGTACCGCAAGGCCGGGTACAAATTCCAGGATGTCGTGGTGCCCCTTACACGGTTCGGCACCACGCTAACAGCTTCACAGGTTGCCTGGACGCGTATCTCCGGGGCTGACCCCGGCAGTCCTGCTATTACGTTCACTGATCACGGTGCATCACCGGTAACCTGGAACAGTAAACAATGGCGTTACACTATACAGGTGAACGACGCTAGCGACGCTGCGATGCTAGCACAGTGGTGGTATTGGGTTACTGCCAAGGAAGACCTTGTCAGTGGGTTCAGAGGCACCGCGCTGCCTGACTTGATCATTGAGGATTCAGGATCTGCGTACGAGACGCAGAAGGGGGCTATTGACGGGGTAGCCGTATCTTCCGGTGGCTGCCGAGTTATAGACAGTTCAGGCAACACGTTCCTAGGCGTAAGCCGCATGCAGTCTAATGATGGCAGCTACTACGCTAACGTCTCCTATACGCTAACCGTTGCCGGAACCTCGACGCTGCTGGGGTCAGAGGTGCGTATTTACGACCTGGATAACATCCCCACTGGCAGCTACGGTACCGAGATTACAGGCATAGAGTCCTGTGTAGCCTCCACGTTCAGCTACACGTACGTAATCCCAGGAAACATAGTCCTAGTCCAGATCCTCAAGGACGGTTACGTAGAGTACACTCAGACCCTTACTTTGGGGGCCTCGAATCTAATCCTGACCGCCGTACTGCTGCTGGATAGCAACGCATGAAGAAGCTCAGAGCCCAACAGATTGTTATAGACTTACCAGTAGAAGATGCCCCTGTGTGGATCTGGGCTACTTGGCAACGGGTGGTTAAGGACACCGAGTACAAGACCCTGCAGACTGTAGATCAGGTCGTAAATACGAACGCGTCGTTGTCTAGTTTCGCTACTAAGGTAGAGTCCGTCATGGATCCAGTGACCGGACAGCTTGTAACTGCCAGCGGAGCCGCGATGGCCATGCTTATACAGCAGTTTGCTGCAGGCTGGGTTATGCCTCTATTCCCCGGTAGCTACGTCAACGAACGTGGCGACATCATTGAAGGTACTTGAAAATGACTCTGATCACCGAAGCTAACTACGCTACGCTACTTAAGGAGTCTACGTTCAATCGCGTAAGCGGCTCGAAAAACGGTAACGTTTATTTCGACGTTGCAGCTAACCGCATACAACTCATTGGCGTAGATGAACTTGCGACTGTGGACTTTGGTGGAGGCCCAGTCACTAATCCGTTGAATAACTTCGACGGCATTACGATGCGCGCGCTCTATAACTTCGAGAACGCTCGTCGTAGAGTAAACGAGACACTGCGTAAGTACAAGCGTGGTACTGACGGCGACTACCGCTATGCTGGTGCTTATAACTTCGTAAACGGTGTTAAGTTAGATGCCTCTGACCGTAACAAGATCAGAAGCTCAGGCTGGCAGGAGTTCGCAGATTTAGGCGATGGTCAGACTACCAGAGACCGTATTTACCACGGCGTTCGTTCACTCGTAGCCATTCAAGGTACGACAACCCCGTTCTGGACGCTCGTAACAGCTACGGACAACACGACGCTTCAAGCTGCTACCTGGACTGACTTCGTACGCGCAGGTGCTATTGACGAAGCTGTGCAGGTATTTGGTACGACAGCCAATGGCGACTCAGGTGCGGGTAGCTTCGACTACACCACACGCACACTAATAGTTCGAGTCAGAAGCTGGCAGTACAACCCAGGCGAAACTACGTCAGTGGCGTCAGGCATGTCTGAGCTGGCAGGCTTCTCTGCTGGTTACGGTGTTGGTGAAACAAGTAACCCGTCTAATACATACCTAATCGCTAACGTATATGGTGGCGCAAAGATCGCCCCGTGGACAGGCATGAGCCTAGTTCGGCTAGCGGTCTCTCAGGTAGAAAGCGGCTTTAACGAGGCGAGCGGTAACTTTAAGTGGGTTCTGCATAACACGGGTGGCGGTACTGCCCAGCAGTGTGCGGCTTACTTAGACGCGGTAACCCTTCAGAATGCCGACGTAGATGATGGTTCAGGTACCTACACAGGTAAGAAGGGTCGCGTTTGGTATAGCCGTAACGCAGCTGGTAAGGTTGTTACAGCTTCTATCGGCGGTGAAGGCTTATTCCTTGAAGGTCTAAGCACTGCTGAGAAGCAGAACGTGATAATGACGGATGACGCTGCCGCCACGAAGACCTACCCCTTCTTCCCCGAGCTACAGGTTACCGTTGGAGCAGCTGCGCTTGCGGATCCCCTTAGCTGGTATCACGTGTACTACGTAGACGGCTCTGGCTCACAGGACTTCGATACGGCTACAGCTGTAACGGTTACAGACGCATCCAGCAACCCCATGAAGGGTAACGTGCAGGCTGATCAGGTTGCCGGTAAGATCTTACGGGCTTACAGCTACGATACGAATTCCGAGGCTGGCCTAACCGCCGGAACGGATAAAGCCATGGTGTGCCTAGTAGAGGGTGACGGCGTTGCTGCACAAGCTTTGACCTACTTCTCCATGACCCGCAGTACGACTGTGGCAATCGCCTGCAGCCCGCCATCTGATACGAACGCCTAGGACCGCTAAAGACAACAGTCTTGCCCTTAAGAAATCCATTATACGCTAGATACGCATGGCAGTAGTCTCCAGTGTCAACTACGTGACCCGGCGTATCTACTTAGCGGCAGATACGGTCGGGGCATCCGTAGATACGCTGGATATATACAGAGAAGTACGTGCGTTACGTCGAGTAACTGACGCTCATCAGCAGTTTAAGCCAATTATCGTAGCTGGCGGCAACGTCGCTAAGATCACAGGTGTGTCCAGTACAGCGTCCTACGTCCAGTTACTATACGGTTGCCGGATTGTCCCATATAATACCAGCCATTACCTAAGGATTGTGCGCGACACGTTTACAGACGATGGGTTCGCCGGTAGAGACTGCTTTGATCGTACACCGCTATCTGGCTCAGTAGTTGTAGATATAGACGTGGACTTCCCTGAAATTGAGAACCGGTTTATCTCGGGTGGAGGTAGCGCACCAACTGCCGCCCAGAACGCCGCAGCTGTGTGGCAGTACATGCTAGGCACTATGTCGCCTGGCACCGCTGGTAAGCTCCTACAGCTGGCTAACCAGAACGCAGCCAACGCTTTCTCTGTATCCGCTGGTAACTAGTTGTGGCTAACGTCAGGATCTCTGAGCTAGACCCTGTAGCTGGCTTACCTAGCCAGACAGATGTATTCGCCCTCGTAACCGCTGGCCAGACTAAGAAGCTACGCCTCAACCAGATCCCAACTGCTCCACCAGCTGTACTGGCTACAGTAAACCCAACTGTTATTGACGACGACGCGGACGGCTACGTAGTTTCACAACGATGGATTAATACAGTAGATAAGACGGTATTTACAGCTGTTGATACAACGGTTGGGGCTGCGATATGGACCCAGGACTCTAACACGGCCGGGCCTGGCGGGACACCTTCAGGGCCTGCCGGCGGCGACCTAGCAGGGTCATATCCTAATCCAACTGTCCGGAAAGTCACAAAAACAAACAGTACAATGACTTACAACTTGGACGGTACGTTAAACGTCATTACCGATAGTTGGGGCACGAAGACGTTTGCTTATACCGGAGATAAGCTTACATCAATCACAGGCACCGGTATCTATGCTAGTAAGAACCTAGTCTACACCGGCAATCAACTCACCTCTATTACGGTAATCCCATGAATCTCTGGCCATTTAGTAAGAAACCTTGGGTATATGACAGCCACGAATACGTTGGAGTCGAGGGGCAGGCGTACACCTACGTTGTAAAATTTGCTCGTAATAAAGACATTGCGCTCAAGACCTACAAGTTTCATGCGCATACGACGAACAAAGAGAAGGACCAGGACAAGCTTGTCAGGTTCTTCACCGCCGAAGCTGCTCAGATGGCTTGAGCTATTCAGCCCAAGTCCTACACTGTCTGCGCAAACACTATGTCAGTATCCTCAGTCCGTACTTGGTATGTCCCCGGCACAGCTACATGCTATGACCTAGAACAGGTCGTTTCGTTCTGGCCAGACGAGGTTGGCTTCGTAAAAGTCTCCTTTGTCTCCGCTCGCTGGGATGACCGGATCGTTATCACGCTACCGCAAGCGTCGTTTGAGGCCGCTTACTCCGCGTATGTGCTAGCTATCGGCGGCGCAACTGTAACTCGGTATCTGTCAACCGAGGCTGGCGAACCGATTGTAACCGAAAACCTCAACTACATCATCGTATAAGGCATATATGGCTACCGTAGACAACAGCGTCAAGATTAGTGCTCTCCCTGGAGCTACCCCACCGCTAGCCGCTAACGACGCTGTTGCCGTTGTGCAGGGTGGTGTAACCAAGCAGGTGCCGATTTACGCTGCTTCGTCTGATCGCGTGAGAGCAATCATCGTAACGGGCATTAACCTAAATGGCACCGGTGATCGCGCCGTAGTAGGTCTAAGCTCAATCCTGAGCACCGGCTCTGGAGCCGCCAAGTACCGTATTACCGCTGCGTACATCTATGAAGCCTCTACCACCCTAGCCGGAACAACTGCAGCTACGTTATCGCTGCGTACAGCTGCTGCCGGCGGTGGCTTAACTCTATTTACTGCTTTAACAGCTGTTGACTTGCAGGCCCTGACTGCAGCTGCGAAAATACTCACGACCGTACCAATTGTTACTGATTACTTCGTAGTCCCAACGCTATACGTGAACTTGACTACGCAGGCAGCCGCAGCCGTAACAGTTAGCATGTACATCCAGCTGACCGAACTTGTCTAACGTACCTTAATTCATAGACTATCCACGCCATGCCAGACGACTACTCTTGGGTTGCGAACATCTCACCTTACGTAGCTACGGTGGTAGCTACAGCAGCGGTAGTCCTTGGATTTTTGAAGTTTAAACAAGTAAAATTCGAGAGCAAAGCTAAGACAGCGGCTCAATCGCAGCTTGACGCTATTCAGCAGTCAACTGGCGGAACAGACACAAAGATAACTGTAATTGTCAGGCAGGTAACGTCGTTAGACACTAAGCTTGATACTCACATAGTTAACGAAGATAGGTCACGTGACGAAGCCACAAGCGTTCTACGTGAAATACACAAGCAACTGGTGAGTTTGAACGCCGGCCTAACTGGCTCGGTTATTAACCAGGATAACGCCAAGTTAATTATAGGCTATCAGTGGGCCTGGTGTAGAGATGAGACGATCCGGGTACTTGTCAGGTCCATAACGGATAATCATTTCCGTGGTAATGAGACAGTCGTAGCCCGCAACGTATATAGAGGATGGAACAAGGCCGCCAAAGACGCACTAGCGTCGCTGCATAAGCTAGATGGGATTAAGTACCCGTATAACCCCATGTTCATAAGGCATTTAAATTACGCATACGACTGTGCCTGGAACTGGGCAATTCCGCTATATCATGATAAGCGTACGAATACATTTGAAGTAAAACTATTAGACCTATCTGCTCGCGTATCCGCACTATTTGATCTCATACATGATCAGCACGTGGATGCCGCCGAGGACGTCGCTTCTGGGGCGCTATACAGCGAAGATCACCCCGTAGACATGTTTGTGACTTTCGATGAGTCTTTGGCTACGCGCATGGGTGAGCAGTTACGCACATACGCCTCTGACGAGGAAACCAACCGAATGTCTAATCCTACGCCAGCGGCCGTGCGTCTTGCTATAAAAGCCAACCTAGACGATATGTACAGGCGTAAGGCTAGTTAAGGCAGTACGTGGTACCCCAGACGTGTACACGTGTCTAAACTCCTAGTGTACATAGCGTTAGGCTTTGTACTCTGGACAATACTAAGCAGTAATGTTCAACCACCATCCAGCATCGACGGCAAAGTCCCAATCCCGTTCGCCCCGAATAATTTGGGCGGATGGAAGGGACCAGATGACGGCGAAGGGTTGCTCACTATTAGTAATCGTGCCGGTGACGCTGTTGCTCAGTACACCCTTGGCTCTGATGGGGTGCTTCACCAGGACCCCAAACAAGCCGCAGAAGGACTCTTCAAAGCCGAGTTCAGGCCAGACGAATACTTCGGAAGGTGGACCTACGACTTCGGAGCCATCGCTGCTTACGACGGAAAACCCAGACTCGGAGTCAGGTTCAGTCCAGTCAGGCTCTTCTACGATCTCGCGGCCCCTGACATCATCGCAACAGAATCCGCAGTCGGACTCGGAATCAGCCTCTACCCACCGAAGCGGTCAGTTGGTACCTGGCATCACGTCGGAGCCGGGGCTTGGCTTACCTACGATATTGCTACTGGCAGCAACGCTATTAGCCTTGGGTTATCTTCTTCAACGCGTTAGGAAGCACATGGACATCAGTAAAGCAGTCTCAGCCCTTTTCTCTTCTGAGAAGAAAGAAGGAAATGAGACCATTGAACACGGGTTCCTTACCTCAAGTCGCTTCCTTGTCATGGTTGGCATGGTGGGCCTACTGCTCTGGCTTGTCCTTAAAGGTATGACCGATCTAAAGCTTATCCTGCCAATTACCGGCATTGCTGCGCTATACATCGTTACCAATACCGTTACCCGTATCTATCAGATTAAAGAAAATGGTCAGATTATCCGCGAGCGCCAACGGCTGGCTTGGGCGGACGGCGTTCTTACGCCTGCCGAAGCGGCTGCTTTAGATGGTGCAGACAGTAAGTCCAGTAGCGTATCTAACGTTATTTCAGCCTAATACCTGTGGATCTATCTAGTATTAGTCGAACGATCTCCGCTGCTAGGCGGGTGCCCACTGGGCGTACGTCTACGCGTAGCTTTGGTGGCATCAAACGTCCAGCTGCACGTGTAGACCCATCCGCAACTAGGACTCTTCGGTCAAGCGAGATGGCGGGTAAATCCGCCGTTCCGGATATAACTGCCGCAGACCTGCGGACAATACGGTCAGTTCCTTCACCTGCCTATGCCCCAGAAGGTGAAGCGCCTACGTTAGCGCACATGGCTGCACAGTTAACCAAGGGTGGGCCAGGTGCGTTCGCTCGCCTGTCTGGCGAACTTGCACAGGCCGGGCGCTCTGGGTGGATTAGAAGCGGCCTAGCCGGCGCAGCCGCTGTTGGTGGGGTACAGCAGCTCCCTGTAAACGCACCTGCTCCGGAAGATACTTCCGGACTATCGCTCAGTGATCAGGTTGCCAATGGTCGTAAGCTTGTGCTTATGCCAGAGCAACTGACTCCGACGGGACAGGTAGAAGCCCAAGGTCCGCGCGGTTACTCTGACGGTGACGTATGGGCCGGAGGCACTGGCTCTCAGCGCAAGGTAGCCAGCACGGCTCTGTTATTCGCCGTGCTGGCCATTAATAGAGGTCAGTAACGTGCAGTCTAAGAGCCAGCAGATTAAACAGGCCACTGACTTTAGCGGCGTATTTCACGCAGTAGCCCCTATTACATCAAGCGTTGAAGAGATTAGTGGAATCTTTCCTCCCGATCTCATGAAGGACCGGGCTTATACAGACCAGCTCGTCGATTACGTAAATGCTAAAAAGCAGAAGAAGCGAATTGGTGAAGAGAAGGTGACAAGCCTATGGTCCAGGCTTGGCCCAGCTATGCTTGCTGGCGCAGGCATTGGCGCAGCATCTGGCTTCACGAAGGGCTCGCTTGGAGCTGCTCGTTTCGGTGGCCCTATGGCTTGGACTGGTGCGGGTGTCCTAGCTGCTTTAGGCGCTGGCTCTGCCGCAGCCTTTCAACTAGGTCGGCAGGCTTTACGTGCCCCGCTGGAACGTCGGGCTGAGAAGACCATAGAGTCAACTGACCCGTCTGTTATCTACGCCGCCAATCATCCTCAGGTAGAAGCGGATGTAGAACGCTACGCTGGTGCAAAGTGGCTACCGTACTACGGTGCCGAGATCGGTACTCTGGGCGGGGCAGGTATTACGCTAGCAGCTCTACTAGCAGCAGGTAAGTACGACGCGTCTAAGCCGTTTCCTACAGTCGCAGCTATTGGCGGTGGCCTAGCTGGTGCTGGCATAGGCGCTGCGCTGGGTCACTATCTGAAGAAGAAGCGGCGTGAAGAAATGGCTGTGCAGATTGAGTCACGCTTAGCTGACTCACGCTCCGCACTGGCTCAGGAAGCGGCGACCAACGTAGCCGTAGAGAACACTGAGATTATGCAGAAGGCAGCGGCTATTAAGCTAGATATAGAGAAGGGCGACACCTTGCTCGGTGGTAAGTTTAAGAACGTACCTATCGTTGTAGAAGAGATAGGCACTGACGAACTAGGACAGCCCACCGTTAATGGCCGGAAGCTACTAGCCTACCGCATCCAGAAGAAGATGCCTAAGACCGCCGAAGCTAAGCTCCGCAGACGGTCTGAAGTTATCTGCACAGACGGCAAGGGTATCTTAGCTATTAAGAAAGCCGATTATCTGCTTATGCCAGGTGGCGGAATTGAAGAGGGGGAACGCCCATCGACGGCAGTTGACCGCGAGTGTGACGAAGAAGCTGGTCGTAAGCTAGACAAGCTTACCCGCTATAATACGGTTACGTGCGAGTATGACGGCGAAGGCCCGTCGCCTGGTTTTGACGGAGAGCACACGTACTTCTTTACAGCTATGGACGGTGGAGCCACTGGTACCGAGCATAAGGATCGGGAACCCTTCACGTTCGTTCCTTATACGGAGGCTATTGCACACCTAGAGAAGTGCATGGCCGACCCAAAGAACGACTGGGCTGCACCAAATAACAACGTACGATTGAATGCCATCAAAGAAGTCAGGCCTATGAGCAAAACAGCTATGCCGCGCTTCGATAACTCCCATCTTATGAAGGGGTTACAGCCGGAGTTGTATGCTGCAGGGCGTAAGCTTGTGAGAGCATTCAAGTCCTCGAATAACAAGACGTGCAAGAGAGCTAGTGATATGGAGCAAGCCGCTTTGCGTAAGCTATCTGCAGATATCGAAGACACGCATCTACGTAAGCTAGCAGCAGATATTGAAGATATGCACCTGCGTAAGCTAGCCGACATGATTTCAGCGTCTGTGCCACTGGGCAGCGTTCAGCCAGCTAAGGTAACCCCAGCTCCGACTCCAAAGCCCCCAGTAGAAGCCCCTGCCGTAGCAACAGCAAGTAAGCAACTAGCAGAGCAGGCCCAGGCAGAGATAGCATCCAGGTCAACCAATCAGACAAAGGTAGCCGATGCCGTTCGCCTAGGAAAGCGGCAGGATGTCCTGTACTTCACGCCGTCGGGCAAGCTAGCCCTGCGGAAGCTACCCAATCGTCGCTTTGAGCTACCAACCGAGGCATCTGGTGCATCTCCGGTTCCTTACGAGCAGCCTACCCAGTACATTCCTTTAGAGGGTGTACCTGACTCAGAGCTGCACGGCTACGAAGTAAATCTAGCACAAGCAGAGGGTGAGCTGCCTGAAGGGTATGAGGAAGTTGACCCACAGGATGCTCTAAAGGATCTCTACGCCAGCCAAGGCCTACCGCAGAATAGAGCCTACGCTATGCTAGACAGAGCACGGTCACGAGCACTGTTGCGCCTGCTTAAGAAGAGAATACAGCCACCAGCGGTAGCAGATGCCGTCGCATAAAGGCATGTTTGGTAAGATTGAGATAGTAGACGCGGAAGACGCGCGCTACCTTCTACTTTCCGGGCAGATCCAGGGTGGGTCTTTTCACCATCCAAGCGCTCAGTCTACCGTGCCTGGTCTACGTGGCGTAGGCGCAGTAGCCGCCTCCAGCTACATGGCCGGTTGGTTACTGGCTGGAGCCATGCATCCAGCGGCGTCTGTTGTGTGCGTAGGCCTAGGCTCTGGCGCTGGAATTATACAGCTACTGGCCTGCTGTCCCAGCGTAGATGTCACTGTGGTTGAGATAGACCCTGTTATGGTTGAGGTCGCACGCAAAGCGTTCCCACTACTGCAGTACTACGAGATGGTTGGCCGCTTAAATATAGCTACAGCGGATGCAAAGGATTACCTAGATAGCGAAGACATGTTTGACGTTGGGTTAGCTGATGCCTATGACGGTACGTCTTATAACATCAAAGACAGCTACATGCCGGCTTTATTTAGTAGGTGCAAGCACGTATACGCTAACGTTATCGACGCAATAACCGGCCAATCTACCAGGCATCTGTTAGAGTTGGCACATAAGTTTGATAAGCCAATCAAGTACCGGCTGCACGCTACGGTAGACCAGCCAATCGAGTCTGCACAGTATCAGCCAGCAAACTGGATCATGACCACAGATAACCTGAATCCGCTACTATTAGACCAGCTGCACCCGTTCAATGAACTACCTGACTGTGCTGCTATTGAGTATGCTAACCAGTCCTACGCTCACCTAACGTCACAGGTAGCTTGACGAAGTGTTAACACCCCCTAGCTTAGGGGCATGTCGATTACTGAGCTTAGAGACGCACAATACCTATCACCTGCAATTAAAGCCAACCGAATCGATCCACTGTCGCCAGGGGGTGACATCCCACTTAAAGGGGCCTCTGTTATCTCTAGAAATTCGCCAATAGTAGTTCAACGACAATCCAGTGACTCCGAGGCTATGTGTACGGTAGGCAGCATAGAAGTTGTAGGCACTGGACGCCCAGCGGTTGAGCCTGTGTTTGCTGAGCGAGCAGGAGGCTATGCGGACGATAGCCTGATTAAACAAGCTGTTAGCTCAGAGAACGCTATCGGCGTTACGTCTACACCTCGCAGTGTAACGGTCATTTCTGGGCGTAATGACCCTATCCCTGGTCAGCGTCTAGCTCAACCAGATCAACGCGTGCATGAGATGCCTGTAGCAGAATCTAGACACACGGTCACGCAGGTTACTACCCACAAGCCAAAAATCCGCGTACGCCTCAGTAATGCCGGGATGGGCAAACTGACCGTTGCCGTCCAGCAGCTGGCTGTTAGTGAGACACTTATCATTCTTGGATACCCTAAGGACGCTGAGAATATCGCAGAACCACCGCTAGCAGGCGAAGAGTCTCCTATTAAAGTCGAAATAGGTACCGATAGCTACCAATGCATGTTCGGTGGCTGGACCGCTGAGCTGGGTGATCTCTTCCTAGTTGTTCTTGTCCGCATCACTGCATAAACTGTCTGCGCGAACACTAATGGCCTTACTCCCTCAGATGAACCAGCAGCAGCCTACTACCGGTGGTAGTAGCCGTCCTGTTGTAACTCCATTCCTCGACTTCGCGTCGATGACCGTACCAGATAGCCACGATCTGGTTATGTGGTGGGCACAGTACCTGTGGCTAACAGATGGTAACTACCGGTCAGCTATGAAGCGGGTATGCGCCCATTTCATGACTTCCCTGCAGTTTCCTGACCTAGAGCCGAATGAGGAATCCGCTTGGCGCGAGTTCTTCCTTAAGCACATCGACTATAGGCGTGAGCTGCTAGCGTGTGCTCACGATTTCACTTGTTACGGTAACCTCTTTGTCAGTCTGTACTTACCGTTCAATAGATTTGCTCGCTGCACCGAGTGTAGCATGGAGCAGCCGCTTGACCGTGTAGACTACGATCTTGAGTTCGTAGAACAGGAGAACCCACTGGTGTGGCGTAGGCGTAGGCCGTGCCCCAAGTGTGGCGACACTAAGCCGTACGAGGTATTTGATCGACGCTCGAACGATCTATCACTGGTCAGGTTTAACCGCTGGTCGCCATTTGAAATTCAAATGGCTCAGAACCGGTACAGCCTACGCAAAGAGATCTTCTGGAAGATCCCTGAGCACGAACGTACGAAGATAGAGAAGCGTGCGCGTATTCACATTGATGATACGCCGATGGAAGTCCTTGAGTGCATTGCTATGCGCGGTGTGCTTAAGTTTGATGAGAATATCATCTTCCACATCGAAGAGTCTGTTATCTCAGGCATAAACGCCGAAGGCTGGGGCATCCCTAGCTCAATCGCTTGCTTCCGCACCGCTTGGCTACAGCAGCTTGTTAATAAAGCAGACCAAGCGGTTGCTATCGATTACACGCTTGGTATGCGCGTTATCTCACCAGCTCCTACGCCGGGCGGTACGGATCCGATGGCAAGTAATGGCATGGGTGAGTTTACGGCGCGCATGTCAGCTATGATCCAGACGCACCGTAATAACCCAGCGTCATACCATACGGCCCCGTTCCCGCTGCAGTATCAGTTCATGGGTGGTGAGGGCGCTGCACTAATCCCACCAGATAAGTTGAAGTTCCGGCATCAGGAGTTTCTAAATCAGCTGGGTGTTCCGCTAGAATACCATCAGATGAATATGACGGCTCAGGCTGCTCCCATGGCCCTGCGCATGTTCGAGAGCTACTGGCAGAATATCCCAGCATTCTACAACAATGTGTTATCTTGGACTGTTAAGATCCTAACGAAGACGTTTGATCTAGACGAGACCCGCGTTGAGATGCAGAAGACGACTGTTGTAGATGACATGCAGTACAAGCAGATCCTGCTTCAGCTTATGGGTGGAAACCAGCTATCGCCCCAGACAGCACTCGAACCCCTTGGTATTGACGCTGCTACTGAAGTTGAAAAGGTTCTCAAGCATCAGGACTTCGTTGAGCGTGCTACGCAGAAGTATCAGGAAAAGGCCAAGAAGCGTGAGGAAATGGGCGTGCTTAAGGGCATGGTTCAGCAGCCAACCGCGTCTGCTCTACAGGGCGATCCTAACGCTGCTCCCGCAGGAGCACCCGTCGGCGGTATGCCCATGGGCGGCATGCCAGGACTAGGCCAGACGGCTGCTCCAGCCTCACTGGCTGAGATGTCTGAGCAGGCTGGCCAGATTGCTCAACAGATTGTATCTCTACCCGAGTTTGAGCGTAAGCAGCAGCTACGTCAGCTCCGTGAGGGTAATAAAGAGCTACATGCCCTTGTTAAATCAGACTTAGAGAAGCTTCGCTCAGAAGCACGTTCTCAGGGTGCAGCCCAGCTGGCTCAGCCTCCTCCGGGCGGTCAGCAGGGCGGGGCACGTTAGTTGATCCTTGCACACCATATTCATCTTACTAAAGTTCAACCAAGGTTTAAGAACTCACTATGAGCACGACTCCCCTCCTAGATAGCATCCTATTAAAGATTGCAGCCGTCGGTGACACTAAACGTGAGCGGCGAGAGCGGAATGCGCAGCGTGACGCCGCCAGCGCCGCGCGCCGTGCAGCCCAGGCAACTCCCGCGGTAGCACCACCAGTTGAGGCTCCGCCGACTGCTCCGCCCGTGTCAACCCCCCGCGCGGCCGGCAGGGCTGCATCCAAGTACGGTCCAGCCGCCCTGATGACGGCCATTACAGCTGCGAGTGTGGCCTCGGCGCACGACTCTATTACAGGTGCATCGGCTGCCGAAGCAGAAAAGGCTAAGGACGCCGAAGAGCGTTTGGTAGCCGGAAATGCTGCCAGGGAAGGCCGCATTACCGCTGGCGACGCTGCCGCAGTTAAGGCTACATCGGATGCCGCCGCAGCTAAAGTCAAGTCAGACACGGACGCAGCTGCCGCACAGGCGAAGGCTGAACACTTGGCTACTCTAAAAGATGAAGCCATCACTAAGCAGCGCGCTGCACAGGCTGAAGCACAGAAGGGGTTTGTGGCCAAGAAGGATCTAGCCGCCCTCACTGCCGAGCGTGCCGGCGCAGCTGACGCACTTGAGCATAGCGCATCA
>Ga0209182_10000147_pt1 | contig 17289 bp, 19 predicted proteins | sample LakBais05cmmetaG_FD_185474 | JGI IMG/M metagenome (GOLD analysis project Ga0209182, IMG submission 185474) | Lake sediment microbial communities from Lake Baikal, Russia to study Microbial Dark Matter (Phase II) - Lake Baikal sediment 0-5 cm... | ecosystem: Environmental > Aquatic > Freshwater...
GTCTTTGGAATACCCATGGATGGAGAAAATTAAACCAACCGTAGCGCAAAAAGCCACTCCTGCCAAAATACAAAAAATCGTTTCTGACACTTATGACACACAATGAAATCGTGCGATAATTTATAAGATCAACTAAAGACCTTTGGGTTAAGTAGAGGTAGTTTGTGCCGGATTATTCCCAACTCATAAAACAACAATACCAAGCTACCCGGAGCGGTTCCACTAGGTTGTTCTTCTTGATTATCCAGGCATCAAACGAGATCGGGATGGATCAAGCATTGGCCTGTTTGGAACAGTGCGTTATCGAGAAAAGGATCGCGTGGTTGAAAGCAAACCAATGGGAGGTCATCGATAGCAGTGATCCGGTAATGGAAGGGTACCAATGGTTTTATGAGAGCTATTTGGGGGTATCGGTGCCGAAGGATGGCGAGATCGTGGAACGCACCGAGAAAAGAATGGTCATGCGCTGGTGGAATCCATGCCCAACTTTGGAAGCATGTCAAAAATTGGGATTGGATACACGGGAAGTATGCAAAAAAGCCTATCACAAACCGGTTCAGGAATTTCTAAAAGTTATCAACCCAAAGCTTCGGTTTGACAGGAATTACGAGGCTATCCGACCCTATGCAGCTTGGTGCGAAGAAATCATTGTGTTGGAAGATTGAGAAAAATAAAAATACATCGCTATTAACATACGGAGAAAGGGTCGTGGATCTACCGCTTGAAATCGTGTGATGATGGGAAGGGGTTGACTTCGGCGACTCATATCGCCGAAGCATCCGATGGTGGCTGGATGCCACCTCGGCTAGTCACCAGAGCCGGCGCTGCCAATATGCCCGGATGGGGGTATATGTGCCCCGAAGGGGTACCTATATAACGTATTGGGATAAGCCAAGCCGTTGGGCAGTAGAGGGCAAGAATGGGAACTAATTATGAAAACTATTGTATTGCATGGTAGCCCAAGAAGGGACAAAAACTCAGACACTTTCGCTAAGTATTTTATTGAAGGTTTAAACGAAACTGTTACCAGTGAGACGAAACATTTCTACACAAATAATATGAATATTAGACCTTGTCAAGGTTGTCTCTCTTGTGCAGACGCTAACGATAAAAGTTGTATTATCAAAGATGATATGCAGGAAATCTACTCTGCGTTTATTGAGGCAGAAGTCATTGTTTTTGCAACTCCTATGTATTGGGGATACATTACCGCTCAACTAAAAACAGTGATCGATAGAATGGAAGCGCTCGTTATGTGGGATCATTTCAAGGGCAAAACGTTCATTGTTTTGATCACTTATCGGTACCATTGTGAATCAACAGTTGCTTTTTTCGAACGAATCTGTAAATTCTTTGATGTTAGACTACATGTAATAACGTGTCGAACATTGGATGTGGATACCAATGAAGATATACCGATTTCAAGCCGCAAAAAAAAATTGGAAGAAGCATATGATCTTGGTAAAAGCCTTGGAAGCATTTATTAAAAGCCGCCCAACATCGGTTCCATCTGACCGCCTTTCCCATCGCTGCGCTTCGGGTACGCTTTGCAATAGGCGTGGGTGGGCAAGCTGATCATCGATGGGATCGTGAACGCCACGCGCCAGGGCATGGAGGCAGGCGCCGGATTCCACTACGTCGTGCCATACCTTGCGTTGGAGTTCACACTCGTACTGATCGGTTCACTGACAAGCCAGGTGCGTGCTCTTTTCGACCGAATCCTCCAATCGCAACTGACGAACCACGTTAATACTTTGATTATTCGTAAGGCGATCAGCCTGGACCTGCAGTTCTTCGAAGATCCCATCTTTTACGATACCTTACAAAATGCGCGGCGACAGGCAGACAGCAGCGCGCTCAACATCGTAAACTCCACATTACAGATGGTGCAACAGGTCATCACGCTTATATCCCTTGTTATCTTGCTTGTGCGGTTCAGCCCGTGGCTCGCGGTCATCGTTTTCGTGTCTGCCATCCCCGCCTTTCTCTCACAATCCCAATACGCCGAGCGTGCGTTTCGAGCCGTCAGCCGCCGCGCGCCAGAAGCCCGCTTGTTGAACTACCTGGAGACGCTGCTTACGGGTAACGACACCGTCAAGGAGATCAAACTCTTCGGGTTGGGCGAGCCGCTGCTCAAACGCTATCAAGAGCTTTTCACGCAGTTCTTCCTGGAAGACCGCGTTATTGCCGAGCGACGCACAATTGCAGGGTTGGGCTGGGGTATGTTATCCAACCTGGCCTACTACGGCAGTTATGCTTGGATTATCCTGCGTACGATCACCAGTCTCATCACCCTGGGCGATATGACGATGTTCCTGGCGCTCTTCCGGCAATCCCAAAGCTCGATCCGATCGTTGCTTGATAGCTTAAATCGTCTCTACGAGAGCAACCTGTTTCTCGACAACTTGATGACGTATCTGAAACTCCAGCCGTTGCTGGTCTCGCCGGTCAATGGCCTTACCGCACCCGCGCCTATTCTGCAGGGCATCGAATTCAAGCACGTCTCGTTTTGCTACCCCGGTTCCGATGTCTATGTGCTGCGCGACATCAACCTGCACATTCAACCCGGTGAGCGCATCGCACTGGTCGGCTTAAACGGAGCAGGCAAGACAACGTTGATCAAGCTACTCACGCGACTTTACGACCCGACGGACGGGCAGGTGTTGCTCGACGGCGTGGACCTGCGCGATTACGACCTGACAAGCCTTCACCAGCGATTCGGCGTCATCTTCCAAGACTTCGTGCGTTACCAGTTTACCGTGCGGGAAAACATCGGGTTCGGCCAGGTGGATGCACTCGACGACCTCGCTCGTATCAAGGACGCGGCAGACCGCGGTGGCGCAAGCCCGATCATCGAGAACATGCCCCAGGGTTACGACACCATGCTGGGGCGGCGCTGGGAGAAAGGTCAGGAATTGTCGGGCGGGCAGTGGCAGAAGATCGCGCTGTCCCGCGCGTTCATGCGGAAAGCCGAAGTACTGGTGTTGGACGAGCCAACTTCTGCGTTGGACGCAGAGGCGGAGTACGAGGTGTTCCGGCGATTCGGTGAGCTGGTGGAAGGCCGCATTGCCGTGCTGATCTCGCATCGTTTCTCGACCGTACGCATGGCGGACCGGATCGTGGTGTTGTCAGCGGGCAAGGTAATCGAACTGGGGAGCCACGCCGAGCTGATACAACTGGATGGCGCTTATGCGCGATTGTTCAATTTGCAGGCGGAAGGGTATCGATAGACACGTTCGGCCAGTCTACCGTATGTATAAGGCTGTGCTAACCGATTCCACCATACAATCAGGCTTATTGCTGCTCAGGATTTATATTTACTTTATAATTTTGCATTTTTTAAACAATCGATTAAATTCTGAACAAGGTAATCCATTTGCTTATGGCTGGTGCGTTGATCAATCACCAGCGTTAGAATCTTACTTGCCATGTTAACCGCAACACGATTCCCATTGATGCGCGAGTCACCCAATAGTTCGTCCCAGTGAATCGTTAATCCGATTCCGGCGTTTCCTAATTCGTCAAAAAGCCAATCACGTGGAACATCAGAGACATAAACCGGCAATCCAAAGGGCATATTATCCTCCTGGAGAAAAGGAAAAACCGGTGATAGCTCAGATATTCCGGATATTAAACTCAGCATATATAAATAATTTTCCCGGCGGACCTGCGTAATTCCTTTCCAATCCAACTGTTCGATCTGCCGACGCTCTTGGAGATCACCCTCGACAACAAGGTCAGATTCATAATAATATTCCGCGAGTTTGTACATTTGTTCAAGCTCGTCATGATTACCTGTGCCTTGATAAAGATAAGCAGCCAAACGTTCACGATATTCACGGATTACCGGTAAACGCCGGTTCGAGCGGCCTTGATATTTATTAACGTAAGGCATTACATCATATGGCGTAATCAAATATCCGCCGTCATAAGCGGCTAGTTTTCGCAAACTATTTAAAATAAAATCGCCGGTGTTATGGTTATTGAAACCAGCCTGAGCATTATCTTCTACCACAATTACCCCTTTTTGCCGAAGACTCGCCAGAAAGTTTCGAACCGCCAGTGGATGCAAAAAGCCGAAATAGTTGATGAAATAAACTGCCTGGTAGTCAATAACTTTTTGAGCTAAATCATCCAGGTCAATGGAAAAATCTAAGTTGATTTGATAATAATCACAAGTAAGCCCACCGCGTTCCAGTGTTGTAACGATCGTCGGGCACAAATAGGAAGGCAGTAATATCTTTTTAACTCCACGATCGAGCAAAAAATCACTTATTACAAAAAGGCAGGCTTTTCCACCATTGAGAAAAGTCATATTTTCAGTTGAAATCGTTGGTTTATCTCCAAACCAGCGTGTGTCATAATAAAATTCACCGCCAACAAACATGTATCGGTTTCCTTCCTACTCTTTCAACTGTCCATCGTCTTGGCTTTATCTGACTCTTCCTTAACATATTGGTAAAGATATTCCTATAAACCAGTACGATCATCTCAGGTTCTATATTGTTTTCCATTTCAAGTTTATTTGAACCTATGCTAAATCAAATGCGCTTGAAAATCGAAACAGGACCTTTTAAACAAGACAGAGACAAAAGAACCCAGTGAGTTAGTTAGACAGGCACCCGGGTTGATAAGGTGTCTGTCTAGTTCGTAATTGTATCCTTTCGTAGTTGTAAAAGTAAATGTAACCATCAATACTTGTTTAGCCTCACAAAAGTGTTACTCAACCCCGCGCAGATCGCGCGAGGAAAGCACCCGCCAGGATGGCGACGAGCGCTGTTGGTGGATCATGCCCCGGAAAATTAGCCGACCCATGACAACCTGGATCAGGCGACTTATTGGAACCAACATGGGCGCCGCGCACAAATAATTCTAGTACAATTTGGGCATGACGGTTGCAGTGATCGGTGCTGGTGCTTCAGGTATGGTGGCGGCCCTCCAGTCTGCCTGGAATGGGGAGGCTGTAACCCTTTTTGAGCATAATGCAGAAGTGGGAAGGAAGTTACTGGTAACTGGCAGCGGGCGCTGCAACATAACCAATGACGCAGTTACAGCGGCAAAATACTCCTGTGTAGACTTGGCCTGGATGGAAGCCCTAATCAGCCGATTTGGTGTATGCGACCTGCTGGCCATGCTCGCCTCCATCGGCATCCTTGTTTATAAAACGTCTGATGGCTGGTACTACCCCTTATCCAATTCGGCGCAGTCAGTCGTAGAAGCCTTTTCCTGCGCGCTGAACCTGGCCGGCGTGGCTTTATTCAATCAGACACAGGTAAGCTCGATCCGAATCGGCGAGAAAGGGATTGTTGTCCATTATTTCCGCGACGGCAGACAACAGGAAAATGAGTTTGAGCGGGTGATTGTGTCTGCCGGCGGCATGGCTTATCCCTCACTCGGTTCGCGTGGTGAATTGTTCCCGGTGCTGGAACGCCTGGGACATACCGTCCTGCCGAAACGCCCTGCGCTGGCACCTCTTCTGGCAGACCTGGGTAATTTGCGACCTCTGCAGGGGGTGCGTCTGAACGTGGGTGCCACGCTGTGGAATGGATCCCAGCGACTGGCAACTACGACCGGAAACCTCATATTTACCCAGTGGGGGTTGAATGGTCCGGCAGTGATGGATCTTAGTCACAATATAGAACCCAATACCGGGGCCGCGTTGGAGCTGTCTCTCAACCTGTTGACTTTTTTCCAGGATGAGTTTGATCATTTGCTGGCGCAAAAACGTACGAGCAACATGCCTGTTGGAGTGTTTCTGGAAGCCTTTTTCCAACCAAAAGTTGCGATGATCTTTCTCAAAAACGCCGATCTGGCGGAAGATGTGCGCCTGTGCCAGGTGGAAGACAGTGCTCTTGAACGACTGATCGAGCAGTTGAAGAATACTCGTCTTCTGGTGAAGGGTGTGCGGGGTTTTGAGTACTGCCAGGTTTCCGCCGGCGGCGTCCCGGTGAGTGAGGTCGATCCGCAAACCCTGGAATCACGCCGGGTGAAAGGGTTGTTCCTGACCGGTGAAACACTGGATGTTGTTGGCCCATGCGGCGGGTATAACCTGCAATATGCATTTAGCAGCGGGGCGCTGGCAGGCAAGGCGGCTGCCGGTAACGCCAGCCATTAGAAAACCACTCTTACCCATCCTGTGCGGATCGCGGAGGATCCCCTCGGGGGATCGTGTCAGCAAAGCACCCGAAACGGGTGTCCCCTTGGGGAACCGAGTCGGATGTACCCCCAAAGAACCCCTTAGTGGAATATCCCTCAAATAATGGACACGATTAATGTACAGATAGTTGTTCGAACTCCAAAGGGCTAGAAGGGCAGGTGGGGTTGGCGGGTACGCTCTCACCCCTCCGGGTGCACCATGGGTGTCAGTGCACCTCCCTTCGGGGGCGTAAGTTTTGGCCGGTGATGCAAGGGTGGATTTTCACTAAAATATTGAAGCTCTCTCCAGAACGAGGTTGCTTTTTAGAATTGGTATGAAGTAAAAAGATTTATTGATTTTGGAAAGAATTGGGTTACAATGATCTTAACGGTTAGTTGTCTAGACAATACGAATACTGCATAGAAAGTCCAGATAACTAATAGTTAGGCTGAATCATCTTCAAAAGAAAGGAAGGATTTAGATGAAACTGCGAAACCTGTTCATCGTCAACGCCATCCTTGCCGCCCTATTTGGTGTTGGTTTCATGGTTGTTCCAAGTTTTTTATTCAACCTTCTAGGGTTTTCAATCGAGGCGGATGGTCCACTTGCAATGAGATACATGGGAATCATGGTATTTGGCGTAAGTGTTCTTACCTTCAGCGCCAGAAATTCCGAAGATTCCCAGGCAAGAAGAGCGATCGTACTGTCCCTGATCATTATTTATTCGCTATTGCCGATATTCCATATAGGGACGCAGCTATTTCTTGGAAAGGGTAATATTATGTTGTGGGGAATGAACATACTTCACATTGCCTTTGCGATTCTCTATGGAATAGCCTACTTCCGCAAGACAGAAAGACTCTCTGGGTGACAGCTAGCGAAGTGAACTATTGAATTTCTACCATGATTCAGCTTAACGTCTCGCTGGAGGCTACCGGGGATGCAACGCAATTTGTAATCGATGGTGAGGGTCAGATTTGCGGGAATTCCTGGCCCGGGTGAATGCCCCGGCGCCTCTGTTCAAAGCTGTTAAACTATTATCTTCACCCACTCTTCCAGAGTGCTTCGCGACCGCATGCGCGCAGGAGCATTTTGCCAGAAATGTGCGATGATCGAGAAGGGGTTTCGCCAGTCCCACCAGACTGCACCCTTCGGGTGAGATGCGAAAGTCACATCTTATGACTTATGGATACAATTTGCCATATTGTGACAGTTAACATTAATAAGGAGGCAAAATGAGAAAAGTAAACATGCGTCAACTTGCCGCCTGGGCAGGTATCATCGGTCCAGCGCTCTTTGTGGCGATATTCATGATCGAAGGCTGGCTGCGCCCCGGCTATGATCCCCTCAGCACATTTGTCAGTGCCCTATCGCTTGGTCCGTGCGGCTGGATCCAGATTACCAATTTTATTGTTTTCGGGTTGCTGTTACTCGTGTTTACCCGTGCTGTCGCGGCCGAGTTTCCAAGCGGAAAGGCATCGAAAGGCGGCCTCATTTTGCTTGTGATCATTGCCTTCTGTTACCTCCTTTCCGGTATCTTCGTAATGGATCCAACCGGTACACCTCCGGACCAGGCCAGCCTCCACGGCACGCTGCATGGCATCTTCGGTGGGATCGTATTCCTGCTGATGCCTATCAGCTGCTTTGTGTACCTGCGCCGTTACCGGGTGGACCCCAAATGGCAATCATTCCAATGGTGGACACTCGCGGCGGGGATAATCATTGCCGCGGCGGTCCTCCTGATGACCGTCGCAACCAAACTCCCGGATATACAGGCTGTCTTCAAGGATTGGATCGGTCTGATTCAGCGCATGGCGATTGTGCCGTTTATGATCTGGCTGTTCACCTTTGCGCTGGGTATCCTCCGGCGCATTAAATAGATCTAAGAGCCGTGGTTTCTCTTTTTAGGTAATGAGTCTTTAATTCGTCCAGAACGCAAAACGACGTACTGCGAACTACGCGACATTGTCACTCTCTTCAGGTGTGCTGCTTGAAAGGGTTCACTTTTTCTCATAAACCCGTTTAATATTCAAAAGTCAGGACATAATGAATGTGAATCCGTTGGACCCGACAATACTTGCTTTTAGTGTACTTGTTACAACCATATTATTCGCAATAATCGCTTTTTTCACACGCGCGACGTTGCGACGCATCGCTGGTGCAGTAATCGCCGCGATCCCCGTCATCCCGCTGGTCATGTTCTACGACGCGATCGCAGCTCGTCTCGGCTTGTGGCATTATCCCTCTGTGACAACCGGTAGTGCACCACTCGCCTGGTATGTTGCCGCCGTCATGTTCTACGGTGCCGCATTGGGGTTGCTGGGGTGGCGAGTGATTCGTCGCTTTGGCAAACGTGGGGTTATCGGCTTCCTGATTGCACTCGCATTATTCGGCGTAGCTCGCGACTATTTTTATAGCGTTACAACGGATTTGATCGAGTTTGGTCCTGAATGGGCGCCATTAATTGCCGATTTCTTTGCGTATGCATCAGGAGCAGCGATCGTGCAAATTTTGATGTACTGGCTCGCCGGTCCACCAGGTTCCGACCCGCTTGCCCGGATCGTAAGAACGTCAGCCGGCCAGGGTTCATGATCGCAGCAATTAAGTTCACATCGACGTATCTCTGCAACACCGCCGAACAATGGCGCGATTCAATCACTCCATAGGTTAAATGATGAGGCACTCTCCCACAGCGTCTGGAGGGCTTTTTTTATTATGTGGCATAATCGTTTTAATTCCAGACCCCGGCAGGTAATGGGGCGAGAGAGTCTTGTTACATTAAGATATATTGGAGTAATCATGAATGGTAAAAACGGATTTTCCTCAATTGACGAATATATTGCCAGTTTCCCAGAAGAAGTACAAAAGATCCTAAAAGAACTACGGGCTGTCATAAAAGCCGCGGCACCGGATGCCGAGGAAAAGATCAGTTATCAGATGCCCACCTTTTCGCAAAACGGCAATTTGGTTTTTTTTGCTGCATATAAGAATCATATCGGGTTTTACCCAACGCCGAGCGGGATCGAGCAATTCAAACAGGTACTGTCTGCATATGAGGGCTCGAAAGGCACGATCCGGTTTCCGATCGACCGACCACTCCCATTTGACCTGATCAGTAAAATCGTGGCTTTCAGGGTAAAGGAAAACCTGGAAAAGGCGCCGAAAAAGAGATAAGGCGTACACGAAACGAAAGATATATGAAAACGAAAAGAAATATTCAAATGGCAGGATGACTGTGGTAAATCGAAGAAAAGAGAGTATCAAAATGAAGCTATCAGGTCTGCATTTGCTATTGACATATCAGTGTAATCTGGAGTGTGATCATTGCTTCGTGTGGGGGAGCCCGCGCCAATCTGGCACACTGACTTTACAGAATATCCGGAATATTTTGCAACAGGCAAAGAAAATTGATTCAATAAAAACCATTTACTTCGAGGGCGGTGAACCCTTCCTTTATTACCCGATCCTGCTCAAGGGGATTCAGGAGGCAGCCTCCGCCGGCTTTCGAGTCGGACTGGTCACCAATGGATACTGGGCAACGGAACCAGAGGATGCGCTTGAGTGGTTGCGGCCATTTGTTGGATTGATAGAAGATCTATCGATCAGCAGCGATCTCTATCACTGGGACGAGAAACAGAGTCAACAGGCTAAGAATGCGGTTGAAGCGGCGCAGAAACTGGGCATTCCCATAGGCATTATCAGCATTGCCCAACCGGAGACAGGGGATGTGGCGTCGGCTGTCGGCTTGCTTCCAATTGGTGAAACGGCGGTCATGTGCCGCGGTCGGGCAGCCGAAAAACTGGTTACAAAAACCGGTCTGAGACGGTGGGAGGAATTCGTTGCCTGCCCCTATGAAGATCTGCGCAAGCCGGATCGACTCCATGTTGATCCTCTTGGGTATGTGCATATTTGCCAGGGTATCTCGCTCGGCAATCTCTTCCTTACACCACTAAGAGAGATTTGCGAGCAATATCTCCCTGACACTCATCCCATTACAGGTCCGTTGCTGAAAGGTGGTCCTGCAGAACTTGCTCGGTATTATCAACTGTCGTGCGAAGAAGGTTATGCCGATGCCTGTCATTTGTGCTGCGAGGCACGCGGTAAGTTGCGCGGGCGACTTTCTGATATACTCACGCCCGATCAAATGTACGGTGCAAAGGAAAACCAGAGATAGCTTCATTTCGAGGGAAAAGCCGGCATAGCCCAGTGCTGTGACTGATCTGTTTTGCGTGCAGGTGAAGAGCACTGTTCGGTAAAACACTCAAAAAAAGGAATTTTCTATGGAACCATATGTCACCCAAGAGACTATTTCAGCGCAGGGGATAAAATGGCTGGAGCACATCGCTCCATTCAATACACATAAGATGCAACTCAATAAAAGTAAATCCGCTCTACTTGTAGTCGATATGCAGTATTTCTTCCTGGATCCTGCATCCCCCACGTTCACCTGTGGCGGCCTTGCCATTCTTCCAAACATTAAAAAAATTATTCATGCCTTTAGAAAGGCAGGACGCCCCGTGATTTTCACGAAGCACGTGCACCATCCTGATCACCTGGACGCCGGGATCATGGGCTGGTGGTGGCAAGGCATGTGTCTGGAGGGAAGCCCTGAAAGTGAGATCCATCAAGATATCGCTCCCAAACAAAACGAGAAGGTAATATTCAAACACCGCTATTCAGCTTTTTACAACACAGACCTCGAAACGATATTGCGCTGTCTCCAAGTGGAGGACATTGTCTTTGCAGGGATAATGACCAATATGTGTTGCGAATCCACGGCGCGCGATGCCTATTATCGAGATTACCGCGTATTTTTTTTGGCCGATGGAACCGGGAGTATTACCGAGGAAATGCATTTGGCGAGCCTGCTCAATCTTGCCTTTGGCTTTTCATGGGTGACGGATGTCGACACGGTCGTATCTCAATTGCCTGAATAAACTTGTGCGAATAAATTACCACGGTGCGGTGTCGATGCAGACCCGCAAACCCAATTATTCAACGGCAAGCCAAAGCAAATCCAAGTTTACGTTATATGGTTCCACAATTATGTGTCTGGAATCTTTTATCCAAGGCGTAATTAATTACGATCTATGGAGGTTATTATGATAAAAGCAGTGGCGATCAATGGCAGCCCCCGTATGGAAAGGGGGAACACAGCCTTGGTGCTGGATCCTTTCATCCAGGGCATGATGGATGGCGGATCCGAAGTGGACCAATTCTATGCCAGCCGTTTGAAAGTAAAGCCATGCAGCTGCGGAAGGATGCAATGTTGGAACGACAGTTCTGGGGAATGTTGCATTCAGGATGACATGCAAACGCTTTGCCCAAAGCTAAAGGCGGCAGATATTCTCATCCTGGCGGCGCCGGTCTATGTCCCTTTGCCAGGCGAGATGCAAAACGTAATCAATCGCTTGGTCCCACTGATAGATCCGGTTTTGGAGAAACGCCAGGGACGTACGCGGGCCAGATTTCGAAACGATGTTAACATCCATAAGATCGTGCTTGTGGTAGTAAGCGGGTGGTGGGAGATAGAAAACTGTGAAACTGTGGTTCGCATCGCGAAGGAATTTGCCGAAGATGCCAGCGTGGAATTCGGCGGGGCAGTGCTCAGGCCGCATTCATCTTATCTGAAAAAGGGCGGAAAGATCACCCCCGATGGCGAAGATGTACTGGCGGCAGTCAAAATGGCAGGCAAAGAATTAATCCTGTCAGGAAGTATGCGCCAGGATACCCTTGAGCGCATCAGCCGTCCACTCGTTCCCGAGGAATAAGGTCAGATCGGGAGATTCGAAGCTGTTCTTTACAGTACCCTTGACAAATAGACAAATATCTATATAATATCATATAGATAAGGATGAATATGATCGAACAGGATCCTGTCAACTTTGCGAAGGCCATGGCTGACGATACGCGCCAGAAGATCATGAAACTGGTCTGTTGCCGTCGGCTTTCGGTCAACGAAATCGTCGAAAAACTGAATGTGACCCAGCCGACGGTCTCGCACCATCTGGCCATCCTGCGCGAGGCTGGGCTTGTCAATATCCAGGAGGAAGGTAAGCAAACCTATTACATGCTCAACCAGGAACGTTTTGCCAGCTGCTGTGGCATGCTGGTGCTTAACTTTGCACCGGAGACCGAGGCGGCCAGAAGTGTAAAGATCATCAAAGTCGATACCGGTTCAGAATAGGCGGGGTGCTCATCCCTGGTGTGGGCATCCTTTTTTTTGATTACATACATAGACAATCATCTATATAAGGAGAAAACAATGATAAACCAAACCCTAGACCCCACGCACCGTGCGGTGCAGGAACACTATGCCAGATATGCGCGTGAAACTGGAGGTTGTTGTGGTGGTAAAGCCGAGCCCTCTGCCAATCCGAACGAACTCTATCCCTCGGAAATTTTGGAAGGGATCCCGGCCGATATCGCCAACTTCAGCGCCGGAAGCGGCGACCCCATCAGCCTGGCCAGGTTAAAACCCGGTGAAATCGTGCTGGACCTCGGCTCTGGCGGTGGGCTGGATTGCTTCATGGCAGCCCGCCAGGTCGGAGAAAGCGGGCGGGTTATCGGCGTGGATATGACCCCTGAAATGCTCACCCGCGCCAGATCCAGGGCTGCGCAGCTTGATTTGCGAAATGTTGAATTCCGCGAAGGATTACTGGAAAACCTTCCCGTGGACGACAACAGCATCGATGTGATTATCTCGAACTGTGTCATCAACCTTTCGCCTGACAAACCGCAGGTCTTTCAGGAAATGTTTCGGGTTCTCAAGAACAGCGGGCGCATTGCCGTTTCCGATCCGGTCTCCAACCGCCCATTGCCGAAGGTTACAGGCCCTGCCGGAGAGGACTGGTGCGGTTGTACCTCCGGCGCGTTATCCAGCCAGGAGTATGTCCGTTCATTGGAAAAAGCCGGATTCGGAGATATCCGCATCATGGCAGACATTGAGGCGGTCACCAAGATGATCGATGGCGGGCAAATAACACTGCCGGAACCGAGTTCACGGGAACAATTACTGCATGATCTGGATCATATGGACAACATTGACCGGCAGGTGGTTGTCCCGCACCTGATCACTGCATCAAAACCCAGCGGCTAGAAACGCAGACAGGTAACAATAAATAAACAAGCACCCTCGATTGAGAGGGTGCTTGTTTTATTGACAAAACCAGGAATGAGGTCAATAATCGTTTTGGAGTTTCACTATGTCGAAACAGGTCGTTCTGGATCGCGTCAGGGTATTGAATAAACACCTGACAAAGAAGGTCCTGACCCATATTTCGGGCAAAAAATTTGGGCATTTCACAATCCTGAGCCACACCGAACGAAAGACCGGGAAGGGCTATAAAACACCGATCATTAAGTCGAACAGTACTACCATTGCATTAATAGGGGGAGGCGCTGTTGATCACTTCCAGTCAGCTATGATTCAAAGTTATTGATATAATTGGTTTGTTACGTGGGCAATCAACGGGACAATTGAAATTCTTGATGGAGATATCTTATGATTGAAGACCAGGATTTCTATAAGAAAATCATTGACAATCTGTATGATGGTGTTTACTTTGTGGACCGCGATCGTGTCATCACCTACTGGAACAAAGGGGCTGAACGCATTTCAGGTTACACAAGCCAACAGATGATTGGCCGTTCCTGCCGTGACAATTTGCTCAATTATGTTAACCTGAAGGGCGAGCAATTGTGTATTACCCATTGTCCGCTGGCTGCCTGCATGCAGGACGGCAAAACCCGTGAGATAGATGTCTTTTTGCACCATGCCGATGGCCACCGAGTACCGGTTCTGGTGCGCGCTGAGCCTTTAATGGATGGCGAAGGGAACATCATTGGCGCTGTCGAGACCTTCACGCGGGATACAGGGGTAATGGGCGTGCATCAGGAATTGCATGAGCTGCGTCATACAGTAATAAAGGATAAGTTAACGGGGATCTGGAACCGCCGCTATCTTGATGCGTGCCTACGGGCGGCAGTTGCGGAAATGGCCCCCCTGAAGGGGCTGCTTACGGGTCTGCTTTTCATTGATATCGATCATTTTAAGCAGATTAATGACACATACGGTCACGAAAGTGGTGATCGTGTGCTCCAGATGGTCGCCGCCACACTGCAAAACAACCTGCGAAAAAATGACGTACTGGGTCGCTGGGGAGGTGAGGAGTTCCTGGTCATCCTAAATGACCTGGTAACACGGGATGCCTTGAAATTTATTGCCGATAAAATTCGCATGCTGGTCGCAAATTCACGCTTGGACTTACCAACCATCAGCCTGACCACAACGATATCGTTGGGTGCCACGCTGTTGTTGCCCGGGGATTCCATCGAATCTGTCGTCAACCGCACCGATAGGTTGATGTATAAGAGTAAAAAAGCCGGACGCAACAAGGTCAGCGTAGGCTGAGCAGCCATAGCGGAATCAGGGTAGGCTTCAATTAACCGATTCGCACAAACCCTCAGGTAAATTAATCCTATACTTTTGGTTTGAAGACCAGTGGGGTAATAACCGATTATGCATTGCGTCAACCAGTCTTTAGGAAGCTCCGGGCACTGAACTGGGAATGTGCACCGCTGTTGGATGAGGTCATCAGCTATGGGATCCCCGCTTGGGGACAGGTGACTTCAATTTGATAGTCTATCAGACATATTCTGAGAGGGAATGATAGGATTCTGTGTCTATCCTTTGGTTTACAATTCTATCTGTCGGGATGTACTATGAAAACTATAAGACAGCGCCCGATAAATACACCGTATAAAACGTAGGAAACAAATGAAAAACATTCAAAATAAATTGATCGCCTTGAAGCCGCTTTGGGTGTTGGGGCTTTTCATCCTGCTTGACATTTTCTGCATCGGGATGGGCATGGGCGTGCCGTTTTTCTGCATCCTGCTGGGGCTGCCTGTTGGTTGGTTCATAGTTAAATATAATACTGCCAGAACTGCCCAGATACGGGAAGTTTTCAGGGATGTCCTGCTTTATGCGGCGATCACGTCAGCAATTACCCTGCTGGGGATGTGCCTTATCTGGGCCCCGATGAGTGCCCTGCTGTTTGATCCAGGAAATGATCTGTCAACCACCGGCGTGCCTCTGATCCTATATGAGCCGCGGGCGAGCTTCATCGGGTGGCTCGTATTGATGATCGTGATCTCTCCAGTCTTGCAGCTATTGACCACCCTGTTCGGTTCGCATCTGACATTGCTGGCCTGGCTCGGAAAGACAGGCATATCCAGTCAGGTGTAGTAGGATGGCCAAACTCGATGACTTGTTGACTCAACCGGCGAGCATCAGGTCGCAAGCCCTGACAGCACGCTGGCGATCTATTTTCGATACTATAATAAACCGGGAGGTGGATGGTGGATAAAAGACCGGTTATTTTTGTCATTGCGCTTGGTTTCATCCTGATCAATGCGCTCATCTGGCTGGCTTTTGCGGTTCTTTTAATCGCTGGCGCACTGTCCTTTAACATGGGTCCGGCTGCCATTCGACCTTTATTGGCTGCCCTGGCAGTGATCGCCTCAGCTATCCTGTTCGTACTTTACATTTTTCTAAAGAAACGCAATCGCCCGGTTTACTATCTCACACTGGCAATGCTGACCGGTATCATCATCCTGACTTTTACAGATCAGTTCGGGCTCCCCGATCTAATCTACCTGGTTGTTGTGCTCACCCCGTTTGTGTTGCTGCTCGCAAGCCACCGGTGGTATTTCCGTGACAGCTTGCAGAAAGATTGAACCCCCATAAAAGAAACTGAACGTTTCGCCATTATGTCAGCAGGTGAACCCCACGTCATTTTAGGGGACCTTTTGGAGGAGGTCGAACATGCATGGTTATCTGAAAATTGTCGTCCTGCCTTTTATACTGCTTTTATTATCTTCTTGTAAAACGCTTTCCTCGCCCGGCATGAATCCTGTCGAAGTCACTGCCAATGGCGCAGTGGTATCGCAACCCTCCATACCCGGCTCAACCTTAAATCCACTCATGCCCACGAATGCACCAGCTCCAACCAGCCTCAACACGAGAGGACCTTTTGTCATTTTCAAGGGGCAAGGCGGAATCTGGATTACCAACCCGGACGGCAGTTTCCCGACCCGGGTTTCAGAATATGAAATTCAGGGTGATTTGCGTCGCGCCGTTTCGCCTGCAGGGGACCGCATGGCACTCGTGGTAAGTCACGATCAGGGACTTGATCTGGTGATTGTTCGCATTCCAGGCGGCGAGTCGAAAACAGTTACTCGTTTGATCAGCTTCACACACGACGAGGGGGTCTGGGATGCGACCAGTCCAGTAGCGTTCGCCACTTACGCAATTTGGGACTACAACAGTCTTGCCTGGCAGTCAGGCGATGGACGATTGCTGGCTTTTGTTGGCGCAATCAATGGTTCCACCGCGGACTTGTACCTGTACGATTCCCAAACCCGGGAAATCACACAACTGACCGACGGTCCGTCTCAAGCCATCTTGCCAAACTGGTCACCAGATGGGCAATATATCCTGCATTACGGGGTCAGTTGGGTGCCACCCTTCGGAGGTGCTATCGGACCAGCTAACCAGCTGGATGGCGTTTGGGCTGTACAAGTATCGGATGGCAGGGTGATCACTTTACCCAAACCGAAGGGTACCACCCCCCATTTTGTCGGCTGGCAGGATGACTCGCACTTTCTTACCTACGATAGTGACGATCAATGCTATTCCCAGAACCTTCGCAGTGTCGATGTGGTCAGCGGTATATCCACGCCCATTATGAGCTCCAGCTTTTATTACGCAATCGCTCAATCCCCGCAGAATGGGGCCTTCCTTTTCTCCAGCGCAGCGGGATGTTCAAATTCCCTCGGTGAAGGATGTTTCTTCTTTTTCCCGGTCAAACCACCCCGGGCAGGCTTCTCGGAAAACGAGCCTACGAGATCGATTGGATGCCTGAAAGCAAGGTGTTCAATGCATATCCTGAAGCGCTCTTTTCCTCAGATGGACTAACTCGCTATGATCCACCGGTCTACGATTCATCTTTCCACCCCGCCATCTCGAAAGATGGCTATCAAACCCGGGAAGTCATTGAAAACCAGCAAGGGTGCGTTGTGGTCAGGATTTCCGGGGGTGAATGGCAGACCGTCTTGAGTGGGTTGGTCAGTCAACTGGTCTGGGATCC
>Ga0209182_10000149_pt1 | contig 17226 bp, 15 predicted proteins | sample LakBais05cmmetaG_FD_185474 | JGI IMG/M metagenome (GOLD analysis project Ga0209182, IMG submission 185474) | Lake sediment microbial communities from Lake Baikal, Russia to study Microbial Dark Matter (Phase II) - Lake Baikal sediment 0-5 cm... | ecosystem: Environmental > Aquatic > Freshwater...
GCTGACAAAATAAGAGGGCATGATGTACATTCCGCTCCGCGTCCATTCCGTTTACAGCCGGGGGAAGGGCGGGGCGACCCTCGAAGAGTTGGCCGGGTGGGCGTTGCATAAAAAAGTCCCGGCTGTGGCGATTTCAGACGTGGGCAATCTCTACGGCTGGGCGAAATGGAAGCGGGCGGCCAAGGTCGGGGGATTCCGGCCGCTTTACGGGTGCGAGATCGAGGTCGGGGGAGATCGATTTCTGTTCTTGGTCAAGAGCCGGGAAGGATACTGGAACTTGATGGAGATCCTCAATCGGAAAGAGTTGAAGGATACGGCCGGGCTTGTGTCGATCTATATCCCGGAAAACAGCGGCGGTCATGAACCCGGAATTTCGATGGCCCAGATGTTGGGAGCCCTGCGCTCCGGCCCGTCCGCGGCCGACCTTTACGTCGGCGCCGATTTCTTCAACTTCAGGCGGGCCCAGGACATCGCTCAATCCCGCAGCCTCCCGCTCGTCTGGGCCAACTCCGTTAAATTCATCAAATGCCCCGAGCGGCTCGTCCTCCTTCACGCCTTCGAGAAAAAAATTCCGTACCCGCCCGAATGGGACAAGCTCCGCCGTAAAATGAAGCTCTTCGGCCCGGACCAGGAAGTCCCGGCGCTCAAGAAATTCGGCGCGGACGTGGCCGACGCCTTCCGCCGGACGTTCGAGATCGCTGAGAAATGCGACTTCGCCTTCGCCGGTGTTGTCCCGCCGCTCCCCGCCGACCTCTTCCCCATGACGCTCGGCGACGGAGTGATGTCCCTCCTCCGCGCCCACAAAGACTTCGGCTGGGACGAGCGGCAGCGGGCCAAGCGCGAGCTGGCCGTCATCGAGAGCTCGGGATTCGCGCCCTACTTTCTCATCGTCCACGATGTCGTCGAGTTCGCCCGCCGCAACGGCATCCTTCACAACCTCAAGGGCTCGGGCGCGTCGTCCTTTCTCGCCTACCTGCTCGGGATCTCGCACGTCAATCCCGTCGAGTTCGACCTCTACTTCGAGCGGTTCCTGAACAGCGGCCGCGACGACCCGCCGGACATCGACCTCGATTTCGACTCGCGCTTCCGCGACAAGATCCTGGCCTACGTTCTCGAAAAGTACGGCCAGGGCAAGACGGGCGCGGCCTTTGTCTGCAGCCTGAAGAATTTTGGGGCGCGCTCCGCCCTCTACGAGACGGCGCGGGCCTTCGGCCTTCCGCCCGAGGAATCGCGTTCGCTGAGCAAGCGGGCGCCGTATTTCGCCGAGCCGGATTATCTGAAGCGGGCAAATCCCATCCCCGGCTACCTCGAGATCTGGAAGCTCGCCTCCGAGCTCACGTCGGTGTACCACGAGATCTCGCTCCATGTCGGCGGCGTCATCCTCACTCCCGCGCCCGCTGACCGCTACCTTCCGCTCGAGAAATCGGCCAAGGGCTTTGTCATGTCGCATTTCGACCGGGACGCGGTCGAGGACCTGAAGCTCATCAAGCTCGATTTACTTTCCGTGCGGGGGCTGGCGGCGATTTCGGCGACGAAGGTGGGGCTGGGGTTGAAGAGTCTGCCGGCGGGCGATCCGAAAACGTTCGGATGGCTGACGCAGGCGAGAACCATCGGCTGCTTCCAGGTCGAAAGCCCGGCCATGATGAACCTGCTCCGCCGCATGAAGCCGGAAAATATTTTTGAGCTGACCCAGGCGCTGGCCCTCATCCGGCCCGGCCCGACCGAAAGCGGGATGAAGGAGGGGCTGCTGCGGAGCCGTGAGGGGCGGGGGACGTTTCGCGATCCGTTCCTCGAGAAGATAGTGCCCGAGACCGATGGGCTGTTGCTTTATGAGGAACAGGTGATGCAGATCGCGGAGCGCGTGGCGGGCATGCCGCCCGAGGAGGGCGATCTGCTGCGGCGGAGCCTGAAGGCGAAAGGGAAGTCGCCGCTTCCAGTCCTCCGGGGGCGGTTCTTCAAGGAGGCCAGGGACCGGGGATACACGGCGGCCGAAGTCGAGAAATTGTGGCAGACGATGGAGAAATTTTCGTCCTATTCCTTCAATAAAGCCCACAGTGCGTCATACGCGGCCATGGCCTACCAGGCGGTTTATCTCAAGGCCCATCACACCGTGCCGTATCTCGCGGCTGTGCTTAACGCCGGCGGCGGCTATTACATGCTGGCGGAGTATATTGAAGAGGCCAAGAGGCTCGGGATCCGGATTCTCGGGCCGGATGTGAACCGGAGCGGCTACGAGTTCGAGGTCGAGGGGAGGACTATCCGGGTGGGGTTCACATCCATCAAAAGCCTGCCGCTGCGGACGGCGGAGAAGATCATCGAGGAGCGCAAGAGCGCCGGCGAGTATCTTTCGATCGAGGATTTTCTCGCCCGCGTGCACGTCTCGAAATCAGAGCTTTTCACCCTGATCAAGGCCGGCGTCTTCGATTCACTCGAGTCGCAGCGGACGCGTCAGATCCTCCGCTATTTTCAGGGGATCAAGAGCCTGGATGTCGCCTCCGATCTCGATTCGCGGGAGAAAGCGAAAATGCTCCTCGACTCGCTCGGCTTCAGCCCAGACGGCGACCCGCTCGCGCTCTACGAGGGCAAGCGGCCGGACCTCCGGATCAAGGATTTACGGAAATACGCCGGCCAGCAGGTCGAACTCGTGGTGCGGGTTGTGGATGCCCGCGGCAAAGAGACGAACGGCGGCCGGAAGTACTTCTATCTGTTTGAGGATGAGACCGGCCTGCTTGAGGGCGTGGGCGAGCGGAAGTGCCTGATGATTGGCGAGCCGCCCGTCTGCTGCCTGCGGGGCGAGGTCCGGCCCGACGGCAACGGCATCTCGAAAATTTTTGACTGCTCCTTCCTCCGGTCGTTTTGAATGTTTGAGGACACGTTCCAAATTTCCCAATTCGGCTCGTCTTCCTAAATTGAATGGTTGAATGTCATCGCGAACGAAGTGCGGCGATCACGCTTTTTACTGCTCATTTCTCTTTCTTATCAATCGGCAGAAAATTTTCCACCAGCCAGAATTCAAGGCCGTACTCTGTGTTTCTTGAAAAGGCAATTTTTTGACCGTCTGGAGAGAAATCAGGCATGCGGCCCATAATATTCAGTTTTTCAGGCTTCCCTCCTTGGGCAGAAACCTTATAGAGTCTCTGGTCCGCTACCCCAGGCCCTTTTGATTCTTTTTCTTGTTTGGAGGAAATAATATTCTTTCCGTCAAGGGACCAGCAAAACCACCAGCTATCCAATTCATTTGTGATGAGCCGAGGCTCGCCTCCTTCAGCATCGGTCGTATAGATACTAATGGGTTCGGATTCACTCCCTTTTTCCCACCCTTCATAATCAAGGGATCTGAAGGCAATCGTCTTTCCGTCAGGAGACCAGCGGGGGGAAGTGAACTGAAATCCTTTTTTATCCATTTGAGTTAATCTTTTCGGCAGCCCCCCATTCACGGAAATCAAGTAGATATCTTCAATATCTATCCTTGAATCCGGAATAGGATTCTTGACATCTTTCCCTCTGGAATAAGAAAAGGCGATAGACCTGCCATCCGGAGACCAATCGAGAAATCGGACAAACCCATCATAATTCATTAATTCTTTTGCCTCTCCTCCTTCTGCCGGGATAATGGATATTTTTGCCTTAACTAAACCTATACGACCTGTCTCGGCACTAAAAGCGATCTTCTTTCCATCCGGAGACCAGATAGGAAAACCTCCAATAGCCAAGAACTTTTCATTTCCTCCTTTCGAAGGCGCTACCCAGACAGCCAGTCCTCCTTCTTCTCCATAGTCAGTAACGAATGCGATATTTTTTGCGTCTGGAGACCAGCGAGGCATTATGTTCCAATTGTTGAATTTCGTCAGTTGAATTTCTCCGCTACCATCCGTATTGGCAGTGAAAATATGTTCATAATTTTTTCGTGTCGAGTAGGCAATTTTGCCATCCTGCATCCAAACTCCACCTCCCCCTCCTCGTGTCGCCTGAATGGGCGGACTTCCGGGCTTGCCGTCCGCCGTTATCCTGATCACCCAGGTTTCAGAATGTCCTGTTCTCGCAGAATTGAACGCGAGCCAATGGCCGTCATAAGACCACGAGGGCCAGCTGTCGCTAGCCGGATCATTGGTAATCCGCACAGACTCTCCGCCCTTCACAGGCATGACATAGATATCCTCATTGTTGCCCTGAGTCGATTGATAAGCAATGAACTTTCCGTCTGGAGATAAAGTCAACCATTCGTTACATTCCTTTGCTTTTTTGGCATCTGGAAATCTGAATATCTCTTCCCACGTTCCTCCAGAGGCCGGAACCGCAAATAAACCTTTGGCTTTATCTTGGAATATGAGTTTTTTGCTGTCTGAAGTCCAGCCCATAGGCCAGACATAATCACCCGCCTTTCGAACTGCGGGATCGACTTCAATGATTGTCTTGGGCTGGCCTCCCTCTACAGAGACAATGCTGACACTGTTGGGACCGTCTATATAGGCAATCAATTTGCTGTCCGGAGACCAAAAACAATCTACAATCTCATTAGGGGAGCGAAGGAGACGGACTTCCTTGCCGCTGGCAATATCCCTGAGCCATATCCCAAAATTCTTTTCGCTATAATCAATTAAAGCCAATTTTTTTCCGTCCGGAGATAAATAGCCTCCACGGCTTTTTTCCGTATGGATTTTGGTGATTTTGAATTCTCTATTGCCTTTTTCGATAGCCGCCAGGGCTTTTTGGAGCAGGGCGAGCTTTTCCTTGGCCGCCTTCACGACTTCGGCCTGCCGGGGATATCGGTCAATGACTTTCTGATAGGCTTCCCGGGCTTTCGTCAACCCCAGTTTTTCATAGCACATCCCGATGTGAAGCTGGGCCTGGGCGGCAAGAGATTCATCATCTCCTTTGTCTACGACTTTCTGGAAGAGAACGATCGCCTCTTCCAGGTTCCCCTCGGCCTTTTCTTTGACCAGGGCTTTTTGAAATACGTCATAGCTCGTTTGAGGCGCTGAGCTTTTCCCGATGGCGGCTAGAAGAATGAGCACAACAAGAAAGGTCATAATTTTTTTCACGTTGAATCTCCTCTGATCATGAGTTATGCCTCTACAGTAGCTCTTTCGGCTTCAGGATGTGTCATGGGACCGCCCAGAAAATGTCATTTCTTCGCAAGATTTATTTCATGCTCTTGTCCGCTTTTTGTCATGAAAACGTCATTTCCAGGTGACGAGCTTATAACCCACCCCGCGAAACGTGATTAAATGGCGGGGATGGGAAGGGTCGTCTTCGATTTTCGAACGCAGCAGAGCGATATGATTATCCACAGTCCGCGTTGTGGGAAACTGGTCATAGCCCCAGACCTTATCCAATAATTCGTCGCGCGTCACGACTTCCCCCTCCCGGGCGGCCAGGAGGCGGAGCACGCCGAATTCTTTGCGCGACATATCCAGGATTTTTCCGGATTTGCGGGCTTCGAAGCGCTTAAAATCCACGAATACTTCTCCTAATCGTAATTCCTGGGGAAGATTTCCAGACTTGGCCTGCTCCACGCGGCGGAAAAGGGCTCGGACTCGGGCTAAGAGCTCGGGCACCGAAAAAGGCTTCGTTACGTAATCATCGGCTCCCAGGTTTAATCCAAGCACTCTGTCCGTTTCTTCGCCTCGGGCGGTCAACATCAAGATAGGAACCGTAAGCCCCTCTTCACGTAACTTCCGGCAGACTTCGAAGCCGCTCATCTTGGGTAACATTAAATCCAAAATAATCAGGTCGGGCTTTTTTTCTTGAATCCGACAGTAGCCCTGCTCGCCGTCGGCAGCCGTCAGAACTTCATAACGCTCATATTCAAGGTTATCCTTGAGTCCGCGCAGGATCGCCATTTCGTCTTCGATGATGAGAATTCGCTTCATGCCTGTCTTTCCAAAGGAAGATAAATCGAAAACGTGCTCCCTTGGCCTGGAGCGCTTTTAACTTCAACGACTCCCCCATGGGCTTTTACGAAATGAGAGACGAGCGCCAAGCCCAGGCCGGTTCCGGGAATGCGTTCGTTTTCAGCGGAAGCGACGCGATAGAATTTCTCAAAAATTCGTTTTTGTTCCCTAGGATCGATCCCAACGCCGTGATCGGACACCTGAATCAGTGCCCAATCATCCTTTCTTTTGAGCCCTAACTCGATCTCCCGCGAATCTCTCGAATACTTCACGGCATTGCTAAGCAGGTTCAAAATCGCTTGTTCGAGTGCATCTTTGTCAACGCGAACATCAGGCAGGCCTTCTTCTGTATCGAGGCGCAGGGCAAAGCCTTTCTGACTCAGGGGGTACTCCACAGCCTGAGCGGAGGCCCGGATGACGTCATAAAGCGAGGTCGGTTCCGCTCGATAAGCTTTCTTCCCTTGTTCAATCTTGGAAAAGTCTAGCACATTGTTCAACAGCCGGCTCAAACGCTCGCTTTCGTTCACGATCGTGTCTAAATATTCCTCCTGAGTTTTTGGGTTTTTTGAACGGCCCAAGCGCAACGTTTCGGCGAACATTCGGATGGCGGTCAGAGGCGTCTTGAGCTCGTGAGACACGCTGGAAACAAACTGGGAGCGCATCTCAGCCATGTTCAAGTCCCGGCGCACGTCCCTCCACAGGAGGTAAGCCCCAAAGGAAGTTAAGGTCAAAACTAATATCACGAGGATCAAATAGAAAGGAAGCGGAAAGCTCAGTTTGTCTGAAAGTGTTCCGCCTCCGGCTAGCTGGAAAACGATTTTCGGTCCCTGAAAATTTGGCCCAAGGGATGCTCCTTCCGGACTCTCTCCGGCGATAAGGCGGAATTCTTCGGGATAAGCCTGCGTGAAACCCTTGTCCCGCCGCAGGGAGGCAAGGACGCTCGGGACTTCGACAACAACAAGCAACGCTTCCGTTCCGGCAAGGGGAGAGGTAATCCCTAGCAGCCATGAGCCGTCCGCATTCGTTGTCCAAACAGGGTCATTTTCATGTTTTTGCTCTTCTCCTCCGAGCATAAACATGTATCTTTGGAAGTTTCTTTGAAGGGCCAAAATATTTTCGAGCTCTTGGATCGTAAGCAGGATTTTGTTTTGGCAGGTTTTGATCTTATCCAAGCGGGAAGGCTCTTGAGACGATTCTGCCAGCGTCTTCAACAGCGAATTAATCATATGCGCTTCTATGGGTGAAAGCCACCGGCCTTCCTCCATAGCAGTCGATATGCGGTTTGCAACATCCTGCAGGCTTGTGGCCGATCCGAGAAGGCGTTCCGCGGCATAGAGATAAAGAGGAATCCCTGATTCGTCTGCGATTTGAGAAGGCAGAGCTAAAATGATCCGGTAGTGAGATAAGGCTTCATCTGTTTTTTCTGATTTTGCCAGGGCCCTCGCCAACAGGAGGCGGGCGTACTCTCTCTGAACTCCATCTTTGGCTTCCATTAAAACCTGGAGGTAGATTTTTGCCGCTAGAGGAGGGTCTTTTTGCTCAAATTCCGCTTTTTCAGCCTGTCGGATTTTTTGGCTGAAATCGGGGCGGTTAAGAAGGCGGCTGGATTCATTAAGGGCCGGATCGCATTCCCAGGGAAGCACGAGCCTCCCTTCGTTGACAAGGCCCAAGAATGCGACCTCAGGATTTTTATAGCCGGACTCAGCCAGTTTTGCTAGTGGAGAACCTGGTTTGTTGGCCTCTTCAAGCTTGATCTTTTCCAGCCGGATTAAGAGATGCTGTCCGATCTCTGTCGCCCTACGCTGTCGCTCCTGGACGACACGTTTTTCCGTGAGTTCTTGTTCTTGTCTGACTATCCGCAGGGTTAAAAGGACCAGCACTAGGCTTGGGACGATGACGGCCGCCAGAAAGAGAAGGATTTGTTTACGATGGCCGAAAGATCCCATGGTCCTCTAGAAATGCTGAAGATATTAAGAGATAATTTTAGCCGACGTTTCTGATAACAATGTCATGGAAATGTCATGAAATTACAGTTTCGAATGCCCTATTTTCCTTTGATGATTAATTTATAGCATCAGAGGTATTGAAGGTCAAACAGGAAAAATTTTGCGTATATCTTCAAATCTTCTATAATCTTAAAGGAAATCCTTCTTCAATGGAGGGCGCCATGGATGTCACCAAGGCTATTGATATAAGACGGGCTTACCGGTCGCTTGGGCCGGTGGAAATCACCGAAGATCTTATCAAAGACCTGGCTCGCCACGCTCAACTTTCGCCCTCGTGCACCAACAACCAGCCGTGGCGGTTCGTGTTCGTTTATGACCCTGAAAAGCTTAAGGAAATGCATGCCGCGTTGAGTCCGGGCAACGAATGGATCCAGGCCGCCTCGATGATCATCGCCGTCTTCAGTAAGAAAGAGGACGACTGCGTCATCAAAGACCGGGAATATCATCAATTCGACTGCGGCCAGGCAACGGCCTTCCTGATTTTACGTGGGACCGAATTGGGACTCGTCGCTCACCCCATCGCTGGCTTCAGCCCCAAAAAGACAAAAGAAATCCTCGGCATCCCGGAAGAATATCAGGTCATCACGCTCATCATCGTCGGCAAGCATTCAGCGACGATCAGCCCCCTGCTTTCCTCCAAGCAGGCCGAATGGGAAAAGACGCGCCCTGAGCGTTTCCCCCTCGAAAAATTCGTCCATCGGAATACGTATTGAGATGAGCTTCTGGGCCTCCTTTGTCATAGGAACGGCGGCATTCATCATCATTTCCTGGCAATTTTCGATCAAGGCGCGGCGATATCATGGGATTGCCCGCTTTTTCGCCTTTGAAAGCATCCTGGCGCTTTTTCTTCTGAACGTCGGATTCTGGTTCAAGGAGCCGTTTTCTTTTCTTCATATTTTTTCCTGGGTCTTCCTGACGGCCTCGCTCTTTTTAGCCATTCAGGGAGCCTATCTTTTGGGAAAACTCGGCCAGCCGGAAGGACAATTCGAAAACACAACCCGATTGGTCGTGCGCGGCGCCTATAAATTCATCCGGCATCCCTTGTACGGTTCCCTGGCTTTTTTGGGCCTGGGCATTTTCCTGAAGCGGGTCATGTCCCTGACGCTGATTCTGGCATTCATCGATTTAGCCGCCGTTTATCTGACGGCCAGGATCGAAGAGAAAGAGATGCTGGCCCGCTTCGGCGGCGAATATGCCGTTTATATGACGAAGACCAAAATGTTCATCCCGTTTTTGATTTAGCCTGAATTATTCTTGAATGACGTTATCTCTCCCGGTCGTAAATTTGCCGACGGGCGCCGAATTCGGGGACATGACCCAAATTCTCCGGGATTTGGGATCGTGTCCCCCGTGTCTTGAATTCGGCGCCATCAGCGGATTCTCTTCTCAAGGAAACGACGCAATTTATGAATAATTCAGGTTAGCCCAGCGCTTCGTCGATCATGGCCAAATAATTCTGGGCAGGCACATAGCTCGGGATGGAATTTCCGGAGCCGACGGCATAGCGGCCTCGCCCCCCGCAAACTTCGATGAGATGCCGCGTCCGGCGGCGAACGTCTTCCTCTGAACCTATGGATAAAATATTCAGGTCCAGCCCGCCCAGGACAGCGATGCGGCTGCCGTATCGGGCTTGAAAATCCTGAACCGGGATGATTGTGTCCTCGAACGAGTGCTTGCCGTCGATCCTAACATCCTCGATAAGGTCCTCCATAATCGATTCCAGGTTTCCGCAGGAATGGAGGAAATAGGGAAGGCCCCGGTTATGGGCCATAGCTCCGAATTTTTTATGCCAAGGCAGGATAAAAGTTCTCAGATCAGCGGGGGAAATGAGCGGGCCGGTTTTAAATCCCATATCGTCGCCGGGAAAGATGGCAACGACGCTGTCCAGGTCGAGCAAGTGCCCATAAAAATCTATCATCAATCCGCCGATTCGGTCTGAGACGGCTTTGACCAGGGCGGGATTTTCTTTCATCGCGAAGCACAGTCCTTCATAGGACATGATCCAGGACAGATGCTCGAAGACGCCGCCGGCGTGACAGGTGATGAGTCCCATTCCCTCGGGCATGTTTCGGCTTAAATATTCGAACGGAAAGAAGTCCATTTCTTCGATTTTCGGCCAAGCGTAAAGTTCGAAATCCTGCCAGTTTTGAATACGGCCGTGATGTTCATCGGCCCACGCCCTTTGCTGTCCGAGGGCGGACGTCTCATCGAATGCCAGGATCTGTTTTTCAGGGAAAGGAAGCCCCTGCTCGAACCGGACGAAGTCATATCCCATCCGGTGCCAGAAGGAGATGAAATTGTCTAAACAGACTTTTTGAGATTCACGGGTCGTCCCATAATCGACCCACTCTAGGCCCAAAAGCTTCGTCACGATCGGTTTCATGACCGCAACGTCCACGAGGTATTCTACAAGCGGCGGCCGGGCGCTCTTTTCCCGGCCCATGAGGACATCGATGAAACGCTTGGCGTTGGGGCGGGGATGAGGGAGTGGGATATTATGAAACATCAAGCAGGCCCCTTGTCATTGCGCGAGCCTCTTGGCGTCGCAATGGCCTGAGATTTCAATTGTGAGATCGCCACGCTTCGCTCGCGATGACATTTCATAAATGGGGGACAGGTACGTACCTCTCCCTGAATTTCATATAATGATCTCTCTTGGGATCGGCCGTAAATTGAAGTTCGAGGCCATGCTGCGCCCATAAGCGCCCGCGGAGAGGATGGCGAGGATGTCGCCCGGCTTAGGAACGGGCATTATGATTTCCTTGCCGAAGACATCGCCCGTTTCGCAGAGATTGCCGGCGACCGTGATCGGGACTTTCCGTCCGCCATTGACTCGAGAGCAGTTGACTATCTCGTGGTAAGCTCGGGCATAGATCGCCGGCCGCGGGAGCGTGTTGAACGTTCCGCCGTTGACGCAGGCGAAAAGATTTCCATAGCTTTCTTTTAAATACTCGACGCGGACAAGCAGCGCGCCTCCGTCGGCGACCAGAAATTTTCCGGGTTCGACAACAACAGCTTGGATTTTAAGGCTCGAGCGCCGGACCTGGCGGCAAATGTATCGGGCGTACTGTTCGACGGGGAAGGGCTTTTGCTCTTTAATGTAGCGCGGGCCGAATCCTCCGCCGAAATCCAAAAATTCAAGAGGGAAACCTTTCCGTTGAAGTTCGGCAGCTTTAAGGACCATTTTATCCACGGCTCCGACGACCATGGGAAAATCCTCTTTGACCCAGCCTGAGCCTAGATGTTGATGGAGTCCGACCGGATTGAACCCTGATGCGGACGCTTTTTCGAACGCGGCGAGGACTTTGGCTTCTTCGATGCCGAACTTGATCGGCGTCCCATCGGCGGATCGTTTTCCGGCCGTGATGACCTTGGAGTTGAAGCCGCGGCCGATGCCGGGGTTCCAGCGGACAGAGACACGGATCTTTTTATTCTTGAACCAGCGGTCGCGGACGTTCTTCATGACCTCGAGCTGCTCGATAGCGTCGATGTTGACCGTGAGGCCGTCCACGGCAAAAACCTTTCGAAGATCGTCCGCGCTGACGCTCGTTCCCGTGAAGAGGACCTTTTCAGGGGGGAAACCGGCGTCAAGCGCTGCCCGGACCTCACCCGGGGAACCGGCGTCGATCGAGGCATCTGCGGCCTTAAAGATCTTGAGGATACGACGATGGGAATTGGCCTTCATCGCGTAGCAGATGCGAACTTCGGCGTCCGTCTGTCCGGCAAAGGCCGCTCTAAGCTTTTGATAATTGGCCAGGATCTGGGCGCGGCTGTAGATAAAGAGCGGCGTGCCGTATTTTTCGGCGAAGGCCGAGGCCGCCGTTTCTCCCAGATAGAGCTTTTGTCCCCTGACGCTTAGAAATCGATTTTCCCACCAGAGCATTGGCTTATTCCTTATTTTTGTCCGCTGGACCGGCCCTTTCAAAAAGATCGAGCTGGCCTTCCCGGATTTTGTTAACGATCTCCTCCAGGATGGGATATTGCTTGAGAAGTCCGGCCGGGATCTCGAGCTTCTCACCGCTCACCATGTTTTTGATCTGCAGGGCGTTGGCCAGCGCCTGTCCCCGGTAATGGTTGTTGGAGATGACATAGACCCTGTCGCTGTCTTTGCCGAGGTCCTTGATCCTCTTGATCCAATCGCCGAGCTCGTCCTTCGTATAAAGGTAATTATAGCGTTCGTCGCGGCCCGCGGCCTGCCGGAACCAATCCCTGTAGTTTCGGCCGTGGAGGCGGACATAGGAAAATTTCGGGGTGGTCACGACCGCGCTCGGCTTGAGGGACTGACCGATCACGGGCTGATCGATATTGCAGAAGCCAACGTCGTGCTCGCGGAGCAATTGATGAAAATTCAGATCGTCCCAGGAAGAATGGCGGACTTCAAGGGCGAGCGGATATCCTGAGAAGAGCTTGAAAAGCTCGACGAGATAATTCGTGTGAGCTGCGGTGTTCGCGTAAGACCAGGGGAATTGGATGAGGAGCGCGGCGAGCCTTTGGGCTGCGACCAGCGGCTCGATACCGAGCTTGAAATTGTCCACGTCTATCCGGGTGAAATTCTTTCGCTCATGGGTGAAGACCTGATGGAGCTTGACCGAGAGAAGAAAGTCGGGATACGGGGTCAGCTTTTTGACCCATGACAACGAGAGGTGGACGGCCGGGGGCCTGTAGAACGTGCTGTTGACCTCGACGATGTTGATGAAACGGGCGAGATAGGTGAGCGGATGGAAATGGGAATCGCGTTTAACGGGGTAGACGATTCCCTCCCAATCTTTATAGCTCCATCCGGCCGTTCCTATGTAATAGCGCGGCATGCGCCTCTATTTTAAAAAATTCGGGCAAAATGTCCAAGGACGGAGATATAATATTTTTTGTCATAGCCTGGAGCGAACCGAAGTGGCCATCTTTAAAAGAAGAAACGAATTTGCTTGGGGCGTCGAAAAAGCTTATGAGCGAATTCGAAACGATATCATCGAGACGCCCCTGGAATATTCGCCTTTGCTGAGCCTGGCACTCGGCGCCCATGTTTATTTCAAATGGGAGTGCGAGCAGACCACCGGTTCTTTCAAGCTCCGGGGAGCCCTGAATAAGATCCGGACGCTTTCCCCGGCCCAGAGAAATAAAGGCATCGTCTCGGCCTCGACAGGAAATCATGGGCTCGGCGTGACCCATGCGGCGAAGCTTGAGGGCCTGGACCTGACCCTGTATCTGCCTGAAAACGTCTCCCCGGACAAGATTGGGAAGCTCAAGAAAGCCGGCGCGGCGCTGGAGTTCTTCGGAACAAGCTGCGAAAAGACAGAAATGCACGCGAGACAGGAAGCCGAAGCCTCGGGCCGCATCTTCATCTCGCCCTACAATGATCTCGCTATTGTTCAGGGGCAGGGGACCGTCGGGCTTGAAATAGGAAATGAACGTCCTGACGTCGCGGATGTTCTTGTCCCCGTCGGCGGAGGAGGGTTGATCGCGGGTATCGGCGGCTATTTGAAATTCAAGAGGCCGGGCGTCAGGATCTACGGCATTGAGCCGGTCCATTCGGCCTTTATGAAGGCATCGCTTGATGCCGGACGCTTGGTCGAGATCAAGGAAAAAAGGACCCTGGCGGACGCCGTGGCCGGCGGGATCGAGCCCGGCTCAATGACGTTTTCCTTCTGCCAAAAATATGTCGATGAGATCCTGACCGTCAGCGAATCACTCTTAAAAAAGTCGATGCGGACTATTTACGGAGTCCACCAGAGGGTTGTCGAAGGGGCCGGCGCCCTGGCCTTAGCCGCGTTGATGAGATATCCGCGCAAATTCCTTGGCCGCAGGGTCGTTCTCGTCGTGAGCGGGAAGAACATTTCGTTGCCATTATTCGAAAGGATTTGCCATACGGCAAAATTTTGATTATCATCTTTGGGTACACTTATCTCCGTGTACTCCAGGGGAATGAACATGCGCAAAGCGTTTGGATTATGGCTGGCCGCTTGTTTCCTTTTTCCCTTTTGCCGGAAGCCTGAAAAGCCGCTTTACACGATCGGATATCTCCAGCTCCTCGAGTCCCAGACCAACATCGAAGTCCGCCGCGGCTTTATCCAGGCCCTTGAGGAGCGCGGCCTGAAGGACGGCCTCAACGTCCGATTGAAATTCGGCAACGGGATGGGCGACATTTCCGAGGTCCAGCGGTTCGCTCAGGAATTCGCGGGTGAAAATGTGGACCTGATCGTCGCGGTCTCGACTCCCGGCCTGCAGGCCGCCCTCATCGCAACGCAAAAGATCCCGGTCATTTTCACCTCGGTGGCCAGTCCTTATCTCACGCGGGCTGGCATTTCTCCTACAGAACACCTCGCCAACGTCACCGGCGTCGCCTCCACGGGTCCCATCCGGGAGACCCTGCTGTTCATCAAGGAAATCCAGCCGCTGGTCAAACGCGTCGGCACGCTTTGGACGCCGTCCGAACGCAACTCGGAATATTACCTGGAGCTCGCCCGCTCCGCCGCGGCGGAACTCGGCCTCGAGATCGTCGCCGTGCCGGTCGCGAACTCGAGCGAGGTCCTGCTGACCGCCCAGGTTTTGGTCAACAAGAAGATCGACGTCATCTATCAGATCTCGGACAACACGATCAACGACTCCTTCGAGGCCGTCGGCAAGGTGGCCGAAGAGAACGGCATTCCGCTCTTCGGCGGCTTTTTGCTCTCAACCCACGCTGGCGCCTGCGCGGCCATGGGCTGGGATTTCTTCGACATGGGATATAAGACCGGCGAGATCGTGATGCGCGTAAAGAACGGCGAGAGCCCGGCCAAGATCCCCTTCCAGAGCATGACCAACATCAAGCTCCACCTCAATTTGAAGGCGGCCGAGAGACAGGGCCTGAAATTTTCGCCCGACATCATTAAACGGGCGAGCGAAATTTTTGCCGCCGAAGAAAAATGAAAATCTAAGAAAAGACCGGGCGTCCGCGGCCCATGCGGATGGCCTCTCGGATGGCGGTGTGCGTGAATTCCGTAGCGAGCTCGCAGGCCTTCGCCAAGGATTTACCCTTTGCGAGATAGCAGAGCAAGCCTGCCGAGAAGAAGCATCCCGTTCCGTGGACGTCTTTTTTGATCTTCTTTTTTCCGAAAAGATAGACTTTTTGGCCGTCATAGAGAAGGTTGACGGCATCGTCTTCGAGATGGCCGCCCTTGATAAGACAGGGGATGCGTGTTGAGTCGTAGATTTCTTTGGCGGCTTCCCTCATGTCGGGGACATTCCGGACTTCGCTTCCGATCATCAGCCCGGCCTCGAACAGATTGGGAGTGAGGACGGTCGCCCTCTTTCGGATTTTCTCGAGAAAGCCGGAAAGGACCTCTTTGTCCAGGAGCCAGGCGCCAGAGCTCGACCGGAAGATGGGGTCGATGACCCGCGGGATGTCTTTGAGCCTGGCCAGGATCTCGCTGACCGCGTTCAAGTTTTTCCCCGAGCCGACCATCCCGATCTTGACCCCGGCGAAGGCCATATCCGCGGCGAGAACCTGATATTGTTCTCTGAGCAGAGGGGAAGGAAGAGAATAGACGTTTTTGACATATCCGGTATTCTGCGCCGTTATCGCCGTGATGACAGCCGCGCCGCGAAAACCGAGCTTTTCGAAGACCCTGACATCCAGGAGCACGCCCGCCCCGGCCGAAGGATCGTATCCGGCGATCGAGGCCAAAATTTTTTTAGGTGATGGCCGCGACATTATTTTGCAGCTTTTTGCCCGTTCTCTGTGTTTTATATCATACCAAAAAGAGAGGGGTGTTGAATACCCATGAAACGCTTTCTTTTCTTCTTGGCGAGTCGGTTAATATCGACGCATTAATTAAAATGCATCCCCGTTCGGGCGGCCTAAGCGCCGCCCATACATTGTCAACTTATTTATTGCGTTTGTATTAGTGATCATCGAAGGATGGACCAATCTTCAGGAGAAGAGCGAGGAACCAGGCACCCGAGAAATGCTTCTGCAGACCCCGGGCCTAATCCGGATTTTTCTTAATTTCAGTAAGTAATTCTTTTTCCGGGGCGCCGGAAAGTCGAGCAGGGGTGGCGCGGCGAAGGGGCTCCCCGCCCGCGCGCAGCGGCCTGGCCGCGAGCACGGCCGGGGAAGAGCCGCGACAGGACCCCGCCCGAAATTGGCCTGACACTGGAAAAAGAATTGCTTACTTGATTTCAGCTCGTCTTTACCGCTAATTATCAATATGCTAAGATTCTGTCCCTATGAACGCGCGCGCGCATGTCTGGGTGACGGGCCGGGTCCAGGGCGTGATGTTCCGCGGGCATACTAGGCGGAGGGCCTCCGAGCTCGACCTCAAAGGCTGGGTGCGTAACCTTTATGACGGACGCGTGGAAGTCCTGGCCGAGGGCGAAAAATCGAAGGTCGAGGCCATGATCGGCTGGCTGAAGGTCGGCCCGCCTTTAGCCCGAGTCGAAAGCGTGGACGTGAGCTGGGAAGAATATACGGGCGAACTCCAGGATTTTCGGATTGGTTGGATGGATTTTTAAAAGAAACCCTCAGCGGGAATTCTTCATCTGCTCCAGGAATTTCTTCCGGCATTCCTTGGAGCAGAAAAAATATTCCTTCCCGCCGATCACCTCGCGGATGGCTTCCTCTTTGGGGATATAGGTATTACAGGCCTCGTCCTTGACCATCATTCCTGAGAGGCGCGGCGTCTGCCGCGGGGGCATGGTTCTCTTTACGAGATTCTGGAAGAATTTATAGAGCAGATAGATGATGTAGGCCAGAAAAGCGTAATAGATGAATCTGATCATACCTTGCACCGAATCAAGACTTTAGACGATTTGTCCAGGGATGTCAATTTGTCCTCAGGTCGCGTAAGCATCTCTTTTTCCGTGACGATTTAAAATTGTGATTCCGTGGGTCCTGTCGCCGACCAGCCCGGCTGCCCTCGCTACATTAGCCGAAGACGCGTACATTTTTTTGGGCCCCCCTTGAATTCCAAGGGGGGAAGGGGGGATTAATATTGATAATTGAGAGTCCGGAAACGCGTCTTCGGAAAAATGATCACCGAGGGTCCCATACGCTTCGGGCATCCGGGCGCCCTGATCGGCGCCACCCACTTCATGAATTATCAATATTCACGGAAACAGAAATGCTTCCTCAGGTCGCTCGTGATTCGCGGAAAGCCAAAAAGCAAGGTGGAAAAGGGTTTGCTCATGAATGTCTTAAAAGGGATCCTCGATGAAAATCCGAGGGCCGTGGGCCGTGCGATCACGCTCGTTAAAAATGGCGGTGCGGGCTCCCGGGAACGGATGAAAAGCATGCGGCTGGCCCGCGAAATTTTCGATCTCAGCGTTAAGAAAAAAAACCGGTCTTAAAACTG
>Ga0209182_10000150_pt1 | contig 17216 bp, 32 predicted proteins | sample LakBais05cmmetaG_FD_185474 | JGI IMG/M metagenome (GOLD analysis project Ga0209182, IMG submission 185474) | Lake sediment microbial communities from Lake Baikal, Russia to study Microbial Dark Matter (Phase II) - Lake Baikal sediment 0-5 cm... | ecosystem: Environmental > Aquatic > Freshwater...
CCCAACGAGATAGACAGACCCAGACACTAGCTTACCTGATCTACTACGAGGCGTGGCACGAATGTACCGAACACCTCGGATACCTGGATGGGACCGCAGTCAGGATGGTCGGTGAAATGCTGGGCCACAAGGTCAGCAAACGCCGTGTACTTGTTCAGGTCGATCTGGACTGCTGCGGCTCGCGTGGTCGACTCAGCAATGATGGCCTGCAGGTTCTTGATAGCTGAGGCGTGCACTACCAGTGCCTCCTGCCCTACCTTGGTCTCACGCTGAGACCTCACCAAGTCGTCATTCAGCCGACTCGCCTTGATGCGCGCCACTCCGATCTCGTCGATGAGGTAGTCGAGCTGACCGACGTAGTCTGGCGGATCAGCCGCCTCGATGCCCCAGCGTACGTTGGCAGCAGTGATGCGGTTCTTGCAGCGCTCGTATTGTTCGGTGGACTCCCTGAGATGGCGGTAATGGGCCATGCACGTGGTGTTATCGTCCGACATAAGGCTCGTGGCTTTCTCGACCATCTTCGTGTGCCAGCCAGGCTCGGTGCAGATACCGAGAACCTGGGCCAACTGGAGCAGCGTGGTTGCGTTGGTCTCACCCTTGGCCTCAGCGTCGCGCAGTTGACGTGCTGCGACACTAAGCAGAACGTTGACCATCTTGGCCCAGTTCGGGTCCTTGCGGTCATCCATGACGTGGCAGCCGAGGTTGACTTCCCAGTTCTGAAGCTGCACTGCGACGGCAGTTAGCTTCTCTTGACTCCGCTGCAGGCCCTTGATGTCCAGTATTCGGATATGCTCCGTGAGGTCCTTGTAGGACATGACTGGCTTACCGACGGCGTCGCCAATGTTGTTGAGATACGCACGATGCTGTGCACTGCTCGCCAAGATGCTGGTTTCTGCCGCGTGCTTGATGTCGTCGATCTTATCCATGAACCACTCGAGTCTCGGGATGGTCGGGTTCACGCAGGTGCTGTGGATGCCGTTGAACTTGTCTGCGATTTCCAACAGCATCTTCTCAGCCTGGTTCTTCCCGTTCTCAAGCCCGGCGCATGCGTTGACGACGTAATCGTAGTCCTTCTTCAGCTGCGAGTAGTTACCGCCGCTGATGCGATCCAGGTACCAATCCTTCGCCGGGAGCATGTTGCGGCTGCCGGCGCCGAGCTTGTCGGCGATTTCATGCAGCAGCGCGGTGCGGTGCAGGAGCTGGCCCCTGGTGTTCTCGCACTCGTCATGGGCCTTGCTGAGCTCCTGGTTGAGCCTGCCATTCTCCTTCTCCGCCTTGCGACAGGTTGCGTTGGCTACTGCGAGCTCCTCTTGCCTAGCAAGTGCCTCGGCATTATGTCGAGTAGCCAACGCGACAGTGCCTATGATTGAGTTAACCCCGGCAGTGCCCTCTAGGCCGGCAGCCAGCGCAATGGCACTGACGATGTCACTATTATCTACCAGCCTGGTGTGGGCCACGCTAAGCGCAGCTCTGAGGCGTTCGATCTCATCTCGTTGACGATCAAGCACCTCGTTGTTGGTGTCTCGTTCAAGCTGATCGATACGTGCAGCTGCCGCGGTTAATAGCCCTGCATCCGACGGGGCGTTACTTAGAACCTTGCTCGCCATGTAACTCAAGTTGTCGGTTAGTTTGCTCATGCTATCCCTTGGTGATGTGAGTGGTGATGGTACCGATAGTGTTTCCGTTGATATCACGGAACGACACACTATTCTTGCTTCTATGTAAACCACTATCAACGATCTCTTGCAAGGCTTCTATCGCTGCAAGTAGCACGCTCTCTGGATACTCTGCGGCTTCCGCATTGTCAGATTTAGCTGTGACTGTGAGTCGAACGCCCATGTCATGGTTCCTTTACGATGTTGATACCTCTTCGGAGGTACAGTCTTGCTACGACGCCTGGAATATCATCTTGCGCCATTCGATGATCAGCTGGGTCGCCGTGCATGGCAGTGTAGTAATCCATGCCGCGTTCCCCTGGCTTGATGCCTACGAAGATGAAGGACGCCCCCGACAGGATGTGTTCAATAGCCTTATTCTGGTCAGGGGCCAGTGGGGTTAACTCATTCACGCCGGTAGCGTCGAACACTAAACTATCTGGAACGACAGGTGTGGGCGGCTGGTCTGGGGCGGTCTCAACGATCTTGGCCTTATCGGCGTATGGTCCGAGTTCTAACTGTGGTCGCTGCTTCGGGGTAAAGTCACCCTTAATGATGTTGGACATATACTTCCAGATTGGGTTGGATGTTCTTCTTAGGACGCGTACTCGTAACCGTGCTCGTCAACCATTGTAATGAACGGGGTATTAGGGCCCATATAAGCCCCGACCGTATTGAAGTCCGTCCATTCCTGGGCGGACTCCCAGCAGTCTTCCTTGGTCTCGTAGTCCTTACGCGCCCACATCTTAGCAGCTAGAGCCACTACGATTAGGTGGTAGCTGTATACGAGAACGTATTGACTCCCATGTACACGCCCGATACCCGTAATAGCAGCGTCGTAGAAAGTCTCTTTCTTGGTGCCTATGAATAACGCATCCTCATTGTAGTCGGCAATGAGCTCGCGCCACTTCTTCGATGGGGTTGATTTCTTACTCATGGTTTCTCCTGTAGACGTTTGGCGAGTCCTGGGTCGCTCCAGGTACAGCGCTTGCAGAGCACTCCGAAGAAAGTTGGTAACTCTGCTCTGGTTAATTGACGTAACCTCTTATTGTCCCTTGAATACTTCCCGCACGAGCACCACATCGGGATCGCGTTGACCCAGGTATGGACTGTATGCATATGCGTTGTCGGACTCGTTACCTTCGGGTTGTACCGGAACTCTAGTACGGAGTCCCAGTCAGCCCGACTAGCTAGTGGGAGGAAGTTCATCCCAGATAAGCCTGCTGACATTCATCGTCACAGCAGCCCTGGTTCTTCTCGGTTGGCCAGAACGGCTCGTCACACCACTTGCACCGACGTTTCCAATCACGCCAAGCCTCAGGGCAGCCCTTCTCGTGGGTCAGCTTGCCATTGATGAACACAATCTGGCATCCATCACAGGTTACTGATACCGACGGGTATCCAGCAAGTTCATTGGCTTCGTGAAACGACGGTGCCGTAACAGGGCTTCCTGCTGTCGGATAAACGGTGATCACTTGTTAGTTCTTTATCGCTGGGTATTTGAGGGTGAGGGCTGATACTCTGTGCAGGACGCCGTGAACATCCTGTACAACGCTGATTTCTCTGTGCTGGGAGACGAGGACAACAAACTCCTTGGGGCCGTCCATGACCTGCCATACGAAAGCCATTCCGACATCTAGCAGGGGATACTCTTTCATTCGTCCTCCTCGTCAGTTGGTGTGTTACAGATAGCATCCCAGTTCCGGTCGAGCTGGTTGCCCCACTCGGCCCAGGAGCGTACTTTGATCTCGATGTTATCCTCTGTGGCACCGTCCTGCTCATCGCTATAGGCCTCGATGACCTGTGGCAGCTTGGCCTTTGCCATGTTCAGCGCGTCTTCTTTGCTATCGGCAACGAATCGACAACTGACAAGCTTGTCAGGCCCCTCATCATCGGCCTGCCAAGGGTAATAGGCCAGGTAGACGACGTGGAATTCTTCCATCATGATAGACGCGCATCACGTGCCACGATAGTGCACGCGTCACATTCTTCAATGATCTCAGACGCCAACTTAGCGCAGTCATATGGGAGGCGGTCTACCGCCGCTACCATCATCGGGTTATTATTGGCCAGCATCGCACAGGCTAAGCGTGTGGCGATTTCTTCGCGACGTGAGAGTTCGGTCATTTTAGTTCCTTGGTGATGAACACCGTGATGGATTTGAGGCTCTGCTGCAGCTCGTAGATGGAACCTAGGAGCTGGGTGCGTAACACGTCCTTCTCAGCCCCGCTGTAATTGCCGCACGTCACATCACAAAGGACATTGTGGATGACATCGTCCATGAACTCCAGATTGTGCCTGTGCTCACTGGAGTCGATATAGAGCCAACATGTACGTAGCTTCTCTCGGAAGTCCTGCAGTATTTTAATGTTCATTTCGCGGTTCCTTTTCTGGCGTATGCCGGTTTGTATATGGCGTCTTCTACTGTCCACCCGCTCCTAATGCGGGCGTAAACTGCGCTAACTGTAATGTTGGAGAACCTTGCAACGGCAGCGGTTACACACATGGGACCGCACGAGGTGCTTACCATGTGTGTAGTCGACCTGTTTACCGCTTGTTCACTGGCAGTAGCCCACCTGCAGTTATCCGGCGTGTAGCCCTTGTCGTTATCCTTGCGATCTATGGACAAGCCTTCCGGAGCCTCCCCCATGTCGGTGAGAAAAGCCTCAAAAGAATCCCGCCAGGCTGCGCACACTCGAATACCACGCCCGCCGTATCTACTGTACCTTTCGCCTGACACGTTGTAACAGCGCGTACGCATGCCTGCCCAAATTGAATAAGTACGTTTCAATCCAGGGCTGGCGTCTGTGGCTCCTGCCCCGTGGGTTGTGAGGGCCAAAATGCGTTTCTCCCTGCCCCAGCAGCCGCAACTTATGGTATGGCCTGCCGCCACGCTGTGACCGTATACCTTGACCTCTTTTCCACAGTCACATTTCGCCAACCAGCGCCTAGCCAGTCCCTCGCTGCCAGTTACCTCCCTAATCATCAGTAGCCTCCCGTAACGGCGCCCAGTGAGGTTGTTGATCCTGCTGTGGCACCCGCAGCTCTTCTTGGTTCCTGACCTTATTCGACGCGATGGAACTTCAAACTCCTTGCCGCATACACACCGCACTAACCACATGAGAACGTGGTTTACTGTTCCTACGTGTCTAATAACGGTGAGTTGATTAAATACGCGTCCTGTTATGTCTAACTTAGCTGGCATGACCGCCTCGCTTTCTTTGTAAAGCCGAGGATACTACACCACGGCTAGGTTGGTTTGTTAGTGGGCTCCTTCACTTGGACTCCTGCAAACCCTTCTTCTTAATCCAAGCCTCTACTCGCTGTTCACTCCCATGTGATCCCGCCGGTAGATGGCTATAGATCCAGAGCGTGATGTTCACGAGCTGGGCTCGGTGCTCGAGGTCGCCTCTCGTCGCCGCCTCCATGAGGTTGTTGCACAACACTGCTGACAGGAAGCCGCCAGTTGGCTGGCCGCGTAGCATGTAATACTTCAGCGAATTCTGGGTCTGCTCTGGGATATTGGCGTATGCCCCATCAAAGCTGGTTTTCGAGTCGGCTCCTTCCTCGCGTAAACAAAGCGAGCGGAGCTTCTGCTCAAAGGCAGCTCTGGACTCCTCGACAATGTAACCCATGCATTCGTCTTCACCAGACTCCTCGAATGAAGTCACACAGATCGGACCGTAAAGCTCTGGGTACCCGGTGAGCTGCTCTGCCTTCTTATTCCGAGGCAATGGAATCAGCATCCCATTATCGTTAGCGTAGACAGTGTAGCCGCTCTCGCTGTGGTCCTCCAGCGGTACTGAGGTGAACGGGTCGTCACGTCCTGGTGGGTTCACTGCCGAGCAGATGCTGGTGTAATCGGCGTAGCGCTTGAACTCGGCGGTTCCGTCGGTGTTGATGATGATCACGTGGACCTGCTTTCTAGGAGAGGATATTGGTGAATACTTGGTACTGGTAATACTAACTTGAAATTGTTCACGCAGACAAATTGTCACACGCGCGCACTACCTAGTACTACCCAGAACTAGGTAGTACTAGGTAGCATTGGTTATGCGTGCTTGTTCCGACGAGCATTCGCCAGCTGGATCCTAAGCTGGTGCAACTTGGCCACGAAGGCGTGTTCGAGTTCCAGCCGACTCGCATCCCTAACGCACTTAGGGATCCCCAGCATATGTTGAAAGCTATACGTTATCGCTATGGCGAGATCGCTACTCGCGAACTCTTCGTGAATCGTTTTAGCGCCTTCAGGTGAATCCGAGCATCCCAAAACATTTTGCATCCGCTAGCTCCTGGTGGTTCGTTTGGACACGTGTACGACTGGCGGTCACCAATACGGCCTTCGTGGAACGCTGGATTACGCCAGCAACGGTCCAACTTGGGACAACTGACGATCGTGCATAGTGAGATGTCTGGCATTAGGCCACCATCTCAAGCGCTAGGTCAAACGCACGCTGCTTCAACTTGGAACCGGCACCGAACTGACTGTGGCTCAACTGGGAGGTAGCCGACACCTTCCGACGCAGGCTGAAGTGATCCACGAATTCCGTGGTACTCTGAAGTACCCCGTACAGACTGCCCTGAGTAGCGTCCGTCTGGCACGTTGGACTCGCCAGAATCGATTCTAGGCGCTCCATTCGTTCACGGGCTACCTTGAGAGCACGTGCCTTAGAAGTCTCGTCTAGCTCGTCTGCAGACGGCATACCGAAGACTTTGTTCCAGTACTCGACAGTGTCGACCTTCGAGACCTTCACTTCGGCCATCTGCTCGTAGATTTCCTGGGTGATGACCTTGTCCTGGATGAACGCCTGGTAGGCCTCGACAACGTCACCCAATGAGCGCTCTAGTGCGCCATCATGGTGGACGCTATATCCGGTGGACAGTGCAGCCTTGTCGAACTTACCCAACTCCGAGTTGAGTCGGCGAGTCTTATGGCCACCTCTGGTAGCCATATTCAGACAATTCTGACAGACGACTCGGATCGTAGTCGGCATCACTAGCAACGCCCGCCCCTGCCCATGGGAGTTAGCCAACAGCATGTATGACTTGGTGGCGTCCGTCTCACGTACTCGGATGTCCAGCTCAGGCATATAGCCCAGTAGCCACTGGCTTCCTCCAGTCTTTCCTAGGCACCCAGCGGCTTCGAACACAACCCCGGTTGACCCAGCGATCTTAGCCGAAAGAGCGATCAGCTCCGCGTTAGAGAATACTCTGTAGTCGGTACTCACCACGGACATAACCTGGTTCGTATCGCTACGGACCAGGGCTTTCTCTCCGTCGATTGAAGTGAATGACCCGTTGGTCTCGTGATAGATTGGCTTCTCCAGCACGGTCCAGTCTAACCCTGCGGCTTCTGCTACTTCACTTTCCTTCAACTCCTGCTTGATCACTCGGCCCAGACCATGCCACGGGCTCTGGCGTAGGCTGAACATTGCAGCGGTTCCGTCTTCACGAATGTTAAGATTGTGAGCCATGTTACTTTGCCTCAGCTGGTTTGGTTGATTCGATGTAGCGTTGCAGGTTAGAGAATGGGCACCCCAGCCCAGAGACGAGTAGGCCATTAACGCGGTACCCGAAACTGTCCGCGGTCACCAGTGTACGTCCGTCTGCGTCCAATAGCCGCAGTATTACATTCTGCGACTGCATGATTTCAATGGGTGCCTGTTCCTCTCGGAAAGGTACACCATCTGGCTGGATATCTACTCGGTGGCCTTTGAATAAAACTTCCATCTAGGTCAAGTCCTCGTTGTATGGTTTGTCGGTCATGAACTCCCAATCTACTCTCACCACGCCTACTGGGAGGCGCTTTCCGCGGGTCTGCCTCATTCTCATGGCTCTCAAGATGGCTTCATTCGGGGTGCCTCCTGCCCCTTTGACCACCCCATTCCAACCGCCCAAGGTACACCAGCACTCTGGGGGGTCGAAACAGTCACCGTCAACTCGCAGGCTAAGCATCCCATGGATGTCGTAACTGGCTAGCTCGATAAGCTTTCCAAGCTGTGCAGGTGCCAGCCAGTCAATACCAACTAGGCCTGCAAAGCTCTTGAGGCTACCAGCATATGCGTTAGCCGCAGCCAGTAGGTCGCTCGATGACAACCTATGACTACGGATACTGGTCAGTCTGGCTGGCGTCGCTAAACTGATTGCAGTGACGTTACGTCGCATTGCGCCAGCCATACTGCAGGTCCCAAAACGCGTACGCGATCTCGATATCGGTACCTGGGTAGTGTTTCTTTATAAACACCCGAAACTTCTTCCGGAAGCTTTCCTGTTGTTCGTCCGTCCAGGATTTCTTCAGAAACCAATCAGGAGAAGCCACTGCTTCGGCAGTGTATACCTCCCCGATAGCTTCGAACTGCAGCTTCAGTATGTCGGCGTAAGTTGGCGGCTCCTTTGGCTTACGCTTTGGCATGCGGCTGACCTCCTGCTGCTAGGCTAGCTTCTGCGCGCATGCACCGCTCCCACAGGGCTGCGTGGATACTCTCGGCTGACTCGACGCTCTCAACTAGACCGATCGCGGTAGTAGTCTGGCCTACGTCGTGGTGGATGACGTTCAAGATCCGGTGGAGTAGTGACTCTACCGTTACACCCTGGTTCGGGATGACCTGCACCGCCCGGTCATCATAGAACGCGCTAAACCTTGTAAGTTTGCACGCTGTAATCGGGAGGACCTGTCCAAACACGTCTTCACACCAGTCCTCGATCGCTCCTACCGCCTTGGCTATGTCTGCAGGGCTATGATCTCGCTCGGATACCCGTGCGGTGAAAATGTATACGGCGTCACCTGCATCCAGATGACGTCTGGCCAGAACCACCATATCGTAGATTGCGTCGCCTAGCACGTCGTGGCCTTCCCACTTGTTGTATGTGGCTAGGGTCTTGTCGAAGTCGAATGCGATGTGTTTTGGCACTTAGTGCTTTCTGTAGTCGATGTTTACGGTCTTCTTGTCCCAGCATGCTCGGCAGTCTAGGCACTGCCCATCACTCTCCGTATTGTACGTAGCCGGGCACTGGTAACCCGCTAGTGAACCAACGCTCGACGTCGGAAGCTTTGACTCTAACACCTTCCCAACTAAGTGGGCTGACAGTCGAACTGTCAGGTTCTCTGGTAGCTTCTCTACCTGCTGCACCATCTGGACGAACTTATACTCTCTCGTCGGCAACCAGTGGATCACATCAGGGGTAAGCCGACATACCTCACTGATCATCCTCAAATGAGGGGCTGACTGTAGGTCGCCCGAATCATGCCAACGAAACCAGGCCGACTTGGTGTCGGCTATCAGCTTCACCATGTCGGCTACCCACTTCCCTCTAGCAGCCTTACCCTTCAGAGCCTCTCTGGTTAGTCGCAGATTCTCTGTCCGTACGGCCTTTACGGCTGGGTAATGTGAGTGCCCCTTACGGGCGTAGCAGCTCTTGCACACCGACCCAGGTAGGGCCATCAACTTACGGCCGGTAATGCATTCATCGCCCGCTGGTAGGGCGAAGCTGCAGCACGGCATCTTGGACGTTTTCGATAACTTAAGCACGTTTGACTCTCTTTAGTGAGTACCGAAATATCCTAAATAAACACATAACAACCACCTAACTTTGCGAATTAGGAGGCGGTCACTCGGTGGATTGTGGGGATTTTGAACGAAAGTTCTAGCTGTACCAACGACTTACGTGCCTAAAAAAATAACAACTATAAACAACTTCTACTTAAAAAAGCCTTTAGCCTTGTCCGGTTTGGCCACGAAGAAGACAAGGGCGACGACAGCCAGCAGCCCTAAGAATGGCGATACCGCCGCTACGATTAGCCCTACGATGACGAGAGCGACCCAGCCACTTGCAGTCATTTGCGTACCTTCAGTTGAGAGGATGTTTCATTGAAATCACTCGGGTAGATGACCTCTACCTCGAGAACCTGACTACCCCATTGCTTCGCGCTATGGAGTGTCCGGTACTTCACGTCTATATGGGTCGAACCGCTACGCGTACTACGACGAATAACGGAACCACCCGCACTGTCTACATATACCCAGGCGCCACTGAGGTAGCCTGGTACGCGAATCAGGGAACCCCTTGGCAGGACTCTCAGATCCGCTGCAACCCCGTAAACGTTGCCCTCATACCCGTTTGCCGCATAGTAGGCACGATCCTTGGGATCATCTGGCGAGCACGCTGTTACGCGTACCCCTTTGATCCTAGTTATATTGAGCTGAGGGCACCTAACTACGGGCTCGCCTATCAGCAGATTGTAAACGTCGGCTGGGCGCGTCTGTGGCCGCCAAGGTTGACGATGTAAGCGTGTAGTCCCAGCGAAATCCGGCTCCGGACCCGCCGGGACTACTGAGGCAGCCAACAGAAGGACTAGTATTGACCCGAGCCGGAGCATGTACGTAAGGCCTCGTTAACCGAGTCTCCCACCTGCACGAAGCTGACTGTGTCCGACATGACAACCTCGATCATCTGATCGATCTGACTAACCAGTGGCATGGGATCTTCCACTGTGGCGGCTGCCCCTGACAAGAATATCAACGCGTGCTTAAACACGAGCGGTAGCCGATCGTTACTGATCCCTGAGACTCCAGCCTTACGGATACGTTCCGCTGCACGCACATAGCCACAGGCCAGCGCATACGACAGCTCTGCCAACTCCTCGGGGGTTGATCGCTCTGCGTACTGGGACAGCGTTAGCCCCTGCATCGCTGCAGCTGCCGCTACGTGGATATAACCGGACTGCTTGCTTGACAGTCCGGCAGTGAAAGAAGCTTCAACCATTGGTAACTCGCTTGTTGACGGAGGTTAGAACGAATTCGGCCGTGATACGTGGGGCGGACTGCTTTGTAACGAGGCGATCGATAGTCTCACGTAACAGAGGGTCGACCACGTACACTCCGTTGAGGGTCTGCTCGAACGTACCATCTGACGTGGCTGGGTCGGCCAACAGCTTTGTTAGCACTCGAGAAATCGTGTCAGCCACACTAAGGTCCTCGCGCACCATCTTCAGCCCGCCCAGCTTGCGACGGATCTGTTCGTCGGATACCTTTGAACCTAGCCACTCGGCGAGATTCGCCAAGAATGCGGTGGGGTCAACTTTGTCGAGGACGTCCTTGAGATCCGGGTTCTTCTGGATGTTCGAGTTGATAAACGCCTCCATTGGAGGGAACTTGATGCAGAGTAGCTTGATGTACTCGCGCACGCTCCGATCTTCAGGCTTGCGCTGCTCGGGCGTCATGGCCACGAGCTTGTCGAGTTCTGACCGCATCTCTGCTAGGACTTCTTCACCTTGCTTGAGCATGGCGTCTGAAAACGTGGTACACCCATCAGTAAGAGTCACTTTGACAACATTGAATGGGATAACCGCAGCCTCGTGCAGCTTGCTGTACCGGAACTCGCGCTGCCAGAAAGACTTGCATGCCGCGTTTGGGACGAACTGACCATCTCCACAGAGCCCCAGTGGCTGGTACGGAAAGTCGCCTACCTTGGCGCAGAGCCGGTGGGCGACGTCGTCGATGAATAACCCGGTCTGCATCCAAAGGCCGGCTGCCGACTTGGACATCAACACGAAGTCTAACTGGCTCTTGGAGGCCAACTCGAGAAGGAACACCGACACAGACGACCAGTTCTTGGCTGCCTCTGCTAGCTGCTCGGGTGTCAGGGTGATCGTCGATTCGATCATAGGAGGGGTGTCGTTCATAGGTTGTGTATAGTCTAGTGTTTGGGGTGGAAAGCAACAAGGTTCATAACTGTAAGCGACGCCTACTAGTTACGCAGATAGGCTGGCCTATCACACCGCGAGACCGCTGAGTCGAATGGTGCCAAGTTACAGCAAGATAAGAATAGCCGCAACTCTAGCGCGTGCTCGGACGCTACAGCTGCCACAGCCCCTCGGTAGGCTAGTGTCTTTGGGTGAAGTCGACGACTGAACGTTATAGTCCACAAGTTGGTCACCGACATGTCGATGGCATATGTCCTGGCACAGTGCAACCCGAACTGAGCCACTAGCAGCCTGTGTACGCTACATGTGGCTCGTGTCGTAGTAACGAACGCCTCTGCTATGTGATGGGCTACCGTCGCACATAGACTGGTGTCTATCAGTAGTGCCCCTCGGGTTGCCGAATGGACTACTATCATGGCTGGATAAACCTCATCATCTCCGGGGAGCAGTGCACCGCCTCGTCATGCCATCCCGACAAGTAGAGACCTTCCAGTGTTCGTACCCGCGAGAGGGCTACGTACGCCAGACCATGTCGGCTATCCAGCGGGTGGAACGTAATAGACCGCATGTCTACCCAGGCCCGTGGTAGTGTGAGTGATTGGGACTTGTGTACCGTTACCCCCCACCCAAGAGCCATTGGAAAACCTGCAATGTACGCAACAGGATCCTTAGCTGCTCCATAGATCGGCATGTCCACTATCCCTACCTCGGTAGCTTCGTTCGTTCGGTCAAGTAAGACCATGAATCGGTCTACCTTGGCCGACTGACCTAACACCTGCTTAACTCCCACAAGCGAGTTACCTGCATTGTCAAGGATATCGACAATGCTACCCAGGTCTCCGTTAACCCAGCGTGGCTTCACGAACTCGTCCGGTTCACCTGCCGGGTACACGTTCAGCGTCATCATAACCCGAGCACCGGCCTTAAACGAGTCACCGTTAGCCATGGGTGAATTACGTAGCGCGGTTTCCACTGCAGCAGGTAGTAGTGGGAACTTCTCCTGCAGCGGAATTGGTCTAGCGTCGATATACGCAGCAGACACAGTTACCTGCCTTGATGATATCTTGGCCAGCTGCGACATGTTGAGTGCATACGCCAGCTGCTTGGTTCCGTAGATCCGCATAGTCCGCTCGCCTGTATCCGCTGGTAACGGGGTTACCCTCGAACGGAACACATCGCGCACAGAATCGTCAACGACTCCAATACGGATCTTATTGAGCGCCTCGAGAAACACCCCGTCTGACTGACGATGGCATTCCTTAAGGTTGATAACCTCGGCTCGCATGAATAGAGGGCTGGTAAGTGCGAAGGCTTCCTTCACTGGGGCTGCCTGTGCGAAGTCTCCCACAAGAATAAGCTGCTTATCATGTAGCCGTGCAGCATCGAAGATCAGCCGTGCCATCTCGACACCAATCATACTGCACTCATCAATAACAATTCGGCGTGGTACTTTCGCCATGTTATTAGAGAGTGTCCGGGGATTTCGGATCTCCCACTTAATGCGATCGATGCTAAACAACGTATCGACCGTGCAGCCTCCGACGTTGAGAGCCGCGACCCCGGTAGTCGCACACACGAACACCGGCGCGGCTGCTTGCAGTGCTCTGATGACCGTCGACTTCCCAGCTCCTGCCTTACCGGTTAGGATAAAGTCGGCCTCATGGTTGGCTACAACCCGATCAACTGCGACCTGTTGCTCCTTGCTAAGGCTAACCATCGGCCCGTTGGTGATCACTTTGACACCATCAACATGCCTGCATCTGTAATCTGTCGTCCGTTGGTAGTTTTCGTCATAAGACCCTTCTGTAGTAAATACGGTTCGTACACTTGCTCTACTGTCTTGGACTCCTCGTCCAATACCGATGCCAGCGTCGATAGGCCTAGCTTACCTCCAGGCGCTTGGCTCAGCCGCACCAGCAAGTCGAACTCCGGGGAGCTCAGCCCGTGGCGGTAACCAAGCCGAGCCAGCGTGGCATCCACAACGTCCTTATCGATCCCGACCATCGTACGCCCGTCGAAACGGTCGTCTCCTAGCACGGTATCGATACTAGACTCTACCAGCCGTACTGCGTGACGGGCTGTGCCATGACAGGCAGGCACCAGTGTCTCCAGCGCCTGCTGGGTAAACGTGGCGTCAAGCTGGCTAGACGTCCATTCTAGGACCTTTCCCATCGCAACGTCATCGTAGAGGCTCAACCGAATTTGATGCCTGAAACGGTCTCTAATCGGCTCTGGCAGTGACGACTCTCGGGTAGTCGCTGCGATGACCGTATATGGGTCAACTTGAACCGTCATTAGCCGCTTGTTCTGCCCATCACCTACTTGGATGGTTACCTGGGAACCTTCCAATAGGCTAAGTAGCGAGTCGAACACTCCAGTGCCTGCCAGTGCATGGATCTCGTCTAGGAACAGTATCGATCCAGGTGGTGCACTAGTCAGCGTTGGAAGTATGTCCTGCGGGTTCCTCACTGAACCACAGTTGAACATACGACACTCCACACCTAGCTCGGCCGGGATCACCGACATAGCTAGGCTGGTCTTGCCGGTGCCTGGTGGTCCAAGCAGCAACGTATGTGAGAATAGCTGGTTACGCGCCTTGGTCGACTTAACTGCAATCTTCAGCTGCTGTATAGCCGCAGCCTGGCCGTTAAACTCCTGAAACCTCTGAGGGCGTCTGAGTGCCATTGGTTATGCTTTCTATTAGTAGACCTTCTTTAACGTGTCGCCAGGTGGCCCCGCGCGCTGCGTCTATTACAGTCTGCTTACTAACACCGAACTTATCGCCTATCACTCTGAGCGGCAGCTTGTCTCTATACATCTTACGAAGCTCTGGAATCTGGGATTCGACTAGTATGGACCTGCCGTGTGCTGACCCCGGCATTGGCCGCTGGCCTCCTCGTTTAGTAGCTATAGCGTGAGCTTCCCCTCTGGAACAGCGCCCTTTGTCTATCTTATCTCGCATATTGGATAAATGCGTACCTAACCATAAGTGGTCAGGGTCGCAGCATCCTGGGTTGTCGCACGAGTGGCATACTAGTGCGCCCTTTGGGATTACACCGTGAGCTAACACATATGCTAGTCGATGTGTGGTCAGATGCCTCCCGGCTACCTTGATCTTACCGTAGCCAGCCTTATTAACGGAGCCTTGCCAGACAAGACAGCCATTAACCCGAGCAGTGAGCCTGATCATCCGGTCACGTGCGGCCTCGACACTCTGCTCAAAGGTAGGCTTCGGTTTCCACGGCTTGCCGTTTGAAGTCACACCGGCTGCATAGCGAGCGGCCTTCCGTTGCAGATACCGTTCTTTGTTATACACTATCAACCCTGACTGGGATTCTGAACTCTAGGTTGGTCTGCTGCTAGCTGGTACTCCAATAATACAAGCCGCGTGAACGACTTTGTAGCCGGGAACTGCACATAGTCCGCTTTGAAGAATGTCGGGGCGTCGTCCTGTATTACCCCTAGCTGAACCAAGCTATCGAAGAACCCCTTGAGCCCCCCAACAAGATTAGCGTGGTCGAACTCCTTGTTGCGCCCGCCGTAGTGGCGCTCAACCCTCCAGCTGGAGTATAGAAACGTACCACCAAGCTTATATGCTGAAAGACTGATGCGGCGTAGCCAGTCGCGCTTGTCGTTGTGATGTACGTACCAGGGAGAGTAGGTAGTCTTGTTTTGACTTATCGGAAGCCGGTCAAACTCCAGTACCCAATCTATAGGTGGGCCGCTCCTAGGAGGCTTCGGCGGTACCCGTGGTGCAGATTTATCCTTCTTAGAAGGACGCTTCTTGCAACATTTAGCTGCCAGCTTGGAGAGTTCCTCCAAGCTGGCTGCCTCCAGCACCGATGAGCACCTTATGCAGATGGTGCGCATAGAGCCCGTTGTGCAATCACCCAAAACCCACCTAGCGAGAACACGTCCGTCACCAGGGGTACGAGATCTGGGCGCTCGACCTTCTTTAGTGACGGTAGCGTGTAGATACCTAGTGGGGTGGTCAGGTATGCTCCGTTTACGATACCAACGTGAGTGGTGTCTAGCTCATCAGTCGGGAGCTTTACCAACAGGCTCATCACCTTGGTAACGATATGAAAGGGCACCTGACGTAGCAGCATGGCCTGACCAACGGCTGCGATTGCGTAGTCCTCTACCTCGGGTTCGTCTACCCGCCGGAAGGAGCTGACCTGCTCAAGCAGACCCCGATAGGAGTCCTGCTCGCTCAGCCAGTTCAGTTTCCCCAGGAATACGCAGACTGGGTCGGCATCAGCTTCCACGGGTTAGCCGGAAGTCCTGCTCATAGCCGAGTAGCTTGGACGTACGGTCGTTCGCCTTCTCCATGATAGGACGTGGGCCGCCCTGGATCGACATGCCGTAGTTCGGGTACTTCTTCTGGACGTACTCCTTGCTCAGGTCCTGTTTGATGACCATCGACCGCACGTAGGCTAGGACTTCCTTCGCGGTGTCTGGCTTTTCGTCCGGAAGCTTCGCTGAGACGGTGATGTCGACGCTGTGTCCATTGGACGAGCGCTCGGTGACGATGTATTTGAATGATCGGATCATGGGGTTCCTTTGAGTAGGGGGACTGTGTGTGTTACTTCGTCGGAAGTAGGCAAATCTTGCGTGGACAGTGTTGATAAGAAACTCAAACGGTCGCGATCGTCCGGGCTCCACTCTCTACCTAGTAATTCTGCGGATCGCTTAACCAGACCTTTGAGCCTGGCCAACTCAACTCGAAGCAAGGCAGCCTCGTTCGATAAAAACGAGTACTTCAGCTGTAGAGCCATGAAGAGGGTACCACCTCCCGCTCGAGCCCTCATACGTAGTCCGGATCAGTGCCGTTGAACTGTGACATCATGGGGTTCCTTTGAGTAGGGGGACTGTGTGTATTACTTCGCCGGAGTCAAGGATGACTACACCCGCTGGGATTATCCAGTCGCTGACCGGTACAGTGCCGAGTCCGGTTAACTCGCATGTACCGATGTTGCCGTCAGCACTTGCGAACGAGACGTTACGTCGGACCAACTGGCCGTAAAGCCGACTAGCCAGTTCCTTGAGACCATTCGCGTGAGAATCTGCGAACTCGCATAGATGGTCCTGTACTGAAATTCCGTAACGGTGGTGGAATTCCTTAAAGGAAAGTACTAGTCCGTTACAGATAGCGAATCGGTGATCGGTGCTGGTTACGCTAACGGAGTCCAACCACCAACTGTCTACTACATGAGTGAACACTTGCGTGAATTCCGCAATGTCCCACTTGCTCGACTCGTTGTTTACTACGGCCCAGTCCATGGCGAACTGTGACCATCCGACTGTCTTACCGTGTCGTGCACAGGCCTCCTTAAACCGCAAACGCCCTGCCCAGGAAACCCTGGAGAGCACTCCGGGTAGGAATGCAGCATCGTCCTCTGGAACTGCCAACATCTCGGTAACTAAATCTCCTGGTAAATCGGCCGGTAGCGTGATCCCACCGGTCCCAGGTTCTACGACTACAATACCGTGTTCAATCCTCAAGGTTCTGAGTGTCATCTCTGTCTATTTTCTCTCTAGCAGTACCGTTCCAGCCTTGCTGGAAGTCCCGCTTCTTGTGGGTGCTGGCGTAGGTCATATGAAATCTCAAATTCTCCAAGGAATCTATCTTGGAGTTGCTCATCATGTTCAGCATATCTAACCCAGTCAATATTCCCAGGTTGATCCGACAGGCCTCTTCAACTGCAGACTCCATATCTGAGTGCCCTGGAGCTACCTCTAACAACTCCATGTGCGTTATGAACGCACGCGCAGCTGGGTGGCGTAGCCGCTTTATAAAGCGAGCCAATAGCCTAGCTTCGACTATCGCGCACTGAAGTCGGCGCAGCTCCTGTACA